>WPCK01265317.1_pt1 | contig 184590 bp, 136 predicted proteins | sample 5399851 | NCBI WGS metagenome assembly WPCK01 (sample SAMN12869471, study PRJNA574797) | sludge metagenome | isolation source: wastewater treatment of pH11 | place: China:Beijing | collected 2019-05-20
GTCGCGGCAGTAGTAGTGCCAGAACTCCTCGGAGAACGCCATCACAGATCACGGAAGACGAACACGCCGCCCTCGGGGTTGCCGTAGGTCGAGTAGTCGAAGGCGAGATCGCGGGTCCATGCCCGCCAGTCGAAGTAACGCGCGATCTCCTCGGGAACGCCGGCCAGCAGGCCGATGTCGTCGGCGAGCTGACGGGCGTAATCGTCGAACCTCCCCCAGGCGCCCTGATAGCGCTCCTCGAAGTCGGAGATGCTGGGCAGGTCGGTGTTTCCTTCGGCGATGTAGTCGCCGGACTCCACCCAGGCGCACAGCGCGGGCCTGAGGTGCTCGTCGACCTCGGCCAGGCACTTGCCCCAGACGGCTGCGGTGAGCGGGGCCAGCTCGCCGCGGACGGGGATGTTCTCGTGGTCGAACACCCAGAGCTCGTCGTGGGAGTCCGCACGCGAGTGGGCGCCGTGGACGTCGTAGGTGGTGACCTCATCGGCGGTGGCGGCGTCGAACCAGTCGCCGACGAGGCGACCGTCGTTGTAGCAGGACAGGCAGCCGATCCAGACGCGCGGCGTCGTGTCGGTGGTGGGTGGTGTGATGGTGGTCATGGAAGCTCCTCCTCGTGGCGGAGGGCCGTGCGCACGGCAGGCAGTCCTGCTCGTGTGAATGGACGCGGTTACGCCGCGCGGCACGACTCTCAGCAGGAGCCCCGAGGCCCGCTGTTGCGGGGCTGGCAGCAACACGCCCTAAAGATCTAGTGTGGAAAAGTAGATCTTATCTTGCTAGGGTGGACGCATGACGGCGACTATCGACACTTTGCCAGAGACCCCGGACATCGCACCTCTGCCGACCGTGGAGGGAGGGTTCCAGACGGTGCTCGCTGACCCTCCGTGGCGGTTCGCCAACCGCACGGGGAAAGTCGCGCCCGAGCACCGGAGGCTCGACCGCTACGGGACGATGGATCTGGAGTCGATCAAGTCGCTCCCGGTGGACGACGTGACCGCCAAGAACGCACACCTGTACCTCTGGGTTCCGAACGCCCTGCTGCCGGAGGGGCTGGAAGTGCTCCAGGCGTGGGGCTTCCGCTACGTGAGCAACGTCGTGTGGGCCAAGCGCCGCAAGGACGGCGGCCCGGACGGGCGAGGGGTGGGCTTCTACTTCCGCAACGTCACTGAGCCGATCCTGTTCGGCGTGAAGGGCTCCATGCGCACGCTGGCCCCAGCCCGCTCCACGGTGAACATGATCGAGACGCGCAAGCGGGAGCACAGTCGCAAGCCCGACGAGCAGTACGACCTCATCGAGTCATGCTCGCCTGGGCCCTACCTGGAGATGTTCGCTCGCTACGCACGTCCGGGATGGACTGCCTGGGGCAACGAGTCGGACGCGACGGTTGAGCCCAAGGGACAGGCGCACAAGGGCTACGCCGGCGGTGAGATCACCTACCTGCCGGCCCTGGAGCCCAACGAGCGGATGAGCGACTGGCTGTCTGATCGTGTTGCCCGCGTTCTCGTGGAGGAGTACAAAGGTGGTTCGTCCGTCCAGCAGCTCGCAGACAGGACGGGCTACTCGATCGCGCGGGTTCGCACGCTGCTAGCGAAGGGTGGGGTCACACTGCGTGGCCGGGGGCGACCGAAGCGGCAGGAGGGTTCTGCGGCCGCGGTGTAGGCGCGTTCTCGTAAGCGCTGCTGGAGATCGCGATGGCAAGAATGGGGCATCCGCCCGCATCGCCTCGCGTGAGCCGTGGGATGAGCTTCTCCAGGTTGGTCGTGGTCGTCGTGGCGAGCATCTTCTTGGCTTCGACCTCGGGCATGCCAGCGTCGAGCCGCAGCTGCGTCGCGAAGGCTCTCAACTCGTCCTGGGTACGCGTGACGATGACGCCGACGTCGATGAATCCGGCCTCGTAGAGCGCCCGGTACGCGCCGATGTCACGGTCGAGGTTGCCATCTTTCGCGTTCCACTCCAGGTCGAGCGCCACCCTGCCCTTGAAGTTGTCGACCTTGTACCCCTTGTTGCTCACCGGCGTCGTGATGACCTCGGCCTTGGTCTCCCCTGCGGGCTTGTACGGCATGATGCGCAGTCGCAGTTCGATCTCCGTGTCGACTCGGGCCTCGCGCCATCCTCTGCTGCGGAAGGCGTCGTTGAACCGGCGGGCGAGCTGGGTTTCCTGCCCGCCCGCCGTGAGCAGGTCGTTGCCCATGATCTCGAACTCGTTCAGCGCGGAAACCATCTCGTCGAACAGCTCGGGGTTGGTCGCCTGGAGGATCGCCGCAGCCTGTCGTGTCTCACGGACGACGTAGCGTGAGCGCACTACGTCGGGCAGCACGCGGTCGTATGAGTGTGTCAGGTCCATGATCCGACCCTAGCCGTCGATGGCTCGTGGGCCGACTAGGCCCGCCGGAAGGGTCCAGGTCCCGCCAGCCTCGCACAAGCTGTCGTAGGTGTGGTCCATAATCGGAGAAAGGGTTCGGACACGAGGAGGTGGGCGGTGCTCCCTGGGCTCGACACGCGAACCGGAGCGCTCCCATTGGGGAGATTCGGCGCCACGCTTGATCAGATCAAGCGTGATTTCGTCGACGCCGATTACTTCTCGGCATCGAGCACGCGGAAGCAGATCTGGCAGGACTTCTGGTCGGCCACAGCGGGCCTCGGGTCCCTGAGGCAGCCCACATCTGGGCCAGGAAGCCGGCGCCGCACGTTCAGGAACCCGTTCGGAAACTGGTGCCGCAAGATGCAGGAACTGGTCACGTTTGTCGAACAGGTGGGCCCTCGTGGCTGGCGGGTCAAGCCTCAGGTAGTGGTCCACCAGGGTCTACCTGGTGGACGGTTGGGCGCCCCTCGCGAACGCGCGTAAAATGAAGTGGTGGGCGAGCGTCGTCTGACACATTTGCGAGGAGGTCAAGGACATGGGTGGACGGATCTACGGCTACGCGAGGGTGTCGGCGACGGACCAGAACCTCGACCGCCAGCGGGAGGCCCTGGCCGGGGTCGACATGCTGGTCGAGGAGAAGGTCTCGGGCAAGAGCCGCGACGGGCGCGAGAAGCTGAGGACGCTGATGGCGTTCGCGCAGGACGGGGACGTGGTCCGGGTGAAGTCGATCGACCGGCTGGCCCGCAACACGCGGGACCTGCTCGCGATCGTCGACGAGCTGGCGGCCAAGGGCGTCGGCGTGGAGTTCGTCGACACGCCGCAGCTGAACGTCACGACCAAGGAGGGCCGGGCGATGCTGACCATCTTCGCGGCGTTCGCGCAACTGGAGCGGGAGTCGATCCGGGAGCGCCAGATGGAGGGCATCGCGCTGGCCAAGGCCGCGGGCAAGTACGCCAAGGGGCCGAAGCTCACCGCCGAGCAGATCAATGAGGCGCGCCAGAAGGTCGATAGCGGCGTCCCGAAAGCCGTAGTGGCTCGCGAGCTAGGGATTAGCCGCCAGACGCTCCATGCGGCTCTGAAGGGCGAGGGGCGCTACGCCGAGGCCGTCGCCTGATGGGTCGGCTACACATCGGGTCCGACGGGGCGTCGTGGAACCCCGACGAGGGCTACCGGACGTGCTCGGTGTGCGGCGGCGACTGCGAGCCGGAGCCGACGGGTGCCGACGGGCTCGGGGTCAGGATTCTGTGGGTGTGCCCGGACCATGGCGTGCACTCGGTCGTGGACCCGTTCGAGAACTACCGCGAGGCCGACCGCCGGGAACGCGGCGAGGCGTAGCCAGGGGCTCCAGCACTGCCGGAGCCGGGCAGGCTGCCGTCAGCCGCAGGGCGCGTCGGGCAGATCGTCGCGGGCACCTCGCAGGGCCGGGGCGGCCGCACGCGCGAGGGGCAGGGTGCAGAGGGCAGCGATGTCGCTGCCGTGAGGTGCCCGGTCATGGCCACCTTTCCAGCGTGCGATTGTCTCGTGTGGGATCGGGGATGCCTACCTTCAGCGGGGAGGCTCACCGCTCGCGGTCGCGGGCCGCTCGCAGGGTCGCCCAGAGCACGTCGGTGAAGCAAGGTGCCGTGGGCTGCGATATGGCTGCCGCGCGCGATTGCCTGGTTATCCAGCCGAAAGCTCCGAGACCCGCGTCCGCTTGTTCCATTGTTCCACTTCTTGTTCCACTTCTCAGCGCAAAAGTGGAACACAGAAATACCTGGTCAGAAGCACCTTCATACCCCTTTGTTCCATTGTTCCACTTATATTCAAGTTATCTATATGCGCGACCCCCTCCCCGCGCATGCCCGTGCACGTGCGTGTATAAGCGGAAAGTCAGAAAAAAGTGGAACAATGGAACACCTGGCATGTTTCATGCTGCTGACCAGGGAAAACCGCGTTCCACTTCCGAAAACCAGAAACGGAACAGGTTCGCCCGCGTCCACACCTTTCTAGCCTCTGACCAGGCGAAAACCGCGTTCCGGCGTGTTCCGTTTCTTGAGCGCAAAAGTGGAACATGCCGCACCGACCCTGCGCTGCTGCGGCATCCGAGCTGCAAGGCGCGGCCTCACCCCCCTGCTGCCCGCTCCGCTCGCGTGCGATCGCCCCGGCTCTGCGGCTGGTCAGTCGACGACCGAGGCGTAGCGCAGCCGCGATGGGTCGATGGTGCGCTTGCCGTCCTCGTCGAGGACCCACGTCCAGCGCGACCCGTCCGCGACCCGGTCCACCGGATCGACGGTGATCCGCAGCTCCAGCGCTTCGAGTATCTGCCGCCGCCGGACGACGTCAAGCTTGCTCCAGCGCTCGCGCACCGCGTCTGCCGCGGCCAGGTCGGCGAGCGGGGAGTCGGCGCGCATCCTCGCCAGGCTGGCCTCCAGGCGCTCGATCTCTTTGCCGAGGTCGTTGAGCCTGGGGCGGGCCTCGTCCGACCTCAGGGTGCCGTCCGCCACGAGGTCGACAACGCCCTTGCGGCGGGTGCGCACCCCGGCCAGCTCCTCCTCGATCGGCTTCGTGTCGGGCAGCGTGCTCATGCTCGCCACCACGCGGGGGTCGTCGATGCGCTCCAGGACGTGCTCGGTGACCAAGAGGTCGACCTGGTCCGCACCGATGCTCACGCAGCGGTTCCGCGTGCAGTTGTAGATCCGGTAGGAGGGGGCCCGGGTGCCGTCCTTGCGCTTCTTGCGCAGCGCCCACGTCGCGTAGAGCCGGTCGCCGCACTTGCCGCAGACCAGGAAGCCGGACAGCAGGTGCTTCGGCTTGCCCGCCGAGGGCGCGCCGGACTGCTTGCGGCCGCTCTTGATCCGCTGGAACTCCTCCCAGGTGCGCATGGAGACGATGGGCTTCCACTGAGCCTTCGCCTCGGGGTAGACGGTGCCCTTGTAGACGACGATCCCCGCCATGCGCGGGTTGCGCAGCAGCTTCACGATGTCGATCGCGCGCCACCTCGCGCCGCTCGGCGTCGTGATGCCGTGGGCGTTCCAGCCGTCGGCGATCGCCTGGTAGCTCTTGCCCGCCAAGTAGGACTTGTAAGCCTGTCGGATCGCCTTGGCCTCCCCAGGGATCTGCACGATCTGGCCGTCGACGCGGTCGTACCCGAACGGCCGTCGTGAGAACTGCCACGCGCCCTTCTCCGCGCGCTGCTCGTTGGCGGCGACGCGGCGCAATGCCTTCTGCTCGGTCTCGTACTGGCTCCAGGCCGCGACCGTGCGGCCGACGGCCCGCCCGGCCGGGGTGGACAGGTCAAGGCTGCCCGACTTGCAGAAGTGGACCGGCACGTTCAGGTCGATGATCCGCTCCAGGTCCCTCGTCAGGCGCAGCAGGCGGTCCTGGTGCCAGGCGATGATGACCTCGGGCCGCGACGTCAGCATCGCCTCAAAGTCCTCGCGCGTCTTGCCGTCGGTGGCTGACCGGTCGTTGTCCGAGAAGACGCGCTCGACCTTGAGCCCGAGCTCCCTGGCCTTCTTGCGGCAGTCCTTCTCCTGGCGCTCGACGGCGTCCTCCGTCTTGTAGCGGTCCTGGCTCACTCGGGTGTAGATGACGCATGTCGCAGGCGCATCGGTGGAGCGGGAGCCAGTGTGTCGTGCCATGTCTCCATGGTACCCGTAGGAGTGTGCAGACCGTGGCAACAGCAGCTTTTGCCGGGCTGCTGCTGGCAGTCCTCAAATCCGGTGGGGTCAAGGCAGCACTAACCGGCATTATCCAGTCAGCTCTATCGATGTGATTGAGGGCCGATCGTGTCTCCGAGAACGTATGCCTCATCGGTGAATAAGCCCGGCCAGTCTGAGGGGCGGGATTCCGTGAAGTCTGAGTCTGGAATGGTCACAGTGGAGACCGCGATCGGATTGGGTGCAGTGCTCTTTGTCTTTGTCGCCCTGCTGCTAGGCATTGCTTCAGTACAGAAACAGTCGGAACTCTGCGATCTTGTTCGGGTCGGAGCTCGCGCATACAGTGTGGGCTCCGACCCGACTGAGGCGCTGGGGGGAGCAACCAATCAGCATGTTTCTCTGGAGGTTGTAGATGAGGGAAGCGTATTCACGGCAGTGGGGACGACCCCCGGCTTGAAGCTTGGATCTTGGGAGGTTGCGATTCTTCGATGTGAAATAAGCGGGATCGCGGAATCCAGGTGGATTGGCCACCTGATGGGCAGCCGGGAGGGTGAATCATATGAATAACTCGCCGGATGTCAGAGAATTAGCTGCCGGAGTACAGGCGCTTGTCGACCATGCAGCAGAGTCGGGATGCATTCGGTCCGAGTCCGGTGCGACGACGATCTGGTACGCAGTATCGACAGCATTCCTGATGATTGTAGGGATAGCGGCAATCAGTGCGGGGGCAGTCTTTTCTGGGCTATCTCGGCTACAGGGCATAGCGGATCTGTCGGCACTCGCTGGAGCTGACGCCGCACCACTGGTGGAACTGGCTCTTGATGCAACTGAGGTCGCGAGAATAGGTTGCGCAGTGGCTGCCATGGTGGTGGCGTCCAACGAAGCGGAACTGCAGTCTTGCACCTTCGGCGCGAGCGACATCCTGGTCGTTGTTACCAAAGATTTGCGGGTTGCTGGCGTACCGGTTGCCTTGAAAGCGAAGGCACGAGCGGGGCCGCCCTAGCAGGCATTCAAGGGGTCGTGGCAGGAACGCCGAGGCTCGCGAATCCCTGCTTCTCTCGCAGTGAAGCACCAGAGATTCCAGTGTGATTTAGGTCTCGCCAAGGGCGCTTTTGCCGTTTACACTGACTCCGACATGAACCTCTACCCGCTACCCGCGGAGGAAGGTCTGCCACATGGAGAACATTGTGATCATCGGAGCGGGAACAGCGGGAACTACGCTCGCGAATCTCCTTTCGAAGCAGAAATTACCTGACACCCAGATCACCGTTATAGACAAGTCCAACGTGCATGATTATCAGCCGGGATACCTATTTGTGCCGTTCGGCATGATGCCCGCAGGTCGCATTTCGAAAGATCGCAGCAAATACCTGCCCAAGTCCGCCCGTTACATCCGCGATGAGGTAACACGAATCAACCGGGACGCCCGGACCGTGGAACTTGGTTCAGGAGAGTCCGTGCTGTGGGATCAACTGGTCATCACAACGGGGACGATTCCACGGCCAGACATGATCCCCGGAATGGCCGACGGCGCGCTCTGGTACCAGAAGGTCTTTGACTTCTACACGCTTGAGGGCGCGGAGGCATTGAAACCGGTCTTCGAGTCCATGGAGTCGGGACGTCTGATCGTTCACGTGACTGAAATGCCAATCAAGTGTCCGGTTGCCCCAATCGAGTTCGCTCTACTTGCTCAGGACTATATGCGGAAGAAGGGGCGGAACATGGCGGTGGACATCGTCTTCGTGACCCCGTTGGATGGAGCCTTCACGAAGCCCGTGGCCTCCAAGCGTTTGGGCAAGCTGTTCGCCGAACGAGGCATCGAGCTGATCACGGACTTTCAGATCGAGAGCGTCGACAACGACACGCAGGAGCTAGTCAGCTATGACGGTCGACGTGTTCCGTTCGATCTTGCCGTGACCATTCCGCCCAACCAAGGTGCCGATTTCCTGAAGGAATCCGGTCTCGCAGACAGTTCTGGTTTTGTGGAAGTCGACAAGAACACCTTGCAGTCGATCCACGATCCAGATGTCTGGGCCGCCGGAGACGCGTCGAACGTGCCCACGTCGAAGGCCGGATCAGTCGCACACTTCATGATGGACGCCCTGGTTCCAAACGTTGTCGCACACATGAAAGGTGAACCTCTGCCGGAGCGCTTCGACGGCCATGCAAACTGCTTCATCGAGTCGGGTCGTAGCCAAGCCATGCTCTTGGACTTCAACTACGATGTCGAGCCTCTGCCGGGATTGTTTCCGCTATTCCACGTGCCGTCCCTGCGTCTCCTCGGTCCCTCGAAGATAAACCACGCAGCAAAGCTCGCGTTTGAGGCGGTCTACTGGCAAATGTTGATCAGGGGTCTACCGTTGCCGTTCCCCGCGCACATGTCAATGGAGGGCAAGAAAGTCCCCAAAGACTACGTGTTGCCGGAAGGCTACGGCCCTGGGCGTGGTGCGACCGCGCAGCCTCAAAAGCAGAGTAAGTGAGACTTCAAAATGCCTGTAAACACATTTCTGGGTCGCTCCATTCAGGTGGATTCCGAAGGATTCCTGACTGTTTCCACAGAGTGGGACGAAGACCTTGCACAAGAACTCGCGCGAATCGCTGGCATCGAAGACCTCACCGACGAACACTGGCGGGTGATCAGATTTGCCCGCGATGATTTCAAGAAGACTGGGGCCTCTCCGACACTGCGTCGAATGCAGCAGGCTGGCAACTTCGAAATCAAACGCCTTTTTGAGCTGTTTCCCGGCAAACCGGCAAAGAAGATCGCCTACATTGCAGGTCGGGCAAAGCCGACTGCCTGCGTCTAGGATCCACGTCTAGGAAAGGACACGACCGTGCCGATTGACGAAAACGGAAACCTCATTCCTGACTTCGGGGACCAAAAACCTGCACTGACTGTCGAGGGCGAATCCGGAGAATTGTCATATGTTGCTGCGGGTCCGAGGAAGATGGTTTTCATCTGTTCCAAGGGCAACCTCGACATGGCATACCCCGCTCTGATCATGGGCAACGCAGCCCTGGGAGAGGGTGTGGAAGTGGAATACTTCTTCACTTTCTGGGGGCTGGACATCATCGATATGCGCACCATGGATGACTTGAAGTTCAGCTATCTGGGCAACACTGCCATGCACATGCCGCAGCTCGAACGCCTCAAAGGAGGGTTGGGTCAGTTCTCGTTCCCGCAGACTCTAGCGGGTTTCCCAGGGATGACCGCTGCATCGACAGCAATGATGAAGAAGATGATGGCCGACTTGGACATTCCGACGGTGCCGGAGATGCTCGATCAAGTCACTGCCATGGGGGCAAAGCTTTGGGCCTGCAAACTGTCCGCTGACATGATGCAGATCAAGAAAGCCAACCTTCACCCGGGAGTCCTGGACATCATCTCCGCCTCAGATTTCATCGAGAAGTCAGGGGGCGCTCAAATCATCTTCATCTGAATGGCTAGAAATGAGCGGCATTGATGCAGGAAAGGTCGTCAGGCAGGACTGCGGTCAGCTAAGAGCCTTAGAAGAGCGATCGCCCCCTTTTTCGAAAGAGGTTCGTTTCGGTTGCCACATTTGGGGCTTTGAATGCAGGATGGGCAGCCGGTTTCGCAAGGGCAACCCTCGACGACCTCAAGGGTTCTTCTGATCCACTCGGATGCCTGCCGGAACCCTAAGGCCGAGTATCCAGATCCTCCTCGGTATGCGTCATGGACGAACACGGTTGGCTGACAGGTCTGCGTGTGTTCTGCAGTTGATAGCCCTCCCAGGTCCCATCGGTCGCAGTTTGCCAGCAGGGGCAGCATTCCAATGGCGGCGTGTTCGGCTGCATGCAACGCCCCCGGTACATCGGCAGCCTCTATCCCGGCTAGGGTCAAAGCCCCTGGATTCAATGTGTACCAGGCCGCCACTGTTTGCGTTATTCTTTCGGGAAACTGGAGTTCGTGGTTAGAAATGAACTCCATGTGCGGTAGTCGCAGCAAGTCATAGTCAGTGGTCCGGCTGCTTGCTTCAACGTCTCCGGTTGTCCAAGTGACGAGGCCATCGTGCGACTCCCACACTTCGTCTTCGGTCAGGATTCGAATCTCACGATGTACGCCAGGCCGCGTCCTGAGCGGTGTGACCACCTTCTCCACCTTCGCGATGCGCTGTGCAGAGTTCAGATTCACCGGTCCAAGTTCGATCACGTGATATGTCTGGCCTTGATGGATGTAGATGGCGTCTGGGTGTGCTTCGGCGTCTGCTCTGTTCTCGGGAATTGTCCCAACGACGACGCCCGTGCGTATATCAATCACCTGCACATCACCCGAGCCGCCGCGGATGTCTACGAGGTTCTGGGGGCGTCCCTCAAGACCGTAGTTCCAATGCCAACGACTCCCGCGCTTACGCAGAAAACCTTCCTCGACCAGCCGGTCTAGGAGTAGTGAATCCGTCAGCTCGAACAGAGGCAGGTCCTCTTCGGTAAGAGGAAGCTCCGATGCCGCCGCACATAGGTGCGGGGCGATCACATACTCGTTGCTCAGGTCGACGACGTTGGCTTCGACCTCGCCCAGCACCTCTTGGGGGTGGTTGACCAGATAGTTGTCCAGCGGATTCTCCCCGGCGACGAGGACGCTGACACCCGGTCGACCCGCGCGTCCGGCGCGACCAACCTGCTGCCATAGAGAAGCTCTAGATCCGGGCCACTCACAGGTGATCGTCGCATCTAGCCCGGCGATGTCGATACCCAACTCTAGGGCGTTGGTCGTCGCCACCGCGCGCAGTTCACCGGCACGAAGTTGGCGTTCTAGCTCCCTACGTTCCTCGGGCAGATACCCACCCCTGTAGGCACTGACCATCTCTGCTCGAGGAGAGCCGCGCTTCTTCAGCCGGTCCCTGGTCTGTTCTGCGACGACTTCTGCCCCATATCGGCTAGGAATGAATGCGAGTAGCCGAGCTCCGCGCTCGATGAAGCCTGTAGCCAGGTTCGCTGATTCGGTCCACGGACTGATGCGCAGTGCAGGAATCGGGTATGCAATCGCGCCACCGTCCTCCGGTGCGGGTTCATCGGGAGTGACCTTATAGTCGAGTTTCGTCCGCTCTGCCGGACTTAGCGCCGGTTGCCAAAGGACCAGGTGATGGGGTGCCGCGGGTGAACCATCCTCCGTGATCGCGGTGACCCGCGAAGAACCTGTCATATCAGACCCCACCCCACCCGGATCTTGAATCGTCGCGGAGAGCATGATGATCTGCGGGTTAGCACCAAGGTGTCGGGCTACTCGAAGCAGGCGCCGCAGCACGAAGGCGACGTGCGAACCGGTGATTCCTCGCCAGTAATGGAGCTCGTCGACTATCAGATACTTAAGCGAGCGAAGAAAACGCATCCACCGCTCGTTGCCAGGCAACATGATGTGGTGGACGTAGTCGGGGTTAGAAAGCACGATGTCGGCGTGAGCGCGCGCCCAGCGTTTCGCTTCGCTCAGCGTGTCGCCGTCGGCCGGTGCGATACGCACCGACTTTTCCAGGGATGCAGTGAGCTTGTTGAGGGTGGTCAGTTGATCGGCGCTAAGCGCTTTGGTTGGTGCCAGGTACAGGGCGGTTGGACGCTTGCGGTGAGCTGTCAGCGATTGGTCTTTGTCGGCATCAAGCAAGTCGGACAGAATCGGAACCCACGCTGGCAGGGACTTGCCTGACCCCGTGCCGGTTGAGATGACGACATCAGATCCCTCGTGTGCGGCATTTAGTGCGTCACGCTGGTGAGACCATAACTGCGTGACCCCGGCCGAGGAATATGCCCGCTTCAAGTCTGGGTGAACCCAATCGGGCCACCCGCACAACTGTTCTGAACGGCCGGGAACCTCTTCTATGTGCAGTAGCCTGGAGTCTTTCACTCCGGCTGTCTGCAAGTAAGACAGCAGACGCGCGGGGATATCTTCGTTGGAGTCGACACTGGGTCTGACGTCCGACTTCCGAGTTTCCTCGTCCGCGTCTTCCCTGTTCACAATTTCCTCGTCCGGCATTATCCCCAGCTCGGGGGACTTCCCATCTATCGACACTGCAGGGTGCAGTTCACTTTAGTCGAGGAGAAACTAATACCCTTCAGGTTGAGACGTTTTCAGGAGAGGTAGTGGAGTCAAGCAGACGGCCCGTCGGTAAAGAAACCGATACGAATCGCACCGAGCAACGAGAGTTCATTGCCAAAGTGCGCATTTGGCGCGGCGTAGTGGCGGGGTTTGCGGCTCTAGTAGTGGTGGTGCTGTGGGCTCTGATGATCAGAACCCGATCGGGGCAGATAATCGACACCTTGACGATGGACTCAACGCAGGCACACGTTCCTGTCCCGGACTTCGCACATCCGGCACTCACGGTTCTGCTGTCTGTTCCCGTCCTGGTCGTAGTTGGTTTGACTGTCGCAGCTTTCGCGCTCTACAGGCATCGAGCGGGGCTGATTATCAGGCTTGTGTTCGTGTTCGGAGCTGCAAATGCGACAACGCAGGGGATCAAGAGTTGGGTGGACCGTCCGGTGTTGGATGTTGGGTTCACGTTGGACAACTCGTTCCCGTCGGGACACGTCACGGCACTTGCAGCGCTTGCGGTCGTGCTGATGGTCGTTGTTCCATTGAGGATGCGCCGGGTTGTGGCGGTCTTTGGATTGCTGCTGACTGCTTGGACGGGAATCACCGTGATGAGCATGGGATGGCATCGATTGTCTGATGTCGTGGGTGCGATCATGATCGTCGCCTTTTTCTCCATGGTGGGGCTTCCTTCGGAATGGGTTCCGGATAAGTCGCGGAGAAACAGTCTCATATTGGCCGGCATAAGCTTGATCGGTATGGCTGTGGCAACCGTCGGCCTTGCCGTTGTGACCACGAGGCTGCCGGTGACCCCCAGCGGGTGGGTGGTTGCGCTAGAGATCCTCTCCTGGGGTGCCCAGATGAACCCGGGAGCTATCGTCGCTGCATTTGGTGCTCTCATGGTGGTGAGCGCGAGCGGGCTGATGGTCGCTGCAGTGGGCCGTTTGGCCGGCAGCTAGGTCGGGACAAAGGTCCTCAAGAAGTGGTTCCTAACTGTGCAATAGAACCGGCTTGCTACTAGACCTAGTGGTTCGCGGCGTGTCGAGCCACAACATATAGGTCTTTGAGTTAACAATTGAGAACAGCGCAAAATCAGGCTGCATGAGTGTTTCACGCACGTCGGACAAGGCGCAAAGCAACCCGAAAAAACACACTAGAGTTAGCGCGCGTCCATTGGCGGCCGCCCAACTCAACACGATGACATGGCGCGTAGGAGACGATCATCATGGCCCAATACGAAGTGGATGCCCTGTCCACCATCGACGAATATCTCTCTCGGTCCGACTGGCGAGTGAACGCCAATGCGAACCAGGGATACTCGCTGGGTGGAATGATCTTGAACTCCTCGGGCAAGATGATTGCCAACTACTGGTTGGAGAAGTGCTACCCGCCAGCTGCCTCCACCGCACACCGCGAAGGTGACTTCCATATCCATGACCTTGACATGTTCTCCGGATATTGTGCGGGATGGTCCCTCAAGCGCCTGCTCCAGGAAGGCTTCAGCGGGGTTCCCGGTTCAATTTCCTCGCGCCCGCCCAAACACTTTTCCTCGGCTGCCGGCCAGATCGTCAACTTCCTCGGCACACTGCAAAACGAGTGGGCCGGTGCCCAGGCGTTCTCCTCCTTCGACACGTACATGGCACCTTTCGTCCGGCTGGACGATATGACGTACGAGGAAGTTCGTCAGGAGATGCAAGAATTGATTTTCAACCTCAACGTCCCGTCCCGTTGGGGCAGCCAGTGCCCGTTCACTAATCTCACGTTCGACTGGACGTGCCCGGAGGACCTGCGCGATGAACACCCGTTGATTGGCGGGGAGGTTGTGGATTTCACGTACGGAGACTTGGCTCCGGAGATGGCAGTCATAAACCGTGCATTCATTGATGTTATGCAGCAGGGCGACTCGGAGGGACGTGTTTTTACGTTCCCGATCCCGACATACAACATCACCAAGGACTTCGACTGGGATTCTCCAAACGTTGAGGCATTGTTCGAAATGACTGCGAAGTACGGTCTGCCCTACTTCCAGAATTTCGTGAACTCTGACCTGGACCCAGGAATGATCCGCTCCATGTGCTGCCGTCTGCAACTTGATCTGCGCGAGTTACTAAAGCGCGGCAACGGTCTGTTCGGGTCTGCGGAACTCACGGGATCCATCGGCGTCGTAACCATAAACATGGCTCGCTTGGGCTACCGCTTCCCCGGAGATCGTGACTCACTGGTCACGGAGCTGGACCGCTTGATCGACTTGTCTGCTGAGACCTTGGAGATCAAACGAGAGGTTGTTCAACACCATATGGAGAACGGCCTGTTCCCGTTCACCAAGCGCTATCTGGGGTCCTTGGACAACCACTTCTCTACGATCGGTATCAACGGAATGAACGAGTTGGTGCGCAACTACTCCGGTGGTGAGTACGACATCACCGATCCGCGCGGCCATGAACTAGCAGTCGACCTATTGGATCACATCCGTGATCGCATGGTGGAACTCCAAGAGTCCACCGGTCACATGTACAACCTGGAGGCTACCCCTGCGGAAGGCACCACCTACCGGTTCGCGAAGGAAGACAAGCGTCGCTATCCAGACATCCTCCAGGCAGGGACTGAAGACCAGCCGTACTACACGAACTCTTCTCAACTTCCGGTCGGATTCACCGATGATCCGTTCACGGCTATGGAACAGCAGGAAGTATTGCAGGGCAAGTACACGGGCGGTACTGTCCTTCACCTGTACATGGGTGAACGCATGAGCAGCGCCAAGGCGTGCAAGGAGATGGTGCGTCGTTCACTGGCCGCTTTCAAGATTCCGTACATCACCATCACGCCCACTTTCTCTATATGCCCCACTCATGGTTACCTGATTGGCGAGCACCCTACATGCGACAAGTGCGCCGAAGAGTTCCCGAACGCAGAACCCCAAGAGTGCGAAGTCTGGACACGCGTAATGGGCTACTTCCGCCCGGTCTCGCAGTTCAACATCGGCAAGAAAGGCGAGCACGCCGAACGTGTGCCATTCACCGAGGGTGCCGCAGCTAAGCACGGCGACCTCGTGTCAGCATTTGGGTGACGCGAACCAGCGCAGCGGCTGGAAAGAAACCATGACGGCAACGCGAGGTGAGGATGTTGCTCAGCCAGTGGACGACCTGAGGATTGCGGGCTTGGTCCCGTTCTCCACAGTCGACTGGCCGGGCAAGATCGCCGCGTCCGTCTTCCTTCAGGGATGCCCTTGGAAGTGCCCCTACTGTCACAACAGGGAGATCCTCGATCCCCGCGTGCCGGGTCAGATTCCATGGGCCCAGGTCGAGGAGCTCCTGAGCAAGAGACGCGGCCTTCTTGATGGTTTGGTGTTTTCCGGTGGGGAAGCGCTGATGCAGGCGTCCGACCACCGGGGAGTATCCGCATTGGAGGACGCTCTGCGCCGAGTTCATAGTCTTGGTTTCAAGACAGGACTTCATACGGCCGGAGCATATCCGGAGCGCTTGCGCCACCTGTTGGACCAAGGCCTCCTGGACTGGGTGGGACTGGACGTAAAAGCGCTTCCTAGCGAGTACGAAATGGTAACGGGAAGTCCGATCGCCTCCGCGCGAGTGGAAGCCTCACTTGAATCGTTGGTTTCGCATCCCGAAGTTGACTCGGAAGTGCGTCTGACACTGTGGCCACCGTTGGGAGCATCCTCGACCTCCTCCACTATCCGCGCCGAGCACATGCTGCAATACGCCGAGCGCGTCGCCAAATGGTCGCTTGTCCGCGGAGCCCGTAACTTCGCACTACAGCGGTACCGCGTGCCTCCTGGCGTCCGCGATGAAGACTATCCGGGCGGTGATCCCGGACCCAATTGGGACGAGGAAGTAGCACTTGGCCGACTCCAGACACTGGGGTTCGATACGGTTAGCATTCGCTGATTCGCTATCCGTTAGTAAGGTTGAGGAATGAAGCCGTTTCTCCTCGTTTCGTCGCGTCCTGAAGAAGAAGCACTCGACAGTGAATACCAGGCATACCTGCGTGCAACCGGTCTTGACGCTGATCAACTTGAGTTAGCCGAGTTTGATCTTGTCGGACTTCCGCCAATCGAACCCGAGCAATATGCCGGCATATTCGTAGCAGGTTCGCCATACGGTGGCGCTGGAGATCGCGGCTACATCTCCCAGCGCACATCCTGGGTACGCGAGGAACTTGAAGCCCTCCTAAAGCAGCTTCTCGAGGCAGACGCATCGTTGCTCGTAACGGGCAGTGCCATTGCGATTCTTACGCGGATTCTGGGAGGTAAAGTCTCCGGTGAAAACGCCGAATACGGCGACATCATTGATGTTGAGCGTACTCGCGATGCTCGCGAGGATCCAGTCATGGCAGGTATTCCAGAAGTCTTCCTGGCCTACGTCAACCACTCCGAAGCTATTGACGAGTTGCCCGAAGAAGCAGTGCGTCTCGCCTGGTCTTTGAACACTCCCGTGCAGGTGTACCGCTGGAAGGACAACGTCTACGCGGTCCAGTTCAACCCCGAACTGGATGCGGATGCGATCAACGTGCAGATCCAAGGGTTTGCCGATGCCGGTGATTCTGGGTTCGGTGACCCCGAATCACTGGTTACCAGAGGTCGCCACGGCGACGGATCGCACGCTGCAGGACAGATTCTGGCGAACTTCGTGAAAGTTGTGCGCGGCTAGCGAACCCAGGGGAACTGGCTAGGCTCGATCTTGCCTTGGGTCCCGCTGACGAACCCTTCTCGGGCGACAGCAAATGCGCTGCCGGTCCTGGTATTCCAGCAGGAGATGCCAAACTCCGTTGAGTAGCAGGCGCTATCGCCATACTTCGCATAATCGTCGTAAGACAAAGCGGTTGCTCCCGTAGAAGAAACCGGGGCCCCCGAACACCCCACTGATGGCATACCGTCCGTCGTGTCTAGAGATACAGGGGACTCGCTGCACGTTGCGATACTGGGATCCGTGAACGAGTAGCTCAGTATCGTGCATCGCACCTGCTCAGAACTGAACATGCAGGTGATGTTGCCGCTGGGGGACATCACGTGTGCGACTTCTAGGGCATTTGAAGGAGCGGGAAACCGGATCTCGTTTTCCTGCACTTTCGCTGTGGTGTCATCGTCTCCTGAGTCCTCGTCCGAACTCGGCCCGGCGCTCTCTGCCTGCCCCATACTCGCAGGTTCAGCCGTGTCCGGGGGGCCTGTTCCCGGCCCTTTGAGTAGGTTGATTACGAGCGCAACAGCGGCAATTGCAAGCAGCCCCAACGCGATTGTCAGGATTATGAGCGTGATTCGGCGACCGCGACCGTTCTCGATTGGAGCAGTGCGAGGACCCGCCGTCGAGACTACAGCGGGAGTTCCCCCGGGGTTGGCCCCGAAGAGTCGGTCAGAGCTCCGGGGGAGCTGACCATTAACCGCCGGGTTATCGACGGAAACGTATGAGTTTGGAGCTTTCTGTGCCGGATCGTCTGATGGAGTTCCCGCTGCCGCGGTGCTGGCAGGTGAGGCAGTGGCAACTCCGCGTTGGAGTACCGAGACTCGCTGCGGTCCTTGGGCCTGCTGAACCTGGGTCTGCCGCAGCTGCGCATTTTCAGTAGCTTTGCGCTGCTGGAGGGCAACGTTCACTGCGGGGTCGTTCAAAGAGGCGAGCCAATCCAGCAAACCGGGGTATGCTGCCGGGTTCATTGCGATTAGGGGCCGGAGTGCCGAGTGGTTGGCCGCCAAGTCGCGCAATCGCCCAGGATCGATAGCCGGATTAGCAGCTTCGATTTCAAGAGATTTGTCCAAGTGATTGCTCCGCCCTTGCCGAGTTGGCTGTGCCACACTCGTAGGTCTCCCAAAAAGTGGGGAATAGTCTGTCTAATCGTTGCTGAACATAGACCTTAACGCAACATGGGACCATCATGCGAAGACTCGACTCCGCACATTGTCTAGTTGCATACGGTGGGGTTCCGACCGGGACAACGGCGCATTCAACGTGCCCAAATCTGATCGGATGGAAATGAATTCCAAACCCTCTCTCTTTCGTTGGCACCTACATGGTGATGGCAAAAAGGTAGCACCGGGGGAAGTTGTACTCCCTCACGAGCGACTTTCCTGGCCTAGAACAACCGGTATTGGCTTCCAGCACGTAGTTGCAATGTTCGGGGCCACATTCCTCGTCCCATTGCTTACCGGCTTCCCGCCGAACACCACCCTGTTCTTCACCGCAATCGGCACACTGCTGTTCTTCCTGATCACAGCAGGAAAGATCCCGTCCTACCTGGGATCATCATTTGCTCTGATCGCTCCGATTTTGGCGGTCACTGAGAGCCATGGGCCTGCTTTCGCCCTTGGCGGGATCGTTGCTACCGGCATTACCCTGGCTGTTGTTGGCGTGATCGTTCACTTTGCCGGTGCTCGGTGGATTGATGTTGTCATGCCCCCGATTGTCACCGGTGCAATCGTTGCCCTGATTGGTTTCAACCTGGCTCCGGCCGCTTGGAACTGGGTTCTACAGGCGGGCTTCACATCGTTCGTCACCATCGCGTCGATCGTGTTGATCACAGTGCTGTTCAAAGGCATCATTGGACGCCTTTCGATTCTGTTCGGTGTACTGATCGGATACATCGTCGCGGTGATCCGCAGTGAAGTCGACTTCACCGAGGTTGGTAAGGCTACATGGTTTGGCCTTCCCGAGTTCCACACACCTGCATTCGCGCCCGCAACTCTGGGTCTGTTCCTTCCGGTCGTGCTTGTGCTGATCGCTGAGAACGTTGGACACGTGAAGTCTGTTGCCGCAATGACTGGCGAGAACCTAGACGGCATGACCGGTCGTGCACTGTTCGCTGATGGTCTGTCGACGATGCTCGCTGGCTCCGGTGGCGGCTCCGGCACCACTACTTACGCCGAGAATATTGGAGTCATGGCCGCAACTCGCGTCTACTCTTCCGCCGCCTACTTGGTCGCGGCCGGCGCCGCATTCCTACTTTCGATGATGCCTAAGTTCGGTGCGCTAATCGCGACGATCCCGGCGGGGGTCTTGGGCGGTGCAGCCACCGTTCTATACGGCATGATCGGCATGCTCGGTGTAAGGATCTGGGTTCAGAACCGCGTAGACTTCTCCGATCCGGTCAACCTAAATACGGCTGCCGTCGCAATGATTGTTGGCATTGCTAACTACACCTGGGCTCCGTGGGGTATGACGTTCGAGGGGATCGCCCTCGGGTCTGCCTCCGCGATCATCGTGTACCACGTAATGCGCGGTATCTCGAAGCTGCGTGGAACACACCTTGAAGCTGCAACACCTGCTTCTGCTCCGTCCGGTGTTGAACTTGATTCAGTGGCTTACGCCAAGCGTCACCGTAAAGTTGCGGACGAGGCGTGAACTGTTCTCCCGTGGGAGCATACGAATCATCCAGATTGGCAGTCTCGTGTGCTCCCACGGGAGAACAAGTTGGGTGACCTGTCCCGTGCGCTGCGGCCCCACACCAACCCCTATCTCTGGTGATGCCGTTCTTCCGCTCCTAGTTGATCCAGTTCATTTTCCTCGCGAACCGCACCTTCGAACTGAGAGTTGTATAAGCGGTAATACGCGCCCTTCTCCTTGATCAGTTCGTCGTGAGTACCCTGTTCCACGATGTCACCGCTTTCCATGACAAGGATCAGGTCGGCATCACGAATTGTCGACAGACGGTGAGCAATGACGAATGAGGTGCGTCCCTCCTGCAAGTTCGACATGGCCTTCTGTAGCATCCGTTCGGTGCGTGTATCGACAGAGGATGTGGCCTCGTCGAGGATCAGGATTGATGGGTGAGCCACGAACGCACGTGCGATCGTGAGCAATTGGCGTTCGCCAGCTGACAGGTTCGAAGCGTCCTCGTCCAACTCCGTGTCATATCCCTTGGGCAGTTGAGCAACCAGACGATCCACGTACGTGGCCTTTGCGGCATCGCGAATCTGCTCTTTGGTGGCATCCTCATTACCGTAGCGGATGTTGTCCTCAATGGTCCCGGCAAACAGCCAAGGGTCCTGCAGGACCATGCCGGTACGACGGCGAACATCATCTCGGCGCAGGTCCGCAATGTTCTGCCCGTTCACGGTGATCGCACCGCCCTGCAGTTCGTAGAATCGCATAAGCAGGTTGACCAGTGTGGTCTTACCTGCACCCGTTGGCCCAACGATTGCAACCGTTTGGCCGGGTTCCACCACGAAGGACAGATCCTTGATTAGCGGCTTCTCCGGATTGTAGGAAAACTTCACGTGATCGAAAGTGATGCGTCCCTTGCCTTCAATGGCCGCGGGGGCATTGAAGGGATCAGGATCCTGCTCTTCAGCATCCAGCAACTCGAAGACGCGTTCGGTCGACGCAGCACCCGATTGCACTGAGACTGCCATGCCCCCGAGTTCCGCAATTGGCTGGGTGAACTGCGACGAATATTGAATGAATGCCTGCACCGAACCCAGAAGGAGCGAGCCGCCAGCAACCATGACACCGCCAACGACAGCAATTGCGACGTAAACGATGTTTCCGATGAACGTCATGGACGGCATCATCATGCCTGATAGTAGTTGCGCGCGGAATGAAGCATCGTAGAGCTCTTCATTTTCCTCGGCGAAGTCCTCTTCGAAGCGTTTCTGCTGACCGTACACCTTTACGATGGAGTGTCCGGAGAAGCTCTCCTCAACACGGCCATTCAGGCGCCCGACTTTCGACCATTGCTGACTGAATGCCTTCTGCGACTTCGGACCGATGATTCCGAAAATAACTGCCATCAGAGGCAGTGAAATCAGTGCTAGTAGAGTCAGTTTCCACGAGATCGAGAGCATCATCGCCAGCACGCCGATGATCGTCAGCACTGAAGTTATTGCACCAGACAGCGACTGTTGCAACACCTGTGTGATGTTGTCGATGTCGTTGGTGACGCGGGAGATCACATCTCCGCGACGCACTTTGTCGAAATAAGAAAGTGGTAGACGGTTGATCTTGTCTTCGACTTCACCGCGTAGTTTCCACATGGCCCGCACCATGATCCGGTTCAGGATGTACCCCTGAATCCACGTGAGCACTGCCGAGCCGATATAGAGCGCGAGGACTAGCGTCAGAATGTTGGCCAGAGCGTGAAAGTCGATACCGGAACCCGGCACCACGTTCATCTTCTCCACCATGTTGGCAATTTCGTTTTGCCCCGCGAACCTAAGTCCTTCTATGGCCTGTTCGGTGGTGACGCCCGGAGGTATTTGTTTGGAGATGAACCCCGAGAACAGCACGTCGGTTGCGCGCCCGAGGATCTTCGGCGCGACCACTGTGAGTGCCACACCGCCGATACCCAGAATCGTCACGATGATCAGACGAACCCAGTAAGGAGTGATTAGCCCGATCATCTTCCAGAATGAGGGCCAGAACTGTTTGGCCTTGCGTGCGGGCCCCTCTTCGAAGCCGCTACCAGCCGATGCCGCGGCAGCTTCGGCGATTTCTTGAATTTCCTCTTCGCTAAGCGGAGCGGATTCTTCCACAGGCAATGGTGTTGGTTCACTCATCAGGCCACCTCTGCTGCGAGTTGAGACTCCACGATCTCGACATACGTGGGGCAGGTTTCAAGGAGTTCCGCATGGGTGCCGGCCCCGACAATACGGCCGCGGTCGAGGACCAATATCTGCTCGGCATCAGTAATCGTAGAGATGCGTTGGGCGACCACGATCTTCGTGGTATCTGGATATTCTCTCCATAGTGCTTGGCGTAATCGTGCATCGGTAGTTAGGTCAAGCGCGGAGAACGAGTCGTCGAAGATCAGCAACTGGGGATGTCGGACTAGTGCTCGTGCAATCGACAATCGCTGACGCTGCCCACCAGACAGGTTGGTTCCTCCTTGGGAAATCTGGGTTTCTAGCCCGTTGGGCAGAGCCTTCACAAAATCCTCCGCTTGGGCGACGCGCAGAGAGTCCCACAGTTCCTCGTCCGTGGCATCGGGCTTCCCGAAACGCAGATTGTATGCAACAGTTCCCGCGAATAACACCGGTTTTTGGGACACCAGACCGATCGTGGCCCAGAGGTGTTCCAGTTCCTGTTCGCGCACGTCTACGCCGCCGACAAGTACGACACCTCCTGTTACGTCGAACAGCCGGGGGATCAGGTTTAGAAGTGTTGTCTTTCCGGCAGCAGTTGATCCGACGATCGCAGTAGTTTCTGCGGGGTGTGCGGTGAAGGAGATATTGGACAGAACTGCTTCCTCGGCGTCGGGGAACGCGAAGCTGACATCGATGAACTGCACTTCACCAGGTCGAGGCTGGCTCAAGACTGGATCAGAAGCTTCCTCCAGGGTCGACTTGGTGCTCAGGACTGCGGTGATGCGCTCGGCCGAGACGACCGCTCTGGGGAACATCATCGCCATGAACGTAGCCAACAGGACCCCGAACAGGACCTGTGCAATGTACTGCATGAACGCCATGATGGTGCCCACTTCGATCTCGCCGTTGTCGATTCGGATGGCGCCGAACCAGAGGACAGCAGCGGTCGTGACATTCAGGATCAGCATGACAACCGGGAACATCGCCACGAAAATAGTACCGATGTTGCGGCCCACCACCATGATGTCGGTGTTGGCGACCAGGAACCTTGCGCTCTCAACTCTCTCGCGGACAAATGCGCGAACCACGCGAACACCAGTCAGTTGCTCACGAAGGATACGGTTGACCGTATCCAGTTTCTCCTGGTATTTGCGGAAAAGTGGAATCAGCATGGCCATGATGACCCCGGCAACGACCAGCAAGATTGGAACTGCTACGGCGATCAGCCAGGACAGTCCGGCATCCTGACGTAGCGCCATGATGATTCCGCCGATGGCCATTAGTGGTGCCATGACCAGCATCGTGGAGCCCATCATGGCCAGATTTTGCACCTGCTGAACGTCGTTGGTGTTTCGGGTAATAAGCGATCCTGGGCCAAACTGGTTCACTTCGCGCTCAGAGAACCCGGTGACTTTGGCGTAGATGGCGTTGCGCATGTCGCGTCCCATGCGCATAGCGGCACGGGCGGCCAAGACCAGTGCGGTGATTGATGCGGTTATTTGGAGGAACGAAACTAACAGCATCACTCCACCGTGACGCCAGATCAGCCCGACATCGCCCTGGGCGACGCCTTTATCGATGATCTGAGCGTTCAAAGTAGGAAGGTAGAGGTTGGCGATAACAGACGCCATCTGGAAGACAACAACTCCCAGGATGTACCACTTGTACGGTTTCAAGAACCGATAAAGAAGACGACCGAGCATTCGGCACCTTTCAACACGAGCGACTTATGAGAGTCCAGCGCGGCAGAGATCGCCCTGCTGTGAGGACCGAGGCGCCGAGGATTTCCGACGTCGATTCGCGCGCTTTACAGCGTCGGGTCGTTGCGAAGGCTGTTACCCGACATCAGCACGCCAGCGAGTTACCCATCCTAGAAGAACAACGACAACCGCGTAACCCGCGATTACCAATCCTCCCACCCACCAGCTGGCCTGGCTATATCCGGAGGTGCTGGTCATCATTGAGTAGAAGCTGTTCCCCGTGAAGGTGTCAGAGGCCGCACCTGGCAGAAATCCAACGATCTTCCCGATCGTCTGGTTGAGCATTCCTGCCATGCGAGCCATTGGTTCAATGAACTGAGTGAAAACGACCACGATGACGATTGCCGCAGCCTGATTTCGCACCAGAACCCCAATTCCTACACCGACTACAGCCCAGATGCCCATGACCACGGCAATCCTCAGGAACATCCACCAGGTTTCGCTGCTGCCCAGCATCGTGTCGAAGCCTGATCTTGTAAAGAAGAAGACGCTGGCGAGTACGGCTGCCGCAGTTCCCGCGATGCCGTATAGGACACCGATGCAGAACTGAACCAACACCTTCGCGCCGAGGACGCGTCCCCGTGCCCCCGACCAGAGAAATGTTGACGCAATTGTTCCGTGCCGGTATTCGACAGTGACTGACAGGGCGCCAATCAGTACTGGGAAAATGTATCCGATTGTTGGTGCCAACGCGTAGATCATCGGGGCCATGGAGGTTCCGTCTTCGGTCACCTGACCATCCCCTACCATGCTCATAGTCCCCGCTAGAAGCGCGGACGTGAACGCGATATATAGAACCATCACCAGACCTAGAACCCACCACGCACGGGTAGTGAAGACTTTGGTCCATTCGGACTTGCAGGTTTGAACAAAGCGTTTCACTGTGCGTCTCCCACCAGACCGATGAACAGGTCCTCAAGTCCAGTTGTCTCTTCACTTAAGTGTGTAAGAGGAATTCCTGCGGCAAGTGCTAGCTGCCCAATGTCCTCAGACGTCGTTCCTCGAACTGCGAAACCACCGTTGATCAAGCCAAAGTCGAAGTGTGCCGCAGTTAGGGCCGATCCCAATGCTTCCGATGCGGTCGAGGACACGGTGACTACACCACCTTGAAGTTTCTCAAGCTCAGAGACAGTTCCGGCTTTCACCAACTTGCCGTGATTGATGATGACCACATCCTGAGCCATCTGTTGAATCTCGCTGAGCAGATGTGAGGAAAGCAGTACGGACTTGCCTTTTGAGGCAAAGTCCAGCAAGAACCCGCGAAGCCACCGAATTCCTTCTGGGTCAAGTCCGTTGGCAGGTTCATCGAGTACTAGGACAGATGGATTTCCCAGAAGTGCAGTGGCTAGTCCCAGGCGCTGCTGCATTCCCATCGAGTACCCTCCCATACGCCGGTTAGCGGCATCGGTCATGGAGACCAGTTCCAGTAGCGGATCAATGCGCTCGGGGGAAAGTCCCGCAGCAGCACAGGCAACCTTCATGTGATCTCGGCCGGTGCGACCGGGATGGAAACTGTGTACGTCCAGGTGGGCGCCGACAAGCATCAAAGGATCGGAAAGCTTGGAGTAAGGCTTTCCTCCAATCAATGCTTGACCGCTGGTTGCATTGACTAATCCCAGCAGGATTCGTAGAGTCGTTGACTTTCCTGCACCATTAGGGCCGAGAAAGCCGGTGACGCTTCCAGGATGTACTGTGAAAGACAGGTCATTGACCGCCTTCACGCTTCCGAAGTCCTTGGACAGGTTTCGGACTTCGAGTGTCGGAGTCTGCATATTGCTCCCAGTCCGTGTCGGGGTCGATATCAATTGCCGTCAGGCAAGGCACGCGTGAGTAGTAGAGTGCTACGAAGTGGCACCTATTTGGATGATATAAGAGGATTCTATGAGTAGCGGGTCTGAAACGGTTGCTTCGGCAAACTCGGAGCGACTCTGGACCATCCCGAACACGATCTCGTATGTGCGAGTTGTTGTGCTTCTCCCTCTTTCCCTGGCCCTGATTGCAACCGGACGTCCGGGATGGGCGCTGCTTGCCTTGTTCTTTACGGAGTCCACAGATGCGCTTGATGGCTATTTGGCTCGCAGATTGGGGCAGGTCTCGGAGCTCGGTAAGGAACTGGACCCTGTTGCCGACAGGATCTCCGTTGCTCTTATTGCTGTCACTTTGACCATCGCCGGGCTGCTCCCCTGGTACTTTCTGGCAACGATTCTGCTTGTTGACCTGACTTTGGCTTTTGTTGCTGCCGTGTGGTTCAAGGGGTATCCAACTTCCCAGACCTCAATGGTTGGAAAGTTGCGCACGGCGCTATTGATGTTGGGGCTTCCTGGCTTGCTGTTGGCTGCGACGCTCGAATCTGAATGGATGAGGATTGTCGCATTGGTTCTGGTGGCACTGGGTACTTTAGGTCACGTTATTGCCGGAATCGGATACCTTCGTCAAATGTCAGCTGACTACAAGAAGAATGTGGCAGAGACGAAGTCGCCGTCCACTGCGCGGACTCCAATCCTCTGATCAGTCGCTTTGGCCCGACGGTCCGGACTGGCCCGACTGCTCACCGGATTCTGGAAGCTCCCAGCCTCCAGCAGGTTCTGCAACCGGAAGACACCCAGCGACCGGAACCAAAGCGAAGTTCGAAGCGAGGATTGCCTCTGTGTCTTCCTTTGAAGGAGTGCCATCGAAAGCCTGTCCCAAAGACACAGTCAATGTTCGGTCTTCAGTGGCGTTGAGGATGATCTGCACGTCTGAACCCAGATATCGAGCGACCGTGTATGCAGCGTCAACACCTCGTGGCCCGGCTTCGATCTTTGCGACGCCCCGATAGGGGGGCGCATTGTCGGCTCCCGCGATCGTGTAGCCCAGACTCTCGAAGTACTTGGCAGTCTTGCCGGCCAACCCCGGTGTCGAAGTTGTATTCAGGATCCGCAGCGAAACGCCTTCGGGCGACTGTGGTCGAGCCCCCGGTGTCGGGCAGGGAGTATCCCCGATCTCGGCATAGGTCACCTCACGGGAGAAATCTTCTCCGAAGGGCATTGGCAACATCCCTGCAACTCCCATGATCCCGATGCCAGTTGCGGCTAGAAGACCAAGAATTGCGCTTCCAAAAATGATTGTTTTTCTGCGGGTTCTCACGCGCCTATATTGCTGCCGAGGACTGAGATTGACCGCTACCGTTGGCTGATCATAAGGAGAGTTGACGTACTGCGCGTTCGAGGAATTCTGCGCTGAAGTCTGGTACGCAGATTGTTCGCCTGGTGGGGGCGGCGGAGGAGGGATCGCAGTCACGCCTTTAACCTACTCGAACTAAGTGTTTCAACGGGTGCTGGAGACACCAGACGAGGCGATGATCTCCTTCACGCGGTCCTTTTCCCCACTGAGAATTAAGTATTCAGTGTTGCGCCTGCGCCCCACGGTTCCCACTTTTTCACCGGCAAGGTTGTGGATTCCGATCTGTGCGCCAACGTGACGCTTTGAATCAAATGCAAGTACCTCAGTGTGGTCCTCTCGTTCACTACACATGGCAACAAGGTCGTCGATACTTACGAATCCTTCGTCGGAAAAGCTTAGCAATATCAAGTCAGCGTTTACGTCTATAACGGTCTGCCGCAGCGCTCGGGGCATTTTACGTTTGGAGTTGAAAGGGCTCTTGCTGGAAGAGTCCTGGCTGTCGGTCCTCTTGCACGCAATCCCGTAGTGGTCGGGGGAATCCCAGCGTACTAGCGTCTCCCAGACGTGGTAGTTGGTGAAGTAGCGGTGCTGATTGTAGGGGGGATCCAGGTAGGCGAAATCGACACGGGGAAGAGAATTGGCAAGAGACGAGGAATCTCCGCGAATGGCCTTCCCGGTCCCGGCAGTGAGCTTGGGGACTCGCAGTTCCATCGGTTGCAATGCTCGGGGTGCCCAGGATTTGAGGTAAGCCATCTGCAATCCCACAGTCGAATCGACGCGATCGGCAGCCTCCAGCAAGCTGGTCAGCAAGATCGGGTAGAGGGGTGAGTTCGCATACGATTCTTCGATCCCGTCACGAATGGCGTCAATCCGTTGGCCATTGTGGGGATGGAAGTACCTGCTGGTCTCGCTGAATACTTCGGTGACATAGCCTCGTTTTGGCGGCAGCGAACTGAGGTGTCTCAGGGCTTCGTGGACTTCTTCGAGATCCACCTGGTGCGAGTCGGCTTCGACGTAACATTGACCCAGAATTTCCGAATAGGTGGCAGTATCAACAGCGTATGTGAATGCCCCTGAGCGACAGAATTCCTGGGCCACTCGAGTGGTCCCAGTGAACAGGTCGAGCGCCGTCTGTGCTCTGCTGGCTCTGAACAGTGCTCCGATTGTGGGGACGAGGACGCGCTTCGAACCCAGGTACTTGATCACCGGTGGATCCTCACCCCTCTACCAGCCTGCAACAAGCCAACAGTATCGGCTGAATGCCCACATGAGATGGAGGTGAACCGGAATTTCGGGATTTCCCGAATGCAAGTTTCCGGTCCGCCCTGTACCGACAGTAGTAAATCCCGAATAGCGTTGAGAACATGACGAACCTGAATGTGCCCTACGGTGCGCCGGCAGCACCGCTGGTTCAGCCGCTGGTCCAGCCATCGGGCCGTCCGTCGGTGGCTCCGCAAAAACCAAAATACCCACTGCGGTTCTGGCTTACGCTGATGCAGATTCTGGGGGTCGGAGTCTTCGGTTGGGCAGCTCTTACCGTCGTGATCACGTTGTTTGCGACAGGTGTCGCGCTCCTGGTGGTGGCAGGCATTGGTCTGGTGCTTCTAGTTGGCTTGGTTTACGTGGTCTACGGGCTGGGTGCCTTTGAAACGTTGAGAGTAAGCGGCCTATACCGCATGAACGTTCCGCCGCTCAGGTTGCGACGTTCACAGCAGTCAGGTCTGGGAGGATATCTGAAGGCTCTTGGCTCCCAGGGTATCGATGGTCGCATGTGGGTGGCATTCCTCAGCTTCCTGATGACTGCGATTGCGGGTTCCATAAGTATGCACTTCCTGGCTCGCGCTCTGGGGCTGAGCATTAGGGCCGTCTCCGCACTGTTGTCGGGAAGCCCTGCCGTGCTTGAGGAAAGCGATCTATACGAGGGCCTTGGAATTGTCCTTCCCTGGTTTGAAATCAGAGGTCCTGTTTGGGATCTAGTGGTAGCAGCATTGAGCTTGGCGATTGTGATCGGACTGGTATTCCTTGCGAGGGCTATCAGCATTGTGGCAGTGGGCTCCCCTGCGCGCGCCGCAGCACTTTCGGCGCAGGCTCAGGCGGCCGAGGAATATGCGCGAGCAGCTTCCGCCCAAGCCCGCGTCACCCAGACGCAGCGTGAAGGCGCGGTCAGGGCAGCTGACTTGGAGCGCAGCCGCATTGAACGCGATTTGCACGATGGTGTTCAGCCCCGACTGGTGTCGGTGGGAATGACTTTGGGAATGGCCAAGCAGCAGATCGACACTGATCCAGAAAAGGCGAAAGAACTCATCACGGAAGCGCACACCTCCACCAAGGCAGCGATCACCGAGCTTCGCCAACTTGCGCGAGGAATCCACGCCTCAGTCCTGGATGACAGAGGACTCGATGCTGCACTGTCTGGGCTCGCTGGACGCTCGCCGGTCCCAGTGAACTTGGACGTCCGGCTGATTGATTCCTCTGGTGTCGCAGTAGCCAGGGTCAACCGGGAGGCGGAAGCAGCTGTCTACTTCGCCATCGCGGAATCCCTAACGAATGCGGCGAAACACTCCTACGCAGCCGAATGCCGGGTCACTGTGCGACTGCGTGACGTGACCGTCGACCAGCTTCATGCGCACCACGGGACTCTGTGGGCACGAATCGAAGACAACGGTATAGGGGGCGCCCACATTGTCTCTGGTGGAGGACTCGACGGGATTGTCAATCGAATTACTGCCGCTGGAGGAAGTGCACGGCTTGAAAGCCCTCACTCCGGCCCAACATCGCTGGAAGTGAGCGTGCCATGCGGATACTGATCTGTGAGGACTCCGTTCTATTGCGCGAAGGCATCGCGCGTCTGTTGGAGCATGCTGGTCACACGACTGTCGCCTCGCTTCCTTCAACTGACGGGCTCGAGGACGCAGTCGCTGAATCGAATCCTGACCTCTGCATCCTCGATGTACGCCTGCCCCCAACTTTCACAGATGAAGGGGTTCGCGCGGCGCTCAAACTTCGCGCGAAAGAGCCAGACCTTGCGATATTGGTGCTCTCCCAATACGTGGAGGAACGCTACGCCAGCGAACTCATCGCCGGCCAGCAAGGTTCATTGGGATACCTGCTGAAAGATCGTGTTGCCGACATTGAAGAGTTCCTGGATGCCTTGCAGAGGATCGCAGACGGAGCAACCGTGCTGGATCCAGAGGTTGTTGCCCAACTGATTGGACGCCGACGGCAAGACGACAGAATCCAGAAGCTGACTCCGCGTGAACGCACTGTCTTGTCACTCATGGCTGAGGGCAAATCAAACCAGGCCATCGCACATGACCTGTTCTTGTCGGAAGCCAGTATCGAAAAACACATTACTTCGATCTTTCAGAAGCTAGGGCTCGAAGCTGACGAGCAGGGCAACCGGAGAGTTCTGGCAACTCTGGTCCATCTGGAAAATTCGGCGATGACCGACCCTGTGACGACCGGAACTCCCAGTAACTTGAGAAAGGCAACACAATGAACGCGCAGCAGTCGGCTCCGCCGATGTCTGGTCAGATACCGCCGAGCGATCAAAATCCAGTGTTACCTTCGGTGTCTGGCGACGGGTCGATCAGCACTGCTTCCCGTCTGGTTCTGATCGGCACGGCGATCGTCGGTGCCCTGGCTCTGGTCGCCGTAATTGCAACGACACTTGTTGCAAGAGCACTTGCCTCCGATGGCGAGCCCTTCACAAAATCCATGGCGGTTGGAATGGTTTCTGAGGTCAAGATAGACACGTCGGGGGCTCAGTTTAGCCTGCAGTTCGACGACGTTTCGCAAGTGGTTCTTGAGGGGCAGGGGGCAACACGGGGGGACTGGGTCCTTGAGCAGAGTGGTGAAACACTGAACGTGCGCGCGAAGCAGCAGTGGTGCTTCTTCTGGTGTCCGGGAAGCTACGGGGTGGTGACCCTGACTTTGCCCAACGAACTTGCAAAGGGAAACGTAGGTTTGGACGTATCACTCTCCGGAGGGGCATTCTCCGGGGTTGGTGACTTCGGTGAGGTCGACATCGACATTGCCGCTGGATCGGTAGATGTTCAAGGTTCGGCGTCCGCATTGAACCTGGATCTGAGTGCCGGGTATGTGAAGGTGGACTTGGCGGACGTAACTGAATCGCGAGTAAATGTCTCTGCCGGTCGCGCCGTTGTGGGGCTCACCGGAACGCCACCTCTGGCACTTGACTTGAGGGTCTCTGCGGGATCTGTCGAGGTCTTCGTCCCCCATGCGGTCTACAGGGTTGAGTCCAATGTGTTGGCGGGGTCGTTCGACAACGGGCTGTACATGTCACAATCTTCGAAGAATGTCATTGACGTGGAAGTCTCTGCCGGGTCCTTAGCAATCTCGCCTGTCAGGTAGTGGACTCAAGGTCTTGTGTCTAGGAGATGGCTGCCTGGCACGCGGCGAACAAGACTTCGTTGAAAGAAGTCATGTCTGCCGGGGCTGCACGAAGCCCGGATACTTCGGATCCGACAACGCCAATTAGTCGGGTTTCCAAGTCGTAGACACCGTAGGCCACATCTCGATCTAGATCGCGTCGAAGCACCATTGCGCTCACTGCCGCGTTGGCAACCGTCGCAACGGTTATCACTGCGTCGCGATAGCGTTCGTGCTCTACGATCGAGGATCCGTGCGCTTTTGCCAGAGCAGTCTGCGCCATTGCCACCGCAGGGGTGAGCGCGTCGACGATACCTCTCAGTGGACCGTCGTGCAGGATTCCAAAGTATCCGTTTGGATCCAGGACCGAATTGGTGGTCGCTGTGATCGCCCCGCAGTGGGTGTGCCCGAGGACGAAGAAGGCTCGAATCGTCTCCAGGTGCAAAGCCGCATAGTGCAGTGACCCGCGTGTGTCACTGCCGGGGAAGTTCCCGGCGACTCGCGTAGTAAAAATATCGTTGGTCATGCAGCCGAAGACTTGTTCAAGTGGTACTCGCGCATCAGAGCAACCGAGGCCAGCTGCGAAAGGCTGCTGGGCAAGTACCGCGGAATTGTCTTCCGGGACGCCGATAGCTTCGACGGAGAGTTCAGCCTTGTGTACACCAGCTTCAGAAAGAACGGAGTATTCCTCATTACCTTTGTTCAGCAAGGCGAGAGCTGCCCTGTTGTCGGCCGGCCTTTGTTTCAACGATGGGTTGTGCCAGAACTGAATCATGGCCTCGACTTCAAACATCAGAACCTTTTCACTTCGCGTATCGGTACCCTTCAGCTAAGAGCCTACGAAAAATACGCTCATGCAGTCACAAAAGTGGCTCTTTTGTGACTGAAACTCGCGGTTCTAGCCGATGGGCAGTGCGGTCCGTCAACAGGGCGAAGCCCACGGTGACAATAGCGATTCCCGTGCCGATCAGTATGCTTTCAATCGGCACGCGGTCAGACATTGGGCCGAAGACAAGCATTGCCAGGGGCATCGCTCCTACGCCGATCATGGTTACAACCGAGAACACTCGTCCCATGAACTGATCTTTCACCGACAGTTGGAGGATCGTGATCGAAGGAGTGTTGATCATGGGGAGCATGATGCCTGCCAGCAGCATCCACGTGCAATAGAGGATGAAGTTGATTGGGATTCCCAGTGCGACTGTCAGCATGCCAGTCACAATCATTGCAATGGCGATTGTAGTAATGCGGCTCTTTAAACCACCCCAGGAACCGATCAACAGTCCACCCAGGAACATTCCAACCGCGAACACCATCTCGATGGCGGCCAGGTAGGCGGGGTCATTTTCGAACGTCCTCGTCACCTGAAGAGGAGTCAGCAACGCGAGCGGGGTGAACAGGAAGTTAACTATGGCGAAGTAGGCCAAGAGTCTACGCACCATTTGATGCCGACGGATGTAGCGTAGACCAGCTAACAGGTCTTGCAGGCCCGATTGCCGATTTGCCTGGAGTGCCCCGACATGAGGGGGAATCCTGACCAGCAGCAGCAGAATCCCGATACCAATTGCTGCTGTGACCAGGTCAATTCCCAGGATGACCTCGATCGATGCGAAGGCATACAAAGCTCCAGCTGCCATCGGCGCAACCAGGTTCACAGCGGCTTGAATCGAAGCGTTGTAGCCGTTTACACGCCCCAGATGCTGTTCGGGAACGATCTGGGGGAGCAGTGCGCCGATCGCCGGATTCTGTGCGCCGCCCCCAAAGGCCCGCAGAGCCATCGCAATGAACACTAGGATGTAGCTTCTGTATCCTGCCAAGAACGCCAGTAGCAGGCCCAGCGTTGACAGAGCGACAAGTGCATCGGCCCCTGCAATGAGGTAGCGGCGGTTCATGCGGTCGGCCCACACGCCCCCGAAGGGAGAGAGCAGCATCATTGGGACGAAGCCAACGACCGTCGCGATTGTGATCATCGACCCGGACTGGGTGCCCATGGTGACGTACCAAAGTAGCGCGTACTGAACTAACGCTGACCCAAAAAGGGAAATCGCTTGTCCACCGAGGAAGAGAATCGTCAGCTGTTGCCACGAACTTGAGGTGCTGTGGGGGCTGGTACTTGCGCTGCTTTCCGTACTTATTCCTAGATAGTACTGAAGTGGCTTTCGGTAAGTCGGAGACGCCCGTGGAGGAGATTCCCTATTAGTCGGGATTCCTGAGATTTAGCTTCCATTCCTTCGGTGGGGGAACTCCTGACGAAGCGCTCATCAATTGCTTCACGATTGGAGCGCAGTTCTCCTAGTGTCGGACCCTGCTTCTTCGAGTTCAAGAAGCTTCATTTTGACGTCCAGTCCACCGGCGTAGCCGGTGAGGCTCCCGTCGGCTCCTACAACTCGGTGGCACGGGACAATAATGGAAATAGGGTTGCGGCCCACTGCCCCGCCGACGGCTTGGCTCGACATGCTGGGACGTCCCATGGCGCCGGCAACCTCTGCCGACAACTCGCCATATGTGGTCACCTCTCCGAGAGGGATTTGCTGCAGCAAGGACCACACTGTTCGCTGGAAGGAGGTGCCTTCGGGATTCAAAGCAAGTTCTGCAGGCGATGGTTTCTCTCCCGCGAAGTAGCGGTCTAGCCACTCTGTCGCTGCCGCAAGCGTGGGTGCCCGGTCGTCAAGATCATCTAGCTCCACTGGCTCCGCAGAATCAATGATCCGGTCCGCCCGGTGCTTCTGCTCGACCATCCACAGGCCGACTAGATGGGTTCCGTCCTCATCGCTAACCAACGAAAGAGGGCCGACCGGCGAATCATACGTAAACAATAGGTTGGTCATAAGAGCTCAACTCCAAGGGTAGGGGCGTTCCTGGTCTAGTTCGGCATCATTCCCAATGGCTTCCAGAGATTCACCGCCTCCTCGAATGCACAGCCATTTCAGCGGAACGTCACTGTCCGGAAGGCAGCGCAGCGCACGCCAAATACCGGGGCGAACATTCACGACAGTACCCGGATGAAGAGGAATGATCCGGTCATCAAGTGCAATCTCTCCCTCGCCCTCAATGACGAAGTAGACTTCCTCGATCTTGTTGTGGACATGCCAGAACGGAGACTCGTCTCCTGGCAACGTGGCGTTGACTGAGAGTCCCAAGAACTCCGACCCCAAGTCTGCTTCCAGGAAGGCTTTGCCCGGTGCAACCCCTTCGATTTCAGTCCAGGCGGAAAGGGGGCCAACTTCGGATACATGTGTTTCGCTCATATCGCGACTGTATCGCCCGTCATATTTGAGGGTCAATGGAGAGCCCGACCGGGGGCGGCTTTGGCAGAGGGCAGATATATGGCAAATGTGGTCACGTTGTCCTTGGACCCAGCGTTGATGAAGCCGTTGTGCAGATGCACGATTTCCCGTGAGATCGCTAGTCCAAGACCGGCTCCGCCCATTAGCGTTCTGCGTGCACGATCCAACCGGACAAACTTGTCGAATACCCGATCCAGGTCCTCTGGAGGAATAGTCGGACCCACGTTCTCCACAGTTACAAACGTCCACTTATCTACGAGACCAGCTGCGATCCTGACCGTGGATCCCGCCTCGGCGTGTGCGATAGCGTTCTTCAGCAAATTGGAGAGAACGCGCGCTAACTGGGAACGATCCGCCGAAATGACGATCTCGGGCTGAACCTGTACATGAAGACGAAGCTCCCGAGCTTCAGCGGCAGGCACAAATTCCTCGGACAACTGGATTACAAGCACTGACAGGTCGATCCAGTCTATTTGTAACGAAACGTCGCGGGCATTGTGTCGCGCAATCTCAAAGAGCTCGGACGTAAGGGTGTCAATCTGGTCGGCATTTTTCAGGACGGTTGCGAGGTACTGCGAGCGTTGCTCCTCGCTGAGGGATCGATCATCCTTGAGTAGATTCAGGTATCCAATGACCGATGTAAGAGGTGTGCGAATGTCATGGGCCAAGTAAGCAACCAACTCATCTTTTCTCTGCTCGGCTGATCGCGTGTCCAACTCTCTCTGGTTCAGTTCATCGCGCACTTCCTGAAGTGTTGCCGCAGTCTGACTGAGTTCTGGGGACAGAGTTATCTCTTTGGCATCCTCGTCCAACAATCCATTGATTCCCGTGTTTATCTCTCGAAAGTACCGCAGGAATCGTCCGATGAAGAACCAGACGAACAATAGGAACACGATGGCCACTGCGGTCCACCAGAAGTACAGCTTGTTCGCGCGAAGCCTGGAGTTGTAGATCTGGTATGCGTCCTCGTACGTCATACCAAGGTCATTCATCAGGAAGTTCACGATCCAGTCACCTGCCCGCCCTTCCCACAGGGTCGAATAGGCAAGCAGGATGATGAGTACCGCTGCCACGGCAAAGACGGTCAGTTCTAGGTAGACGCGGGTTCGCAACCAGGTGAAGTCATTTCGCTGTTCTGGCTGCCTCCATCGCCTTCTACGCATCGGTGCGGCTTCCGATCTTGTACCCGACGCCCCACACCGTGGCAATGTATTGGGGATTCTGTGCTGAATCACCCAGCTTCTCCCGAAGATGCCGGACGTGAACTGCAACTGTAGAGCTCGCGGTTTCTAGAGGTTCCTCGTCCCACACCGCTCGGTAGATCGCGGAGGTCGATACAACTGCTCCCTGGTTCTCCAGGAGCACTTGGAGCAATGAAAACTCTTTCGGGGTAAGCGCGATCACCCGGTCTCGTATTGTGCAAAGATGTGCTCTCACGTCGAGGCTCAGATCCCCGTAGATAAGGACTGTGGCGGAATGCCGGTCGGTCTGACTGGACGAGGAATGTGCAGTTCTTTCTGCAAGCGCCCTGTTATATCGCTCTGATCTGCGTAGCTGAGCTTTTACCCTGGCAACCAGTTCTAGTGGTGGGAAAGGTTTCGTCACGTAGTCATCGGCACCGAACGTTAGACCAGTGATGCGGTCAGATTCATCGCCGAGCGCCGTAAGCATGATAATCGGGAAATAGTGGTGCTCTCGGAGCCTGCGGCACAGTTCGAAACCATTCATGTCTGGGAGCATCACGTCCAGGATCGCCAAGTCCACTTCACTGCTGGAAGCCAGCTCCACTGCCGGTGATCCCGAGTCCGCAGACAAGACATTGAATCCTTCATTACCCAGGTAGATGGAAATCAGGTCACTGATCGCAGGGTCGTCATCAACGACCAGAATGGTTGCAGCCATGTACCTCCTTTTCGATCGCACTACTCGCACACTGTATCTGGGGATTGATTTGGTGAGTGTATGAGTTGATGGTTCAGTGGGTGGAGCTAACCGCGGTGTAGATGGTTATCGCATCAGCGAAGTGCGGAGCTGGATCGTTGTCGGAGGCCTGGGCTCCCGCAGTCACAAGGACGTACCCGCCGTCTCCTTCCAAGTGTGCCCAGCTTGCTAGGCAGTAACCCGCGTCAGCGGTGAACCCAGTCTTACCACCATCAAGGGTTCCGCCATTGAGGAGAGGGGCGTTAGCGCCTGCGAGGACGGTGCTCTTGAGGAGCAGGCCTTCGGGATGGGAGTTCGTTGGTGCGGTTGTGTGTTCCGGGGTCGATGCGATCTTGCGAAAGGTCTCATTCTTCAATGCCGTCTGTAACAGTGTCGCGATGTCGCTGGCAGTCGAATAGTGATTCTCATCATCCAGACCAGAGGCATTGGTGAAGTGCGTGTTGTCCAGTTCGAGTGTGGACGCATAGTCATTCATAAGCAAAGCAAATGCGTCCTCGTCCCCAGCCACATACTGCGCGAGAGCGACAGCTGCTTCCGCGCCAGAGGGGAGCATTAATGCGTACAGAAGGTCGTTGACTGTGACCAGCTCCCCGGGGCTGAAACCGGCCATCATCGCGTCGGCTTCCAGGAGGGAAGGAAAGATCTCCGGGTTGAGCGTCACCTGTGCAGTTAAGTCCGGAACCTGCTGCAGAACCACGATAGCTGTCGCGATCTTGGTCATGGACGCGGGAGCGATGCGTTGATCGGCGTTCTTCGCGAAGTAAGTGGTGCCGGTGTCCAGACCGACCAGTTTGACATTCTTGGACTCAACGTCCGACCAATCCATGTTGGGCGAGGTGACGGTTACGCCCACGTCAGATATGTTTTCGTCAGCGTTCGTCATTGTCCACGCTGTCGCGCCGAGGAAGACGAGGACTCCGAGGAAAGCGACCATTGGCAGCCACCGCGCGATTGAGCCAGATTTCCTACCCATGTTTCGAGGCTATCGAGGGCGGATTCGGAAAATAGTCAGAAGCCCTGAAGGCCCAATGATGGTTCGATTAAGGAATTATTAAGACGGACCGGGTGAGGTGCGGCTACTCCGAGTACAGAAGCCTGAACCGTTCACAGATCACCGGCATGTTGGGATCGAATCCTCGAGGGTCCTCCGAGTACGAGGTCCAGAATCGTTCGTGGGCTGCCCGCCAATATTCGAGCGTCAAGTCACCTTCACCTTCAGAGTGAGCGTGTTCCGGCGTGACGTCGTTGAAGGGGACGATTGTGATCGATGTGGTCTCGATAAGGGCTCTTGGGTGGTCTGCCCCGTCGAGGATGATACTGAGTTCGCCCTCTTGTGGGATGGGCTCTCCGGTGTACTCGTAGTCCCACAGGCTTGAAGCCGTGCCCGTCTTGATTCCTGCCAGGACCAGTTCTAGGAGGTTGTCGGCGTGTTCGGGTGTTGCGCCGAATGACCAGGTCTCGGGAGGGGTGGCATGGGTCAAGCGCGCGTGGTTCTTCCAGGCGTACTTGCGTGCTCTGTCCCAGAAATCTGCAATTTGCGGGGCTGAAGACATGCCTGAACAGTACCTGGGGTTGCGGTGGGGACGGGGAGTGGACGCGTCCGCGTCAACATTTCCGAATCAGCACTTCTGCATCAACATTGAAGCCGAAGATGGTGGCCTTGGGGTGGGAGCGTTCGAACCCGTTGGAGCTCACGCAAATCCGAGGAAAATCGTGCGGCCTCAGTTCGGTTGTGTGCTGCTGGCTCTCGGGTATGTTCGGAAGTGTTGAGCAGCAACCTCATTCCCTCTGTGCTCGCCAGTAGTTTTCGGCCAGATCCCGGTCCTCGACAGCGAACGTGCTCGCCCGCACTGGGATTCCTCGCGCACAATCGAACAAACCCGGGCGTACACACTACACAATCGAACAAACCCGGAGTTCAGGACCCCACAATCGAACTGAGGCGACAGGAAGAATTCCGGTATCCGAAGAATCTAGGAATCTGGCGCAAGCGCAAGGGAGTACAGTCGCACAAACCCATCGCGGCAACACGGGGAGTTGGTGCAGCTTCGGGAATAGAGGACGGCCGCGAGGCAAACTCCCAGGAGCCTCAACGGTTCCGGGGTTGCTTTTGCGGAGGATGGGGGATTCGAACCCCCGAGGGCTTGCACCCAACACGCTTTCCAAGCGTGCGCCATAGGCCACTAGGCGAATCCTCCTGACGTCCCCAGCTTGTGGCCGGGAGGACGTGCCCGTCAATCCTAGCCCGCAAAACCGCAAGCCTGCCACTTCCGGAATGTGGCATGCGTCTTGCTTCAGGGTAATCTTCCTCGAACGTCATCCGACCACTTCCATGTAGACTGGTGCGCGGTCCCCCGTGCGACGGCATCACCCGAACCTCCCCAGGGCCGGAAGGCAGCAAGGATAGGGTCGCTCTGTCGGGTGTACGGGGGGCCACTTAGTGCCAGCCCTTCCACAGCGTGGAACCGGGGGTGCCGGTAAGAGCTGGGGTATTCCCCGCTTGGCGGATCGTGTCGAAAAATGTCGGACCTAGCATCTAAGGTCTAAGTGTGACGATTGCTCTTTACCGCAGGTACCGCCCGGACACGTTTGAGGACGTAATTGGGCAGGAGCACGTGACTCGTGCACTTGAAACGGCTCTGGCCTCTAACAGGATTGCGCACGCCTTTCTCTTTTCTGGTCCGCGCGGCTGCGGCAAGACGACTTCTGCTCGCATCCTTGCCCGCAGCCTGAACTGTGCGAAGGGCCCAACGCCCACGCCGTGTGGAGAATGTGACTCTTGTCGCGATCTGGCTTCGGGTGGCCCCGGATCTCTTGATGTTGTTGAGATTGATGCGGCATCGCACGGCTCGGTCGAGGATGCTCGTGACCTGCGCGAACGCCTTACCTTTGCGCCCACGAGGGACCGTTTCAGGGTCTTTATTCTGGATGAGGCGCACATGGTCACTTCACAGGGGTTCAACGCCTTGTTGAAGGTGGTCGAGGAACCCCCACCGCACGTTAAATTTGTCTTCGCAACGACCGAACCCGACAAAGTCATCACGACCATTCGCTCGCGGACACATCACTATCCGTTCAGGTTAGTTCCACCGCTGGTCCTCGCACCGTTCCTTAAGGACATCTGCGCGCGTGAGGATGTCGAGGTGGACGACAGTGTTTTGGCCCTGGTTGTGCGTGCCGGCGCGGGTTCGGTGAGGGACTCGCTTTCGGTACTAGACCAACTCATCGCAGGATCGAATGGAAACCTGACGCATGTCCAGGCAGTTCGCCTACTCGGATACACGGATTCCGCGCTGATGGACCGCGCCGTGGACGCGCTTGGCAATGAAAGTGGTTCGGACGCATTTGAGCTGGTCGAGGAAGTTGTAGGCATCGGACTTGACCCGCGCCGATTCGTCGAAGATCTGCTGCAAAGACTTCGCGACCTCCTGGTGTGTGCGATCGCTGGTGACCGTGCGGACGACATTCTCGTTGAGGCTCCGGCTGACCAGTTGTCTCGTATGAAAGAGCAGGCTCAGGCTTGGGGACCTGAAGTCCTGTCGAGGCGCGCGGATGTTGTGGAGTCTGCTCTGCGTGAGATGACCGGGGCGACGGCACCTCGGCTTCAGCTTGAGTTACTCTTGGCCAGGCTTTTGGTAGAGGAGCCTCTGGCGAATCGAGGCAGCAATGCTCCGATGGTGACACAGAGAGCTTCGGAATCTCGCGCAGCATCGGCACCGATGCCCGCATCCAAAGCCTCTGCACCGGCTCCCGCTGCCGTACCAACTACAGGCTCTGCGAAGCTCTCAGCCGTCGTTTCAACTGCTCCCAGCAAGGATCAGGTGCGTCAGCAGTGGCGACCTTTACGCGAAACCATTGCGCAAAGAGGCGCGATTTTCCCCTCCTTGCTCAACTCAGTCTGTGATGTAACGCCGCAAGGAGACACGGTTTACTTCTCGATGCGGGAGCAACTCGACGCCGACCGCTTCGGAAAGGCGAACGGTGAACAGCACCTGGCCGAGGTTCTTTCGCAAATCTTCGCGAAGCCACTGAAGGCCCGCGTCGGATCAATCGACCAGGTCAAGGCGATGTTGAACGGCGAAATTTCTCCGCCAGAGGCGGACCCGGTTGCACCGGAGCCAGCGGCCCCCTCCGCTTCCGTCAGCACATCGAGCAAAGCTGAGACGCGAGTCTCGAAAGTTCCAACAACCCCAGCAGTCAAGTCCGCAGCCCTAAGACCAGAAACCCTAAGACCCGCAGAACCCGAATTCGGCGATCGAGGTCAAGATGGCGATCTCCCTGATGAAGAGCCACTTCCGAGCGAACCCGAACCGGTCTCGGAGGTCGTGTCGTCACCCGCTCCTTCGGCAACGCCCACATCTCAGGTGCGGGATGAAACAGACGACACGAAATACAGGGGGCGTCAACCACAGGAAGTCGTTCTAGACATCCTTGGGGGTCAGATCATTGAAGAGATAATCGGAGGGCCGGGCGAATCATGAGCGGATTCGAGGGGGCGATTCAGGACCTCATTGATGAGCTTGGAGCACTTCCCGGCATTGGTCCCAAGAGTGCGCAACGCCTCGCATTTCACCTACTTGGAGAAAAAGAAGGCCAGTCTGAGCGGCTGATCGCAGCGATCCAGACGGTGAAGACTAGTGTGCACTTCTGCAGCATCTGCGGAAACGTCACGGAGGGAGAAACGTGCGGAATCTGTGCAGACTCTCGCCGAGACATCTCTGTCATCTGCGTCGTTGAGGAAGCGAAAGACATCAATGCCATTGAAAAGACACGGGTATATCGCGGCGTCTACCATGTGCTCGGAGGCGTGATCGACCCGCTTAGCGGAGTGGGCGCGGACCAACTAAGGATGCGTGAATTGTTCGCACGGCTTGCCGATGGAACCGTAAAAGAAGTTGTCATTGCCACCAACCCCACTGTTGAGGGTGAAGCAACCGCGTCCTACATTGCGCGCAGCGTGACCCCTATGGGTATTGAGGCCACGCGCCTCGCGTCCGGGCTTCCCGTGGGTGGAGACCTAGAGTACGCGGACGAAATCACCCTCGGCCGCGCACTCGAAGGCCGCCGAAGCCTCTAGTGCTTGAACCCCGATCCGGTGCTGATGCTTCGGGTCAGGAATCAGCGGGAGTTTGCTGTTCCGCTGTAACGCGGCTTATTTCCTCGCGAACTGCGTCCATATCGACATTGCGGATCTGCTGAATCAGGTCAGCCAATGCGGGGCCAGGAAGAGCGCCAGCCTGGCGGAAGATCGCTAGTCCTTCGCGGAAAGCCATTAGTGTCGGGATGGACGTGATCTCGGCCATCGCCGCGAGTTCCTGCTGTGCGTCGGTGTCGATCTTGCCGAAAACAATGTCGGGATTCTCTTCTGATGCCTTCTCGTAAATTGGGCCGAACTGGCGGCAGGGACCGCACCATGCCGCCCAAAAATCCACCAGAACGATCGGGTTCTCGGTGACGGTACTCTCGAAGTTCGAGGTGTCTAGATTGACGGTAGCCATGCTGCTCCTAGTTTTTAGTTCCGCGTTGTCGGACGTCTCGGGACCCGCAGAAATTGCGCATCCACAACAGCTCGAGCCTATTCGTTGGCCGAGTGGCACGGCTAGGCTTCTCTGCCCATGGCGAAGTATCTGCCAGGCTGTGTCCGCTCAGGCTGGGGTCACCAAACCGTCGACACAAGCTTCAATGATCGGTTGGTTGGTGGCGATCCAAGGTAACTCCAAGGCTTTCGTGGCATCAGCCCAGACTAGTTCAGTGTGGGAAGAGCCAGGAATGGGAACTTTGGAATGTGGTGCGAGTTCTGCGAACCAGACCCACATGTATCTATTTTCCAAGATCGGCCACGGCGCAAAACCCGCGGTGGTCTTCGAATCGGCAGCTTTCTGAGATCCACCCGGTGACGCGTACTTCAATTTGGGGTCATGGTACGTTTCATGCGGTGATTCCGATTGGTAACCTGACTTCCCCAGAATGAGGTTCGCGGGCACCGGATCTCCAAGAATCAGCTCCACACCAAGTTCCTCGTGAATCTCGCGAAAAAGGGCATCCACAGGCAACTCTTCACGTTCCACTTTCCCACCGGGCAATTCGAACAGACCTGCAAGGGCTGGGGGATAGGACCTACGCGCCGCGAGAAATCGGGTTGGATTGGCCAACGAATCAACGATGCAAGCCGCCACCACGGGCCTAGGACCGAGCGTCGAAATTTCAACTGTCAACAGGTAGTCTCCGAACCTTGCTAGACTGATCAACGGCTCAGGGGTGAAAGCCCCGGAGGCACGCGGGCGTAGTTCAATGGTAGAACTTCAGCTTCCCAAGCTGATAGCGCGGGTTCGATTCCCGTCGCCCGCTCCACATTTGCCCGCTTCAGTGGGATGTGGCGAGGCAAGCTAACCCTCGCATCTGTGTCTGTTGTAGGCAAAAATCCCAAGATTTCGGTCGATTTTTGCCTACAACAGACACAGATGCGGAAGCAGTGCCACAAACCTGGGCGATAGGATTCCTGGGTCCGGTCCTAGTTTGCAACTAGCTGTGCACTGCCAAAAGCTGTTCGCGAAAGGACTACTGCAGGGGAGCTCCTGGCTGCCCCTGACCATATGGGTCACTCGGGTTGAATGGCGGCTGATTTGGTCCCTGAGGATCCTGCGGCATTCCAAGATCTAGTTGCGCTGCGCCCGGATCAATGCTGTTGGCCATGATCGTAGTGTTTTGGCCAATCCTGAAGATTACTGCGGTGAGTTCAAGCCCCAGACGCAGAAGGATGATGTAGACCAGTGCAATAAGCGGAACCACGATGATTCCCAGCAGCGATACTGGTGAGCGACTCGCCCCGATTATTGAAGAGATAATGCCAAAGATAGCGAAGAGTCCAACAAGAACCAGTCCGATGATATAGATGACTCGGATGACTTTGAGCGTGATGAACTCGGAGAAGCTGATATCAAAGAGCATCGAGAAGAAGCTCTTCTGCTGGTTTACTGCAGGTTGGGGTACTGGCGGATAGGACATTTGGTGAGCCTCCGGATATGACGTTCGAGGACGCGGCTGTTCATCTGTCCGCGCGAGACCGAGCCTACCAACACCCACCCACCCAAACATGGAGAATCTGGGACCTATTCCCTAAGTCCGTGAGTCACGGTGTAACGTCACGCCGCTCCAAAGGGACTCGGCCTCAGAAACTCAAAGTTCCAGACCGGAGAAGCTCGGGGAGAGCATTCCTTATCTCGGCAATAGTCTCCTCTTCTGTTCGGTCCAGGAGCATTGCGATAGCGGGGATGACCTGCGAGGGAGTCAACTCCCCATCAGATACTCCGATGAGTGCAGCTACCGACGAAGTCACCGTTCGCTCTCGCCCGCCAGCTCGCCCCTGTGTGACACGTACAAGCTCAGGGTCGCCTAATCCGGGGATGTAGTATCGCACTTCGCGCACGTCTAGGGCTCGTCGCAGCGGACGATCTACCCAGTCCGTTGGCAACGTCAAGTTGTCCAGTGCAATCGACACTGCTTCACCGTCCACGGGTTCCCCTTCGGGCAAGTACTCGCAGACTAGATTCAGGCTGGTCTGGGCTTCGATCCGACCGAGCCGCAGCGCAATCGAACCGAGTCCCACGTATCTAACTCCAGCTCGGCTGAAGTCTTGCAGCCATTCGCGGTATTCGCTGGCCCATCTGCCGGCGTCGACGCGATATCCCCAGGCATCCCTCATCCACCATTCTGCATACTGGGCGACATCTACAACGTCGCGCTGCACGACCCATGAATCCATGGTCAAGCCGGTCGCCAATACAGGGCTCGCAGCATCTTCAATCCACTGAGTTGGTCGGGCCGCCCAAGTTTCTACTACATCGGTGATCTCCCAGTTCGCCAGCATCTGCAATGTGCCACCAGATGCCAGGTGGTTGACGGCCTGTTTGATGATCAGGGGGATCAGGCTGTCACGAGACATTCCTCCGTCGCGGTACTCGAGATTGGCGCGCGTGCGGATTGACTCCGGGGTTATGACGAAGGGTGGATTTGAAGTGATGAGGTCAAACTTCTCACCAGCTACCGGCTCGAACAGTGAACCCTGCCGAACCTCGATTGGAGAGTTGTTCAGGGCGGCGTTGAACTGGGTGAAGTTGCAGGCACGAGAGGAGATATCGGTTGCTATGACCCGGCACGCGTGAGTGCTCAGGTAGAGCGCAAGGATTCCGCAACCACAGCCCAGATCCAAAGCACTGTCCACAACCTCGCGCATTGTGAGCCGCAGCAGGTTCACAGAGGCGGACGCTATACCCAGCACGAAATCGTCGTTGGGAGGCTCACCGGTTTGAGCCTGCGACAGGTCGGAAGCGACCCACCAGTGGTGGGACTTGAGTTGCGGCCCGACAATCTCGGCGGTGTGTGGCCGAAGGTCGACAAGTGCGCGGCACAAATCCTGTTTGCACTCCACGAGTCCAAGATTCGCGGCACCATCCAAACCCAGGTGTGGGAAAACACTTTTGGCACCAGTCAGAGGAATGGGTTCGGCAAGTATGAATAGCTTTGTCAACAGTGCGGCAGCAGAGGCGTTGTCCCCAATTTCGACCGACGCAGGAACCAGTTGGTCTCGGACCATAGCGGCGTGAGCCTGTGGAGAAAACAACTTCTCGACAGCATCGGAAGTCCACTGCGCGTCTTCAAGGTCGCGTCGTAACCTAGAGATCAACTTGGCGTTCAAACGAAGCGAAGGGGCACGATCAGTCATGGGGTCCTCTAGTGGATCAGTGTGCGACTTTGAAACGATGCGAAACCGTTAGTGCCAGAAATGTCGCACTCCCGTGAAGTACAGGGTTATCCCCGACTCCTTTGCCGCGGCGATAACTTCCGGATCACGCTTTGATCCACCGGGCGAAACCACCGCGGTAACCCCAGCATCGATCAGGATCTGCAAGCCGTCCGCGAACGGGAAGAATGCGTCAGAGGACGCTACTGATCCGGTTGCACGGTCCTCGTCCCCGGCAAGAGTGTTCGCACGATCAACAGCCAACTTCGCCGAGTCCACCCGATTCACCTGACCCATCCCCACGCCAACGGTTGCTCGGTTCTTGGCCAGCAAAATAGCGTTGGACTTTACGGACTTCACGGCGCGCCATGCGAACTCAAGGTCTGCAAGTTGGTCGGGAGATGCCTCCGGGCCTGTAACCAAACGCCAACGATCGGGGGCCTCCGCATCGATCATCGAATCAGGTTGCTGGGCGATTAAACCACCGCTGATCTGCTTGAACTCGATAGCTTCGACAGCGCGATGTACGCGCAGCACACGAAGCGAAGGTTTGCGGCACAAGATCTCCAGCGCGGTCTCAGTGAAATCAGGAGCAGCGACGACCTCCGTGAATACCTTGGAGATTTCCAGGGCAGCGTCCTCGTCGATAATTTCATTGGACGCAACTACGCTTCCAAAGGCGGATACGGGATCGCAGGCGAGCGCGGCACGATAGGCCTTGGCAATGGTCGTGGCTGATGCCAGCCCGGCGGGATTCGCATGCTTGATGATCGCGATGGTGGGTTCGTGGAAATCGGCGACCGCCTTTAGGGCAGCATCCGTGTCCTGCAGGTTGTTGTAGGACAGCTCCTTGCCGCTCAGTTGCGTAGCGTTGGCAAGCCCAACTTTGGCGAATGCTGATGCAGCGTCTGGGGAGAATTCCTCGCTGGCACTCTGTGTATAAAGGGCAGCTGTCTGATGCGGGTTTTCACCGTAGCGAAGTTGCTTCTTCTTCTTGAAGGACATGCCAATCCATGTGGGAGTGGAAGTGCCCAGCGGCTCCTCGGGCTGGCCGTGCCCACCCGCTCCGCACGTGCACTTGCCGCTGCACTCGCCACCAGAATTGGATTCTGAAGCTGCCTCCTTGATGTCCATAACCGTTGCGACAAGATTCCCGGAGGGCGTGTGCTCGTCCTCGGCAGTGATCCAATTTGCAATGGCGATATCGTAGTCTGCGATGTCACGGAAGGCCGCGGCTGCTAGGTGCAGGCGCTCGCGGAAAGTGGTCCCGCCGGTGAGGACGCTGCGCGAAAAGTCCTCGTATTGAGAAGGCGAAGTCACAATGGCTACGCTTGCATGGTTTTTAGCGGCGGCGCGAACCATGGTGGGGCCGCCGATATCGATCATCTCGATGCACTCCGGCGTCGTCGCTCCCGATGCGACGGTGTTTGTGAACGGATACAGGTTCGCCACAACCGCATCGAACGGACTCAAGTCGAGTTCCTCAAGTTGGGCGATGTCCTCGGGAAGTGCCTGGCGGGCCAGTAAGCCGCCGTGAATCGCGGGATGCAGGGTCTTTACTCGACCGCCTAGGATCTCGGGAAATTCAGTCAACTCACTGACTTCGGTGACCTGGATGTTTTCTGCGCGAAGGGCCGCAGCGGTTGAGGAGGTGGCCACTAACTCCGCTCCGTGTTCTGCAAGAGTCCGTGCAAGATCGGTCAATCCGGTCTTGTCAGATACGGATAGGAGGACCCGGCGAATCGGCTTGCGTTCGATTGGCATCGAGGCAGAGGGGGTGTCCGATGTCTGTTGGGATGAGGTTGGAGTGGCGGCGGTCGAGTTCTCGCTCACGAAGTCTTCCTTAGTCCTGGTTCTGATGTTGGGGAATTGTGTCTATAAAATTCATGACTGCCGCGTGGCTGGTCAGGTAGGCGCGAGGAGCACGTTCGTGGAACACTCCTCCTGCATTCGGGTCACACAGGTCGGAGACCGCGCGGATGGAGACCCAGGGCACCCCAAACTCCCAGCAAACTTGCGAAACGGCAGCGGTCTCCATGTCGACAGCTAGAACGTATGGGAACTGCTCGCGAACCTGTGGCACGTGACGAGCCATCACGAAGGAGTTGCTGGAACTAACGGGGCCCACCTGAACAGTGCTGTTCGTCAGGTCGGTGCCTGCGGCGTTGCGTGCTGAGGTCACTGCTTCCTCGTCTGCGGTGTAGTCCTGCGGCATACGAGGAATCTGACCCATTGCATAACCGAACTCTGTCGCGTCGGCATCGTGATAGGTGGCTGTCGAGGAGACGATCACATCGTTGATCTCGACTTGCGGGCCCAGACCCCCGGTTGTACCTGCGACGACGACAAGTCGGGGACGGAGAGCCGAGAGCACTGCCGTCATCGCGACAGCCGCGTTGGTCAGCCCGATGCCAGAGGTGACGACCAGTGTGCTTACACCTTTGAGGGAACCGGAGTGGAATGTGGCAGGACCCCGATAGCTTTCACCCAGCAGAAAAACCTGCTCCGCGCCGACCAGGTCGGTGAGGAACGGGTCAGCTTCCTCTTCCATCGCGCACGTGACGATCAGTGAGATGTCCCTGGACGATGAAGATGCGGCAACAGGATCAGTCATTGCTTACCTGGTTCTCGGTGCGAGTCCTCGACGGCCCCGGGTATCCCGTGGTAAAGGATGCGGAAGCTGGAGCGGCAGAGACTTGGTCCCACACGTCGCGCCCTGAGAGGAATGCGCGAACGGCATCCTGCGCACCCGTCAACGTGTGGCTTGCACCCCAGCCGCATTGGACCTCGTTGGCGGCAGGCACCTCGGTGGCGTTCAGGATGTCTGCGAAAGCAGCGGCGAGAATCGGCAAGAACTCCCGGTACTCCACCCCCAACATGAGTGCGTAGAAACCGGTTTGACAACCCATCGGTGAAAAGTCGATCAGACGATCCGTGTGGTTGCGCATGAGTTCCGCGGTTAGGTGCTCGATCGAATGCACGGTAGGCATCTCCAAGTGGGAGACGTTCGGTTGGCTGAAGCGAATGTCGTACTTGACCAGTACGTCGCCCCCGGGCAGTTCTTTGCGATCCGCGATTCGCACGTACGGTGCGGACACGGTTCGGTGATCCAGGTTGAATGACTCGACATTTGAAGGTGTCATAGCCCGAGGATATTCGCCCTTGCTCTGCCATGCTTTGCTGGGCGCGGATCGGACGCCGTTCACGTACCGTCGAACCATGGAACAACTCGGTGTTTTCGGCCGGTTCCGCCCGAGGTGGTTCGCGTAGGTGTGCCTTTCCTTGCTGGTGCGCGGAAAAGTCCCCTGCCAGTATGGCGACATGAAAACGAACCTTGCAGCCCAAGCGTCTTTTGATGGTCCGACGCCCCAAAGCATTGGTCAGAAACTCAACTGGTTGCGCGCCGGGGTGCTTGGTGCGAACGATGGAATCGTGTCTACTGCGGGTGTCGTCATAGGGGTTGCTGCCGCCACTCCTAACAGTGTCGTCGCGATTGCGACAGCTGGTGTGGCAGCGATGGTTGCTGGTGCGTTTTCTATGGCTGGAGGTGAGTATGTCTCAGTCAGCACCCAACGTGACACTGAGAAGGCACTCATCGCGGAAGAAGTGCGCGCACTCGAAGAATCCCCTGATGAGGAACTTGAGGAGTTGGCTGGTCTTTACCGCGAACGGGGGCTTTCGGCGCCGCTCGCAAAGCAAGTGGCAGAGGAACTGACAGCGAAGAATGCTCTGGCAGCCCACGCTGAGGTGGAGTTCCGAATCGATCCCCAGGACTACACGAGCCCGTGGGCTGCGGCGGTGTCTTCGTTTGTTGCATTTACGGTTGGGGCTGCAATACCACTGACCATGATTTTGCTGCCTGTCGGAGAGCATCGAGTGTGGATTGCAGCGCTAGCGGTTGTTATCGGCTTGTTCCTCACGGGATGGGTGAGTGCGATGCTCGGTGGGGCTCCTCGCGGAAGAGCCATCTTGCGCAACGTCCTCATGGGATCTGCAACTATGATCGCGACCTACGTTGTCGGTGCGATTTTTGGGGTAGTTGTCGGCTAATCGACGACGGATCGGATAACGCCCATACGTCTGCGTTCATGACTACTGTCGCGACACGCCGGACAGAGGATCAATTTCGAATCAAACTACATCTGTGTCATCCACAGGCTGGGGACGGATTCGGTGACCTTTCTTCACAGTCGAGGACAGTCTCGAATGTCCGAGGACGTGCTTCCTGGACTCCAACTTTACTTTCTCAGAACCGGCGCTACTGAGCCAACTTGAGCTCGCGACCAAGGTCCCAAGAACTGATTTGTCGGAGGTTTGCGGCACACTGATTCCGCAGTCGAAATATATGTGCGAAAGGAAGTGATCAGAGTAATCCACAGGCGCAAGCCGGTTAGTTCACAGGTGAGCGGTTCAACGCGTGCAACACGACATATAGGGGGTCCTCGATATCTCTGCCACAAGGTGTAGTGTTGTTCGGCAGCGGAACAATGCGTCCTCTGAGAATCACAACCATGTAGTTACAGCCTTAAGGTTTGGCTGAAGGGAGCAGGTCATGACCATCACCGTTTACTCGAAACCACGGTGTGTTCAGTGCGACGCTACCTACCGCGCCCTGGACCGTCACGGGGTTGAATACCGCAAGGTTGACGTCAGTGCGGACGCGGAGGCTCTGACTTACATCCTTGGCCTTGGCTATCAGCAGGCACCGGTTGTTGTTGCGGGTGAAGAGCACTGGAGCGGGTTCCGCCCTGATCGCTTGAGCGCGGTTGCTGCGGTCCTTCAGGACGCGGCCAAGTAACCGCCACACAGTAATCGCTAAGCAGTTTCGGCGTGACCGACGTAAATATCGTCTATTTTTCCTCAACCACGGAGAACACGCGACGGTTCGTTGATCGACTGGGGTTTCCAGCCCAGAGAATCCCGCTGCGATCCGGTGAAGAGCTACTGCACGTGAACCGTGACTATGTGCTGGTGGTTCCGACTTACGGGGGAGGCAACGCGAAGGGTGCAGTTCCCAAGCAGGTCATCAAGTTCCTCAATGACGAACAGAATCGCTCTCACTGCAAAGGTGTCATTTCCGCAGGCAATACGAACTTCGGCAAGGCCTACTGCATTGCGGGAGACATCATCGCCCACAAGGTGGGAGTGCCCCACCTCTATAAGTTCGAACTTCTCGGTACTCCCGAGGACGTTACTCGAGTACAGGAAGGACTGAGGAAGTTTTGGTCGACAATTTCACCGACACCGGTCTAGAAAGGGCGCTCCCACCGGAGCAGGACTATCACGCCCTAAACGCACAGCTGAACCTGTATGACGCAGACGGCAAGATCCAGTTCGATGCCGAACGCAAAGCGACACGACAGTACTTCCTCAACCACGTAAACCAAAATACGGTTTTCTTCCACGATCTTGAGGAAAAGCTGCGCTACCTGGTTGACGAGGGCTACTACGAAGAGTCCGTTCTGGACCAGTACGACCCCCTGGACATCAAGAACCTGTACAAGCAGGCGTATGCCCACAAATTCCGGTTCCCCACCTTTCTCGGGGCGTTCAAGTACTACACGTCGTACACGCTGAAGACATTCGACGGGAAGCGATACCTGGAACGGTTCGAGGACCGTGTAGTCATGGTTGCCCTGTATCTGGCACAGGGTGATCTGGACCTGGCTAGACACCTGGTTGACGAGATGATGGCGGGTCGCTTCCAACCTGCGACCCCCACGTTCCTCAACGCTGGCAAAGTTGCTCGCGGCGAACTGGTCTCATGCTTCCTGTTACGAGTCGAAGACAACATGGAGTCGATCGCACGTGGAATCAACTCGGCCCTTCAGCTATCCAAGCGTGGAGGAGGCGTCGCCCTCTCGCTGACGAACCTGCGTGAGGCCGGGGCTCCAATCAAGCGAATCGAAAATCAATCCTCGGGTGTAGTTCCTGTGATGAAGCTGCTGGAGGACTCGTTCTCTTATGCCAACCAGCTGGGTGCCCGCCAGGGCGCGGGTGCGGTCTATCTGAACGCGCACCATCCGGATATCATGTCGTTCCTAGACACCAAGCGTGAAAATGCGGATGAGAAGATCCGGATTAAGACCCTCTCCCTGGGCGTCGTGATCCCCGACATCACGTTCCACCTGGCAAAGAAGAATGAGGCCATGTACCTCTTCAGCCCCTACGACGTTGAGCGCGTGTATGGGGTTCCGTTCACTGAGATCTCGGTGACGGACAAGTACTACGAGATGGTCGATAACCCGAATATCCGCAAGAAGAAGATCAGTGCGCGCCGGTTCTTCCAAACGATCGCTGAGATCCAGTTCGAATCCGGCTACCCGTATATTGTTTTCGAGGACACCGTGAACAAGGCCAACCCCATTGACGGCCGCATCACGATGTCGAACCTGTGCAGCGAGATTCTTCAGGTGTCGGAAGCCTCCGAGTACTACCCGGACCTTTCCTATAAGCACGTGGGCAAGGACATCTCCTGCAACCTGGGCTCACTCAACATCGCCAAGTCGATGGATTCTCCAGACTTCTCTATGACCATTGAGTCCGCAATCCGTGCGCTCACCGCAGTTTCGGACCTATCAAACATCGAGTCGGTCCCCTCTGTGGCATCTGGTAACGCACGCTCACACGCCATTGGCCTGGGACAGATGAACCTCCACGGATACCTGGCGCGTGAAGGTATCTATTACGGGTCCGAGGAAGCTTTGGATTTCGTCAACATGTACTTCATGACCGTGGCGTTTGAAGCGATCAAGGCATCCAACAAGATCGCGAAGGAGCGCGGCGAGACCTTCGAAGGGTTCGAGCGTTCGGACTACGCAAGTGGCAAGTATTTCGAGAAGTACATCAAAGATGTTTGGGAGCCGCAGTTCGATCGCACTCGCGAGTTGTTCGCGAAGAGCTCCGCCCACATTCCGACTTCGGCAGACTGGAAAAAACTAGCCTCAGACGTCGCAGAGTACGGAATGTACAACCAGAACTTGCAGGCAATCCCGCCAACCGGTTCCATCTCTTACATCAACAACTCAACTTCCTCGATCCACCCGATAACCGCGAAGATCGAGATCCGCAAGGAAGGCAAGATCGGTCGCGTCTACTACCCGGCGCCATACATGACCAACGAGAATCTTGAGTATTACGAGGACGCCTACGAGATCGGCCCCGAGAAGATCATCGACACCTACGCTGCGGCAACGCAACACGTTGATCAGGGCCTGTCACTGACACTGTTCTATCCAGACACGGTTACCACTCGCGAGCTCAACAAGTCCTATATCTACGCGTGGCGCAAGGGAATCAAGACCATGTACTACGTGCGACTGCGACAGATGGCTCTAGAGGGAACCGAAGTCGAAGGCTGTGTTTCCTGCATGCTGTAGTCGCACACCTAACGATTAGGTGGCGATTTCGCTGTTTTGTCTCATATCACCCTGGGCAGTCGTATCTTCGAGAAAACGACAACCCAGGGTGATATGACTTTGGTCTGAGAAGGGAACTCTGATGGCACGAAAGATGCTCCGCAATGTTGCGGTCGGTACACTGACGGCCGCTTCACTGACCGTAGTGACCACCGGATGTTCTGGTCCCAGCATTGATATCGACAAGGCGCAGGACGTGACGGTGCAAGAAGTGTCGCTTGCCGATGCCCCGGAAGCGGAGAGTGTCATCCAGGCAACTCGTACCTTGGGACTCGAGATCCTCGGCGCATTCCCTGGGGGAACACTGGTGACTTCCCCGGCCTCCACGGTTATCGGCCTGTCGATGCTCGGATCTGGCGCGACGGGTGCCACAGAGGAACAGCTTTCGCAGCTTCTTGGTGCCAGTGGGGTGGAACGGGATAAGGCTGTAAACGCCCTGATAGGGTCGTTGGCGCCATATAGGGACGATGTGGAGAACATTGATACAGAGAACCTGAAGGACTCTGCTCAACTTCATCTGGCAAACCAGGTGGTCCTCGACGATCAACTACTAGTAGAGCAGACCTACCTTGAAAACTTGGCGAAATGGTTCAATGCGGGCGTCCTCAAGACCGATTTGGGTTCGTCCGATGGCAAACGGGCTCTGGACGCGTGGGTCAAGAAGAGCACGGCGGGACTCATTGAGAAGTCTGCGGTCGAACCGAATCCCAACTTACGTTTTGTCCTGCAGAATGCCGTTGTTTTCGCTGCGCAGTGGGAACAGAAGTTCGCAAAGAGCAACACGTATTCCCAGCCGTTCTACCTAGAGGATGGCGGGGTGGTGGAACCGGCATTCATGCACAACACGATCTGGATCGATTACGCGTCGTTCGACGGCTGGCAGATGATCTCGCTGCCGTACAAGTCTTTGTCGGGGTCGCTTGTGGCCCGCTATGTCATGCCTCCCGATGGCACGAGTATCACCGAGGTCACCCCGGATTTAGTCGCATCTTTGGAAGGTGCGCTGGCCTCAGAAGAGGTTACGGTTGAGATCCCCAAGCTGGACCTGCAATCGAGCGCCAATCTCATCCCGCCCCTGCAGCAGGAGGGACTGGACGCCGTTTTTTCTTACGATCCGCCAGCCTTGGAGTACATCGGTAAGGACCAGCAGCTGTTCGTCTCGCAGGTAGTCCAGCAGGGTGCGGTTCGCCTGGATGAGGAGGGGACCGTTGCCGCGGTGGTTACAGAGATTGCGGGCGATGCTGGCGCGGTGCCGGGCCAGGATGAGCCAATCGTCTTCACCGCCGATCGTCCCCACCTGATCATCATTCAGGACAAGGAAGTTGGCTGGGACCTGTTCCAAATCCTGGTGAACGATCCGATAGAAAACTAAATGCACCCGAAGTTGGATAGATTTCCAAACGTTTGCCGTCGTAATTTGGGCACTTGATTAGTATGCAGGATCTAGGTCCCTGGCCTAGCTAGGTTGTCTGTGGGCAGGGGCACAATTTGGCGCTTTTTGTCTCCACACTATTTGTCTAAAACGTTTGATAGTTTTCCTCACGTCGGTAATCTCGCAATTGCGGTGTAGGTCGTGGATCGCAGTTCGACCATGTCCGAGCCGTTTTGCGACCGTGCTCACGATGCTGTGTTCACCTTCGCAATCCATCTAACAGTGACCAATAATGATTATCAGTTAGGACTGCGATGAAGCAACGAAGAACTCTGCTGGCCGTCACAGCGGCCGTGGCGTTGACTCTCTCCGGGGTGGGGATGGCCTCCGCGGCTACTACGGACCCCAATCCGTCTGATAGGGAAAAAGCGAATGCTGCTGTCTCCCGTCAGGCTGCAACTGAAGGTATGGTGCTCCTGGAAAACGAAGGTGGTCTACCGATCGCCAAGACAGGCAACATCGCACTCTTTGGTGTTGGTGCCTACGCAACCGTTAAGGGCGGGACGGGCTCCGGTGATGTCAACAACCGCTATACGGTTCCGATCCGCGAGGGGTTTGAGTCCGCTGGCTACAACATCACGACCGACCCCGACTACTGGGCAGCAATGAAGGATGCAACCGATAATCTCAGTGGCAGCGGTGGCGGTCCTTTCGCCCCGCCGAAGGACTACTCCAAGGGTGAGGTTGCTCTGACCCCTCAGACCGTTCGTCCCATGGCTCCCACTGATACGGCCGTGTATGTGATTGCTCGTAATTCGGGCGAGTTCGCGGACCGCACAAAGGGCGAGGGTGACTACGAAATGGGCACCACTGAACTCCACAACATCAAGATGTTGGGTGCTCAGTACAAGAACGTGATCGTTGCCCTCAACACCGGCGGCATGATGGACACGACGTTCTACAAGACAGTCAACGAAGAGGTTACGGACCCCGCTGGCGGTCTCGCCCTGGATGCGTTGATCCTTGTCAGCCAGCCTGGTCAAGAAGCGGGACACGCAATCGTTGATGTTCTTAATGGGACGGTCAACCCTTCAGGTCATCTCACTGACACATGGGCGTCGAAGTATGAGTACTATCCAGCCTCTGCAACTTTCGGTGTGAACGATGGAAACTCAAAGGTTGAGGTCTATGAGGAGAGCATCTACGTCGGCTACCGCTACTTTGACTCCTTCTACAAGACGATTAACCCAGCCGATCCCGAATCAGTGGTGAACTACCCATTTGGTTATGGCTTGTCCTACACGATGTTTGAGACCGCAACGAACTCCGTTTCGGTTGCAAATGGTGAAGTCACCGTCAAGGCTACGGTCACGAACGTTGGCGAAGTGGCTGGCAAGGAAGTCGTTCAGGTCTACGCGTCGGCTCCGGCTAGCACGATTGACACTCCGTACCAGGTCCTCGTCGGCTTTGCGAAGACGGATCTGCTGCAACCGAGCCAGTCCCAGCAGTTGACCATCAAGTTCGACGCGGAGAACATGGCTTCTTACGACGTGGAGGCTTCCGCATTCGTCCTTATGCCAGGGGAATACATCCTGCGCGTGGGCAATGGTTCGCGTTCCACTGATGTCGCTGCCCGTCTCAGCGTAGGCAAGTGGACTATTATCGATCAGCTCTCCGAGCAACTCGATGACAAGGGTCTGGATGTCAAGGTCTCCAACCGCGCTGACTTCTATACTTACCCCGAAGAGGCTGTTCAGATTGCTGCAGCTCCGGTCGTTCCAGTAACCGGAATCGTCTCAAGGAATTCGGTATCGCCATATTCGCAAGACATTCCTGTTCCCGAGGATTCCCCGTTCTACAAGCTGGATGGATCACTCATGGGGTCAACGAAGGCATTCATTGATCCGTCGCAGACTGAATGGGAGAATACGGGCGCACCGTACAAGGCGAAGCTCGGTGAAGAGATCATTCCGACGACAGTCGTTCCGGGTTCCACTCTGTTCGACGTTTACAAGGGCGATGTGACGATGGAGCAGTTCGTCGCAGGGCTCGATGTGAACACGATGGCGTACATAATTGAAGGTACCCCTCGCGGTGGTCAGACACTGAACGCTCCAGGCTCAGCTGGTTTCACGAACGAGTTCGCTGATCTGGGCATTCCCGCCATGACAGCGACGGATGGTCCTGCTGGCCTGCGCGTATCCAAGGAGATCGCTGGCAGCCCGACCAATTACCAGTTCGCCACCGCATTCCCGATCGGTACCGCACTCGCGCAGACATGGAACACCGAGTTGGTCCAGAAGGTTGGTGAGGCTATCGGTGAGGAGATGATTGAGCTCGGTGCCACACTGTGGCTGGCTCCCGGCATGAATATTCACCGTGATCCGCTGTGTGGTCGAAATTTCGAGTACTACTCCGAGGACCCGCTAGTTTCCGGCATCATTGCTGCCCGTACCTCGCTGGGCGTTCAGTCGAGCCCGGGGGTTGGTGTAACAGTCAAGCACTATGCGGGCAACCAGCAGGAGAAGGACCGCAGCCAGGGTGAATCCACCATTCCTGAGCGGGCACTGCGCGAGGTCTACCTGAAGGGCTTCGAGATTGTAGTCAAGGCTGCCGAGCCTTTGGCCGTCATGTCCTCGTACAACGCAGTCAACGGAACCTTCGCCGGCTCCAACTATGACCTACTCACCGATGTTCTACGTGGCGAATGGGGCTACAAGGGCATGGTCATGACCGACTGGGGTGCAATCAGCTACCTGACAGTTTCTGGTGCTACCTACGCTGGCAACGACCTGGTTATGCCGGGTAACTCCCCGCAGTCTGTAGTGAACTCTATCCTTACTGTTCCTCCGACCTTCGACGTGTTTGGTCTACCTGAATACGATGTTAGGGACAATCGTGGAACCGACCGGTACACCTGGTCGCTTGGTGGCCTGACTCTGGCGGCCGCAGGGACACAGACAATCAGCACGACCGTCAACGCGAGTAGTGATCTGTCTGATCCAAAGTCGCACCGAACCATTGTTGATGCGATCAACAACGAGACGTACGAGTACCTACCGCCGTTCCCGAACGTCAACGCCGCCTATGAGTTTGTCCAGCAATTGCTGGCAGGCAATGCATTCACCGCAGCTCAGAAGGCTGCCATCTCCGTCACGGATGTCGTGCGTGATGGAACCGATGGTCCAGTAACCAGTTACAAGGTGACACTGAAGGGCAACTACGGTGACTCTGTTGCAAAGCCACTTCGTTTGGGTGATTTGCAGCGTGCAACAAGCCGCGTTCTGAACACGGCCATGCACTCGGCAGACTTCGGTCGTCTGGCCGACCTCAAGGGTGTCGAGGGAATCGTGATCAAGCCTTACTCCAGCCTGTTCGACAACCTGCACTTCGCAATGTCGGGAACGGTTGGCAAGGTTGACGCTCCGGTCGGAGCAAATGTAGAGCGCATCGCTGGCTCGTCTCGCTACGCAACCAACCTGGCAGTGAACGCCAAGACAATGAAAACTGGAGCCCCAGTATTTGTCGCTACGGGCGCTTCCTACCCGGATGCACTTTCGGTTGCTCCGGCTGTCAGGGCAGAGAACGGATCATTGGTCCTAGTCGGCAAGAACAAGGTAGATCAAGGAACCCTGGATCTGCTGAAGGAGAAGAAGCCGTCTGCGGTGTACGTCATTGGTGGAAACAATGCCATCTCGAGCGCTGTTGTGACCCAGTTGAAGAGCGCCACCGGTGTCAATCCGCAGCGCATCTCCGGTTCGTCAAGGTATGAGACTTCGGAGAGGATCTTCAACAAGTTCTTCGCAACAAAGGACATCAATGGTGTCTTCATCGCAACGGGTCGTGCGTTCCCGGATGCCCTTTCGGCTTCGGCCGCTGGTGGCGCCCTGAACATGCCTGTCCTGCTGGTTGATGGCAAGACTGCGAAGACACTGCCGGCTTCGATTGCGTCGACGTTGTCTACCAAGACCAGCAATGTTCAGATCATCGGTGGTACCGGCGCTGTGAATGCAACGCTCAATGCGAACCTGTCGCGTTCATATGAAGTCGGGCGCATTTCCGGTGCTAACCGTTTCGAAACGAACATGGCTGTCAACAACTATGTGACCAGCAAGGTTGGCGGAGCATCGCTCAAGGGGGTGTGGGTGGCCACGGGTCTCAACTTCCCCGATGCCCTGTCCGCATCGGTTCCTGCAGGCAATGCGACACAACGATTGGTTCTTTCCAACGGCAAGTGCTTGCCAAAGCCCGTGGTTTCTGGCTGGATCAAAGCCGATGGATCGAAGGTCTCGAATGTGACACTGGTCGGTGGTACAGGAGCACTGGCTCAGAGCGTGTTCGCCCTGGACGAGTGCAAGTAGATCAAGTTAGCGGGCCAAGTTTGAGAGCTTGCTAGTTGGCCCATCGAACTGGGGAATGCCCCGGGATGTCACGCGAGTGACAGCCTGGGGCATTTCTCTTGGGGCATCCCGGGGTATTCCTCTTGGGGTGTTCCTCGGGGGGATCGGGGGAGCTGGTCTGCGAGTTTGTTCGAAAGTGTGCTCTTGCGCCTCAGGTCTGTTCGAAAGTGTCTACCGGAACCCCCAAGAATGCCTTCTTGGCTGGCTGTTTGCACCGGAAACTGGGGGATATTGGCATGAAGGTCTGACACTTCCGAACAGACCCGGGCCCGTGGATACCACTTCCGAACAGACCCGGGCCCGTGGACACCACTTCCGAACGCAGCAGGACCCCACAGCAGGACCCCACAGCAGGACCGGCACGGGGAGAATCATCCAGTTGAGCTTGGGAGTCCCTACCGGGGGGAGAAGGAGGAGGTCCTACCGGGGGTCCCACTGCCGAACACAGTCGACAACCAGGACCCTTTAGGACCCCGGCGAGGAAGGCTCGCGTCCGTCCGGAACCTACTTGATCTTCACAAAGACGTCGTCGCCCATGAATCCTGGGCTGATACGAAGTAGACCCGCTTCATCTTCAGGAATCAAGAGAGCTTCATTGCCGGTGGATTTGCCGCCTTCGTATAACTCAGTCATGCCGAAAGCTGGCTCCGGAGGAACAACGATTGCGTCCCACGAGTTGATAACCTGACCGCCGTCAGTCACGAATGCGAGACTGACCGCTCCGTCATAGGTGGACTCCATTTCACCGCCGAGGTACTTAACTGTCAGGTTGACCAGGATGTATTTGTGGCCAGGAGTGGGAGAATCGTTGAACTGATTCGTCTCTGCAATCACTTGGTTAGCGTCAAGGTTGACGCTGTTCACTACTACTTCCCACTCCGACCCAACGATCAGGTCTCCTATGGAGTAGGGATCAGACCTTGTTCCCGTAGCATCCGAAGGGTTGCCTGAGTCAGAGTCATTGCCACTGGGATCCTCACCTGCGGGATCATCCAGGTGGGTGTCGTCCTCAGGCAGAGGGTCTTCCTCTTTGTCGTCCGTCTGGGACGAGATTGTCGGAGGCGCATCATTCCCAGTCCCACCAATCACCGCATCCCCGATGGCGACCACGATGATTGCACTGGTGAGCGTTCCAACGATAACCAAGACTATGGCTGCGATTCCAAAGGTCTTCTTCCCCTTTTGGACTTGCGCCACAATGCCCAGGATCAAAGCGATAGACAGGAGTATCCAGCCGACAATCATGATTCCCGGGATGCACGCAAAGACAAACCCGACTGCCGCGAGCACCAGCGCAACAAGTCCAGTCATGCTGTTCTTTTCCCCAACCCCGCTGCCAGGACCATACGGCGGTTGGCCAATCGAAGACGGACCTACAGATGGTTGGCTGTATGACGGTCGCGGAGAACTGTAGGGCGATGCGCCCTGTTGCGCATATGAGGGACCTTGAGGATTGTAGGCTGGCTTGCCAGCTGGAACTGATTCCTGTTGCGCATAAGATGGGGCCGGCGGGTATGCCGATGGCTGTCCTGCCGATGGTCCATAAGGCGACTGCTGTCCCGGAGTGGGGGACGGACCATAATCCCGGGTTTGGTCCTGCGGGGCATACGGAGAGGATTGCTGAGTCGCAGCTTCACCCGAAGCGTCGGGGGCATCAGAACCGGAGCCCGTGTTATCTGCGGAATGCGGATTTGGCCGATTTGCAGGTGGTCCGAATGGGAATGGGGTGCTCATGGAATCCACCATACCGATGGGTTCCGACACTCCGCGAAGCCGTTTTCCATATAGGACGAAGCCGGAGGCGGTTGGCATGGGATGAAGGCGCGATTGCTGTGATGCTAGTCCAACAGGTATGCAGAGGACCGATCCAATAACCACTCGGTTTTGCGTGTGCCGTGAACACCAGCGGCAGGAATATCTGACCGGGGTGCGGTGTGTGCTGTGCGAACCGCGGGTGCTTTCTCTGCTCCTGCGGCAAGTAGCCACACTTCGACCGCCTGGTTGATTGCGTCGAACGTTAACGAGACCCGTTCCGGCGGAGGTTTGGGCGAATCGAGAACCCCCGTAACAAAACCCTCAGCCTTCAATCCAGCGTTTCCAGGGAACAGGGAAGCAACGTGACCATCGGGCCCCACACCCAGTAGGACCAGGTCGAACTGCGGTACCGCGGACGCTTCGGAGTCCTCAGGAGCAAACCGCGCTAGGTCCTCGGCGTAGAGTCCTGCGGCAACGGCGGGATCTGCGACATCAGCGTCCGCAGCGGGCATGACATGAAGGTTCTTTTCCGGCAGAGGAATCCCGACGGTCATCACCCCCGCAGAACCTTCCAACTCCCCGGAGATCAACGCATCGAACAATGCCGCTCGTGCTCCAGTCTCGTTTCGCTCAGGGTCCCCGCTGGGAAGGAAACGCTCGTCGCCCCACCACACATGGACTCGAGTCCAGTCGAGAGTGGGAACTACGGGGTCTTCGGCAATTCTCCGTAGGCACTCCGTACCTACACCGCCTCCTGTGACAACCCAGTGGACCAGACGGTTGCAAGGATTTTCTACACCAGCACGCTCATCAAGGGTCCATCCAAGCTTTGCAACAATCCTGGCGGCGGTAACCGCTGCGAGCTCGGGAGTGTCGTTGTAAATTTTGATGGTCGAATTCGTCGGCTGCACGCTCATTCCTGTTCCCCCACATTTCCAGATTAACTTGCAAAGCCTCGGGTCAGGACTTCTCCGTATACGGCGTCGGCGCCAAGGCGACGAAGTTCCTCGGCAATGCATTCGTCCAAGCCGCGTATTGGCAGAGGAATAGTTTGCACTGGTGAACCGGGACGAGTCAGTGCAGCAATCTTTCCATCCGGCCTATAGAACTCGATGGGCCCGGACTCGCGGTCCATCCGCACCTGCACCAAAGCTGGTGCGCACTCCATTCGCACAATTTCAACAGGGCACCCAAGACGCATGCTCATCCACGCGGCTAAAAGATCAACCGAGGGGTGCGTGCTTTCACCGGAAATCGTCACTCTCTGCACCGGTTCAAATGGAGGTTGGTCCAGAGCTGCCGCAATGAGTCCGCGCCAGACAGTGGTCCTCGTCCACGCCAAGTCGGTATCCCCAGCCTTGTAGTTCTTCGCCAGGGTGTGAAGGGACATGAAGGGATCAGGCGTCTCAGTGCTAGAGGTGATTCGGCGGTCAGCGAGGCGACCGATCGGGGCTTCGCTGGGATTGGATGGAGCACCGTGCGGCCACCAAGCCACGATCGGTGCGTCCGGCAGTAGAAGAGGGAGGACGAGGGTGTCGAGATCGGGTGTTTCCTCACGAGAATGACGCAGCAGGATGACCTCGCCCGCCCCGGCATCGCTGCCGACGCGAATCTGCGCGTCCATGCGTCCCGGCGTGTCCAGGGATGAGGACAGAACGATGACTCGACACGGATTCTGGCGACTTGCGCGGTTTGCTGCGGCGATGGCCTCTTCGGGATCGGTGTCTCCCACATCAACGATCAGGGACAGCACGCGCCCCAGAGCAACCGCACCCCATTCGGTGCGTTCGCTCACGAGACGCTGGGCGACCTCACGAGTGGTCGTGTTCGGCAAATCGATGATCACAGTGTTCTCCAGGAATGGTTGTCTGCCGCCATCATGTCAATCGCCGACTGGGGACCCCAGGTACCCGCACGGTATTGGTCTGGCCTACCTCGTGATTCCCAGTGCCTGATGACAGGGTCGAGGATCTTCCAGGACAACTCAACTTCTTCCCTTCGGGGGAACAGGGGAGGTTCGCCAAGAAGCATGTCGAGGATGAGCCGCTCGTACGCTTCGGGAGAGGATTCGGTGAAAGCGTGCCCGTACCCGAAGTCCATGGTGACATTGCGAAGCTCCATCTGGGAGCCGGGGACTTTGGCTCCGAACCGGAGGGTTACGCCTTCGTCGGGCTGTACTCGGATCACCAGAGCATTTCGCTTCAACTGCCCGGTTTGTGCCGGCTGGAACGGATGGTGAGGGAGCCGCTTGAACATGATGGCGATTTCGGTGACTCGCTTGGGCAGGCGTTTGCCGGTTCGCAAGTAGAACGGGACTCCGGCCCAACGCCGGGTATCAACATTGACGCGCATGGCCGCGAATGTCTCGGTGGTGGAGTTCGGGTCGAATCCGCCTTCGTCGAGGTATCCGACGACCTCTTCACCACCCTGCCATCCGGCGGCGTATTGGCCGCGAGCGGTGTGCTTGTCCAGGTCATCCGGTAGTCGGACGGCTGACAAGATCTTGATCTTCTCTGCGGCCAGATTGGCTGCACTGAAGTCCACGGGCTCTTCCATAGCGGTGAGCGCCAGGAGCTGGAGCAGATGGTTCTGGATTACGTCACGAGCAGCACCAACACCGTCGTAGTAACCGGCGCGGCCACCAACGCCGATGTCCTCTGCCATCGTGATCTGCACGTGGTCGACGTTGTTCGCGTTCCAGATCGGTTCGAACAACTGATTGCCAAACCGCAGCGCCAGCAGATTCTGGACTGTCTCTTTGCCCAGGTAGTGGTCGATGCGGAAGATGTCCTCTTGGCGGAAGACGCCCGCGAGGACCTCTTCGAGTTCACGAGCCGACTCCAGGTCATGCCCGAAAGGCTTTTCCACAACCACGCGGCGCCAAGCCCCTGGCACGGATTTCGACAGGCCTGAATCGGCCAGTTGTCCGCAGACCAACGGGAATGCATTGGGCGGTACTGAGAGGTAGAAGGCGTGGTTGCCGTCGGTTCCGCGAGTTTCATCGAGATCCTCAACGGTCTCGCGCAGTCGCTCGAAAGCCTCGGGATCGTCAAATGTCCCCTCAACAAAGCGAACGCCACCGGCAAGTTGTTCCCAGATCTCCTCGCGGAACCGAGTGCGCGAGTGTGCTTCAACCGACTTGCGGACCTCGGCGGCAAAGTCCTCATCCGACCAGGGTCGGCGACCAAACCCAACGAGGGCGAACCCCGGGTGCAGCAGGCCCCTATTCATCAGGTCGTAAACCGCGGGCATCAACTTCTTGCGCGCAAGGTCCCCGGTCACACCAAAGATGACCAGGCCGCAAGGCCCGGCGATACGGGCCATCCGAAGGTCGCGCGGGTCTCTCAGGGGATTTGAGCTGCCGGTGTCGCTTGCGGAAGTGGACCCAACACCCGGCGTGGAGCCGTCTGTCACCACTGTTCCTCCGAGCGGTCTCCTGACCAGTCGGTGTGGAAAGAGCCAGGCTTGTCGACCCGTCGATAAGTGTGGGCACCGAAGAAGTCGCGCTGGGCTTGAATCAAGTTTGCCGGCAGGCGCTCAGCGCGGACTCCGTCGTAGTAGGCCAGAGAGGAAGAGAATGCGGGAGTTGGCACCCCGGTCAGTGCCGCCTGCGAGACGACTTTGCGCCATGAGGGAACACCCTTTGCAACTTCGGCCGCGAAGTAGGGATCTGCGAGCAGCAGTGGAAGTTCGGGGTTGCGGTCGTAGGCTTCGGTGATTCGGTCGAGGAATCTGGCCCGGATGATGCATCCTGCACGCCAGATGCGCGCCATGGCACCACGGTCGATGTTCCAGCCGTATTCTTCTGCGGCCGCTGCAATCTGGTCGAAACCCTGGGAATAGGCGACTACTTTCGATGCGTAGAGAGCCAATCGGACCTCTTCGATGAAGGCGTCACGATCCTTGATATCCCACGGTTGGGTGTCGGCTGGTAGTGCGGACTGCGCGGCTTCGCGCTGCGGGACACCGCCGGAAAGTGCGCGAGCAAATGTAGCCTCAGCAATGCCGGTTACTGGCACTCCCAGATCCAGAGCATTTTGCACAGTCCACTTGCCGGTGCCCTTTTGTTCCGCACGGTCCTCGACAATATCCACAAAGGCCTTGCCGGTTTCCGCGTCGACATGCTGAAGGACCTCGGCGGTTACCTCAATGAGGAAGGACTCTAGGTCGCCGGTATTCCACTCGGCAAAGATGTCGGCGATCTCCCCAGCCGAAGCTCCAAGCCCGTGCTGCAGCAGATCGTATGCTTCCGCGATTAGTTGCATGTCCGCGTACTCGATGCCGTTGTGAACCATCTTCACGAAGTGACCAGCACCATCGGTGCCGACGTGGGTGCAGCAGGGCTCGTCGTCAACTTTCGCGGAGATCGCTTCGAGCATCGGACCCAGGGTCCTGTATGACTCCGCGGTGCCACCGGGCATGATCGACGGTCCGAGCAGGGCCCCTTCCTCACCCCCCGAAACACCTGATCCAACGAAGTGCAGACCTATCTTGCGCAGGCGCTTCTCCCGACGAATAGTGTCGGGGAAGTGTGCGTTACCGGCATCGACGATGATGTCTCCGGGTTCCATTTGCGCGGCGAGTTCGTCGATTACCGCGTCGGTTGCAGGGCCCGCCTGGACCATGATGATTGCGGTACGAGGACGTTCCAAAGACCGGGCGAAATCCCCCACTGAAACAGCGGGGATAAAGGTTCCTTCGTCACCGTGGTTGTTGACTAGATCAACGGTTCGGCCCACCGAACGGTTGTGGACTGCGACGCGGTATCCATGGCGCGCCAGATTCCGTGCAAGGTTGCTGCCCATAACGGCCATTCCTGTGACGCCAATCTGCGCTGAGGCTGGCTCTGGTGTGGGGAATACGGGTTGCTTGGTTGCCGGTGTTTCTGGAGCCTTTGGGGCTTCTGCGGTCATGGGATCTCCCGTCGAGAAATAGGACCTTTGCACTAAGTGTTGGTTCAACGGTAGTTCCAGGGCACCGGCTGCGACGAGGGCGTTCGAATGTCAGTCGTTCGGAGTCCAAATGAGCCGTTCTCGCGCGACGGCAAGTTGCTCTTGGGCGATTGCGTGGTTCAGGTCTCAACTAGCGTAAGTGTGGCCTGCGTAGACAGCGAGAGCTCTGCTTAGATCACGTGGCCGGGCTTACTAGCGCAAGTGCGGCCCTGGTAGGCAGAATTTGACCGAATTCGGGGATTTTTTGCCTACGCGGGCCGCACTTGTGAAAGTTGCGGTGGCTGCAAGGGGCTTCCGTATGCGGATCCCCGGTCACAGCTCTGACAAACCCGGGTTTGTTCGAAATACAGCCTCCGGTTTGCTCGATTGCTGAAGCCGATGATCGGCTCCGGGCGTTCTTCGCACCACTTTGGCGAGGCCTCCGTGGTCTTGCACCCTTCTAGGAGACCGAACACAGTGACACTAGACGATCTGGAGCGCCCTATACCTGTTGATCGCTGCAGCGATGTCCACCGGACGAGGGCGTACCAGGAACGCCGGATACTTCCTTGCTCCGAACTTTGACAGGGAATCTAGTCCGTCGGCGTCAAGGATCCCGTCCATTTCCTCGACCAGCTGATGCACCGTCTTCCGGGCATTGGCCAGATCTTGCAGGATTCCCCGGACGGACCATGCGATTGCCTCTGTTTGACCTGGATCCACAATCTGCTCAATGTCGGCAACATCAATGGTCTGCTTGTCGATGTCGATCCGATCAAGTCCGGTCGACTTGGTCTTGGGCTTTTCCCCTCCGGACCGGGCGCGCACAACCTCACGGTCGAGCAGGCTTGGGAATCCAGGGATATCGCTCCGTTCACGGGGGAGGCGTTCGGTGACTTCGCGGGCTTTGGCTGTCACATCGGAGCAGCGGTATGCATCCATCTGCAGCACGCAGTCTGCGACATCTAGGTAGGCACCTGAGCCGCCCATGACCAGAATCAAAGAGACTTCTCTTGTGGAAACCATGCCGGTAATTCGATCAACCAGTGGCGTGATCGGTTCTTGTGCGGCAACCACCAGCTCACGCATCCGTTCGTCGCGAATCATCAGGTTGGTGGCTGAGGTATCCTCGTCGATCAGCAGCAGTGGAGAACCCGCACCAAGCGCCTCAATAATGCTGGCCGCCTGTGAAGTAGACCCCGAAGCGTTCTGTGTGGAGAAACGCGTTGTGTTGGATCCCGTTGGCAAGTGGTTGATGAAGGGCGAGACATCAACTTTCGTGATTGGACGACCGTCCGCAGCACAAACCTTCACCGCTGCGGGCAGTGTGGCGACCAGTTCTCGACCATCCCTGGGGATGTGCGAATAAACGCCCCTTTGAATCGCTGAAAGCACCGTTGACTTGCCGTGATACCCGCCACCAACGATTACTGTGACTCCGGGTTGCACTGCCATGCCGGACACCTCGCCAGCATGGGGCAGGCTCACGGTGCGGCGCAAAGACTCGGGAGATTCGAACGGAACTGCATCCTCCATCGGCAACTGGGAGACACCGGACTTGCGCGCTAGGACTGCACCGTCCCCAACGAATGCCACGTAGTTGTTTTCCACAAGGGAGCGTTGCAGTGCGCAATGGTCCTCATACGTGTGCACATGACGAACGAGGGCCGCTAGATAGTCGGCGGCATGCGGTGAGGTGAAGTCGAACGTTTCGCCAACCGCATCGGGCAACTCGACATCGAAGATCGTGGCCGCTTGGTGCCCGAGGACGGTGCGTCCTCGGGCAGGCAAACTAACCTGAATGCGCAACTCGACGCGCTCGGGAGTGACGGTGGCGTACGAGCGTTCCAAGATCTCCTGACCAACCGCCGCGATTCGCACGGCAGAGTAGCGACTCTCAGACTTCAGGGCTTTCCGGAACGTGCGAACCAGAAAGTCTGCGGTGGCAACCTGCTGCTCCTTGGTGCTGTAAGTGTCTTCGGGCAGGCCCAAATGCTCTGGAGTGCTGGTGATTCGCACTGCTGACGGCGGAGCATAGGGGTCAGACTGCACGCGGTCGATATGCACCTTATAGGTGCCGTAGTTCCATTCGCCAACCACGCGTTTGTAGGCGCCGTACGAGGACCCATCTATGTCTCTCAGACTCCTCAGCAGGTCCTTGTCCGAACCGAACTTGGGCCGATCATCGAATCGGGGTTTTCGGTTGCGATCACCCTGTCCCCGGAAGTCACGGTCACGAGAGTTGCGGTTCCCGTAACTGGCTCCACCTCGGTTGGAGCCACCGTAGTTGGAGCCACTGCGCGGATTTCCACCACTTTGTCGGTCTGCGTTGTATGCCATGAGAACACCGTAGCTGCCCGACTCAGTCGTCGCCCGCTGTTCCCGTACCATCGAAGGGTGACGATTACTGCAGCGATTGATGGATCCTCCCTGGGCAATCCTGGGCCTGCCGGTTGGGCCTGGGTGGTCTCTGATGATGTGTGGGCGGCCGGCGGTTGGGACAGTGCGACGAACAATATTGGTGAGTTGACTGCTCTGGCCCGACTGTTCGAGGATTCCGCCGAGGCGGGTTTCTCCGAAGAGAAGCTGGTGATCCTCGCTGACTCCCAGTACGTCATTAACTCCGTGACCAAGTGGATGCCCGTGTGGAAACGCCGCGGGTGGAAGAAGGCTGACGGCAAACCGGTCGCGAATCAGGACTTGATGGAGCGAATCGACGCGGCCATGCGTGGGCGCGACTTTGAGATCTCTTGGGTACGAGGACACGCAGGTCACGACCTGAACGAAGCTGCAGATCTGCGGGCGCGTGCTGCTGCCGAGGCTCACCAGAAGGGTTCCAGGGTTCCGCATGGTCCTGGATTCTCGGCGCGCATTGGTTCGAGGACCGCGTGGGATTCACATGGTAGTGCGGCAAGGTCGCGGGCGGTGGACCGTGAACGGCGAGTGAGCGCAGGATCCTCATCCGATCGGTCCGCGGCTGCGGTGCCCTCGTTGCCGGCCAACGCAGACCCCATCATCGCAATCAGGGCGGACCAGGCCCGCGAGAGCTGGGTCGAAGTGCTCGAAGCCGCGCGCCGGGATCCCGTGACAATTACGGAGCCGGGCAAACCGTCACTGCTGCTCTTGGATGCAGATTTGGCATGGCAGGCGCTCGCGGAACGAGATGAAGCTGACGACGACGGTTTCCTGTTCTGAGCAGTGGTCTATCACTTGCGGTTGGGCCGACTTAATGTACGTTTTCGGCTATGTAGGCGTGTGCTGCGTTAGGCTTGGGCAGAGTTCGGCGGTCCCTGGCGGCGGCCCGACAACCCCATGAACTGAGGAGTCAACGTGTCAGACGGCAAGAAGCCCGAGGTTTTCGAAGCGATCAACTGGAACAAGATCGAGGACGAGAAGGACCTTGAGGTCTGGGATCGCCTCACCGGCAACTTCTGGTTGCCGGAGAAGGTACCGGTATCGAACGACATCCCGTCGTGGGCGACACTCAATGATGCTGAGAAAGTGATGACGAACCGCGTGTTCACGGGACTCACCCTGCTTGACACTCTCCAGGGGACTGTCGGAGCGGTCAGCCTTATTCCCGACGCGAAGACGCCGCACGAGGAAGCTGTTTACACCAACATCGCATTCATGGAGTCGGTGCACGCGAAGTCGTACTCCTCGATCTTCTCCACGCTGCTGTCCACGCAAGAGATCAACGAGTCTTTCCGCTGGGGTGAAACCAACCCAGAACTGCAGCGCAAGGCCGAGATCATCAACTCCTACTACATTGGTGACGACCCGCAGAAGAAGAAGATCGCTTCGGTGATGCTGGAGTCATTCCTGTTCTACTCTGGCTTCTACGCACCGATGTACTGGTCTTCTCACGGCAAGCTGACCAACACGGCCGACATCATTCGACTTATCATTCGCGATGAGGCAGTCCACGGCTACTACATCGGATACAAGTACCAGGTGGACAACCGGGGGGCTTCGCAGGAACGCCTAGACGAACTGAAGGACTTCACCTTTGCACTGCTCCTGGAGTTGTACGACAACGAAGAGAAGTTCACCGCCGACCTTTACGACGACCTTGGCTTGACCGAGGACGTTAAAAAGTTCCTTCGCTACAACGCCAATAAGGCGCTGATGAACTTGGGTTATGAAGCTCTATTCCCAGCGGATGCCACGAATGTGAACCCGGCAATCCTGGCGGCACTGTCGCCGAATGCGGATGAGAATCACGACTTCTTCTCGGGTTCGGGATCCTCGTACGTGATCGGTGAGATAGTCGAAACAGAAGATGAGGATTGGGACTTCTAGTAGTTACTCCACCAATTGTTCAAAGAGGGTGGCATCTTCTCCGCTGATCTTGTCCACTTGGGCTGATGTGGATGCCTGCTCTATCTGGGCGGGCCACTCGTTTACCTGTTCGATCGCGTCGTCCAGTTTGAGTTGCAGTCCTGCTGAATCGCTTGGTGATTTGAAGTCCGTTTCCCAGTTTGGGTAGGCCACTAGTTGTGTCGGCCACTCACGCGGGTTTCCTCCGGTTGCCTCAGCAAGGTCTATCAACATGAGCTGGGGGATCGTGAGGGTCTGTCACGGCGTGTACCTTCCGTGCGATTTAGCAGCTCATCGCTAGCCCCCTCATCCGTGGTTCTGGTAAACCGGATAATGATCCTGGAGGATCACAGCATGGAGAGTTATCAACTCAAGACATCTCTGGAAGCACCGAAGTCCTCAGCTGCCGTACGAGACAGAAGGAAGTGGCTTCGAGTGCTACTTCCCGCGTTCATCATTCTTGTCTGGTTTGCTCTGTCAGCAGTAGGGGGACCCTATTTTGGCAAGATCGACGAAGTCTCTTCGAATGACCTGACTTCTTACCTGCCGGAGTCGGCTGATGCCACGAGGGTTCAAGAGCAACTCGGAGAGTTCACCAATACCAATGCAGTACCTGCTGTTGTCGTATTGGTCAGTGCCCAGAAGCTTACTGAAGAGCAGACAGCAGAATTCCAGGCATCAATGGGAGACCTTGCTGACATCCCCGGAGTTCAAGAGGGCATGTCTCCATTGATTCCATCTGAGGATGGCCGTGCACTCGAAGCTTTCCTTCTGATCGACCGAAACGCAGATATCAGTGAAGTCGTCTCCCAGATCGAAGACCAACTGAACTCCAATACCCCGGAGGCAGTTAGTGCCTACGTAACGGGCCCAGCAGGCTTCGCCGCCGATTTGACCGAGGCTTTCTCAGGGATCGATGGACTACTGCTGGCCGTCGCTCTGGCAGCGGTATTCATAATCCTGGTCTTGGTCTACCGATCGCTCCTTCTTCCGATAGCCGTTCTTTCCACCAGTATGTTCGCTTTGACTGTCGCGTTGCTGACGGTTTGGTGGTTGGCGAAAGCGGACGTCCTTCTGCTCAGTGGACAAACCCAAGGCATCCTGTTCATCTTGGTGATCGGTGCCACCACTGACTATTCCCTTCTCTACGTCGCCCGATACCGTGAGGCTCTACGAGTCAACGAGGACAAGTTCACCGCAAGCAAGGCGGCATGGCTTGGATCGTTTGAGGCGATCCTTGCCTCCGGCGGAACCGTGATTGCGGGCCTGCTTTGCCTATTGCTCAGCGACCTGAAGTCCAACAGTGGCTTGGGACCGGTCGCAGCTATCGGAATTGTGTTCGCCATGCTCGCGGCGCTCACGCTTCTGCCTTCAGTCCTTCTATTGCTCGGTCGATCAGCATTCTGGCCAAGGAAACCGCGCTTCGAGCCGGAGGTTGCCCAGGCAGAGGGCGGAATGCCGACCCGAGGAGTGTGGCCCCGAATCGCTCCACTCATCGGGAAGAGAAGTCGGAAAATCTGGATCGCAACGACCGTCTTGTTGTTGATAGGGGCACTAGGGGTGACTCAACTCCGCGCTGACGGGGTCCCCCAGTCCGATTTGATTCTCACTGCTTCCCAAGCACGTGAAGGACAAGAGGCTCTTGGGGAACACTTCCCCGGTGGATCTGGAAGTCCCGCTTACGTGTTGGTTCCAGAGGGACAACTTCAGCAGACCGCCGACATCCTGCTGGAGAATCCTGGAATCGATGGCGTCACAGTTCTAAGCCAAGACAGCGTCACCGGATCAGCTCCCGTAACGCGTGAGGGAATCGGTGAGGCCGGTCCTCCAGGATCTCCGATCCCGAACCCAACGTTGGTTGATGGCAATGTAATGCTTCAGGCAACCCTGGCCAATGCCCCCGACTCTGATGGTGCAGAGAACACTGTCCGTGAGCTTCGGGTGGAGTTTCAGCAGAGCCATATCGATGCCAAAGTCGGTGGTGTAACCGCCACTGCAATTGACACAAAAGATGCGTCGATTCACGACCGCACGCTGATCATTCCAATCGTCTTGCTGGTCATCTTGTTGATCCTGATGATCCTGCTTAGGTCGGTAGTTGCCCCAGTAATTCTGATTCTCACCACGGTGCTTTCGTTCGGTACGGCACTAGGAGTGTCAGCCATTGTCTTCAACCACCTGTTTGATCTGCCCGGGGCGGATCCAGCAGTGCCGCTCTACGGATTCGTATTCCTAGTGGCACTTGGAATCGACTACAACATTTTCTTGGCCACCCGAGTTCGCGAGGAATCCAAACTCCACGGAACTAGAGAAGGTGTCCTTCGTGGCCTTGGATTGACTGGTGGCGTCATCACATCGGCCGGATTGGTATTGGCAGCAACATTTGCAGCCCTCGGCGTGCTCCCGATTCTGTTCCTGTTGCAGTTGGCGTTCATTGTTTCGTTTGGAGTTCTACTCGACACGTTCCTCGTGAGAGCACTACTGGTGCCAGCACTGTTCTACGACATCGGACCGAAGATTTGGTGGCCGTCAAAGCTCGCATCCTCTGTTGTATCTCACGTTCCAAGTCCTAGTGACGGATGACGTAAACACCGTGAGTATGGCCGCCCCTCGAGAGGCTGCCTCCGCTAAGTCTTGTTGGCGACCGCCTTATCGCCGGACTCAGCGCCTGACTTGCCCTTTCCAGTACGTCGACCTTTGAATCGATCTACCAGCCGAACCCAGAAGCCTTTCTTTTCGGAGGTGGCATCGTCGCTCTGATCTAGGTCCTCTTCCCAGTTAGCACCCTTCATCACTGCGCGGTAGAGATCGATGGTTGTGGAGATCATGATCATGATGACAGGGCCAAAGACGATGCCCGCAAATCCGAACATCGAGAGTCCCGCGAACACCGCCAGAAGCATCAGGGCCGGAGGGAGATATGCGTTTCGGGGAACCAGCATCGGACGCAGAATGTTGTCGATGTTCGTCGTGACGAGTATATGGAACAGCACGACGAAGATGCCGCCTGGGATATTTCCGGTCAGCATCATTGCAATGCCCAAGGGAATGGTCACGATGCCGCTACCCAGAGGAATGATCGACAAGACAGACAGGAAGATCAGGAACATGAAGAATCCCTGTTGGATCCCTGCAATGTAGATCGAGATTGCTCCCGCCGTTCCTTGAGCTAAGGCAATAACGAACTGGCCACCGACGGTTGCTTTGACCATCGAACCGATCCTGGACAAGTAGACATCCGTGACTTTGGGATCCAGCGGGCTCAGGTCCTTGGCTAGAAGGATGATCTTGTCTCCGCTACCGAGCAGTGCGATGAAGACGTAGAGGAAGATAATCGCAGCGGTCACTCCGCCTGCAATGCCCCCAACGGACTCCTTTGCGAAGTTGAGTGCAAATTCGCCAACGTTAGATGCAAACCTTGAAACAAGATGCTGTAGCTTCTCAGGCGTTAGGTCGACATTGACGTAAGGGATCTGGTCCAGTGCCTCGTTAATCGTTGTCAGAATTCGGTCACCGAGCTCGTTCATATCGGTCTTGGCGACCCACTTGCTGACGGTGTCGATCATTTGTTTGATCTGGATGCCCGCCATCGTCAGGATCGCGCTCAGCGGGACGATCACTATGACGATTGCCGACAGTAGCGTCAGCAGAGATGCGAGCCCGGAATTCCACTTGCGTTCGAAGCGTGCGTACAGGGGGTGGAATAGATAGGCAAGAACGCCGGCGAGGGCAATTAACTCCAAGTAGCCGCGCAGGAAGTAGGCCCCGAAACCGAGCGCGATCAACGTTAGGACCGCTAGTGAGCGCTTCTGGTTAGGAGAGAATTCACTAAGCTTAGGTTTCAACTTTTTCTGTGGAGTCGGGACGCGGTTCCCCGTGGGCTCCGGGTCTTGAGACACCATTTCCTGGTTGTTCACGGCTTCAGCTTACTCATCGTTATCTCCTTGGGTAGATATAAATGTTCGATCTCGTTAATAAAGAGCCGCACAGCGCATCATTAGGAGGTTGTTCCTCACCAGACCTGCGGATCGACTTGGCGCCGATGATGACGTCCGAGTCTTCACCTATGCGGAGCTTCAATCTGCCGTCCTCACCGAACGGAGAACGCAGTAGGACCACGAAATGCGCTAGGACACCAAAGGCCAAGTAAAGAGTGGCGAGTAGACTGTTTAGGTGCTTGGAAGCCACGGAAGAGGAGACGCCATGACCGCACCATTCGGCACCAAAGCAGGCTGGAACGAGTGGAAGGAGGAGCGCGACTCTGGTTTGCGCGACCCCTACAGTTGGCTGTCTCTGGTGGAACTGGAGTGGTTGGACGAGGACCCTCGGGAGCTGAATCACTTCCCCGGATCGTGGTTCGCAAAGGACGACAAGGTGACGGTGATAGCACCCAGTTCCTCTGAGTCCCCGCAGCTATTCCGCGACGGAACCCTCATCGAAAAATCGGCAACGATTGATGTGGTCAGGGGTGAATCTGACCGAAGTATCAGTGATTCCGATGGGCGAGAAATCGAGGTTGCCTACCGTTTTTGGGGTCCGTGCGTCCGAGTCCGTGACCCGCATGCCAAGCGGCTAGAACTCTTTGAGCAGTCCGGAGGCTTGGACCGCTACGACTTCGATCCGTCTTGGGTTTTGCGTGGGCGAATAATTCCTCGTGGGGCAGTTGAGGAGATCGAAGTCGGTTCTGCAATCGAGGGGGGTACCCAGATAATGCCGACCTGGGCGAATGCTGAACTCGCTCTTCCTGGCGACGGAACTGTCACCCTGATGCTTCGTGGCGAGGGGCCCGAGGAGTCAAGCGTGGTGTTCCACGACCATACCAACGGGGACACGACCCCGGGCTGGCGCTATGCCCCTGCCGTGATTGACGGCGAGACGGTCGTTGTGGACTTCAATCGAGCATCAATCTTTCCCGCGCACCTCTCTCCTTTCGGTACATGCCCGAAGCCACCGGAAGGCAACCGCATCGACATGCGGGTGGAGGCCGGAGAGAAGACCTTCGCTGGACGTGACACCGAATGACCTATCGTGTTCTCACGGTGTGCACCGGGAATATCTGCCGGTCGCCAATGGCTCAGATCGTTCTTGCCGAAGCTTTCGCTCAGGTCGGTATGGATGTCGAGGTGGATTCCGCAGGAGTGTCATCCGAGGAACATGGAAATCCCATCGACTACCGTGCCGCCCGCATCCTTAGTTCCAATGGATATGAGGTTCCTGAACATAGAGCTCGCCGCATGGATGCACGAGACCTTGAGGAATACGACTTAGTTCTCCCGATGACAAGGCAACACGAGTTTGCCATCGAGAGAATTGCACGCTCCGCCGGATATGACATCTCCGATCCGAGATATCGAGATCCCGCTTTGGCTGATGTAGTCCTGTTCCGCAGGTTCGCGACGGATGCTGACCAGCGTCACGACTATGACTTGGATGTTCCAGACCCGTGGTACGGCGGGGAATCCGACTTCGTTGAGACCTTGGATACGGTCGAGGACGCAGTTCCAGGTGTAATCGACTACGTCCGCGAGCGAATTGTGTCCCAGTAGTTTAGAGGGTGAAACCAAGCCCACGAATGCTCTGCTTTGTGGTGCCCGGCATGCTGACATCGGATCTACGCTTGGTTTTCCGCATGTGTGACTGTTGTAGGCAAAAAAATGCTGATTTCGGGGGTTTCTTGCCTACAACAGTCACACATGCGGAAGACAACCGGCCAGCAACCCAAATATCAGGGCCACCGGAGGGTAAGTGTCAGGTTGGTTAATCCTCGGGGTTGCTTGACAAAGACAGGGGTGTTCTCGTGTGCGTTTGGTGCATGAGAAAGCCGTCTTCGAGAGCCCGTAAATGCCCGATCTGCCAGCGCCCTGGCATCAAGTACGGGCATCATCGTTCGGGATCTCAAAGGTGGCGTTGCGAGCCTTGCCAGATCACTTTCACTGCTTCTCATAAGAAGCGATCCGAGCCAGCCCAGTTCGACTCGTTCATCACTTACGCCACTGGTAAGTTCTCCAAGAATGGCTTGGCAGAACTTGGTTACGGTTCGCGTTCAACTCTGGCGAGGAAGTGGGAATGGTGCTGGCAAGTCCCAAACCCTAAACCGCCGATTACTGGGGAGGTTTACGATCAGGTCTTCCTTGACGGGATCTACCTCAACGATGGGTGGGTGCTACTGACCGCGGTGAACCAACGAATGTAAGTGGTTGCCTGGCAGTGGGCCAGCAGCGAGGCCTGTCCCCAGCTCACATGCAAACCGTCGTCGAATGGCTCCTGCACACAAAAATCGAGAACTCAAGACAAGCAAGCAGCTCTACCAGGAATGGGACCAAGCCTAGCGTCCCGGACGGAGAATCCTTCCCCAAAAGATCCGCCCCAAACCCAGGCCTCTAGGACCCGAAAAGTGGGACACCAAAACCAGCGCCGAAGAAGAACTCTAGAACCGAAAAGGCCGGGCCGGACGATGGCAACCCTAAACACACCCAACACTCACCCCCAAGGCGAGCCTCAAAACAGCAAGAGGGGCCGGGGCCAACGCTCTCGCGTCGACTCCCAGCCCCTCTTTGAACCTTGCCAACCGACCAGCTGTCAGGCGGTTGAACCGTCCAACAGCTAGCCAGCAGCCTGGCCTATGTACTAATCACAGGCCTTGAGTTTTCCAACATTGTCGGTCAAAGCCTTCTGACCGCCGATAAGGAAGATGGTGTCGAGGTGTTCGTAGGACTTGATTGCATCAACTGCTTCTGCAGGCAAGCAATCCTTGTTCGACAACACGAGCCTTGCCATCGGATGGCCGGCCGGAGCGGCAGCAGAAAGCGCATCCGGGTAGGCCCATCCGGTCGCGATGTACACACTCTTGACCCATTCGGTGTCCATCTCAGGTTGCTTGTCGAGCCAACTGTTGATGGCAACGGCCGTTGCCAGACGGTTCGCACCCGACAGCCGCTCAACATTGTTGTTCAAAGCAGCCTTCAGAGCGTTCTCGATTGCCGAGGACACGGCGCCCTTACCACCTGCGATTAGTGTCATCTGGACGTTGTCGCCCTTCAGGCGGTCAGTCACGCCGGCAGGAACCGAAGTGGACTTTCCGTTGACCAGAACCACGGGACCCCCAAGGGCACCAGCGGCAGACGAAGCCGCGAGCGCATCCGGGAAGGCCTGGCCGGTAGCTACGAAAGCCTTAGAGAAGGCCTGGCCCTTGAAGAACTCATCGTAGATTGCCAGCGAAGTGGCGTAGCGGCTAGAACCTGACAGACGCGATGTTTCAGCGATGTTGCCAAGGTCTTTCTCGATACTGGCAGAGATGGCTCCCTTGCCGCCAACCACGTAGATATGAGCCGGCTCAAATGCGATTAGTGCATCCTTGAGTTCGGGGCTCAGGGTCTTCGGGTTGCTGAGGACGACGCTTCCGCCGACCTTGGCAGCAGCAGGAGCAGCCGACAGTGCGTCGGCGAATCCTGTGCCTGTCGCTACGAACACCGGGCGACCGGGAGTCGCAGCCTTCAGCAGTTCGAGCGAGGTAGCGTACCGATTGGCGCCGGAAATGCGCTCCACAACAGGATCTGTGGGAGGAATAACTGGCTTCTCAACCGACAGCATCGTGAAGGCAGGGATCAGGGTCTGGTCACCAGTTGCGATCACCTCGTGCTCACCAGCGGTTTCTGGGGCCACGAAGGGTCCGGTGAAGCTGCCAGCAGCGTCAGCCCTGAATGTGAGCGGATCTCTGTCGCCGACAACTACAGTAACGGTCTCATTTGGTGCATAACCGCTGCCCTTGATGAGGACCCGTTCTCCAGTTTCGACGGGGCTGGTGACAGTCACCTTGGGGTTATAGATCGTGGCAAGAACTGTAACCACGCTCCGTGCTTCAGCTTTGGACTGGGTGCCAGTGGCAATCACGTCGTGGGTGCCAACTGGTGCAGTCAACGCCTTGGTGAAGCCACCTGCAACATCGGTTGTCACCGATACAGATGGAGCATCGCCAACCCGAATCTCAACGACTTCTTGGGGGCGGAAGCCTTCACCGGTTACGGCAAATGCTTCTCCTTCCTCGACCTCCAGCGGATTCACTGTGATAGAGGCAAGATCGAAGATTGGAGCGAGTACGACCACGGAGGCCTTTGCTTCCACCTTGGACTCTGCACCCTTGGCCACTACCTGGTGAAGTCCAACCGGTGCCGTGAATGCTCGGGTGAAACTACCTGCAGCGTCGGCCTGAACCACAACTGGGGCGGCCGAACCGATCGTTACCGTGACCTGTTCGAACGGAGCGAACAGGGTTCCACGAACTGCGAACGCAGAGCCTTCCGGAACAGAGTTAGGGTCAGCTTCGATACGCGGGGCATAGGTGGGTGCCGTAACGGTGACGGCTGACTTCACCAGGGTATCGGACACCGCACCCAGAGCACTCACCAGGTAACCACCAGCGGCCGTGGGGGCGCTCAGGGCACGAACGAAACCGCCGGCGGCGTCGGCCTTGACAATAACCTCAGGTTCAGCGCCGACCTTCAGGGCCACATCCTCGAACGGAGCGAATCCGGTGCCTTTCACGGCGAATGCACCGTTCGGGCGAACGGTGTCGGGGTTGACCACGATAGCGGGGGCGTAGGTGGCAGCATTGACCGTCACCGAGGCTGTAGCTTCGGTTTGAGAGACTGCACCAATGGCCTTAATGGAATGAGTGCCAACCGGTGCGTTGAATGCTCGTCGGAAGTTGCCAGAGGCATCAGTCTTGACAACGACTGGATCAGAAGATCCGACGGTGACGGAGACGTCCTCGTTCGCAGCGAATCCGGTGCCGTTTACAGCGAAGGCAACGCCCGCGCCGACAGTTTCAGGCTCAGCCTTGATTGTCGGGGAGTAAGTCATCGGCGTGACTGTAATCGAGGCGGTGGCCTCAGTGGCCGACACAGAACCCAGGGCCTTGATCGATACTGTGCCCGGTACTGACGGGGCCGTAATGACCTTCGTGAAAGCACCAGACTCGTTGGCTTTGATCGATACAGGGGCTGCGGAGCCAACCTGGATCGAGACGTCCTCGTTCGGAGCGAAGCCGGAACCACTAACGGTGAACTCGGCACCAGCAACGACCTCTGAAGGGTCGACGGAGATGACGGGATCATAGGTGGCACTCGATTCGGTTACTTCGTAAGAGTAGGGGAACTCAGCAAGCTTGGTGCCCGTTGAAGACGAAACCACAACGGTACCGGTGCGAGTGCCAACCTTGTCGGTGACGGTCCCAGTTGCCAAGGACAGATCGCGCGCCAGGTCGTTGGAGGTCTCCAATGCACTTTCGGCGTCGTCGGACCATACGACCTTTACTGTGAAACCGGCAGGCAGCTTGTCGGAAGGACCGGCGAGGACACCGATGTCGCCAGTGAGTGACTCGTTTGCGGCAACAGAGCGAGGTGTGCCGCGGAAGACGATCTCTGAGGAACACTGCGAGAACGGACCATCGTCAGCCCCGGTACCCCAGGTAGTGTCCTGAGATTCGGTGAGTGAAATATTCATTTCGCCGCCGCCGAGTACATCTTCAATGGTGATCCAGTTCTTGGTTAGCTCGTCACCGTTAAGGGTGACGCTATCGATGAACTGCATCTTCTCGCCGGAAGCTCCCGGTGCGTTTATCGTGAACGTCTCTCCGTCGCGAACGTCGAACTCGATCTTTTCAAAGCGTGGCGAGCTCAGGATCATTTCGCCGGTTCCAGCCACGTTCGGATACATGCCTATCGAGTTGAAGACGTGCCACGCAGACATCGTGCCCAGGTCGTCGTTGCCCGTAACACCAGTTGAACCGTTGGTGAACAGTTTCATGGCGGCTCGGTTGATTGCCGATGTCTTCATCGGGTTGTCAAGATAGGAATAGTACATCGGAGCGTGCATGTCGGGCTCGTTGTTCGGGTTGAACTTTGCGCCCGAATAGTCCAGAGCACCGGTAACCCATTCGGTCTTTGCCAGGGTCTTCCAGGCGTCCGTGCCGTCCAGAATCTTGGAGGTACTGAAGAAGGAATCCAGGCGCTCCAGGGCACCCTGCGTGCCGCCCACCATCTTTGTCCAGCCCGGGGCATCCTGCCACGTAAGGTACTGATACTGGACCGAGGTGGCCTCTTCGAATCCGTTGGTCTGGGTCCCCGTCTGGGTTGCGTTCCACTGCGTCCATCCGGTCGCTGTGCGAGCGTTCGGGAATCCGGTGAATCCGCCCCAGGACCTGGCTGTGTTCCAGATGTTCTTCCAGTTGCCTGCACGGTCAGCGAGTCGACGCGCGTTTTCAGGCGTTCCAATTGAGTCGTTCATTACCGCTATAGCACAGTCAGACACCGCATATTCAAGGGTTGCAGAGCCGGCGAACTCACGGTCGTCGGAATGGCCCTTTCGTGCGCTCCCGACGCTGGTTTGGTGAACGATGAAACCGCGGTCGAGGTACGTTGGGTTGCCGGCGCGGCCCGCAAACTGTGAAGCTGCCGGTGGAATCTCGTCAACGTTCTTCATCAATGCTTCGTAAGCGGTATCGACGTTCAGCGGAACATCCTTGCCGCTCATGGTTTCCGAGGCGGGAAGGACAATTCCTTCGTCCTCGTCAATGACGCCATAACGCCACATGTCTGCTAAGTATGCGGAAACCGGGTCGCCGGACATTGCGCCCGACTCGTAGGTTGCGTAGGCCCAGCGCATAAGCCACCCGTCCTGCGCGTAGACGGCCAGGACCGAGCGTCCCAGATCCTTCGAAATCTCAGGATAGAAGGCGGCGACCAGTTGGTTTTGGGTGCGGAATACGTCCCAGAGGGAGAAGTACTGGTAGTAGTTCCAGCCATCTGCGACGTGGACCTTCTTGTCGAAACCAAAGTAGGAGCCATCCGCGTCAGTGCCTAGTGAAGGCTGAAGTAGGGCGCGGTAGAGCGCCGAGTAGAAGACCGTCTGGTCATCGGAGCTACCGCCGTAGGCGCGGACGCGCGTCAGCAGATCGTCCCACTTTGCCTGGGTCTCTGCTTTCACGGTGTCGAAGGCTTTCAGGTTGCCGTTGGTGTCCAGCCCCTCGGCTGCGAGGTTGGCTTTGGCGCTGTCGGTGGAGGTGTAGGAAATAGCGGTGACAACCTCGACCTGCTGGTTCTGGGTGGTGTCGATAGTAGCCCAGGCGCCGAGCATCTGGCTCTCAGAGGTCTTGGTGGCAGACATGCGGCCCGCTTGGCCGCCACTGTTGTCCCAGGTACCGAAGGTCTTTACTGGAACATTGATCTTGGAGGCAAAGTACTGGCGGTACTTGTAGTCCTGGTTGGTGCAGAAGCCCTGTGCCTCGGCCCAACCGGTGATCACACCATCCTCATCGATCGACACTGAACCCTGATGGACCTTCATCTTCATCCACTGGTTCGGGGCCTTGACACCGTTTGCCTGCCCCACGTTGAAGAAGATATTTGCATCGGTCGTTGCCGGGAACGTGTACCGCTGGAAGCCAACGCGCTCCGTAGCTGTGGTTTCTACATTGATGCCGCCATAATCGGTCAACTGGGTGCGATAGTAGCCCGCTTGGCCAACTTCGCCCTCGTGGGTGTACTTCGAGCCGTAGTTCCCGTAGTTGAAGGTGGAGGCGCTGGAGGTGTTGAACTTCTCGCCCGGGCCAACCTTTCCGGTTGTCGGCATGATGGGCAGGACGCCACCCTGCTCCCAACAGCCAGCACCCGAAACGGATTGGGTGCTGAAGCCGTATATGGTGGTATCGGTGTATGCGTAACCTGGGAACCAGGCTGCGGTTGGCGTCACCTGTGTCATACCGAAGGGAGCGGTAGCGCCCGGGTATGTATTGCCCTGGCCCTCTGTGCCAATGAAGGTGTTGACGATCTTTGAGGGGCTCTCAGGGGTAGATAGTTCTGGGTCCGCAAATGCGGGGACAGTCATTGTCGAGACGATCAGAGCGCCCGCAGCAATGCTGCCTAACGCACCGCGCGCTAGAAGCTTCATCTAGTGATCCTTTGAGTAAGTTGAACTTAGTTCATTGAACTGGAGTTGAACGGGAAGCTGAGCTTCAGGAGTTTGAACGTGCTCCTAGAGGCCGCAGCTTCTGGATGATTGTTTGGTCAGATGACCGGGTCGAACTTTTGGCCATCTTCGGCTGGGTAAGTTCGGTTTCTGTTCCTTGCACCCTCGCGAGGAAGCAGGGAGGGTTACAGGCTGTTGTGCGCACCTGAGCTAGCGGATAGGTTTCGCCTGCTTGGCGCACCGGCCGGTTTCCACCCCCTTCCAGAGGAACCGAACGCATTTGGTGTGCGTGGTCACATCGGGTACACAGGCTGAGAGTATCACCTTCTACCTAAGGAAATGGGTATCCTTGGTCCCCCTTTTCAACTTGGAAACAGTTATCGGTCATCTATTTCCCAACCATCGCGCAGCGCTTAGTCCAAGTACGCACTTAACTGGAGGCCTGCGTGGTCTTGCGGCTCATCGGTAGTGATTCTCCCGGCACTATCCGGGCCCACCACCCGCTCTTGGGTGCGGTGGTGACGTGAAAATTGGCTTTCTCGAACCCATAGGTAGCTTGAATGTCGCCTGGCCGGGGAGTCTGTGATCTGGTTGCAATGCCCTTTCCGGAACGATTGAGTGGGCAAAATGCGTTGCCGTGGTGTTGTGCTGATTGCCGGGAGTTAGTGGCAGGGCGGTTTGGCTACGCGGACGACATCGATGTGGCCGAGGTCACGCTCGTATTCTGTAGGTATCTTTAGTGCTGAATGATGCATAAATGCATGCTAACAATTAGCCTTTATGGGTTGAAGGTGGCATAGGCATGCGCATTATGCTGATTTTCAGGGAGAGTCCTCCGATTATTTGCATTCAAAGATGACTAAATACGCAGGAGGTGGTTCAACGCTGACGTTCACCTGGTCCATTTCAGGCACGTCAATTATGACTATTAGTGGTAAATAAGTCGCATAGTCTCGCTATGGATCGTCTATACGTCCGAGAGGACCGATACGGCCGTCCCCGCTCTGCCTGCGACTTCGGCTGCAGTTCATAGCCACATTGTGGCGGCTCTGATGGGTGCAATGGGGGACTGAGGGCGAGAACAACAACGCACTCAAGCAATGGGCAGCAACGAAATTGAAAGGTAGCTCTGAAACCGCATGAAACGACCATCCCGAGGAATCCTGCGGAGCGGAAGTGTTGGCTTAGCGGCTGTCCTAGCAGTCACCCTTGCACTTGGGGCAACTCCCGTGCTGGCCGATGAGCCTATAGTTCTGGCCGATGAGCCTGTAGTTGGAGAAGAGCAATACCGCCCGGGTCTGCATTTCTCCCCGGAACGCAACTGGATGAATGACCCGAATGGTCTGATCTACCACGACGGCCTGTACCACATGTACTACCAGTACAACCCGAATGGTAACGGACACGGGTACATGTCCTGGGGCCACGCGACTAGCACCGATCTAGTGCAGTGGACCGAGCACGACGTTGCGATCATGTGGGAACCGAACGAACATATATTCTCTGGTTCGGCAGTGTTGGACCAGAACAACACTTCTGGATTCGGGACCGCTGAGAATCCGCCGATTGTCGCCATCTACACTAGCTCGTACAGGAATCATCCCGTTCATGGGAACAAACAGGCGCAGTCTCTTGCGTACTCCACGGATGGGGGCTTCACTTTCACGAAGTACGCGGGCAACCCGGTCCTCGATCGTAACTCGGGGAACTTCCGCGACCCCAAGGTCTTTTGGTATGACGGAGGGAGTCCTGAGTCCTCCTACTGGGTGCTTGTCGCTGTTGAAGCGCTCGACTACAAGGTTGTCTTGTACAAATCGTCGAACTTGAAAGATTGGGAATTCCTCTCCGAGTTTGGCAATGCCAATGCGGTAGGGGGTATTTGGGAATGCCCCGACCTGTTCGAACTGGCGATTAGGGACGAGGACGGAGTTGAAACTGGTCGATCCAAGTGGGTCATGTTCGTCAACTTGAATCCAGGGGCAATTGCGGGCGGCTCAGGCGGACAGTATTTCGTCGGCGAGTTCGATGGAACCACGTTTACGTCAGAGACCACGGTGACGGAGGCAAGTGTTCCCGAGGGAGAATTGGTAGTCTCGGGCGCTGATTTTGAAGGCAGTGATTACGCAGGGTGGATTCCTACGAACCGCGGCCCCGGCAACGGTGCCTTTGGCAATAGGCCTGCCAGTGGTCGAATTGGTGGCCAGCAGCAGGTTACGGGGTTCCAGGGCAACGGTGTTGTGAACTCTTTCTTCGATTCGACTGATCAATCTACGGGCACGCTCGAGTCACCAGCGTTCACGATTGATGGAAAGTTCATCTCATTCCTGGTCGGAGGTGGCAACCACCCACACAGTCCTGACGCTCGGATCAACAACGACCCTCCCGCTGGCCAATTGCTGTGGAACGGGTTCGAACCACTCACGCCGGGAATGGTCCCGTCGCTTGTGAACGATTTCGGATGGACTTTGGCCGGGGACTTTGTCGGTGGGGAAGTCCCGACCAAAAAGGGGTCGAATAACGGATCCTTTGGCGAGTTCAAGACGAACTCGTACGAAGCCGGTCCGAACAGGGACGCGAACGTCGGCACGATGACGTCGCCCGAGTTCGACATCACCGGCGACTTCATCAGCATGGTCACCGCCGGCGGCAACCGGACCACTGGGAACCTGGAGATCCAACTGGTGGTTGATGGAAACGTCGTCAACAAGGTGTATGGCTCTGGAACTGGTGATTTCACGTGGCGTTCCATGGATGTTTCTGCATACAAGGGTCAGCGTGGCCAGCTTCGCTTGTGGGACCAAGACACAGGTTCGAGCATCACCTTTGACCATGTCGTGATGGGTGACGAGCCGATGAAGCCCCTTTCTGATGAGACCTCCGTGAACCTGGTGGTTGACGGAAAGGTCGTTCGGACTGCGACCGGTGCCAACTCTGAAGCGCTGCGCTGGGAGAGTTGGAACGTCGATGCCCTCCGTGGTAGGCAGGCAAAGATCGTGATTGTCGACAACCACACGGGTAACTGGGGCCACGTGTTGGCTGACCACTTCATCTACACGGAACGCACTCCTCGCACACTCATGGAGGAGTATCTGTGGTTGGACTGGGGTCGCGACTACTACGCAACCGTCTCCTACTCCAACGTTCCCGACGGCAAACGCATTGTTACCGGCTGGATGAACAACTGGCAGTATGCCGGGGCGACCCCGACGTCGCCGTGGAGGTCGTCGATGAACCTTCCGCGTGAGGTCTGGTTGGTCGAGAGTGGTACCCGGAGCGGCCAGCCCGCCTATGAAATGAAACAGAAAGTTGTAGACCAGGTCAACGATTACTTGCTTGAGGATCAGGCAATCAATGTCCCGGTAGGGGAAATCGTTCCTGGCAACCGTGTTGTCACAGACTCCTCGACAGAGATGTACTTGCTCGAGGCTGAAATCGATATGGGAACAGCAACTCGCGCTGGCCTACTGATCCGTGCGTCGGACGGTTTCGCCCCTACAGCAGCTGCATCAGCGGAAGGCTCTGAAGGAACCGTGATCGCGTACTCACGCTCCAGCGGCAACCTGTCTGTTGATCGGACCCGGTCTGGAAACACGGAGTTCAGCCAGTACTTCCCGTCGATGTCGGTGGCCCCGGTCTATGACAACAGTGGGGTCGTGAAGTTCAAGGTGTACATCGACCGGACTTCAGTTGAGCTGTTCGCAGAGGACGGCTTCAAGACGATCTCTGATCTGATCTACCCATCTCCGACCTCGCAGAACGTCTCTGTGTTCGCGGAGGGCGGTACCGCCCATTTAAACAGTTTGAAGATCACACCGATGCGTCCTTCGATGTTTGCCGGAGATACTCGGGTAACCCCTAGGGAACCCGTTCTGGACGCTGATGGAACCCTGAAGATTCCGTCAGTTGCAGGCATCGAGTACGCCGTGAGGGTCGACGGCGTGGTTTCTGTTCCGGTGAACGGCAAGGTCTCGCTCATGCCCGGCCAGAAGGCTGAGGTGAGTGCAGAGGCGATTGAGGGCTACGTGATTGCTGAAGGTGCGGTATCCGCCTGGAGCTTTGAGTTCTTCAAGAGTGTCACTCCGCTCGCCCCTGCGTTGTCTCCGCAGGGGGTGCTGACGGTTCCTTCGGTTGAGGGCGTCGAGTACACCGTGCTGGTTGACGGAACAGCCGCGGTGCCGATCTTTGGCAAGGTACCGCTCGTTTCGGGCCAGAAAGCTGAAGTGACCGCTGCTGCGACGAACGGATTTGTGCTGGCAGGAGAGGCCCAGACCTCTTGGTCCTTCGAGTTCATCAAGCCCAGTTTCGGGGGCGAACCCTATCGCCAGGGCTTCCACTATTCCCCCGAGAAGAACTGGATGAACGACCCGAACGGGTTGATCTATCACGACGGCTTGTACCACATGTACTACCAGTACAACCCGAATGGTAACGACCATGGCTACATGTCTTGGGGCCACGCGACCAGTCCCGACCTGATGAACTGGACTGAGCACGATGTGGCAATTATGTGGGAGGAACACGAGCGAATCTTCTCCGGTTCGGCCGTCTTCGACGTAAATAACACATCGGGTCTGGGCACGGCGGACAACCCTCCGATTGTCGCGATCTATACGAGTGCATATCGTGGTCACCCCGATCACCAGGTGAATGGCCAGAACAAGCAGGCGCAGTCGTTGGCGTACTCGCTTGATGGTGGTTTCACGTTCACCAAGTACTCGGGAAACCCTGTCCTCGACCGTAACTCGACGAGCTTCCGCGACCCGAAGGTGTTCTGGTATGACGGAGGTAGCCCGGAAACGTCCTACTGGGTTCTGCTTGCGGTAGAGGCTGCCGACAAGAAGATCGTCATCTATAAGTCCGACAACTTGAAAGATTGGGACTATCTCTCCGAGTTCGGCCCTGCCAACTCTGCCGTTGGCGTTTGGGAATGCCCGGACATGTTCGAACTCCCAATCAAGGACGCAAACGGCAATGACACCGGCGAAACCAAGTGGGTCATATACATTTCGATGTACGCAGGGGGCATTTCTAGTGGTTCGGCGGGCCAGTACTTCATTGGCGAGTTCGACGGCACCACATTCATTTCGGAAACGACAATTACTGAGGCCCAGATTCCTGACGGGACTTCCATCGTTCAGGGTAGTGACTTTGAGGGAGCGGACTATCAGGGTTGGGTAGCAACCAATCTGAACACCACGGGCGCCCATCCCTTTGGAGAGGCTCCCGCAACCGGGAAGATCGGCGGACAGCAGGCCGTCACGGGATTCCTCGACAACGGGCTGGTCAACTCCTACCTGGGGGGCGACGCTGCGCGCGGCATCCTCGAATCACCTGCATTCACCATTGATGACGATGTCATCTCATTCCTGGTTGGCGGCGGCAACCATCCCCACGACCCCGAACGTGGCATCGAAGTCATTCCACCCAAGGGCGAGTTGCTGTGGAACGGGTTCGAGGAAGTAGTTCCGGGCCAATTCCGTTCAGTTGTGGACCAGTGGGGTTGGGAGTTGACCGGGGACTTCACCAACCTGACACAGGCTCCGACCAAGCTTGGCGGAGGCAACAGGATTGGGTTGTACACACTGAACTCCTATGAGGTTGTCGGCTCGCATGTTCCGAACAAGAACGACGGTAAAGGCACGATGACCTCGCCGGAGTTTGAGTTGACGGATGACTTCATCAGCATGCTCGTTGTTGGCGGTGCACGGAGCGATGGAACCCTGGAGATTCAGACCCTGGTTGACGGTCAGGTTGTGGCTTCGATTACCGGGCCGAACTCGAACACCTTTACCTGGAAGTCGATGGATGTCTCCGCGTATCGCGGACAGAAGGCGCGGCTGCGGTTGGTCGACTTCGCGGACCGAGACTCGGGCTCTCGCCCCTCAATCACCATTGATCACGTGATCATGGGCAAGCAGGTCAAGCCAGCTTCCACCGAAGAGACCGTGAACCTGGTTGTCGACAACCAGGTTGTGCGTACGGCGACAGGCGCTAACTCTGAGGCACTGCGCTGGGAGTCCTGGAACGTCGAGAACCTGAGGGGCAAGCAGGCGAAGATCCGCATCATCGATGCCAATGGTGGGGGTTGGGGGCACATCCTGGCCGACCACTTCATCTATACGGACTCGACTCCACGTTCACTGCCTGAGCAGTATCTGTGGGGGGACTGGGGTCGAGACTACTACGCGACTGTTTCTTACAACGACGTTCCCGATGGGAAGCGGATTGTCACCGGTTGGATGAACAACTGGCAGTACGCCGGGGCGACCCCGACATCGCCGTGGCGTTCAGCAATGAACCTTCCTCGCGAAGTGTGGATCGAACAGACCGGTCTCCGGGGTGGAGAACCCATCTTTGAGATGAAGCAGAAGGTTGTCGACCAGTTCAACGACTACCTGCTTCAGGACCTTGCGATCAATGCTCCCGCTGGTGAAATCGCCTCCGGACAGCGTCTGATAACAGATGCATCGACGGAAATGTTCCTGCTTGAAGCTGAGATCGACATGGGCACGGCGGATCGTGCAGGTCTGACAATTCGCGCGTCTGAAGGGTTCGCGCCAACGGCGGCTGAGTCTGCCGCTGACTCTGAGGGCACGGTGATTGCGTATTCGCGCAACTCCGGTCGGCTCTCAGTTGACCGCATTCGGTCGGGCAATGTCAGCTTCAGCAGCTTCTTCCCGTCGATGTCTGTGATGCCGGTGAAGTCCGAGGACGGTGTGGTCAAGTTCAAGGCATATGTTGACCGAACATCGGTTGAGTTGTTCGCCGAAGACGGGTTCAAGACGATTTCCGATCTGATCTTCCCGTCGCCGACCTCGCAGAACGTCTCTGTGTTTGCCGAGGGTGGAACTGCTCATCTGAACAGTTTGAAAATCACGCCTGTGCATCCTTCGATGTTCGCGCCGGATCGGCCAGCCATTCCTGCGGCACCAGTACTGGCCGCTGATGGGACCTTGACCGTTCCCGTGGTCGAGGGTCTGGAGTACACGGTTGTTGTTGATGGCGAAGTCGTCGCCCCAGTTGACGGCAAGGTGGTCTTGACTCCGGGTCAGAAGGCCGAGATCACCGCCACCGCCACCGAGGGCTACGCCATCCCCGACGGTTCCAAATCGTCGTGGACATTCGAGTACACGAGGACCGCTACGCCTGAGAATCCCGTGCTTGGCGCCTATGGGGTCTTGACCATTCCGGCGGTTGAGGGCGTCGAGTATGCGGTGGCTGTTGATGGCTCTGCGGTTGTTCCGGTTGACGGCAGGGTGGTCTTGTTGCCGGGCCAAGAGGCGGCGATTACTGCTTCGGTGACGCCCGGCTACGTTCTGGCCGAGGGGGCCGATACGTCGTGGAACTTTGAGTACATCAAGACAGTTGGCCCAGCCGCTCCGGCATTAGGTGCTGATGGTGTTCTTACTGTTCCTTCTGTCGAGGGTGTGGTTTACAGGGTTGTTATCGGTGGGTTGGAGGGTAGTCCCGAGACCGGTCAGGTGACACTCGCCCCGGGGCAGTCAGCTGTTGTGACCGCGAGCCCGGCTCCCGGATACAAGTTCGAGGAAGGAGTGGTGAAATCGTGGAGTTTCTCGAACGTGAAGGAAGCTACGCCTGTTGCTCCGGTTCTGTCCGAGGACGGAGTGCTTACGGTTCCCGCCGTTACTGGCGTTTCTTACGAGGTTCGGGTCAATGGCCAACTCACGGTTGTTTCATCTGGTCCGCTGCAACTGGTTCCGGGGGCTTCAGTAGCTGTGACTGCGGTTCCTGGCGTCGGCGTGGTCTTCCTCGATGGGGCGCAGACCTCCTGGACATTCAACTACATCAGGGTGGTGACACCGCGGGCCTCGACGATGGATTCAGAGGGCATCGTCTTTGTTCCCGCCGTGGAGGGCGTTGCCTACACGGTCACTGTGGGCGGAGAAGTGGTTGTGCCGGTTGATGGCCGAGTCACGCTTGCCCCCGGTCAGTCTGCGGTTGTGACTGCGGCCCCAGCTGCGGGCTATACATTCTCCGACGGGGCGGTTGTTTCGTGGTCGCATTCCTTCACGAAGGCCGTGGTGCCCGTGGCACCGGTCTTCGCTGATGGTGTGATCACGATATTGAACGTCAATGGAGTGAACTACAAGGTCCTCGTAGGCGGGAAAGAGGTGTTGCCGGTTGGTGGCAAGGTGTCGTTGGCTCCGGGTCAGTCCGCTGTGGTTATGGTTTCAGCCGTTACGGGGTACAGGTTGGTTGATGGTGCTACGACTTCGTGGGACTTCGCAGTGCCGCCGACTCCGAACCCGGTGGTCACTCCGTTGGCTTCAGTGATGGACGCTGCGGGTGTCGTTTCGATCCCGGTCGTTGAGGGGGTGATCTACGCGGTGGCTGTTGAGGGTTCTCCGGTTGTCCCGGTTGGTGGCAAGGTTGCTTTGCAGCCTGGTCAGAAGGCCGTGGTGACGGCAAGTGCGGCCGTCGGGTTTGATTTCCCGGTCGATGCGGCCACCTCATGGACCCATGAGTACATCAAGGTGATCACACCGAGTGCTTCCTCTATGGACGAGGCAGGCCGGATAACGGTTCCAGTAGTTCAAGGAGTGACTTATGTGGTTCGCGTTGATGGTGATGTTGTTGCTCCAGTTGCTGGCAAGGTTGCTTTGGTGCCGGGTCAGTCAGCTGTGGTTATGGCCACGGCACAGGTGGGTTACAAGCTCGCTGACGGTGCAGATTCGACATGGTCGCATCGTTACATCGCGACCGTCACGCCGGTTCCTCCAGCTATGGCTGTTGACGGCATTCTGACATTGCCCAGTGTTACCGGTGTAATATACGAGGTCCTCGTGGGCGGCAAGCTCACCGACATCGTCAGTGGCACACTGCAACTTGCTGCTGGTGAGACTGCGGTCGTCACGGCCAGGCCGACCGCGGGCTATACCCTAGCTGTTGGTGCGTCTTCGTCTTGGACCTTCACTTTGACCAAGACGGTGACGCCACGGGCTTCGACTATGGATTCCGATGGTGTTGTCTTGGTTCCTCAGATTCCGGGCGTGGCATACACGGTCACTGTGGGCGGAGAAGTGGTTGTGCCGGTTGATGGCCGAGTCACGCTTGCCCCCGGTCAGGCCGCAGTGGTTACTGCGGCCCCAGCTGCAGGTTATGTCTTTGCCGACGGAGCGGTTGTTTCGTGGTCGCATTCCTTCACAAAGACCGTGGTGCCCGTGGCTCCTATTTTCGGCGGTGGTGTCGTGACGCTACCTGCCGTTGCCGGAGTGTCCTACACGGTTCTCATCGATGGCAAAGAAGTATTGCCGGTTGGGGGCAAGGTGTCGTTGGCTCCGGGTCAGTCTGCCGTGGTGACAGCTTCGGCCCTAACTGGTTACAGGTTTGCTGTGGCTGCCACGACTTCGTGGGACTTCGCAGTGCCGCCGACTCCGAACCCGGTGGTCACTCCGTTGGCTTCTGTGATGGACGCTGCGGGTGTGGTCTTGATCCCCGTGGTTCAGGGCGTGATCTACGCGGTGGCTGTTGAGGGTTCTCCGGTTGTCCCGGTTGGTGGCAAGGTTGCTTTGCAGCCTGGTCAGAAAGCTGTGGTGACGGCGAGTGCGGCCGCTGGATTTGATTTCCCGACCGGTGCGGTCACCTCATGGATTCACGAGTTTACGAAGACGGTCACACCGAGTGCTTCCTCTATGGACGAGGCAGGCCGGATAACAGTTCCTTCTGTTGAAGGTATTCGTTACCTAGTGTTCGCCGGTGCGAAGATCGTTGAGCCCACCGATGGCAAGGTTCAACTTGCTCCTGGTCAAACGGGCTTGGTTATGGCTGTGCCTCTGACTGGCTATAAGTTTGCCGATGGTGCAAGCGCTTCGTGGAGCCACGAATACGTCGCAATTGCAGTTCCTCAGGCCCCCGTCTTCACCGGTGGTACCTTGAGCTTGCCGACAATCGAGGGTGTAATCTACGAAGTTCGCCTTGACGGTCAACTCTCTGTGATGGTTTCTGGGGATATGCAAGTTCCGCAGGGTTCAACCGCTTTGGTAACTGCCAAGCCGAACATGGGTTACAAGTTCTCCGACGGGGTTGCCACATCGTGGTCGTATTACATGCCGCGTACCGTCGCACCGATCGAACCTTCTTTGTCCGAGGAAGGTGTGCTCACCGTTCCCTCAATCGACGGAGTACGTTACACGGTTAAGGTCAACGACAGAACCGTTGCGGTCGTAGGCGGCATAGTCCAGTTGGAGTCGGAAGATAGCGCCGTTGTGACTGCGGCCCCGCTGGCCGGTTATGAGTTTGCGGAGGAGACTCAGACCTCGTGGAGGTTCGAGTACGTCAAGGACACTCCTTCTCCTGAACTGATCGTGGAGCGTCTGGCAGGCAACTCACGATATGCGACGAATTTGGCGGTTAATGTGGAGTCGATGCGGGTGGGTAAGCCGGTGTTTGTGGCGACGGGTGCGAACTTTGCTGATGCGCTGTCAGTGGCTCCAGCGGTTGCAGCGCTTGATGGTTCGTTGATCTTGACCTCGAAGTTGAAGATGGATGAGGATCTTGTAGCTTTGATCAAGGCCAATACGCCTTCAGCTATCTACGTGATTGGTGGCCCGGGGGCCATCTCAGAAGCTGTAATCGACCAGCTCAATGCTGCCACGGGCCAAGATCCGGAACGTGTGTTTGGGTCTTCGCGCTACGAGACTTCTGCGGCGATCCTCACCAAATTCTTTGCTGATCGTGACATCGGGGGTGCATTTGTTGCGACGGGTCGGTCTTTCCCTGACGCTTTGGTGGCTTCGGCTGCTGGTGGTGCGTTGGACATGCCGGTGGTTCTGGTTGATGGCAAGCGCGATACCGCGCTTTCAAGGACAATCTCCCAGTTGCTAGCATCCAAGACCGATAATGTTCAGATCGTTGGTGGAACCGGCGCGGTCAACCCCGCATTCGAAACTGCAATGACAGAGGCAGGGTTTAGTGTGGGTCGTCTGGCCGGTGCTAACCGCTATTACACGGGCATGGTGGTCAACAGCTACATCTCCACCCGCTCACCGCAAGTTGACGTCACTGGAGTGTGGCTTGCAACTGGAACAAATTTCCCCGATGCCCTGTCTGCCTCGGTCCCGGCGGGGGACGCTTCCCAACGCCTGGTTCTCTCAAACAAGAACTGCATCCCTAAACCAGTGGTATCGGAGTGGATCAAGGGTGCGGCTTCCAAGGTCACCAAGGTTACTCTGGTCGGAGGAACTGGGGCCTTGAGCGACAAGGTTCTCGAACTCACCGAATGCGACTAACCACCAGGAGGTAGACGGCCGATCAACTCCCGCAGTTGGGAGTTGATCGGCCGGTCCAACCCTTAGCTCATAGGACGAGGGCCGGTCGGACAAGTTGCATTCGAATAGCTTGAACCGATGTTTCCAAAGTTGTCGTGTCCAGTTTCTGTATAAGCTCATCATCAACCTCCTCGACTAGCGTTAGAGGCACTACGGTTACGACAACGAGTTAAGGGCGCAGCAATAGAAGCTGACGTTGCCTCCCCTGGACTCGACGGTACGACGAAGACGACGACCAAAACCAGATAGGAGCCCAAACAATGGCTCGGACCAGAAACCGATTGGTGGCATTTATTACCGCTGCGACATGTGCCCTCACAATGTCGAGTGGTGTTGCTATAGCTGCCTTACCTGCTCAGCCCGCTGCGGCACTCCAATCAGATACGGAATGGCGCACAAGTTGGACTCAATCACAGCAGCGTGCATCTACCAGCAAATTTGAGTACCAGTCAGTTCGCATGATCTCTGGGACTCCAACAGAGTCGGGCAAAGCAGCTTTCACGGTGACAGCATCCAACGGATCCGATCCAGATAATTCACAAGACCCCGCTCTGAGAGTCACTGCTAAGGCCCCGCTATTGGAGTTCAGCAACCCGCGCAGCCAAGAGCTCTATGGCGCCGCATATCAGTCGGCCCTGAAGAACCTTCTAGAATCCAATACGGTTTCTTTCGACCCAGAGACCTATAACAAGTCCGGTTTGATGGATCTCGAACTGGGAAAGTTCATTCGCGCTGGTGGCAGCTATGATCAACCGTGGTCCCGCGACGCTTCGATCAATGCGTGGAATGCGGCAAGTCTGCTAAGTCCCGACGTTGCAAGAAACACGCTATGGGCAGTGGCAGACAAGGATGGTGCAGGAAATCTGCGGTTGCAGCAGGACACGCAGACTTGGGACCACGTAGTGTGGGTGACTGCGGCGTGGAATCACTACTTGGTCACTGGTGATACTGAGTTCCTTCAGTCGGCTTATGAGACTGCAAAGAACACAATTGCGATTCGGGAGTCTGCCGCAAAGCACACTGTCAATCCAACCTACGGATTATTCAACGGACCATCATTCTTCAATGATGGGATCGCAGGATACTCCGCGGATGCCATAGGCGGTTCAGAATCGAAAGGTTCTGGCTCTTACGGCTACGATGGCGTGAACGCCTCCATGCACTTGAGCACGAACGCTCTCTACTACGCCGCGTACGTGAACGTTGCGAACATGGCACGCGAACTGGGTGAGTCCTCCGCCATCATCACTGGTTACACGGTCAAGGCAACCGCACTAAAGAATGCGATCAATAAGCACCTGTGGAATGAGGACACTGGCTTCTACCGATATGGGCTGCTTGAGGATGGGACTCCCGACAACCACCAGGAAGGCGCAGGATTGGCCTTCGCGATCATGTTCGGCATTGCAGACGCAGGTAAGGCGCAGTCCATCCTCCAGAATGCCACCACCATGGAATGGGGAGTCCCAGACGTATATCCGAACTACGAACGCTACTCAGAAGCTAAGCCAGGGCGCCACAATGCGATTGTCTGGCCTTTGGTTCAAGGGTTGTGGGCGAAAGCAGTGACCCAAGCCGGAGACTCCGATGCCTTCGCCTTTGAGGCCACTTCTCTTGCACGTATGGCTAATGCAAACAGTGGATTCTGGGAAATCTATAACGGAACCACAGGAGTAGTTGACGGTGGTTGGCAGACTGGGGGTCACTGGGACTCGGTCACCGTCCAGGCGTGGTCCGCCAGCGCCTTCCTCGACATGATCTATGCGGACCTATTCGGCATGAACTTCAGTGAGTCAGAATTGCAGTTCTCACCTACTTTGCCTATGGGTTGGGGCGACGTAACCCTCAGGGAGCTTCGCTACCGCAACTCTTATCTGACGGTGTCGATTTCTGGGGCTGGCAGCGAGGTTCAGTCGGTCCACATCGATGGCATTCCAGTGGACAATGCGGTCGTCCCCGCGACCCTCAATGGTGATCACACCGTCGAGATAGTGCTTACCGGGGCGGACGAGGACGCAGACCGAGACGGCGACGGCATACGCGATATGGCGGACTCGTGCCCCGATGTGCTTGGATCTCCTGACTACCGGGGGTGCCCGTCACCAGAGAAAATAGAAGCCGAAGATGCTATCAACACAGGTGGGGTTCGTACCACTGACAGGAATGGAAAGGACCCTCATACGGGTTACAGTGGCCGAGCCTTTGCCGAAGGGGTATGGAGCGTTGGTGCTTCCTCTTCCTACACCCTGCACCGCAACACGGCGGCCGACACTACAGGCACGATTACGATTGGATATGCAAGCGGTTTCAATGAGGCACGCACGATCAGCTTGTATGTTGACGGCCAGAAGTTCCGCCAACTCGCGCTTCCTTCGTCCGGCGGATGGGACTCGTGGAGCACATACAGGGTTGAGGATGTGCCGCTGACGGGCAGTTCTCCGATTGTTTCTTTGGTCTACGATAATTCGGACCTGGGACGCGTGAATCTAGACTGGTTGGGAGCTGACATTGCTCCCGTCGCGGTTACCCCGGCACCGGTGACCTTTGATCATGAGGGAGCAACGTACACGGTTCCTTCCACCGATGGTGTTGAATACCTAGTTGACGGGGAAGTGGTAGCTGCGGGCACGTATCCGGGTTCAGGCACCGTGACGGTTACGGCTCGGGTACTTGCCGGTGTAACACTCTCCGTAGGGGCAACCAGCGGGTGGACGCATCGGTTCAGCCCAATGGTGGTGAACCCTGTGGCACCTTCCTACGAGAACGGGCTGCTCAGTATTACTTCGGTCGAAGGTGTCACCTACGAGGTGCGCGTCGACGGCGTCCTTATTGGCGTCGGAAATGGATCTGTCGAATTGTCCCCTGGATCAACTGCGGTTGTCACGGCGGTTCCGGACTCGGGATATATATTCCCCGACGGAATCCAGATTTCGTGGACATTTGAGAACACGATGGTGGATCCCGAGCTAAAGGTTTCCCGCTTGTCGGGTTCCACGCGGTATGCGACGAATTTGGCGGTTAATGTGGAGTCGATGCGGGTGGGTAAGCCGGTGTTTGTGGCGACGGGTGCGAATTTTGCTGATGCGTTGTCGGTATCTCCGGCAGTTGCGTTGCTTGATGGTTCGTTGGTGTTGACTAGTAAGTCCAAGATTGATGATGGTTTGCTGGCTTTGATCAAGGGCAAGTCGCCTTCAGCTATCTATGTAATCGGTGGTACTGGAGCGATTTCTGATGCTGTGGTCTCGCAGCTTCGTTCTGCAACGGGGGTTAGTCCGGAACGTGTGTCGGGGTCTTCGCGGTATGAGACTTCGCAGATGGTCTTGACGAAGTTCTTCGCTGGTCGTGAGATCACTGGTGCGTTTATTGCTACGGGTCGTTCGTTCCCTGATGCTTTGGTGGCTTCGGCTGCGGGTGGGGCTTTGTCGATGCCGGTGGTCCTGGTTGATGGGAAGAAGACTACGAGTCTTCCTGTGTCGGTGTCTCAGTTCTTGGGTGCCAAATTGAAGAACATCCAAATCGTTGGTGGAACGGGAGCGGTCAACGCAGCATTGGAGAGGAATTTGTCGTCAAGATTCGAAGTTGATCGACTTTCTGGGCCCAATCGTTACGCTACTGGTTTGGCGGTCAATGCGTATATTGACTCACAGGTCTCGGGTGTGGATGTGGTTGGTGTTTGGTTGGCGACGGGTACGAACTTCCCGGATGCTCTTTCGGCGTCGGTGCCTGCTGGTGATGTTTCGCAGCGTCTGGTGTTGTCGAATAAGAATTGCATTCCTAAACCTGTGGTTTCAGGTTGGATCAAGGGTGCGGCTTCCAAGGTCACCAAGGTGACTTTGGTCGGAGGAACTGGGGCCTTGAGCGACAAGGTTCTCAACCTCACCGAATGCGACTAACCACCAGGAGGTAGACGGCCGATCAACTCCCGACTGCGGGAGTTGATCGGCCGCTGTCCTCGGTACTAGTCGAGCAACGTCTTGTTCTGGTGCGCCAGGTGCGAGACTGTAGTCAGAGGGCGTAGATTCCTCGCTGTTTTCTGATCACGTCGCAGAGAATGTCGAGATCTGCTGGGCGGAGGTTGTCGATAAAGTTCTCGATGCATGCTTGTGGATTTGGACTGTGTTCCAGGACGTAACGCATCACGTGGGCCGCGTATTCCTGTGGAAGCACGCAGGCAAAGTACCTTGTGGAGTGGCCTTCCTTGCGCGAGCACACCAAATCTTTCTTGTGGAGATTCCCTAGGACCGTAGCGATCGTTGTATACGCCGACGGCTTGGGGAGTCTATTGATGACTTCGCGGATCGTGAGGGAATCACCGTTCCACAGGACCTCCATTACCTGTGACTCCAGTGAGCCCAATTGAGCCGGCTTGCCAGACGGCAGTTGGTGCCTGTGTGGCTGGGGCTCGTGTGGCGGGGACCCCGGTGTTGATGCTGGATTCGAGGAAGCGGCAATCACAGTCCCGCCCATTTGGTCACTCCATCCCGAACGGGAACGGGGAGGTCCGTGCGGCATTTGCTGAGTTGCTGGCAATCGAGCTCCTGGTGTTTACTGCTTGACTTCCAGATGCGCCGGACTTGGACTGGGGGAGCGGACACTCGATCTGCCCGGACAATCGGTAGACCACTGCTACGACTGTAAGTGCCAACGCGAGAACCGCGAGGAACGGCTGAACCGGTGCAAACCATGTGATCGCGCCCGAGTATCCCAGGGCCAGCAACGCGATCTTGTTGCAGACAGGACAGCCAACCGCAAACCAGGCGAGAGCTCCTCCCGCAATGCCGAGCTTCTCTGAGAGTGTGGTCTTGGTGTTCTCTTCGTCGATGCCCAAGGAAACCTGGCTGACATTGAGTGATCCGTCGATCGCAGTATCAAGGTTCGCCTGCGATTGTGCGTCTTCCACCTCATTCTTTCGATTGGTGGGTTGAGGGTTCACATAGCTGCCAATCAATAGACCCATGCCGATGGAGGTCAGGATCCAGACCGGGTAGTTCCACCAGACGGGAGCGATATCGCGGCCGAAAACAGGATTAGGGATGAGGACTGTTGCGACTCCCAGGAGCAATCCGAAGACCACGGTACTTGCTGCCGTAAACGCCCACTGTCGGCGGTTCCATTCACGCAATGCCTGCCAACTCTGGGCCAGCTTGCGGTGGACAGTCTGCCCAAGTGGTCTGCGGGTGCGGGTGGGTTCTGCGGTCATCTGGTCTCCTCACAAGGACTGGTCTACTATGCAATATAGTCGACTATGGCAGATAGTCGATAGTAAGTTCGCGCGGGAATCAAGAAAGCCAAAACCCTGGCCAGTTCGATTGAACTGGCCAGGGTTTGAGTCTGAAGCTCTTGACCTACGCTATGGAACCTCGGCTCGCTGATAGAGAACCAGCAGGCTCCTGAGAGTTCTGCTGGCAGCCTTCGGGCAGCCTGCAGACGGTTCAGTCTTCCGAGGTAGCGCTCTTCGCTGTGCCGCCGTTCTTTGGTTTGGTATTGGGGCCGCCAACAATGAAGCTCTCAACCTGTTCGCGAGCATCCTTGTCAACCATCTGAACCGGAGGCGACTTCATCAAATATGCGGATGGTGCCCAGATCGGACCTGCAACCCCGCGGTCCAAAGCGATCTTGGCGGCGCGAAGCGCGTCGATCACGATGCCAGCGGAGTTCGGAGAATCCCATACTTCAAGCTTGTACTCGATCTGGATCGGAACATTGCCGAAGGTCGTGCCCTCGACCCGGACGAATGCGAACTTGCGGTCGTCCAGCCACGGCACGTAGTCCGAAGGGCCAACGTGAACGTCGCGCTCTTCGTGCTCCGACTTCATGTTGGAGGTGACTGCCTGAGTCTTCGAGATCTTCTTCGACTCCAGACGCGAACGCTGCAGCATGTTCTTGAAGTCCATGTTGCCGCCGACATTCAACTGGTAGGTACGGTCGATCTTGACACCACGTTCTTCCATCAAACGCACCAAGTCGCGGTGGCTGATCGTCGCGCCGAACTGGCTCTTGATGTCATCTCCGACAATCGGAAGGCCAGCTTCCTCAAACTTCGCTGCCCATTCGGGATCCGAAGCGATGAACACGGGAAGGCAGTTCACAAATGCGCAACCGGCATCTATGGCGCACTGGGCGTAGAAGCGATCAGCTTCCTCGGAACCCACAGGAAGGTAGGAGACAACAACGTCAACATTGGCGGCCTTCAGTGCTTCTACTACGTCGATGGCGTCTACTGGAGATTCCTCGACCACGTCACGGTAGTACTCACCCAGGCCATCCAGAGTCGGGCCGCGCTCAACCTCTACGCCGAGGTTTGGCACCTCCGTGAACTGAAGGGTGCAGTTGGGGTCAGCGAAGATGGCTTCGGACAGGTCCTTGCCAACCTTGTTCGCATCGACATCAAATGCGGCGACGAACTCAACGTCACCCACGTGGTAGTCACCGAACTGGACGTGCATCAGGCCCGGAATGGTTTCCTCGGCCTTGGCGTCCCTATAGAACTCAACTCCCTGCACCAGGGAAGATGCGCAGTTCCCCACGCCGATGATCGCGGTGCGAATGCTCATTAGTGGCCCTTCAATTCTTGACAGTATTCGTGTCGGGGTATTGTCCTGGCGCAAGCTGCGACAGAGTCTGGTCGGATTGGATTAGGCGGTCAATCCAGCTGAGTTCACTCAATGCCTGTTGGGCATCAAGCTCCCCGCGGGATCGGATCCAGAAGTCAGAAGATTGGCCCGCCTGTTGGCTGGCCGCGTGGCGTTCGAGGACCTGAGCGCGACGTTGCATAAGCAGCGTCAGGCGGGTTGCCGGGGTCGCACGAGACATGAGGCCGACGGTGAGGGGCATGGACTCGTCGTCAACCGCCGCTGTTTCTAGCGCTTTAGTCAGGAATTCGCGGCCCTTCTGGGTGATGCGGTACTGGACCTGGCGCTTGGTCTTGTCCGTAGGGACGGTGGCCTGCGGTGCGGTATTCTCGGCGGCGGCTTTTGCACGCGCGGCAGCCTTAGCGGAAGCGGTGGTGCCAGCGGCGCGCGTCGGCTTCGTAGGAATTCCGCCCTGATCTACAACTTCAATTAGACCCGCGTCAGCCAACCTGTGGAGCGCGGGATATAGCGAGCCGAAAGATAGGCGACGGACTGTTCCCAGTGATCGTGACAGGCGCTTACGGAGTTCGTATCCGTGCAGCGGTTGCTCGAGTTCGCCAAGAATTGCGAGCTCCAACATACTGGAACGGACACTCACGCGCGGATCACTTCTTTCGAAATACTTGCAATGGAGACGCAGGCAAGCGCCTCAACCAATGATCAACAGTAGCAGCTTGTATCGGCGCGATATGACGAATCGCTATGTTACTCGGACCACAGGGCGGGGGTGTAACTGGTTGGGTGTATTGATGCTCGAAGACTCACGCCCTCGAATGCCCAAAAGATCACCGCTTACGGTGCAGTATTCAGTCTTCGCGAGAGCGTACAAAGACTCGGTTCCAGCAGAGGCTTGGCTTCACGCCTTATCCAACAACTTTTTCACCGTGATCAGAAGCTTAGGAATACGCTCAGTAGCCGCTGCATAGACCACCGAGTCGTCAACCATGGCATAGCCGTGTATCAGCAGATTGCGGAGCCCAACCAGTCGGTGCAGATCGGGGACTTTTCCAGCAACTTCGACATCCGACTTACGAAGTGTATTTAGTGCTTCGCCAACAATCTCGAGCTGGCGTTCCACTGCAGAACGAACCATCGCATTCTGACGATACTCCGCTTCGGAAAGACCCGCGATGAACTGCTTGACCTGCTTGCATGCATCGCTCACATCCCAGAGCAACGACACAGACTCAGCGCGCATATATTTCCTCCGCCTGCTTCTCTACTGCCGCTAGGAAGTGCGGGTTACGGATTGCGTTTGTCATGACCAGGTCAACCTGTCTGCCGAACAGTGTCTCCAGATCCTCTTTCAATCCAAAGTACGAATCGAATGGATCAGCTACATCTTCCGAGAACTCGACGAGTAGATCGATGTCGCTCGAGTGGGAATCGAATCGGTCCGTCAGTACTGAACCAAATACACGAAGGCGCACTACGGGATAACCCGATACCGTGCGCGCTACCGCTTCGCGGTCCACCAGGTTTACCACCATGACGCCAGTCTACGACCTGCCGATAATACAACCAGAGACTGTTATCCTTGCGGCTCGCGCAGCATATAGCGCCGCCTGATCCTCGCCAGTTCTTTCGCATAGTTTCCGCCTGGCTCCACTCGCCGACCCAGATGCTCCCATTTGAAGATGAGTTCCATCTTGAAATCACGGCTGCAAACTCCGCACGACACCACCCGACGTGGCATCGCGTGCAGCCTCTTTTCTCCGCCGCACGATGGGCACCGACCAATCCATTTTGCGGGTGGCTCCGGCAGCCATCCGGGCAGCATCGCCTTCGGGGTCGCGCCCAGCCGCGCTGCCTCAGCTTTCCATGTGTTCCCATGACCGGCTTGCGGTCCGCAAATCGCGTGAGCTACCTCGTGCAGCACAACGTCGCGCAGCACATCCTCGGAATATAGAGGAACGAGGATTGCGGAAAAACTCAGCGTCTTCTTCGTGTGATTGCAGCAACCTGCACGCCGTTTCGCGGAGTCCCACTTGACGATCCAGTCATCCAATCCACGCAGGACGAGGACCCGGCGTGCCAAGTCCGCGACGTAAGCCTTGCGGTTCGCAGATGCAGTAGTCGGTGTGCTCACTACCGCGGATATGGATGTGGCCACGGATGTGCGCACAGTCTCCGGTTGCGCGCTGGAACCTGCACTCACAGCTCGCGCTCCAACGCGTCGATCCGCTTGAGCACGCGCACATTCGACACGCGTCTCTGAGTGCCCAGCGCCTGCGCGAAGAGTGAGATCCGGAGTTCTTCCAACATGACCTCGATCTCCGCCAAATTCCGTGCGACCGGAAGTGAATACGGACGTGCCGCAGTCCGTTCCCGAGCTTCCTCGAACGCGTCCTGTACCTCCCTGAATACCTTTGTACGGTAGTTGTCCGCGTTCAGTTCCTCGATGCCGCGTGCCGCCACCTCGATTCGGCGTGCATCGGCCTGCAGGTAACGCGGCAGGTTGGAGCGGATCTCCATGCCCAGACCAGTCAGGTATCCATCGCGGAACAGGCCGTCGGCGTGAGATTTCGCGGCATTCCTCGTCCTCTTCAAAGAAGGGTGTGAATGCGAGGAAACGGCATCTTGCACTTTGGCGTACGCCTCTGCCGAACGAACCACGGTGCTAAGGATGTCGTACACCCGGTCCTCAAACTTGTCACGAATCGTGGTGCGAAGCGTCTCATAGGACTTACGATCGCGGATCGAATCTACACCCGAATCGCGAAGCGCTTCATCAACTAGGTCACGCATCGCTGCAAGCTGGGCATCGGCAACTAGTGATTCCGTGTTGGGGTAAGGAGAGGTCGCCAGCAGCAGCGCCTCGCGTCCGCTCCAGCGTGTTGTTACCCGCATGGTTTCCAGATGTAGGTCTTTCAGGAGCAGCATTGCGATGCCTTCGCGGTGATCGCGCAGGGCTTCATCGGAACTCGCGTGGATTGCCACATCGACGCGTGGTCCCGATTGGGCAGGTCGCACCACTAGCGCGGGATAGCCGCGGACGGTCAGCCCTGAACCATCGACATATTCAATTTTGCCTGGAAGAGGACCTTCAGGGAACTCATCTATGTCTTGCGCTTCAACATCTGGCGCGGATGGTAGTGGCGGCGGTTTCGGGCCGGAATTTGTAGGTTTGGGGGTTTTCGCTGCTTCTTGGCGCTCAGCATCTTTAAGGGCACCGCGAAGTGCACCACGAACAGCCTTCTGCACAGCGCTGTCAGCTTGCTTTTGAAACCTTGACTGCAACCGTGTCAACGAATCGTCTGCACCAATGATTGCTCCTCGGTCATTGACAACGCGGAAGCCGACTCTCAGATGGGATGGCAAGTTCTGTTCGGCAACCGCAAGATCATCAGGGGTCAGGTCGATGCCCCTCGCATTTCGCACGGCGCGGGCGAACATGGGTGCGAATGGACCGGGACCTTTCCCCGAGGGGGCAACGGATGGCGAGTCTGACCGTGTGAGCCCGAGGTCCGTGGACTCGGCATTCGCGGTTTGCCTGTGCGTATCTGTTGCGTTCTTGGAATCGCTATCGGAAGCGTGCCCAAACTTGGCTTTCGATGTGCCCTTCCTCGCCTGGACAGTGCCGGTTTGGCCACCCCAGTCAAGAAGCCGGGCCATGGAGGCCTCCAGCGAGTAGGGGTCAACTTCGGGTCCGTCGTCAGTGGGAGCCCCAGCAGTCCCTGCCCGGCCGAACGGCTCCGATCCTCGACCGAGAAATTCCTCGTTCGTGTACTTCTGTGGATCATGCAATCGGTCGGCGACAATCCGCCCAGTGTCGGTGGCGGGAGCAAGTAGGCGTCGCTTGGCTTTGGGTAGGCCACGGATCATAGCTACACACAGGTCCTCAAGCAGACCGGGAACCAGCCAGTCGAACCCACGATCGCGCACACGTTGCAGCGCGCGAAGCGGGATCGTGATAGTTACTCCGTCCTCGTCCTGGCCGGGAGTGAAGGCATACGAGACATCAAGTTCCAGATCGCCCTGGCTCCATACTTCCGGAAAGCCCTCCGGGTCGCGCAGGGCATCGGCAGGTAACAACTCGGTCAGTGAGAAATCGAGCAGCTGGGGGTTGATTGTTCGCTCAGCCTTCCACCAGCGGTTGAACGCGGCGGCGGACGTCACGGACTGGGGGACTCGTTCGTTATAGAAGTGGTAGCGGACCGATTCGTCGGGGACGACAGACGGATCACGAAGGCGGTCGGCCAGTGCTTCGGCTTCCTCCACGACTTCCCGGTTGTGCTTGATGAAGGCATGGTGGTTGTCCCGCCATTCTCCCTCGACAAGTGCGTGTGAGATGAACATTTCGCGAGCTAAAGTCTGCGCGTTCACTTCGACCTCGGCACCCAGATACGTGCGGCCAATGCGAGTTTGCCCCAGCGATGTCAGCGGCACCTGGCGGTCAGCCGCCAATGTAAGTCCGTAGAGCAGCACGCGCTCCTTTACCGTCGCCGCACCCCTAGATCGTGACCACGCCGGCTCCGAGTACGATCTCTTCACCAGATGCTTCCCGGCCTCCTCGATCCACTCCGGTTTGATACCGGCGACGGTGCGCGCGAAGAGTCGCGACGTCTCAACAAGTTCGGCTGCCATGACCCACGCGGGGACGCGTCGCCGCAGGCCCGACCCCGGCCAGATTGTGAAACGAGTGCCACGAGGCCCGTGGTAGTTGCGTTTGACTTCATCCCAGTTACCGAAGTTTGACAGCAGGCCAGGAAGGATCGCGCGATGGACTTCGTCGGGGCTGACGGATCGGCTCGACTCGCCGTACTCAATAACAGCCGCCACGACGGGATGGGGCTCATCTCGCATGGAAGTGATCAGACGTGGGCTGGGCAAGCCCAGCGGCTCCACTTTCATATCGAGTTGTCGACACATTTGCCTGATCTGAGTGACGATGTCGCGCCATTCGTGGAACCGAAGATAGTGGAAGAACTCGGCTTTGCACATGCGGCGGAACGCATTGCCGGACAGATCCCGCGACATCGTGCTCAGGTAGCGCCACATATTTAGGTAGGTGATGAAGTCCGAGGACCGGTCTGCGAATCTTGCGTGCGCCTGATCTGACTGTTCCTGGTGGTCAACGGGGCGTTCACGCACGTCCTGGATTGACAGGGCCGCGACGATGATGAGGACTTCTGACGCACACCCCAACCTGTCAGCTTCAATCAGCATTCGGCCCAGGCGCGGATCGATTGGAAGACGGGCGAGCTTACGGCCCATTGGAGTGATGGTCGGCGCTTCACTCACCGATGCTGAGCGGGTTGACTCGGCCACTTCGCGTAGAGCTCCGATCTCCACCAGCAGCTGGATTCCGTCCTTAACTGCGCGAGTGCTTGGCGCATCCAGGAAAGGAAAATCAACGATATCGCCGAGGCCCAGGGCGCTCATCTGCAATATGACCGAGGCCAGAGAAGTCCTCAAGATTTCAGGCTCAGTGAAATCTGGTTTGGCTAGGTGATCGCGCTCGGAATACAGGCGAATTGCAATTCCGGGTGAAGTTCGCCCCGCACGTCCCGCTCGCTGAGCAGCCGAGGCCTGGGAGATGCGTTCAATCGGTAGACGCTGCACTTTGGTCTTGTTGGAGAACCGGCTGATTCGTGCCAGACCCGCGTCGATAACGTAGCGGATCTGCGGCACGGTGAGGGATGTTTCAGCAATGTTGGTTGCCAGTACAACGCGTCGCAGCGAATGGGGTTCGTATATCCTATGCTGCTCCGCTGCCGACAATCGAGCATAGAGGGGCACAATCTCTACACCGTTTGCTCCGTGAGGGTCCCGCCTGTCGCGCACATACCGCGTTCCCAGATGACCGGCGAGCGTTCGTTCGGCTTCTCGGATGTCTCGTTCACCCGGCAGGAAGACGAGGATGTCACCGTCGGGCTCTTCCAACAGTTCATCGACTGCCGCGCAGAGCGCGGTATCCAGATCCAGGTCCTCACCTAAGCCATAGCCGTAAACTGCCAGTTCACCGGCATTTTGTTCGGCGTGTAATTGGGTGCCGCGACTTGCCGGGGAAAAATGGTCTTGATCCAATGAGGCAGCATTCGGCTCCAGAATATCCTCATCCAAATCCGGCCTGCCCAAATCCGCACTATCCAGATCAGCGGCGAGCGGGCGATAGCGGACTTCAACCGGGTAGGCGCGTCCGGAGACTTCGATCACGGGCACCGGTTCGCCGTTGAGCCCTGAGAAGTGTTCAGCGAATCGCACAGAGTCGATCGTTGCCGACGTGATGATCACCTTCAGGTCCGGTCGTTTCGGCAGCAGGGTACCCAGATAGCCGAGGATGAAATCGATGTTCAACGAGCGCTCATGCGCTTCGTCGACGATGATTGTGTCGTACTGCCGCAGCAGAGGATCGACTCCGAGCTCAGCAAGCAGAATGCCGTCAGTCATAAGTTTGACCAGCGTGGTTGGCCCGATTTCATCAGTGAAGCGCACTTGATAGCCGACAATGTCACCGGGCTTGCGGCCGACGTGACCACCGAGTTCCTCAGCGATGCGCTCAGCAACCGCCCTGGCCGCAATACGGCGAGGCTGAGTGTGACCTATCATGCCCGCGATTCCTCGTCCCAATTCCAAACAAATCTTGGGGAGCTGGGTGGTCTTGCCGGATCCGGTCTCACCAGCGACGATGACGACCTGGTGGGATTTTATGGCTTCAGCGATCTGGTCTCGCTGGCGGCTGACCGGAAGATCCGGGTACGTGACCACGGGTAGTGCTGCGGCACGAGACGCAAGTTGAGCGGCTGTGAAGTCTGTGCCCTCGAACTTGGGTGCGGGCTTCTTGGGGTTCCTCCGACGGCCCGTTCCAGGACGCCGCCCGTGGCCGGATTCCTGGTTCCGCAGATCACGCGTTGAGTATTTCCTCTGATCGGGCTCTTTGCGATGAGGACCCTCTCCAGAACTCACCCTTCCTCCGTCGAAACGGGAACATGCCGCTCCACCCATTCACCGGACATGCCGCACAAGCGATCCAGGTTGCCCTCATCGCTGAAGTCCGTGTCCTCGACAATATCCAGACGCGATCCATCGGGGAGCAATGCAAATGCCTCGGTGGCTGACTGAACCAGGCCATGCTCAGTGTCGTGGTGGTCGAAGACTAGGGCGATCGGAACGGTGAGGCCTGCCAGTAGGTCTTCAGCGCTGTTGAGCGATAGGTCAATCAGGGTTTGAGAAGTGAATGCAAATGCTTCACGCGGACCCGGCGAGTCGTCTGGGACCCGCATGCGACCGGTGGTTTCAACGTCGCGCAGTTGTTTCTCGGAGAAGATCGCTTCCCAGTCGTAGTCCATCGGGCCGAGGACCGGGCTGGTTAAGAACATCGTCTTGACCGCAGGCGGATGAGCTTTCACTGCCGCGATCGTTCCCGTTGAGTGTGCGTGTAGGATCTGGCGGCTGAATCCGCGTTCAGCGAGCCAGCTGGATACAGCGCGAAGGTCTTCTTGCCGGAGTTCGGTGGTTATCACATCGTCGTCTGACAGTCCGTGTCCGGAGTAGTCGAACATCAAAGTTGCATAGCCCAGTGACCGGTAGTGTGCAGCCAGGCGCGCAAAGTGCGGACTGGAGGTGCGATCACACAGAAGCGAGTGAGAGAAAACTACTGCCGCATCCGTCGAATCGACCGGGTCGACAAACGTCCCCGACAACTGAACGCCGCGGGGGGTCAGAATCCTCACCTCTGCCACATATCCAACGTACCTTGCGCCACCGACAAAGACATCAGGGCTTTCGCTAACGGCGGTTAATGAAGGGAAGTGGAGTTGGATCGGTGTCAGTGCAGCATGCGGGCTTCGAGGATTGCCGAACCTGAACCTCATTTCACATGCGCACTCTACTGATTTTTCGTGGACAATGGCTCCATGACTTCCGAATCTGCTGAGCCCCAGACCATTGCCCCCGATCCGAAGAGCGTCTCCGATTTTTGGGAGCTCGCCAGGAATGAGGTGGGATGGACTCGTCTGGAGTTCCTGCTGGGCTCCCAGCAGGAGTCTCTTGTGGAACCTCCTTGGATGCACCTATCTCCGTACCCGGACAAGGCAACAGCACTGGTCCTCGAACTTAGGGAAGAGGGAAAGGCGCAGGTTGTCACCCCACGCGATGCTTACCCCGAAGACGACAAAGATCTGCCCAAAGTAGGCGACCTTACTATTGTCTGCACTGGTGATGGGCTCCCCGCGGCGCTCGTAATGACTACTGAAGTGTCAGTTCTTGATCACGACGGCGATAGTATCGTTGAGGAGAAGCTGCGCTGCCTGCACCCGCGCCAGCGAGGTGTGAAAGCCAGTGACTCTGCTGATGTGCCAACTTAGTCCACATTCCCGGCAATGACCGATTGAGGTAACCCATGAAGGGCAAAATCTTCTTCACAATCACGCTGCTCACGGGCTTCCTGCTCGGCTCGAAGACGGGTCCTAAGCCGTGGGAGGCCTTTTCTGGGGCGCTGAGGCGGCTGCGTCGAACTCGCCTGGTGTCGCGCCCGATTGAAAGCACTGCCAACAACGTTTCTGGGTTTGTTCGCGCTCGCGGTTTCGAGATGTCTGACCGCGCAGCCGACGCTGTTCACCGCAAGATCGTTGGCGACCATCCGATCGTCATTGAGGCGCGGGTAATGGAGACTGTGATCGAAGAAGACCAAGATTTGAAGAAGGCTCAGAGACGAAGTGACATCTGATCCGTCTTCTCAGCCCACCAAGAAACAGATCCGCAAATGGCGCAGATATCTTGCAGAAGAGCGCGTGGAAGCGCAAACATACAGGAACCTTGCCAGGCGAGAAGACGGAGAGTCCCAGCAGATCATGCTGGAACTCGCAGAAGCTGAAAGACGCCACGAACTCCACTGGATGAACCTGCTGGAGGAGCACGCGTATCCTCCACCCAAACCCCGCATTAGTTCGCGCATTCTTGCGGTGCTCGCAGGTCGCTTTGGATCCGTTTTTACCCTTGCGCTAGCACAGCGCTCTGAGCAGCGCACCGAGTACGACGAAGATTCTGATGCGACCGACCAGATGGCCGCCGACGAACACATTCACGGCGAAGTCATCCGCTCTCTCACAGCATCCTCACGCGAGAAAATGGCAGGAAACTTCCGCGCCGCCGTATTCGGGATGAACGATGGTTTGATCTCCAACGTTGCTTTGATCCTGGGCGTAGCCGGTGCGGGTATGGATTCGGGCTGGATCCTTGCCACCGGTATATCTGGCCTGCTGGCAGGCGCATTCTCCATGGCTGCAGGTGAATGGGTATCGGTTGCTGGTCAAAGGGAACTCCTGGATGCTTCGATTCCCGATCCCGATGCGGAGCGATCGGTAGCCAAGCTAGATGTCGACGCCAACGAGCTGGCGCTCCTGTTCCGAGCACGCGGGGAATCCGAGGAAGACGCGCAGCGTCACGCAGACACCATTTTCGAAAGCTTGGGACCGGCTGCGACGGACTCCAAAATGCTTGCTCTGGACCTCAGAGTTTCGAATCAACCCAGGACTGACGAACGATCAACCGAAGCCGTTGGAAACCCAATGGGCGTTGCATTGAGTTCGTTCTTTGCTTTCGCTGTCGGAGCGGCGGTGCCTCTTCTCCCCTTCGTGTTCGGGATGACCGGTTACCCCGCAGTTATTGCTGCAGCGTCAATCGTGGGAGTGGCTCTACTGCTGACTGGTGGATTGGTGGGTATTCTGTCTGGGCGGATCCCGTGGAAGGGCGCGCTTCGGCAGTTGTTGATTGGCTCTGCGGCTGCGGCTGCCACGTACGGTCTCGGACTGCTGGTAGGTGGGGTGGTTTAGGGCTCAGCGGGCATGCTGGAGGAGCTTGAGTGCCAGTTGGCTTGCCCCTTGGTGGGATCGGTTGATCTGGGCCTGTGGGTGGGATCTGAAAGGAGTCGAGTGGTGGAAGCAACTCTTACCGGTTCGGTAGCTGACGTTTTTCGCGCCATCGACTTGACGGGCGTCCTACTTAATGGAATTCTCGGCGCTCGCCTTGCCAGGATTAAGCATTTCGATGCAGTGGGGTTCGCGGTCCTCGGGCTCATGTCCGCGATGGCAGGCGGCATCATCCGTGATTTGATGCTGGCAAACGGGCCACCGATCGCGTTGACGGACCCCCTTTACATCACGTGTGCGCTGATCGGTGCCACTATCGGATTTCTGTGGAAACTCCAGAACAAGTTCTGGAGAGTCGCTCTTATTCTTGCAGATGGGATTGTCCTGGGGTGCTGGGCGGCAACCGGTGCGATGAAGACTCTGAGCCTCGGATTTGGAGTGATGCCGGCGCTGTTGCTGGGTATCACCACGGCCGTCGGGGGCGGCATGATCCGAGATATCTCCGCGGGCAACATCCCGGTCGTTTTTGGTGGTAACAACCTTTACGCCACGCCTGCGCTGGTATCCGCAGGAATCATGGTCACCGCCTATGAGCTCGGGCACCTAACAACGGGAATGATCGCCGCGACGCTTGTAGGGTCCTCGTTCACCGTGCTAGCTCACTGGAAAAAGTGGCAATTGCCGCAGCACCAGGACTGGAGCCTGTCGATCACCCCCGCACAGCTGCGTAGATTGCTGAACACTCGTGCCGGACAGTCCCGTGACAAGTCGGGCACGGGTGACTCCCTGGCGGATCTATCCGAGGAACTCGGTGTGATCGATCAGTCCGACTGCACTGCTCAAACTGATCCCGATCCTTCCCGGTCAGGAACTCTGGGTGGAGCAACCGATGCAGGTGACATAGGTGTAGATGAGGATTCCTCTTCCGCAAATGAGTAGGCACACTTAGACCATGTGCGGTCGATTCACGATGTTCTCCGATGACCAGGACCTTGTTCAGCTCTTCGACATTGAATTGGTCGAAGGTGAACACGCGCCCTCGTACAACCAAGCGCCGTCCCAGATGGTTCGTTCGGTGCGGAGAAAGTCTGATGATCGGCGCGAACTCGGTTTGATGCAGTGGGGACTCTTGCCATTCTGGGCGAATGAGTCTTTCAAACCGCTGATCAACGCCCGTGCGGAGACCTTGACTGTCAAGCCTTCTTTCAAGCAGGCTGCGCTAAAGCGCAGGTGCCTGATCCCGACGAATGGCTACTACGAGTGGATGACCGTGGACGAGAACCTAGAAACCATAGGTAGTTCTGGTCTCAGGGCTCGAAAGCAGCCTTACTTTCTTTCGCTCGCGGGGAAAGGTGGGCTCTCCGCCGCTCCCGGTAACGAACCAATCATGGCTATGGCCGGTGTCTTCGACTGGCCTAAGCGAGGTGTTGAGGGTGCGGCAACTACGTGCGCCGTCGTCACCCGAGAAGCAGTTGACACTTTGGGAGAGATTCACCCGCGAATGCCACTGTTCATTCCTAGAAGTCAGTGGGACCTGTGGCTGGACCCCGAGCTTGAGGACCCGGACGAACTTCAGCAGATCATCGACGCGGTGCCACCAGCTCCTTTGGCCCCCAGAATTGTGAGTCCGGCGGTTGGCAACGTGCGCAACAACTCTTTGGCGCTTATCGAACCCTACGATCCCGGTGATACGGCCGCTGTAGGAGATCTGGGTCAAGGGGTGTTGCTCTAGGGATCTTGAGCGGATCTTTATGGAACTCTGAGGGGACCTGGATATGTAGATGTCTATCTCTCCACAGGGTCCTCGGCCCACAATGTGTCCACATAGTCCCGGGCGATTACACCGGTTCGTCGCAATCGGTGCACAATCGAAGTCATGAGTCCAACCGCCCCCCGCCCCAAGCCAGTTCCTGGCCCTCCGCGACAGCAGGCCAGCGGACGCGAGGGGAGTGAGAGCGGGGGCAAAACTGGAAGTAGCGGTGGCGAAACTAGCAAGAGGAAGCGCATGCGCATCCTGGACTGGGGCGTAGTAGCGGGAGCCGTTGCTTTGGGCGGCTGGCTGTTTGCGCCCGGCATTGGACCCGATCTGCTCGACTTGGGCGAAAGCCCTACCGTCTCCAAAGAAGCTGTTGCTGGTCAGAACCAGGACCTCCTGAGGAAGATCGATGAACTGCGCATATCATCGGACCCGGAAAGAGGAATCCCGTATTACGACCGCAAAAACTTCGGTGACGGGTGGGCCGACCTCAACGGTGACGACTGCGTGACCAGAAACGAGATCCTTGCCAGAGACTTGGACAATCCATCCTTCAGGCCCCGCACCAACAACTGCGTGGTGCAAAGCGGAATATTGCACGATCCCTACACCGGAGAGACAATCCAGTTCCAGCGCGGTGACAAGACATCCGAACTGGTCCAGATCGACCATGTCGTCGCGCTGGCGGACGCCTGGCGTGCCGGGGCGTGGGACTGGAGCTTCCAAGATCGCCTTGAGTTCGCTAACGATCCCCTGAACCTTCTGGCCGTCGACGGAGCAACCAACTACGACAAGGGATCGCAGACCGCTGATCAGTGGCTGCCACCCAACGAAGCATTCGTGTGCGAGTACGTCGCTCGCCAGGTTGCCGTGAAGTACCACTGGGACCTAACAGTGACTAAGAGTGAGGCCGATACCATGCGGAAAGTTCTTAGCAGTTGCCCAACGGTCACATTGAATGAGTAGTTGGCTGACTGAATGACTCGCTCGCGTCTTCTTGCCCTTGCGGCACTGGGACTCGCCGCCGGTTTCCTCTCCGGGATGTTTGGAGTTGGCGGGGGAATCCTCATCGTTCCTGGGCTAATGGCCATTGGCGACTTCACCCAGAGATTGGCCTCTGGCACTTCACTGGCGACGATCGTTCCGCTCGCAAGCGTGGGTGTCATTTCTTACGCTACCCACGGTTCTGTGTCTTGGATCGGTGCTTTGCTTTTGGCGGCAGGTGCCATGGCTGGTGCTCAACTGGGTACCTGGCTGTTGGCGCGTATTAACCTGAGGGTGTTGCAGATCTTCTTCGCTCTGTTCATGTTCGTGGCGATTGCGTCGATGTTTATGGTTGTTCCGTCGCGCGATGCTGAGTTAGTGGTCACTTGGCTGACCGGGACTGAGTTGGTGGTTCTTGGTTTCGCAACCGGGACCCTTGCTGGGCTGCTTGGAGTTGGCGGGGGAGTGATCGTGGTTCCCGCTCTCATGCTGCTATTCGGGGCAAGTGACCTAGTGGCCAAGGGAACGTCCCTTCTGATGATGATTCCAGCAGCCATAACCGGCACCATCTCGAACGCAAGACGCAAGAACGTGGACCTTCGCGTAGCGGCGATCGTCGGAGTGCCGGCCTGTGCCACCACGTTCCTTGGCAGTTGGGTTGCTGCTCATGTCTCACCGGAGATAGCCAATGTCCTATTCGCCGGATTCCTCGCGGTGGTCGCCGTTAGGCTGCTGTATAACGCGCTTAAAAAGAGGTCGTGAGGAAGCTGCCCCAGGCAAGCTGCTCCAGCAAGCTTTGGCGCCAGTAGACTATATGAAAGGTTCGACAGTCGTGTTTTCGTTCGATAAGCCGTTGCCAGAGACCCCCGCTGAAACACTCCCCAAAGCTGGCCTGGTCAGCACCGAAACGATTGCTCATCAGTTGGCGCACCGAACCATCCGTGCGTATAAGGACCAGCCTGTGGCCGAGGATGTCGTCGCGACCATTCTCGACGTTGCGCGCCACGCACCAACGTCGGGCTTCTATCAGCAGTGCACGGTCATCCGTATCAAAGACCCGGAAATCCGGCAGGTTATTTTTGAGGCTTCTGGCCAACCGTACGTCGGGGGAACCCGCGGTGAGCTGTTTATCTTCGTCGTCGATTTGAGCCGTTCGGCTCGGGTCCGTGAGGCAGCCGGCTTGGACCTGGAGCCCCTGAGCGCGCCACCCTATTTCTCCAGGGGGTCGAGGACGCTTTGCTGGCTGCCCTGAATGCGTCTATAGCTGCGGAAAGTCTGGATCTGGGCACTTGCCTGCTGGGGTCTATCGGTGGCGACCCGGAGTCCATCATCAAGGCGCTAAGACTCCCCAAGTACACCTTCCCACTGGTGGGTCTGCTTGTCGGGCATGCGGACCAGAGTCCGCAGAAGAAGCCGCGTCTTCCGCGAGAGATCACCACGTCCGTTGACACGTACCCGGACTTCGAGGCTGACTGGTACAGCGACCTCTGGGAGGAGTACGACCAGACCGTGCAGACCTATTACGATCTTCGCGATGGTGGCGAACATGTTGCTGCGTTCACCAAGCAATTGTGCGTGAAACCCGGAGTCGGAAAGGCAGAGAAGACCGACATGCTGGGTGTTCTGCACCGCCAGGGGCTGTGCCTTTACTGAGGCTATCTGTCGCATCTGTGTGCCCTGTAGGCAAAAACAGGCCCGAAAACGAGAATTATTGCCTACAACAGTTACAGATGTGACAGCGGACTAAACCAGCCGGGTCCCAACAGGGGTCCTCTGCCTACGAAGCACGCAGATACGCACACAACCCCAGTGCGAGACGCACAGCCAACAGCTTCATTAATCCAGCCAGCAGCCCCGCGCTCCAGGGAGCTAGCTCGGGAACACTAACTTGCTAGTTGAACCTCACCCAGAACGACTGGAAGCGCTGGAACAAAGTGTTCTGAAGGATGGAGGACAGAGGATAGGTCTCGGCGTGCAACCAGCCATAACGTTGTTCGTGGGCTCCCAACCGGTTGCCATCCGCATCAATGTTGAAAGACGCGCGAGTCGACTTTCTGTTAACGAATGCCGACATCTTCTGATTTGGGTCGAGGAAGCATGTAGCACCCATCTGGGGGCCGACTTTGAAGTCTATGTTGCGCAAGGCCTCATGCACGGCTAGGTGATCTGGGTGTGGGTAACTGAAGCACCACTTGGAGCCGTCGTTGGCGAAAGCTCCCACAAGGGTACCTACTTCAAGTTCAGGAGCCAGACCCCATTCCTCGCGCGAATCCAGCAAAGTCCGCAATGCGAGTTCAACATTGTCGACCGTCAAATCGCCGTCACCCAAGTTGAAGAAGATGACGGCACCACGGTCCTCGGAATCAAGCCATACCCGTACATCACGTACGCTTGCGTCGCAGACCTGGTTGTCCTCACCGTCCATGCGACAAAGCTGCTGTCCACCAGGTAGCGGAGCTCCGTCTTCGACAGGAATCTCGAAATTCCTTGGTTCTTCGAAGTCTCCCGGCACCGTCGGATCAGCCTGTGACATATCTGCGAGGTAACCAATCGTCGCGTCGATGCGCCCTTCCTGGCAGTCCTCTGTCCAGCGTCCTGCCGGTAGTGGGATTGGGGCAATCTCCCCCAACTCACCGCGGAAGACCTTCTTGAAGGTTTCCGGTTCGCAGAATCTGCTCTCTTCACCGCGGGTGAGGAAGACGAAGATCTTGTATTCGTGGGGGCGGTCTTGGATCAGGGACCACATCTGGAACTCGTCATCGGGGTGCGGAGACACAAACACGTTTGCGGTAGGAGGCACCGGGTTCCGTTGGAATGACACCGCGACGCTACCGACTACGGTCGCGATTATGAGGGTAATGACAATGAACCAGCCCAGGATCTGCTTGCCGCCCGATAGTCGTTTGGACGTCAGAGGTTGATGGGGTATTGGGGACTTCTTCAAAGCCGCTGCTTCATGGGATTCGGGTGTACTCATGGCCGCAGATAGATCTTTCGGTTGTTTAGGTACACAGCCAAACTCATCCAAAATGCAAGCATCACTCCGGTCCACACGATTTGTGCCATGCCAATCGAGGGGAAAATGCTCGCGAACCGCTCACTGACTGAGGGAGTCCCCCCAAAGGACCGGTTCAGCAAGCTGGTGAGGACATGCGATCCGAAGTAAACCAGCAATGAGTTGCGACCTAAAGAGACCCAAGGATATGACAAGCTCTTGAACCACGGCGCAACGTTGCTCCGATCCAACAGCAAGTGTCCCAGCAGAAGCAACAGAGTGGTTCCTGCGGCCACAACCAACGCGAACGGTGCGGTCCATAGCTTCTTCATGATTGGCAGATCGGCGCCAAACGCAATAGGCATCACGTACTTGAAGAACATGGCAAGCACCAGGAAATAGACTGTTGCCAACATCAGTGGTCGCACTGCTGTTTCCGGGCCCTTCCCGCTCAGCTGTGCGCGAGCAGAAGCGGCCTGTAACAGGTGCCCAACCGTTGCACCCGCAGCGGCGGACACTAGTGCGCCCAGGATCACGATGGCACCTTCGGGATCGTATCCGGCAGCTCCGCCGGCGTACATGTGGGAGGACCCCACAATCAGTGAGTCAATCGGTCCGCTGGGATTGCAGGTAGAGGTCATCACGCCGGATGGGCACGCAGACCCGTAGATCAGCAGAATCAGCGAATGTGCCCCGGCCAGGAGGAAAGTGAGGACGGCCCATCCCTTCCAAGTTTTGGTCACCAAATGCATGAGGCTGATGAGCGCGACCAGGACCGCGTATAGCTGAAGGACACCCGTAATTCGCCACGTAAATACGTCGACATTCCACTCGACGATTGCGTTGTAGATCAAGCCAACAAGCATTAGTACAACGAAACGTTTAACCAGCGGCTTGGGCTTGACTACTCGACCCAGTGCGAATGCCAGGCCACACCCTGACAAAGTCACGAATACCGGGAAGATCAGATCGAGTGGATGCACCCCTTCCCACTGAGCGTGACCGAACCACGCAGGCATCACCAGGATGCTGTTCACAGAGACGCTCGCGATGAGCATCCACCCCCGCGCCCAGTCCAGTGACGCGATCCTTCGACGCTTGAATGGCTTATCTGTCGACGTGTAGGCGTGGGATTCGGGTCCCAGTTCCTTCGACACCGGATGCGCCGCGGGTGCGGCACTGTCTATCGCGATTGCGGGAACGTCGGGCACCCCAACATCATAAACGCTAGCGCCGACTGGCCAGGTGTGAGCTTGAATGCCGCATGAAGTGCCGACGTGCAAGTAACCACTTGCCGAGCACCTGGGACTTCAATGGGGTTCGATGGGGTCATAGTTGCCCCGCCAGTGGTGGGCCAGCACGTCGCAGATCCTACGAAGCTAGGTGTCTGAGCAGCACTGAGAAGTTTGCTCGTGACCAATCCAACGCTAGGCGGTCCTATTTGAACGCTAGGCGGTCCTATTTGGTTGTGAGTGACAAGACAAAGGCAGCGGCCTGCCTACCCATTGAAGCAAGAGACCGGTTCTGCACCGCCCATTCGCGGAGTTCCGCGGGATCAAACGGAGTGGTAAATCCCGAGACGGTTGTTCCCGTAAACGAACTCAAGATGGCCTTTGCGACGGCTCGAGGTTCATGTGCCGTGACGATCCCCAGCCTGTTCGCGTGTATCTCACCGACTGCTGGCCCCACTCCCGCATAGAGGACGGGAATTCCCGATGCCACTGCGGCAAAAACCTTTGTCGGATACGCGGATTCATAGCCCAGACCAGGTGCAATCGAGACCAGAGCAAGCTTGGCACCGCAAAGCAGGCTTGCAACAACCTCGGGTTCCTGCGATGGAATCTGGACAACTATATTGCGCCCAAACTCCTGTCGAAGAGAGTCCGCAACCTCGTGGATCTTCTCCCAGCGCGAGCCCTGCCCGACGAATACCACTTGAAGATCGCTGTTCTCACGCGACACATATCGCATGGCCTGGGCGAAGACTTCTGCTCCCTGCCACTCGGAAGCAGTGCCGGCGTAGAGCAAGTACGGGCCAACGATCCCGAAGGAATCCAGATCTTGACTAGTAAGCTCAGGTGCGTCGGGTCGGTATATTTCGGTATCTATCGCATTTTGGATAACGCGTACATTCTTACCGCCCAGCTCGGTGATCCTTTTACCGAACTCGTCGCTAACCGCAATCACACCAACGGCCCCTCGCGCGGTGAACTGCTCAATCGCGCGCACGGCCTTGACCACAACTTCAGGAGCTCCTGAAACCCGGGTTGCGTCAGACCAAATATCTGCGGCAAACCACACGTAGGGGATGCGCCGCAGCGAGCAGGCGAGCCTGGCAAAGAACCCGGTGGTCGGAGGTGGCTCCACCAGGAGCACGTCGGGTCTCTTGCATGCCAAGATACGGAAAAACAGTGGGATGTCGAACGACATGTAGGGCAGATAGCCACGTAGGTACCCGGTCTTGTCGCGCAGTACCGGCCATCGAAGTACCCGCAGGTTCCTACCGCCCTCGACCTCTATTAGCTGTTCCGCTGGGGCATCCTCGAACCTAGAGGTGAGGACCGTGACTTCTGCGTCCTCGTCCACCAGAGCCTTGGCGACGGCAGCAAGACGGAAAGAGGCGGCAGCTGGCTCGGGTGCGTAAATCCGCGTGGCAACTGCGACGCGCTTTGTCTCACTTCGGTTGCGTCGGAAAAAAGAGGGCATGAACTGATCGTAGCCGTCCGACCGCACGTGGGGAGCAGCGGGGCAATCCGATACACTCAACGATCGACAGTTTCGATAAGCCCTCATATTTGGTGCGCCGCCTTCCACATCTGGGGGTCGCGTACGGAACGAGGAACCAGGTGCCCACAGATACCAGTACTGAACGCAGCGCATTTCCAGTTCGGCGCGAGTTGAAGGCACCCAAGTCTCGGTACCTGGTAGGGGTCCAGGGTTTGCGCACGGTTGCAGCGGTTCTCGTCGCCGTCTACCACATCTGGTTTGGTCGGGTCTCCGGTGGCGTCGACGTGTTCTTCGTGGTGGCGGGCTTCTTCGCAGTGGGCTCTTTGTCTCGCGCCTTTGCGCGAGACACTACGGTGCAAGGGTCGCTGAGGGTCGGCGCCAACTACTTGGTAAAGACTCTGCGTCGCATTGTTCCTTCAGCGGCAGTGGTCATCTTGGCAACCATCGTGATGTCGATGATCTGGATGCCCTCCGCTTACTGGAATGACAATTTGGGCGATGCCCGCGCCTCGCTCTATTTCGGTGAGAACTGGCGGCTGGTCGCCCGTGGAGCCGACTATCTGCAACAGGACCTGGCGGCGTCCCCGTTCCAACAGTTCTGGGCGTTGGGTGTGAACGCACAGTTCTACCTGATGATCGCTGTTGTACTGACGGCGGCAGCCGTGATCGCTCGCCGGATCGGACTTTCGGAAAAAGGATTCCGTCGACTCCTGTTGGCTATCTTGACGACTGTTCTGATTGCATCATTCGTGTTCTCGGTCGTATTCACCATCCAGAACCAGCCTGCCGCATACTTCAACACCTTTGCCCGGCTGTGGGAGTTCATGGTCGGTTCGCTTGCCTATCTGCTGATCCGTGAGGGAATCAGCAACAAGGCTGTTGCCTCTGCTGTCGGATGGATAGGGCTTTGCGTGCTGTTGGGACTGGGGGCAGTAGTGGACCTTTCGCGGCTGCTCCCCGGGTATTTGTCTGCGATTCCAGTGCTCGCTGCACTGGCGATGATCATCAGTTCGTGGAACGGTGATGAACCGATTGTCCTCAAGTGGCGTCCGGTGCTGGTAATCGCGGACTCGTCATTTGCCCTGTATCTGTGGCACTGGCCGCTGCTGGCCCTCTATCGTTACCAGTTCGGCTATGACGTGCCTTTCCTTGCGGGCGTCGGGATCATCGCAATCTCGCTTGTTCTGGCTGTCGCAACCACCAAGTTGATCGAAGACCCGATCCGCAAGTGGGGCGTACTGGTTCGCTCGAACTGGCGTTCAATCCTCGTATGCCTGGTCCTCATGATTCCTCCCGTGGCAGCACTGGTCTACTGGGAGCAGCAGACTGACGTCTTGCGTGAGGAACCGGCGAATGAAACCGTGAACATTGGCGATGCCAACGGGATCGAGACTGAGGTAACGGAACCGAATGACCTGATTCCTCGTCCTGCAGCCGCGAGGGATGACACTGTAAGAGGTTACGACATCGGCTGCCACCAGAGCAGCAAGAACCCCGATGTCATCAGCTGCGAAGTTGGCGATCCAGGAGGATCCAAGACCATCGCTCTTGTGGGTGGATCCCACTCGCTCCAGTGGATGGAAGTCTTGGAGGAAGCCGCGCTAGAAAACAAGGCGAAGCTTGTCGTATCAACTAAGAGCGGATGCCTTTTCGCTGACTGGGAGCTGGTGGACATGGATGTTGATGAGTCATGCCCGGAGTGGAACGAGCAGGTTATTCAGAACCTTCTGGAGATGAAACCCGACCTGGTCGTTACAATCGCGACGCGCAACATCGATGGTGTGGAACAAATACCGGAAGGATACCGAAAGCGATTCACCCAGTTGGCAGATGCAGGCATTCCCGTGCTGGCTCTCAGGGACAACCCATGGTTTGACTTCGATCCACCAGCTTGCGTGGAGACAGCGGAATTCTCCGAATGCTCGATTGCGGCTGACGACTTCTACTCGCCTATTGAAGAGCTCGACCTGCCCGCAGACCCGGGGTTCTATTTTGTGGACTTAGAGCCCTACCTGTGCGAGGACGGAATCTGCCCGGTGGTCCAGGGCAACATTCTTGTCTATCGTGACTACAACCACCTGACAAAGACCTGGACGTTGAAGAACGCTTCTGTTGTGGAAGATGCGATTGCACAGATCCTCAATGATGCGGACTAGAACGCGCAGGGTCAGCTTGGCCGGATGAACGGAATGGTGCCCAAATGAGCCTGAAGACTCGCGTGCTTGCCGTGACGCCTTTCCTTCCGCCACCGATCCGAAGGATCGCAATACCTGATCAGAACGCATGGACGCGGGCTGATGACAGGGAGGTTGCACGACCTGGGGACGAGGACGTTCGTCTTCTGATCGGTGGGCTAAATACTGCGGGTCAAGCACGGTTGTGGGCGGACGCAGCCGCTTCACTGCCGGGCGTTTCAGCGACGAGCCTGGGTGCCGTGCGCCAGAAGCCAGTCAAGTTCCGTGCGGACGCGGCACCGTCATTTAGCGCCATGAGGCATTCCCCAACTTGGGCAAAACGGCAGAGTCGGGAGTTGCTGGGGGCTATCTCTAAGGGTGCCGGCTCTAAGGGTGCCGGGTTCACCCACGTCCTGATCGAGTCGGGTGTTCCGATCATGGGTCGCACATTCGGCAGGGATCTGGAGCGAGAGATCGAGGAGTTGCAGGCGGCAGGTGTGCAAGTGGGGCTGATTTGGCACGGATCAGACATTCGCGATCCATACCGCCACCGGGAAATACACGCAGACTCGCCGTTTCACGGTGAACTGGACGGCCTAACGCGCAAGCTGGAAACGACCACCGCCCGCAATGCTGCACTCGCGGATCGCGTTGGACTCCCGGAGTTCGTTTCGACTCCGGACCTGCTGGACTACCGGACAAATGCGACCTGGCTTCCCACAATGTATGACAGTGCGCTGTGGAACCCAAATTGGGTCCAGGACTCTGGCCCGGTACTCGACCAGGAAGCAGCGGCGCGTTCGCGTCGTCCGATTGTTGTGCACATCCCGTCGCGTGCCGCTTTCAAGGGCACTGAGAGCATCAGCGCCGCGATGCACGGTCTGGGTGACATCATTGACTATCGCGAACTGAAAGGGTTGACCCCAGAACAGGTCGTGCAGCAGGTCGCAGTTGCAGACATCGTGATTGATCAGATCGGGATGGGCCTTTACGGAGTCGCTTCACTGGAGGCAATGGCTCTTGGCAAACCGGTTGTCGCGGAGCTGGGAACTGCGGTTAGGGAGCGCATCCCAGTGGGTGTTCCCATCGTTGAAGCGAGTTCCCAAACCATCGCGAAGACTGTGCAGCGATTGGCGTCCGACCCAAAGTATCGGATCGATCTAGGGCAAAAGGGGTGCGAGTACGTTCAGAACATCCATTCTCAGCGCAGTGTGGCAGATGTGCTGGGAAAGCACTTCCTGACGGTGGGCTTGTCCTGACGGGGGACTTGGGACAGATAGGTCTTCGCGGGTTCTTCAACTGACTCCTCGGTGGGTCTTGGCTGGGCCTGCACTAGGATTGCGAGCATGGCAAGAGCCAAGTCAACTAACCGTGTCGGCATTCGTAGCCTTCTGGAGACGCTATCCGACCTCTTTGAGGTCATGCCCCAGGGAGCCGGTCGCTTCTATACCTGGTACTCGATTATCTCCGGCATGCTGGGCCTGCTTGAGACGTTTGCACTGACACTGATGATCCTGGTGATTTCCCCGATCGTGTCTGGTACAGAAGTCGATTTGCCGCTGATCGGGACCGTTGAGCGGTCCTGGACGGTGTGGCTGATCTTGGCGATGTGCGCGATCTTCATCCTGAAGGGAATCCTGGCGGTCACGCTCCACTGGTTCGCGACTAGACGTTTTGCGCGGTATGAACTTGAGGTTGGAAATGAACTGTTCCGCGCATACACGCGGTCCAGCTGGGAAGACCGCTCCCAACTCAGCACGGCTGAGGTAACCCGAATTGTTGACAGTTCAATGGCCAACACCAATTTGGGATTCATACTTCCGCTGTCCCAAATCCCAGGTAATGCGGTCACGTTTGTCACGATTCTGATTGTGCTAGTGGTCGCGCAGCCGTGGGTGGCCCTGGTGGCACTGCTTTACCTGGGGGTTGTGGCGTTCCTGATCCTTACGTTTATCAACAAGAAGGCTCGTCTGGCTGGACGGCACAACCGCGAGTACGCCTACAAAGTGGCCACGATCATGACAGAGATGGTTGATGCGCTGAAAGAGGTCACGCTTCGCGGGAAACTCGATGAGGTTGGGCAGGTGATCAACGACAACCGCATCGTGGCCACCAGAGCGCGTGCGAACATCTCATTCCTAAATACCGTTCCAAAATACGCGATGGAGTCTGCGCTGATCGGTGGCTTCTTGATCGTCGGTGGGTTCGCCATGTGGCTTGGAGGGCTACAAGAGGCGATATTTGCAGTGGCCCTATTTGGTGTCACCGGCTTTCGCATGGTTCCCGCACTCAACGCAATCCAGACGGCGCTTGCGACGGCGTCTGCGAACCAGGTTTACGCGTTTGACGTGATCCGCGAACTGCGCAAAGCCCAGACCAATAAGGTCACTCAGTTGGTCGAGGATACTGAAGTCCTCCCGGAAAAGCCGCATCTTCTGGAACTGAACAACATCGGTTTCCGCTATCCGAAGGCCGACAAGGATGTCCTATTCGACATCAGTCTGAGTATCCCGTTTGGCTCAACGCTGGCTATCGTTGGCCCGTCCGGCGCGGGTAAGTCGACCCTGGTTGACATCCTGCTTGGTCTCAGTGAAGCGCAACGTGGATCCATGACGATCGATGGGATTCCTCTGCACTCTGTTATGGGGCAGTGGCGTTCCCGTGTGGGATACGTTCCCCAGCGTGTCGCCCTGTTCGATGCCTCCGTGGCCCAAAATGTAGCCCTGACATGGGAGGACAAGTACGAGGAAGACCTGGTGATTTCGTCCCTGGAACGCGCAGATCTTCGCGAACTCGCAGAACGTGGAAACGGCATCCTCGAACCGATTGGGGAGCGGGGGGCAGCCATCTCGGGTGGCCAACAGCAGCGCATGGGTATTGCTCGGGCACTCTACTCTGACCCACTGGTGATGGTTATGGACGAGGCTACCAGCGCTCTAGATACCGCCACCGAGAAACGTGTAACCGAATCCATGGTCAAGCTTCAGGGCGAGGTCACCTTCATCACCGTCGCACACCGGTTGGCGACAATCCGTAACTATGACCAGGTCTGCTATCTGGACGAGGGACGGATTCTGGGTCACGGAACCTTCGACCAAGTTGTTGAACAGGTCCCCGCCTTTGCGCAGCAGGCTGCGCTGGCCGGACTGCTTGGTGGTGACACCGCTGGTGATTATGAGGACGAGGAATTGGGCTCTATCTGATTCGTCTACTTTGAAATCGCTTCGACGAAGGCTCGTCCTTCGGTTTCCGCGTTGACTTCGTCTGCGACTCGATGGGAGGCGAGCTTCATTCGCTGAACGTCCTCGGGAGTCAAGTCCTTGAGGGCGGCAGCGAGATTGTCCGCGCTGTGACCGGGGACGACAACGCCGTTGCCCCACTCCTTGACCAGGGCGCCCATGGTCTTGTCGTCACGGACAGCGAGTCCCAGTCGTCCCTGCATGGACTCGAAGAACTTGTTTGGCAAAGAGAACTCTAGGTTGGCATTGTCGTGCGGGTAGTAGATGACCTCTAGGTCGTACTTGTTGATCGTCTTTGCGATGTCCCGCATCGGTGCGGGAGGAACAATCTGGATTCGGTCCTTGGCAGGACTCACCTGGATCAGGCCGCGAAGCCAGGCGTGCACTTCGGGGCGCGGCATCAGCATGAACGTTGCAGTGAAGTTGTCTGGAAGCTGCTCAAGTGCACCGATAATCTGCTGGAATCCGCGCTGCCGCGCTGCCAATCCGTGGAACAGGAGTTTGATCTTGCCGTCCCCCCGATCTATGGGGGCAAGGTCCTCACGCGGTGGGATATTTCGGACAGGTACCGGGGCTTCAAATCTGAATTCCTCGGCGTACATCTGCCCGATTGGTGCGTTTACGACTGTGCGAGAGTGCACCAGTGCGTGCCCGATATGCCGGTACACCCAGCGGTAGTAGGGTGCCGTGATCTTCCCACCCAGGGTGTCGCGGCGGCGATCAGGCCGATGCCGCTCGTGTAGATCAAGGTGGAAACGGGTCTTCGTGGCGGCCCGTCCAAGAGCTTTCTTGTCGGAAAGCCAGGGCAGGAACTCCGGGCCGTTGAAGACGAACAGGTCGTAGTTTCCGGAACTGACTTCCGCAATGGCCTCTTTCGGCACCCGGTCTAGTAGCTGGCGGTGAAACGAGGTCACTTTGGGCAGGAAGCGTCCGGAGACTGCGGCTCCCAGAGAGGAGTCGGTCCACCTTCCAGACTTGGTCACCTCAAAATGCCGATTGACACCGGGGCTCTTAGTCACGCCGAGACCCAGGGTGTCGACTGTCCAGTCATCGCCATTTAGCCAGTCGACTTGACGCCGGACGCGCGGGTCAGAATGTATCTCCGAATAGGAGACAACCAATGCCCGCTTGGACCCGGCTGACTTGGGCTCGGAGTCTGTTTGCATCGCAGGCATAGTGTGACCTCTCTGGAATTCGGTGAACACCGCGAGTATATCGGCGGCTGTAGGGCAACTACCGGATGTCTCCACTCCAGCGGCCGGTCCGGGGGTGATTGCGCAGGTAGCATTCACACATGCGAACACTTGTCGTTACTCCATGGTGGCCGACAGCGAAGCGCCCGAGCTTCGCCCCCTTCATGGTCCGTGACGTTGAGCTGCTCCAGCAAGATAACGACGTGATTGTTCTCCACCTGATCAATCCGTCCGATGACGACGGGGGCGGATCACCAGAACCCCGCGTACTAGAGGTACCTGGCATTCGAGAGGTCCGGGTGCCCTTTCACTTCGCTTCGCCAAGGACCTGGTTTCGCGCGGCCAAAGCGGTTTCGCAATACGCCAAAGGAGCGGACCTGGTCCACTCAATGGCACTTTCATCCATGATTCCCGTAGCCCTCGCCCACTTGAAAAAGCCGTGGGTGCATACGGAGCACTACGGGATGCTGGTGAATCCTGACATCACTTTTCGGCAGAGACTTTCACTGTGGATCCAGCGGCAGCTGTATCGCCTAACTGAGCAGAACATCGCCGTAAGCTCCACGCTTGCGGAGGTAGTCAACAAGACTGCGCGAACTCCGGCAGTGATTATAGAGAACCACGTGATGGTCGACGATTCGTATGGCAGGAATTCGGGCGAGGAATTTGGCGCAGGTAGAGAACTGAGGTTGCTCGGCGTCGGTGGGCTGATTGCACACAAGGGTCCACTGCAGGCGCTCGAGGCAGTTCGTGAACTCAAGAGTCGCGGACACGATGTCACTTTGCACTGGGCCGGCGACGGTCCACTAAAAGAGGAAGCGCAGCGGACTATCCAAGAGACTGGACTCGGTGATTCCGTGAAGCTAATGGGGGCTTTGGATCGGGATGAGGTTCAGGAACAATTGAGATGGGCCAATCTGTTCCTCCTTCCAACGGAGTCCGAGACCTTCGGTGTGGCGATCGCTGAAGCACTGGGGCACGGACTTCCCGTGGTCACCAGTGGCACGGGCGGACACCATGAGTTCTTGCCACAGCGTGCAAGCCGGGTTGTTCGCAAGAGAGACGGTGTTGCGCTTGCGGACGCCGTAGAGGATCTTGTGGGCGATACCAACCGAATGGCCGGGCATGAGATCTGGCAGTTTGCACAGGGAAGATTCTCCGACGAGATGCGCCGGGGGGCCTACCTTGATGTCTACCGAAGGGCAGCAGAATCACACGTCTAGGACCACCGCAGACTTGACGGAACTGGTGATACGGTTGCAAAGGTAATCGAACCGCACTTGCACCAGGCAGGGATCCCCATTGACAACGACGAGACCGCGGCTGGGACAAAAATGACGTCACCGCGCAACATGGTGTTTCACGCTCCCTATCCGATTCAAGAGGACCCTGCCGTGGCCTCGGCTCTACGTCCGAAGAAGATGCGCCAGGCGTTTGCAGATCTGGGCTACAACGTCATTGACGTAACCGGTTACGCCAGTGAGCGTCAACGGAATATGAAAGATCTATTCCGTGCACTCGATGAGGGACTGGAAGTCGACTTCGTCTACTCCGAGAGTGCAACGATCCCCAATTCGTTCACGGAGCCAAAGCACATTCCTCTGCACCCTTTCCTGGATCGCAACCTGTTCAAGGAGATGAGGTCGCGGGGTATCCCCGTGGGTGTCTACTACCGCGACATCTACTGGGTGTTTCCCGAATACGCTAAAAACGTAGGCCCGGTTGTCGCCGCCCCGATGCGCCTGCTTTACAGGTGGGATGTGGATGCGTACTCGAAGTACTTGACGACCCTGTTTGTTCAGTCGCTCGACATGCTAGAGCACCTGACCGTACGCCTAGATTGTGACACCGCGCCGCTCCCGCCCGCTGCTGACTTCGCGGATCGACCCGCAGTGTCCCTGCAGCCGGGTGAGCCACTGGAGCTCTTCTTCGTAGGTGGCCTCAACAAGGACCATTACGACCTGACTCTTCTGCTGGAAGTTGTAAATGCCCGCGACGATGTTCACCTCACCCTGTGCGTGCGCGAGAATGAGTGGCGTGAGATCGGGCCCGACTATGCTGACGTGCTGGGTGACAACATCGACGTGGTTCACCGGAGTGCAAGCGAACTGGGAGATCTCTACAGTCGAGCACATGTCTGCCTGCTCTATCTTCCGCCCGGCGAGTATCGCGAGTTCGTACTCCCGGTGAAGTTGTTCGAGTACCTGGGCAACTCTCGACCAATCCTGGCGTCACGTCCAACCATGGCATCCGAGTTCATCGAGTCAAGAGGACTCGGATGGGCGCGCGACTATAGCCACGAAGAACTGAACCGGTTTCTTGACCACCTGCTTGAGCACCCCGAGGATTTGCACCAGAAAAGTGAGGCCGCCCGAGAGTTCGGACAGGAAAACCAGTGGTCAGACCGGGCCGCACAAGCTGCCGCAGAACTGCTGGCCTCGGCTGCGGAATCGGAACTGACGGCCATCTCCTCGCACAATGATGCTCCGTCGGTAGCCATCGTCACCCCGTGGTATCCGAACGAACGCAACCCCGTAGAGGGACTCTTTGTCAGTCGCGATGTCCAGGCCATCAAGGACAGTGGGATGGATGTCAGGGTCATCTTCCTCGATCGAGGACTAGCGGCCGGCGAGACACAGGCGGAAATGCGAGGTGGGGTCCAAGTTCTGCACATCGGGATGAACCCGGCAAACCCGGCATCCGTAGCCAAAGCCATCCCGCGGCTCAAGAAGGCTCTGGAGCCGATAGACATAGTTCACTCCCACGCGATATCTTCACTGCCTGCAGTGGCCGCAGCACACGAAAACAAGCCGTGGGTTCACACCGAACACTGGTCGGCGCTGTCGTCCCCGGACACTCTGCCACCCCATATTCGCGCTGTGCGTCCCGCGTTTGCCTCTATGCTGAAACTCCCCGACCGGGTCATTGCAGTTAGTGATCGAGGAGCCGAGCCGATCAGGAAGATCCGCGGAAGTAAACCAGTGGAACTGGTTCCCTGCATTGTGGGTTCGCCATCGAGGGTGACACCGACGCGGTGGGAATCCGGCAATATGCCGCAGGACGACACCATTCGTCTGGTCTCTACCGGTGGTGTGATCGAACGGAAGAACCCGGAGTTGGCAGTCCGTACGCTCGAAGCGCTGAGACGCCGCGGTCGCCCCGCCAGCCTGCGCTGGATTGGAGTCGGTGACCTCACTGACTCGATGCGCGACCTGGCGAACGAACTGGACGTCGACGCGGAGTTCCTGGGGTCCCGCAGTCCTGGAGAGGTCGAGGAAGAACTGGCCTTCGCGGACGTGTTCATCGGCCCGACCAGAGGTGACAATTTCTTTGTTTCGGTCGCGGAAGCACTGGTGAACGGTCGGCCAGTATGTGTGGGTGATCGCGGAGGTCACGTAGAGTACTGCGACCCGGCCTACTCGGAGATCGTAGTTGGTGAAGATCCCGAGGACTTTGCGGAGGCGATCATTGCGCTGGTAGACAAGACCCGGGAAGTCAGCGCCCAGCAGATAGCTGACTCGGTTTCCCGGAGGTTCGCGCCGGAGACAGTCGCCCGTCGGTTCCGAGGAATCTATGACGAACTGTTGGGCCGTGACACCGGCGCGGCAGTTCGCTAGGAGATATGAGCTCGCTAGGGGTTATGAAGAAAGAGGAAAGTCAGGTAATGAAAAAGGTCATGTTTGTGTTCGGCACGCGCCCGGAAGCGATCAAGATGGCTCCCCTCATTCGCGAACTGCAGAAGTATCCCGAGGACTTTCAGACCAAAGTCTGCGTCACCGGGCAGCACCGACAGATGCTGGACCAGGTGCTCGAGTTCTTCTCGATCACTCCCGACGTCGATCTGGATCTGATGACCGAGAACCAGACGCTCGCCTCGCTTACCGCCAATATCTTGACCGGACTGGATCCCATCCTCCAAGCGGAGGATCCCGACCTGGTCTTCGTTCAAGGAGACACGACAACCGTCATGGCCGGTGCTCTTGGCGCGTTTTATCGGGATGCGAAGATCGCACACCTGGAGGCGGGTCTGCGCACGGGTGAACTGCGAAACCCGTTCCCCGAGGAAGCGAACCGCCTGATCGTCTCCCGCCTTGCCGACTTCAACTTCGCCCCGACTATTGGCGCGGTGGGCAACCTGCTCGCAGAGGGAATCCCCGCCGGCTCTTGTTATGAAGTGGGCAATACGGTGATCGACGCCCTGCTGACCGGGCGCGATATTCTTCGGCAGCGGGACGAGGACCCTCTGCCGGATCTGCTGCCCGAAGGGAAGGACCAGGGCCAACGATTGGTGCTGATCACGGGGCACCGTCGCGAAAGCTTCGGCGAGGGCTTTGAGAACATCTGCAAGGCCATCGCGACGCTGGCGACAGATAACCCCGATGTCCTTTTCGTCTACCCGGTGCACCTGAATCCGAACGTTCAGCGCCCGGTTCACGAGCACTTGGAGGGAATCGACAACTTGGTCCTCGTGGACCCGGTGCCCTACCCAACGCTGATCGCTCTGTTGGATCGCTGCTACTTTGTGCTCACGGACTCCGGGGGCATTCAAGAGGAGGCGCCCGCGCTAGGCAAACCAGTCGTCGTGATGCGAGACGTCACTGAGCGAATGGAGGGCGTCGATGCTGGGACCGCGGAACTGGTGGGGACCAATGTGGAGACCATCGTGTTCGCCTCACAACGACTGCTGGATGATCCCGCTGCCTACCAAAAGATGGCACAGGCTGTGAACCCGTACGGGGATGGGACTTCCTCGGCCCAAATCGCCCAGATCCTGCGCGAACAGATCGCGTGAAGTAGGTAACTGGGGAAGCAGGGCAGTGCGGCATCACAGTAGACTCTCCGGCGGGTAAGGATTGTCTGAGGAATACCTTTCTTTGGAGGTAAGTGTGAGCAGCGATTCCGTTTCGCCGCAGCTAGAGCAGCGTGGCAAGCTGGCTGTCATCGGCCTGGGCTACATCGGACTGCCAACCGCAGTAGTTCTGGCAAAGCACGGTTGGGATGTCGTTGGTGTGGACATCAACGAGGACGCTGTTGCCTTGGTGAACCGCGGCGAGTTGCCGTTTGTTGAGGAAGGTCTGGAAGAGGAACTTGCAGCGACGGTTGATTCCGGGGCTCTCGTTGCTCAAACGGAAATGCCGAAGGCCGACGTCTACATCGTTGCGGTGCCAACTCCATTCAAGGACGGCAAACTTGCGGACCTCGGCTACATCGATGCGGCCGTTGATTCGCTGTCGCCACATCTGAGCGGTGACGAGTTGGTTATCCTCGAATCCACCTCCCCTCCCGGGACCACAGAGCGTATGGCGCAACGCGTGTTCGATGCGCGTCCCGATCTGCGGGTGGCCGATGGGGACGGTTTGACGGTCCACTTCGCTCACGCTCCCGAACGAGTGTTGCCGGGTCGCATCATGGAAGAGATGGTCTCCAACGACCGTATCGTCGGTGGCTTGACTGAAGAGGCCACGAGGCTGGCAGCCGAGGTATACGCCTCCTTCTGTGAGGGTGAAGTCAGCACCACCGATGCCCGGACAGCGGAGATGGCAAAGCTAACTGAGAATGCCTTTCGCGATGTAAACATTGCTTTTGCCAACGAATTGTCGCTGATTGCTGACGAGTTGGACATTGACGTGTGGGAGCTAATTGCTCTGGCAAATCGCCACCCGCGCGTGAACATCCTGGAGCCCGGTCCGGGTGTTGGCGGACACTGCATCGCTGTGGACCCGTGGTTCATCGTCGAGTCCGCTCCCGAAGCGTCCCAGCTGATCCATACGGCCCGACTGGTAAATGACGGCAAACCTGCCTGGGTAATCGAGCAGGTTCAAGCCCTGTTGATGGATGCGGATGGGGACGCGGACCCGGTGGTGTCATCAACCGAGACACAGCGGGTCGCGATTCTTGGCTTGGCGTTCAAGCCGAACATTGATGACCTGAGAGGTTCCCCGTCGGTCGGAATCCTGCGCGATCTTGCTCTGATGAACCCGCGGGTCGAATTCCTGGCGGTGGAGCCCAACATCAAGGAGCTACCCGCATCGTTGGCGGACTTGGAGAACGTGAGACTGTTTGACCAGGAGCAGGCTCTGGCCGATTCCGGCATCGTTGTGCTGCTGGTCGACCACAATCCGTTCAAACAGATTCCAGCCACCTCATTGGAAGGCAAGCGCGTCCTGGACACCAGAGGTGTTTGGCGCTGACACCGGGAGTGTTTGGTGGTACTCGCGGTTCCGATAGGCTCGACTCGTTGGCCGGCGTCGATCTGAGAGGTAGAGGGTGACGAACCTGATGCGCAGAGTCGTCATTGGTGTTGTTGCCGCCATCCTTGCCGTGGGCTCGGTTGTCGCAGTGCATTCGTCGGTTGCTAATCCGGAACTTCCTGCCGGTGATGAGGCAGGCGGCGCTGCCGAGGGTTCCGCTGCTGAAACTGCTTCGGGGGGTAAGGGAGGGGCGTTCGCGTCTTCCTCGTACGTAGCCAAAGGTCTTCCCGACTATGACGGACTGGTTGATGTCATCGACACGACGCGGCTGGGTGGCAAAGATCGGATGGGTACGGCTATCGGTGCGGCACAGCAGTTCGCTCCGGGAGTTCCGGTCGCCTATCTGACATTTGGCTGGGATTTCCCAGACGCGGTGTCGGCATCAGCCCCCGCGGGCCGTGAAGGCAGCCCGATCCTGCTTACGGGCAGGGGAGACTTGGTGCCCGAGGTAGCCAGAGAACTGAAGCGACTTAAGCCCAAGAAGATTGTCATTGTTGGTGCAACGGGCGTGGTTAGCGCGCAGATCGAAAAGGAAGCCTCCAAGATTGCCCCGACAGTTCGACTGGGCGGTAAGGACCGCTACGAGACGTCCCGCAGGGTCGCAATGAGTCAATACCCAGATGGCGCCGACCACGTTGTGATTGCCACCGGGCACAACTATCCCGATGCGCTTGTAGCCGGGCCTGCTGCGACCACGCGGGAGGCTCCGGTTCTGCTTGTGAATGGTAGGGCTGGAGAACTGCCCGCAGACACTTTGAAGGTGCTGAGTACGCTGGGTGTCCGCTCGGTAGGCATCGCCGGGGGCAAGAACGCGGTGTCGAAAGGAATTGAGGACCAGCTTCGCTCTCAGGGACTAGCGGTTGAGCGCTACTTCGGGGCCACGCGCTACGAGACAGCGGTGTCCCTCAACAGAGGATATTTTTCCCCTACCAACGACCTCCAAGTGTTGGCGACCGGCACTGACTTCCCTGATGCACTGGCCGGATCGGCATTAGCGGGATCGAGAGGCACACCGGTGATCTTGTCGCAACGAGCCTGTCTTCCCCGGGCAGTAAGCGACTACGTCGAGGAACTTGGTGCCACATCTCAGTACGTGATGGGCGGAAATGCGGTCCTGAATGCGTCAGCGGCTATCCACGCCCGTTGTGTTTACGCGCAGACGGATGTCCCGTTGGGGGGATGGGCGACTGACGATTGGGACTATCGAACGGACGTTGAGGCTCCATACTTTGACCGTCCGCCGTACGACGTGCACAATCCCGACTACAAGTTCGATGAGAACGGTGTACGCATCTATATTTACAAGCCAACGGGTGAGCGCGAAGATCACCCGGTGGTGTACGCCCAATATGGGATTTCAGCTTTGCTCGAGTACGAAGCTACCGGGGATGTCTTCTGGAAGAACCGAGCGATTGCACAGGGTCAACGTCTGATTGACATGCACGATGAGCGCGATGATGCCTGGTGGTTTTCCTACCCCTTCCCGTTCACCCACACGGACAGGACTCTGCAGGCACCGTGGCATTCCGCTATGGCGCAGGGGCAGGCGTTGTCTCTGTTTGTTCGGTTGTACGAGGAGACTGACGACCAGAAATGGCTTGATGCCGCAGACCACACGTGGAAGAGCTTTTCTCAGTCCTACGATCCCGAGTTGCCGTGGTCCTCACTGGTGATTGACGGTCACCTGTACCTGGAAGAGTATGCGGGAAGCCGTCCGCCGATGATGGTGCTAAACGGCCACATCTTCTCCATGTTCGGACTCTATGACTACTGGAAGCTAACTGGCGACCAAGAGGTCAAGCGCTATCTGGACGGTGCGACGACCACGGTCCTCGAACGGATGATGCCGCTGGTTCGGGTCCCCGACGACGTCTCCTACTACTGCGTCCTTGCTGATTACTGCCAGACTCCGCGCTGGCAGAACAAGAAGTATCACGGCATCCATTCATGGCAGCTAGAGACGCTGTCGCGACTGACTGGTGACGAGCGTTTCACGCGGTGGTCGGCTCTGCTGCGCGAAGACTGGGTGAACGACGAAGAATAGGCCCTAACTATCGGGGAATTTGCGCGTGTCTGAGTGCGCGGAGCTAGAGGCTACATGCTGCATGTCATCTACCACTTGCTGCGCGCGCTGCTCCCACGTGTTCTTCTCGGCAAGAGTCCTAGCGCGATCTGACGCGTCGAGGATCACTTGAGGGTTCGCGGCGAGCTGTTCGATTAGCCCGGTCAGCGCATCCTGCGTGTAGGGGATAGTCCACCCGACCTTATGCTTGGCGACGTACTTGGCGACCAGTGTTCCTTCACTGGCAATGACAGGTTTGCCGTGCGCCAGATACTCGAACAGCTTCACCGGCAGAACCATCTTGCGGTACTCGGTTGGCTCCACGAACAGCGACGCGACGTTTGCTCTGTCGTAGTACTGGTCGAGTTCACTGCCGGATGCATGAATGATCTCAACAGAGTCGGTCAGTACGGGCTGATACTGGTAACTTTCCGCAGCCCATTCCTCTTCCCTGCAGCAAAGAGTCATGTGGCAGCCATCGACGGCTCCCGCTGTGCGAACGGCCTCCAGCATTCCGTAGTGCAGCCCCAGGCCGCCCACGTAGATGATCGCGACCCCATCCAGCGGAAGTGTTGACGGGGTAATACTTGAGCCCGGCGGGAGTGTCTTCACCCGTTCGCGCATTACTTTTGGCAGAGGCCGTGCCAGTTCTCTGGATTGCAGATACAGAACGCTGAGCGCTTTCCGGTATGCGGCCAGGTCGGCCCGATAGCGCCATGAAGACAGGATCTTCAGAGGGCTTTTCAGGACTTCTTTCCAGCCCCAGAATTTCCAGTAGATATCGCGGTAGTACAGGCTGGTGGGGATCCCGTGACTGCGACAGAACGCCAGGAAGTTCATGTCGCGGTTTAGGCTGGTATCGCTAGTGAACTTCTCACCCAGGCCAACCGGGTATGTCGCCGACTCCGAGTAGAGGAAATCCGGGCGCCATCCTTTTTCAATCTGTTGGCGCAACTCTCCAATGATCTTGCGTCGCTGGGGATGGTATCCAGTCACCTCAATGACGTCGTATCCAATTGCCTCGAATGCATTGCGCATCTTGACCGGTCGGATTCCGCTGGCGCTCTTCGCATTAGGATTCAGTGGATAGTGAGTGTGGAAGATCATCTGGGGACGAGTGTTCTCGGTGGAGCCAATGAGCGAAGCAGATCTGCCAGGTTCCGTGGCCTTCCCAGAACCAATAGGCGCAGTGCGACCTGTGTTCGCTGCGCCGCGTGCCTGGACAATCTTATCGACCGCATCTTGCCAGATGGGATTCACGTACTCGGCCACGTACTCTGGTGCTGCACGATGCGATGCCTGCTTCATTCTGGCTACGGTCTCGCGGTCTAGGCTGCGCAGGGCATCGGCAAGCGCCTCCCACGTGTAGTCGTCTGCCACAATCGCACCGTCGAAGGTCTCCGCTTCCTTCTTGAGGGCATCACTTGGTCCCAGGACCAGTGCGAGGCGTGCCTGAATGAACTCGTAGTACTTGTTCGGCAGTGCCCCGCGGTGGTTGGAACTAGTTGGCGGAAGACTGTGCAGGCCAATGTCGTACTGGTTCATCGTTGGCACTACGTCAGCGGACTCAAGTGGGTCGAGGATCCGGATCGAATCGCCAAGCTCCTGCGCCAGGTCCTCTAGAGTGTTGAAGTACGGAGTCCCCTGTCCCAGCAGGTACATGTCCATGGTCATGCCATCAACGGCAGCGACCGCCCGCATCAGAACATCAAGATGACGCCCTGGATTTGTGCCCCCGGCATGAACGACGCGGAGCGGCTCGCCGACCTCAGTGGGCTCTAGATCGTGATAGCGCGAGTAGTTGGGAACTACCTCAGAATCAAATCCAAACCCCTGCTTGTACCACTGTGAAATAACCGGACTCACGGTTGTGACCGACGCTGCGCGGGTGACATATTTGCGCAACATCCACGCATGGTATGGCTTGCGAATCTTCACCCAGTCCGACCGGAGGTCGTGCAGCCCGACCCAGTATTCGTGAAGATCAACGTGGACGCGATCAGCTGGCGCCACGGACATCGCAAGGCCCGCCGTATCCAGGTCGTTAGCAATGACAGCATCAAAATCCCTGCCGCGCAGCTCGCGGTGAGCACGTCGGACCGACGGGGTGATCCAGTAGGCCATCGAGTACAGGTGTGCTCGAATCAGCGCAGCGCGGACGAGGACAATTGCCCTGGATTCTCCACGAGGGATCTCTAGATGGGTCACCCAGTCGCGGGGGCTGTGGCCGTAGCCGCAGGTCGTAATGTCGTAGGAGTCCCTGAACAGATCGATCTGCTTGAGCACGCGCGTGTCGCGGTATATGTCAGAGAAACTGACGATGAGGAGCGACGGCTTGTGCGTTGCGGCCCGGTTGGGTCGCTTGGATAACCGGCTGAGAAAAGCCATCAAGAATCCCATAAACGTGCGACTTTCCGTCAGATTGTAGAAGTACGTTCATAGGCTAGCGCACCCATCCTGGTGACCCGCTCTGTGATATTCCTAGTTGGGGATATTGCCGTACAGGGCTGGCTGTGGATCAGCTGCCAGCCAGACTCATTGAGGAGAAGCCGTGGATCTTGAACTGAAACTCAAGGAATTGGGAATTGAGCTACCCGCAACACCAGCGCCGGTCGCTGCCTATGTTCCCGCTGTGATTGATCGGGGGGCCGTTCGCACCTCTGGACAGCTTCCTCTTGAAAATGGCGAATTGATTTCGATGGGGTTGTGCGGAACGGCAGCCGTCACTGAGGAGCGCGCATATGCTGCGGCCCGTCAATGCGCACTCAATGCGCTGGCGGCGGCAGCCCAGACGGCAGGTGGCATCGACAAGCTCAAGCGAGTAATCAAGGTCGTTGGGTTCGTTGCTTCCACGCCGGATTTCTTTGCTCAACCCAGGGTGGTCAATGGTGCGTCAGATGTATTGACGGAGTTGTTTGGGACTCCGCATGCACGCTCCGCCGTTGGTGTCGCAGCGTTGCCGTTGAATGCAACGGTTGAAGTCGAGGTCGAGTTTGAACTTGCCTAGGTTGGATGCTTGTCAGTGTTCCCCTAGGCGTTTGTCTTCACTGAGGCCAGGATCTTGTCGACGCTATCCTTTGCATCACCGAACAGCATCTGCGTGTTGTCCTTGAAGAACAACGGGTTCTGCACTCCCGCGTAACCGGTAGCCATGGACCGCTTGAACACGATGACGTTCTTCGACTCCCAGACCTTCAGAACCGGCATCCCGGCGATTGGGGAACCTGGTTCCTCTGCCGCTGGATTCACTGTGTCATTGGCACCGATGACCAGCACGGCATCGACCTGCGGGAAGTCATCGTTGACCTCATCCATTTCGTGGACGATGTCGTAGGGAACCTTTGCCTCCGCCAAAAGGACATTCATGTGTCCTGGCAGGCGTCCGGCAACAGGGTGGATCCCGAAGGTCACGTCGACGCCCCGGTCACGAAGAACCTTCGTCAGTTCTGCCACTGGGTATTGCGCCTGCGCGACAGCCATGCCATAGCCCGGAGTAATCATCACCTTCCTTGCGCCCTCCAGAAGGGAAGCTACGCCGTGAGATGTAATCTCGCGATACTCACCTTCTTCCTCGTCACCGGAAACTGTGGCCTCCGCAGCGCCGAACCCGCCCAGAATTACGGAGATGAAGGAGCGGTTCATCGCCCGACACATGATGTACGAAAGGAATGCGCCGGAAGCACCCACCAGGGCACCAGTGATGATCAGCAACTCGTTGTCCAACATGAAGCCTGCCGCAGCCGCAGCCCACCCGGAGTAAGAGTTCAGCATCGACACGACAACAGGCATGTCACCGCCGCCAATAGCAGCAACCAGGTGCACGCCCAACAGCAACGCGATAACTGTCATCAAAATGAATGGCACCCAGGCAATCGGGCTGTCACCAGCCATGATGAACCAAATCATCAGACCAATGGACACCAGGATCGCACCGAGGTTCATCCAGTTACGTCCGGGCAGGGTCAGCGGTGCACCGGAGATCTTCCCCGACAGCTTCAAGAACGCGACGATCGACCCGGTCAACGTAACTGCTCCGATGAACACCCCCAGGAAGACTTCGCCAAGGTGGAATCCTCCCAGTGACTGAGCAAAGGCGCCCGGATCCATAAACGAGTTGAACCCGACCAGGACAGCCGCTAGGCCCACGAAGGAGTGAAGCATGGCGATCAGTTGCGGCATCTCCGTCATCTCGACCTTGCCCGCTTGCCACAGGCCAATCGATGCTCCGATGGCTAGTGCTAGCACAATCAAGACGGCGGTGACCAGAACCCCGCGCTCGGGTGGTCTACCGACCAGAACCGCGAATATCGTCGCGGCCAGGGCGATTCCCATGCCGATCATGCCGTATAGATTTCCGCGCTTGGAGCTTTCATGCGAGGAGAGTCCCGACAGAGCAAGGACAAATAGCAGAGCCGCGACCAGATAGGCCAGCAGCATGATGTGTGTCAGTGGAGCAATAGTGGCACTCATTGTCTGTCAGCCTTTCTGGAACATGGTCAGCATGCGGCTTGTGACTTTGAAGCCACCGAAAATATTGATGGAAGCGACGACGATTGCGATGAAGCTGAGGATCGTCACCGCGATGTTGCCCGATCCAACCTGCATCAAAGCTCCCACCAGGATGATCCCAGAGATCGCATTGGTCACGGACATCAACGGTGTGTGCAGGGAGTGCGAGACGTTCGTGATCACGTAGAAACCTACGATGATCGCGAGCATGAACACTATGTAGTTTCCGGTGACTTGCAGCGGAGTGACCATGAACAGCGCGGCGACGAGGACGGCCCCCAGTCCAAACCACAAGAACTTATTGCGTTTCTTCAGTGCCTCCAGCCGCGCAGCTTCGGCTGCGAGCTGAGCGTGTTGGACAGGGTCCTCATGTTCAGCAGCTTGAGTCGGAGCGGCAGCAGGCGTGACCGCCGAAACCACAATGGGCGGAGGTGGCCAGAGAATTTCCTTGTCTTTTGTGACGGTGATGGTCCGAACAATTTCATCGTCCAGGTCGATAACCAACTCACCGTTCGTCTCAGGTGTCATCAGTTTGAGAAGGTTGACGATGTTCTGCGCATACAACTGCGAGGACTGTGGCGCCAGGCGGCCCGCAAGGTCTGTGAACCCGATGATAGTCACGCCGTTTTCGGTGAATACCTTAGAGCCAGCGACAGTCTGGGTTGTGTTACCACCGTTGGCAGCGGCCATATCGACGATCACCGATCCGGGACGCATCGCTGCTATGGCCTCATCATCCAGCAGGATTGGCGATTTTGCCCCAGGAATGTTGGCGGTCGTGATGACAATGTCGGATGCTGCAGCCTGGTCCGCGTAAACCTTCTGAGCAGCAAGCGCCTGGTCCTCGGTCATCGCCTTTGCATATCCGTCCGAGGACTTCTGGTCGGCTGTCGGCAGCGGAACAAATCGCGCACCCATGGACTCGATCTGCTCGGCGACTTCGGCGCGAACGTCGGTCGCGTAGACCTCTGCACCAAGGGAACCAGCGGTTCCAATAGCGGCAAGTCCAGCGACCCCGGCACCAATCACGTATACCTTAGCGGGAGGTAGCTTACCCGCAGCTGTCACCTGGCCTGTGAACAGACGTCCGTACTTGTCGGCTGCTTCAATGACCGCGCGGTAACCGGCCATGTTCGCCTGCGACGACAGCACATCCATGGCTTGAGCTCTGGAAATGCGGGGGACTGTATCGATTGCCAGAGCTGTAATATCCTCGGTTGCCAATGTCTCTAGCAGGTCGGGGTGCCTGGATGGCATGAGCCTAGAAACAAGCGTGGAACCTGGACGAAGTCCACCTAGTTCTTCTCCTGTAGGGTCATCGAGCATCAATACGATGTCAGAACCAAGCGCTTCTGAGCGGCCAACAATCTGAGCTCCTGCATCTTGGTACTGGTAGTCGGGATAGCTCGACCGCTTTCCTGCACCGGACTCAATGCCAACCTCGTAACCAAGCTTAATCAGTTTGGTAACGGTGTCTGGGGTTGCTGACACCAAAGGCTGGCCCGGCTGCTCACAGGGCACGCCAATGCGCATACTAGCTCCATTCATTTAGGCGACCTCCTCATCGAGGTGCTCTGGTCGATTACGTAGGGTCCAATGATACAAACCTGATACTAGGCCAAACTGGCACCACGACTTGTAGGTATTTGGACGCATAGGATAAAGATCGTGCCTAAAGATCCCGCTACGATTGCACGCCCGTGTGCGCCGATGACAACTCTTTGTTGACGTTCGAGGAGGCGCTTGTCGCCATTCCCGCACTTGCTGCAGCGCGGGCTGTTGGTGCCAAAGGTAGCGGTCGTGGCTGGCGGGTAGTCATTGACGGCCCATCGGGTGCCGGGAAGACGACTCTTGCAGACGCGTTGGCGAAGACTCCTGGCGTCCTGGTGTTGCACCTGGACGACATGTACGAGGGCTGGAATGGATTGGCTGTCGGATCGCAGATAGCTCAAGGGTTGGTATCGGGGGAGTATTCCTCGTACAAGTCTTGGGATTGGGAGCGGTCGGAGCGCGGAACGATCGTCATCCCGGACCCAACGTGCAACTGGGTTGTTGAAGGCTGCGGGGCCATCACCCGGGTTTCAACTGACTTTGCGGACGCGACGGTGTGGGTTCATGCGGATCCTGAAGTTGCGAAGCAGCGGGGGATTGCTCGTGACGGCGAGTCTTTTGCCTCACAGTGGGACACGTGGCGCCTGCAAGAGTTGCGGCACTGGCGTGACAATGCGCCTCGGGCTCGAGCGGATCTGGTGGTCGCCACATGACTGATCTGGTGGGGAGTCCGGCGTCGGGTGTGCCGTTTGACAATGCGTTTATTGCCCATTTGGACGAGGAAGGCGCGCAGACATACGCGCAAGTGCGCCCCTCATATCCGGCGGAGGCCCCGAAGCTGCTGTTGCACGAAGCCTTTGCGGGGACTGTCGCCGATCTGGTTGCCGTCGACATAGGAGCTGGTACCGGCAAGTTCACACGGTTCCTGGTTGAGGCAGGCGTGCAGACGATCGCCATTGATCCTTCGGCGGCAATGCGCTCGACACTGCTTGCCCAGCCGTGGGCGGCGAACGCCAACCTGACAGTTTTGGATTCTACGGCCGAGGACACAGGTCTGAACTCGCACAGCTGCAACCTGGTTGTGTGGGCACAGTGCTTCCATTGGCTTGATGTGCAGGCTGCGACGCGTGAGGCTTTCCGGATACTGCGCCCCAACGGTGTCGCGGCTGTCGTTGGGAACCAGTTGGATGTCGAAATTCCATGGGTGCATAGACTCAGCCGGATCATGCGTGCTGGCGACGTGCTGCGGCGTGATCGGACACCGGCTCTGGGTCCACTGTTCTCCCAGCCATCCTTGGTGGAAATCCCTTGGAACGATCCCGTCATCCCGGAAGATCTACTTGAGTTGGCGACGACTCGCAGCTCTTACCTGAACTCCTCTGAGGCAAACCGGGAGCGCATGCAGCGCAACCTTCGCTGGTACCTGTATGAGCATCTGGGATTCGAAGTGGGTCAGTCAGTTGAGTTGCCCTATCGGACCTTCGTGTGGTGGGCGAAGCCGAGGGAGGTCTAGGCTCAAGCCTCTTCTGCCCTTGCATCCCACTCCCCGTATTCTGTCGAGGCTTGAGATCTTTGCACATGGCCACAATCCTTTTTGAGTTTTCCGGTTGGTTGTCCAGGCTCTAGGCTGGGACGGACACCACAAATGACCTGCTCCGGCGACCAGTGCGTGATGCCTGCATTGACCAGCGCACTGGTTGTGTGGACTGACCTTGCGCTAGCTCCAACGATCGACAATATGGAGGTGACATGGATTCCGTCTCGCCCTTCGGCGTGCTGTTCATGGTCATCTTCTATGCACTCTCCTCGACTCCCTCCCTGCTGCCGCGTCGGTGGTGGTGGCATGCCTTTGTTTCCGGGACCCTGATGGGACTTGGCTACACGCTGGGCTGGGCGATGGCCGGCCTGGTCTCGGCTATCTTGCAGGCTGCGAGAGTGAGCATTTCAGCACCAAATTCGACGATTACCATTAGTACGTGGGTCCTGGTCACAGTGGTGGCGATTTGGGCTATCCAGATGGTCGTTAGGTCGTTCCTCAGTTCGAAGCGGGCAGCCACGAGCATTGGGATGAAACCTGTTCGCTTTCCTGAACAAGTTCTTGGCATGCTCACGTCGATCGTGATGTTTGCGTTTGTGATGACGCTGGTGAATCTGTCGCTGCGCATCTTTCGCCAGTTGGTTCACTTCTTTGGTCACTGGCTATATCTTCCCTTGGCCTGGACGTTGGCAGCGGTGTTGGTGGTGGCGCTGGTTCTGGTCATCTCCAACAGAGTCGTGTTTCGTGCGGTTATTGCGTATTTTGCGCGGATTTCGGTTCAGGCGAACAACAGGAAACCTCCTGCCGGTCTGACTGCACCGATGATTCCGCAGCGGTCAGGATCGCCGGATTCCCCAATTACGTGGGAGTCCGTGGGTGGTCAAGGCCGTCTGTTTTTGGGTCATGGCCCTAGCGCGCAGCGGATAGAGGAAGTCACCAGAAGATCCGCTATGGAGCCAGTCCGCGCTTACGTTGGCATCACCAACAACACCTCTGATCTTCATGAAGTGGCCGAGGAAGCGGTGGCTGAGCTTCGGCGCACCGGAGGATTCGAGCGCTCGCTTATCCTCGTCAATACAGCGACGGGTTCAGGTTGGGTCGACGAGTGGGTCGTTGAACCCGTCGAGTACCTAACTGGCGGCGACTGTGCAACGGTGTCGATGCAGTATTCCCATATGTTCTCCGCGGCGCTGCTGGTTACGAACATTGAGGTTTGTGCTGAAGCTGGCAGGGCACTGTTCCAAGCTGTGGAGCGTGAGGTCCTCAAGATGCCACGCACAAACCGTCCTTTACTTTGTGTTTCCGGGGAATCCTTGGGAGCGTATGGCTCGCAGTCCGCCTTCACCGACCTAGACGATCTAAACGCCAGGGTCGATGGTGCACTGTGGGTCGGTTCACCCTACAAGTCGCACCTGCGCGAGGACCTAACCGCGAAACGTCACAGGGGAAGCCCCGAGGTCTCCCCGGTCTATGACTCGGGTGCATATGTCCGGTTTATGAATGAACCGCAGCAGCTTGAGCGTGACATCTATGGTCGAGAACTCGGTTCGTGGAAGTTCCCTAGGACGGTGTTCGCCCAGCATGCTTCGGACTCTGTGGTCTGGTACAACACCAGCATGTTCGCGAAAGAACCCGACTGGCTCCGCGAACGAGCGGGCCTGGATGTATCGCCTTCTATGCGCTTCACTCCAGTCGTCACATTCTTGCAGGTGATTGCAGACTTGCCAGTTGCGGGACTGGCACCTCCTGGCCACGGCCACACCTATCACCGTGAACTGATTGACGCCTGGGCCAAAATCCTGGGTTTCGACCAGAGCCAGGCGCTGGGTCGTCTCGGGGACGTCAACTGGTTGACTCCAGAGATGAAGTCAAGGATTGGCAAAGCTGTCGAACAGGAAGTGCTGCGTGCTCAACGCAAGACTGATGTTCAAAGGGATGCGCAACACTTTGACCATATAGACTCACCTGGTGGAAGAAACCCTTGAACCCATCTACACAATGGTCGCATCGGGCTTTGAACTGCTTGGCGTCATTGCCATGGTCGTCGGTATTTTCATCGCCGCCGTCCTCTCCGTGCGCACCCTCAATCGCCACGAGGGAGGAGAAGCTGCCTACAAGACCCTCCGCGTAACTGTCGGGGGAGCGATCCTTTTGGGGCTGGAAATCCTTGTCGCTGCCGACCTGGTTCGGACAATAACCTCGAACCCATCGATCGAGGAAGCTGTGGTCCTGGGTCTGGTGGTAATAATCAGAACGATCTTGTCCATGTCTATCTCCATTGAGATAGAGGGCGTCCTTCCGTGGAAGCGAGCTCTGCTCCAATCCGGAGGCTCGGTTATCGCGCAGCAGATTCAGGCGGATCAGATCAAGTCGAAGCAGCACAGATACGAATCAGCCTCTCAGAGCTAGAGCAGATTCCTCTTCTCCATCCACTTCAGAGCCAACCATCCAAGTGGGATGCGGCCGTAGAAGGTGACAAGGCGGAACACAACGGCCGTTGACAGGGCAACGGCGGCCGGCACCCCAGCAACTTGAAGGCCACCAGTGAGGGCGGCTTCCACGGGACCGATGCCACCAGGCGTGGGGATTATCGATCCGACTGTGCTGGATAGCAGGAAGGTGATCGCCAGAGTCATCGGGTTCAGTGAGTACCCGAATGCAGCCAATGCGGCACCGAATGAGGCAATGTAGCCGACGCTCTGAAGCATGTTGCCAATAAACGCGATGCCAAGTTCCTTGGGGTGGCCCAGAATCCACAGGAACTGTGGATACGCCTGATCCCAGGATGGCTTCAGCTTCTTCCACAGCCACTTACGCAAAGGAGGTATTGACAAGACAGCAACGACTACCGTCGCTATAGCTGCCGCACCCCAGACGATCGATGCCATCGGGATTGGCAGATTCACTGAAGCACCCGTTCCGATAACCACGGTGAACAGCAATATTACTGATGTCAGGAACTGCGAGACCTGGATCAAAGTAACGGTCGCCACCGCCACCGGGGTCGGAATTTGCTGCTTGCTCAAGAAGCGCAGATTAAGGGCAGCGGGTCCAAGACCAGCGGGTGCCACCAACGTGACTAGAGATGCAGCCATTTGCGCGGCTGTTGCGTAGGCCAACTTGATTCGGGTTGGTGAGAATGCCACCAAAGAAATCGCGGATCCCACCCACGGCACGCAGCCCAGCAGGAATGATCCAAGAATCCACCAAGGGTTGGCTCCACGGACCGCCTGTACAACAGCTTCGAAATTGAGGCCACCAAAGATGGCGACTAGTGCAGCTACGCCAAGAACGGCCATGACAACGGTTCTTGGAGAGAACCTCTCCAACTTGATTGGCGGAGGAGCATCGACTGTCGGAGCGATCTCAGAGAGCCTGTCGCGCAGCACATTCAAGACTTTGCTCTTGCGTGCTGATTCACGCAGGTTCGAGGGAAGAACAGCACTTTGAAGGACCAGGCCCGTTGCCAGAAGTTCGGCCATTCCTATCTGGCGCAGAGCGGCAGCTAGAGCCCTGTCCGGATCGGTTGCTAGCGACTGGAGAACCAGCATCTGCGCGCAGTCGATCCGTCGGGACATATCGGTGGCGCCCACATCTCCCTGTGTCCAGTCGACAATCCACACTTTCATTGAGTCGTCCACTTGGACGGAGTCGGCACCCAAGTTCCGGTGGCTGATGGATCGCAGGTGTGCGGAATGTAGTTGGTTCCACGCTTGGTCGAGGACGTTGTCACTAATCTCAATCTGGTGCTCTCTGAGCGACAGAAGTCCCATGACCGGAGGAAGTGTCTCCCAAAAAACAGCGACCGAGGATCCCGCTTCTGCCAGGCCAACGGGCTTGGGAGTCCGCACTCCGGCTACGGCTGCGGAAGCTGAAGTCAGCATCGCCCGCTCCGCACCTGCCTTGATGGATGGCGTGATCCAGCGTGACGTCCCTTTCAACCTGAAGTTGGCCCAGAGGTCACCAAGCATCGACGTAATTCCAGTTGCAGGGTCCAGGACGTGCAGATCTAGACGTGATCCGTTTGCGTCCCACACCTGATATGTACGGTCTGCGTCCTGTACCAGTTGCGGGTTCACCTCAAAGGCGTCTTCTGCCGTATCCAGAGATCCCGTCATCAGGGGCGGATGAATTTGGCCCCGACGGTAATCGGGGTGCTTGTCCCCTTCGGTGACCACCCAGGTTTCCAGCGGCACCGCATCGGTGCTCACGTCGCAGCGCACTATACGCTCCGGTGACAGATTGATGTCCAGGCAGGCGTCCACCAGGTCGGCGGGCATTGCGCGACCGTCATTGAAGCCCGCGATCCAGCGGGCAATGCACCCCAGGAATCGACCCAGCAAGACAGTCAAGAAGACGCCCGGAAGGGTGGTAGTGCCGCGGATCAATGTGAAGAACATAAGCAGCCAAATACCCCACCAGGACAGTCGGAACGCGCGGCTGGTTTCCGCGGTACCCGCGACAGTGACCATTGCGATGATCACCATCATCACTACATTGACCGAGGACAGTTCCCCAGTGGGAGTCGAGATCTGCAGAGCCTCGGAGACCCTCTCAGGCAGGTACGGAAGTGCGAGCAGGTAACCCCATCCAATCAGTGCGGATGCAACTGCGGTCAGGACCGTATGAACGATCGTGGTGAAGTTTCCGCGCACTGCTAGGTGCACAATGATCGCAACTGGTACAGCGATTACGAACAGTCCCTCAAGCACGCTGAGCGGCAGGAACAGGATTTGGCGGATGACGCTGTCAAAGGCAGCTCGAACATCCTCTTCGACACCCTGGGTGGTCGACTGGGCGTACATTCCAAGTAGCAGAACTAACCCTGCACCAACAGCGCAGGCAGCGGCCTCGAACAGGTCTTCAAGGCGGCGTTGTCTCTGTGGCACACGGTCAGACACGTACACCGAGTGTGGCAACCTAGGAACCGCCAGGTGGTCGCTGAGTTCTTTGGGCGGCTCGATGGGCCTGGCCTTCAGGTTGTCCTCGGGAGTCGATTCGTCCTCGATGGACGACGGCACCTGGCTTGAAGGCCCGTCAGACACATCTCCGCGCAGATCTGACACGTCGTCAGTCTACTGTTGCCGCCCGGCTTTCGGGATTCACTCAGCGCTCCCCTGCATCAATGTGAGAGGTCTGCTGCATTTTGCATCAGTTGGTGAGTGGAGACATCGCCACCGCTAGGGTGGAAACTGGATTCCCCGAGATTTGCAAGATTCCCAGACGTCTTATGAAAGGCGGAACGTGATCGGACCCCTGCTTCAGGCGGCCCAGGCAACTGCCTACATGAAGGCTGCGCATCTTTGGTCCTCCCTCCCACTGGCGGGCCCGGGTTCCGACCCGTCGGCATCCGGTGGGGGTTCATGGGTCGACACGGTAATTGGGTGGTTCAAAGATCCCACTTCGCTGCTGCTTGCAATGGGACCTTGGGTTCTGCTTGGCGTGGCGATTATCGTGCTGATCGAATCGGGGGTCCTCTTCCCTGTCCTGCCGGGTGACTCGCTCATTTTTGCAGCAGGCTTACTTCACGTTCAACTGGGATTGAACATATGGGTCCTTATCGGAGTGATTCTGGTTGCTGCGTTTATTGGGGCTCAGATTGGGTACTGGATTGGGTGGAAATGGGGAAGGCGGCTGTTCAAAGACGACGCCCGTTTCTTGAAGACGGAGTACTTGCACCAGGCTGAAAAGTTCTTCGACAAGTACGGGGGTCGCGCGCTGGTCCTTGGCCGATTCGTTCCCTTCGTACGCACTTTTGTTCCGTTGGCCGCAGGGATTGCCAAGTTCCCATATGGGCGGTTCTTACTTTTCAATACTCTCGGTGCTCTAGTGTGGGGCGGGGGCATAACTTGGGCTGGCGCGGCCCTGGGCGGCGTGCCGTTTGTGCATGACAACCTGGAAATCATCATTTTGCTGATCGTCCTCGTGTCCGTTCTTCCTATGGTCGTGGAGTGGCTGCTAGCCAGGCGACGCTCCAAGCGCACTTCCCTGGAAGGTGGTGCTGCCAAAGGCGGGGAACTTGCAGTCGAGACTCACGTGGTTGACGATGGCTCTTTGGAGGAGACAGCCGCGCCGTGAGCCTCCAGTGGATCCCTGCTTGGTTTACCCTGTTCCCGCTAGTGGCGGCGATGGTTCTCACCTGGGTGTGGACCTCGTACTTCTGGTTGCGCGTAGTTCGGATTCCCGCAGCGACTGCTGTGGTCGTTGCTCCGGCGGTGACGACAACGATCATCTTTGTCCTAAGCCACGTGTACCACTCTTCAGGCTTCTTCTGGTCTGGAGCCCGGGTGCTCCCAGTCCTCGTCCTGGTCGGCGCGGCTGGTCTGCTGACATACCTCGCTGTGATCCGGAAGTGGGGTCCCATACCCACTCGTGCACTACAGATTGGTCCAAGAGTCTCCCGTTCTGGTCTGGAGTCTGACCCAAGTCGGCCTGGAAGACTCCCTGCCACTGCATTCGGAATCGCATGCATATTCGGCTGGGTGATGGCGATCTTGCCAACGATCCTCACCAGCGCCCCGGACAACCCGGTTCAGCAGTGGGATCCCTCGTTCCATATGAACGGGATATGGGGCATAAACCATCTTGGAATCGCAGCCTCGGGCGAAGGACTGGCCCACAACTTTGGCGGTGCGGACAGTCGCGCGTACCCGATTGCCTGGCATGCGTTCACTTCACTGTTCTCAACTCCAACCACTGTGGTCTCAACGGCAAACGCCTCTTCTTTGGCTTTGATGGCGGTTTGGGTTGTAAGCGTTGGAGTTTACGCGCGCGTCCTCTACCCCGGACGAATCGTCGCGCTTGCGGCACCGATCATTGGCGGTTTGCTTCCGTCGATGCCAGCGGATGCCCTGACCATGTATTCGCAGTGGCCCAATGCAATGTCAGTGGCACTCCTGCCGGGGATAGCCGCACTCGCGGTGACTGTGGGTCGAGTCTTCCTCGTGCGCTGTACCGCCAATCCAGGCGACGAGCACCCAGTCATCGCTCCGGGCTGGAAAGCGTTCGCCGCAATGTTGGTGGCGCTGGTTCTAGCCACGTACGGTGGAATCGAGGCCCATCCCGCTGTCGCCTTCAATGCCTTGGTGCTCCTGGGGCCGGCTGTTGTAGCTGGAGCAGCACTATTGTGGCGTTCAGCATCCATGACAAGGCGACGGTGGATCAGGTCGGCTGTGGTTGTCACCGGCGCCCTGGGCGTGACAGTTATAGTTCTAGTCAACTTCACGCCTCAGGTCACTTCAGCCCGCAATTACCACCGCGATGGGGTGGACTTACAGACAGCGATCTCACAGGTGCTAGCACCTGTACCACCTTTTCCCTCGACCATTGGACTGACAATTGCCGCGGGAACTTTCACGGTGCTCGCGGTGATTGCGATCATCCGGATCCTGGTGTCGCGGTACTCGACTGCGCGATGGGCATGGTGGCCGAACGCACCGAAGCCGGTGCTGTGGCCTGTATGGTCCTACATCCTGTTCCTAGTCCTCGTCTTTTTTGCCTATGGACCCAACTGGGCAGTCCGTACGTGGTTCGTTGGACCCTGGTTCAACGACGGACGCCGAATCATGGAGCCGATGTCGATCGCATTGGTTGTTCTCGCGGCGGTTGGATTCGAATGGACCGTACTGTGGATCGTCCGTTGGTGGAACATGTCGTTGGATGCAGGAACCGCGCGTCAACGCGGAGTGGCGGCCGGCACGATGGGACTGATCCTGCTGCTCGGGACCGTTATCGGCGGATTGGATGGCCGCGTTGCGGCTGCTCGCACAGTGTTTGACGTGGACCATTTGGGTAAATCTGGGATGGCCACGGGCGGGGTACTCGACATGATGCGTCGAATGCCAACTACTCTGCCCGAGGACGCAGTAGTCCTAGGCGACCCCCAGGCCGGAGGTGTTTACGTCCAGATGATCGGGCAGCGGTGGGCATACTTCCCGCAATTGACACTGCTGAACGCCAACCGAGATCAACAGGAGATCCTCGTAGAGCGGTTCCGCGAACTACACGAGGATCCCGAGGTTTGCCAAGCTATTCGTGAAGCAGGTATCACCCACTTCTTCTCAAACTCCGACGGTGCCTATTACGGACGTATGAGGTCAGATCGCATGCCAGGCCTCTACAACGTCGACACCAGAGTCGGTTTCGAACTGGTTGACCAGGGTGACGAAGCCAAGCTGTACAAGATCACCGCATGCGACATCAGCGACTAGTTGAGTACTGTTTGCGTAGCGCATGACACAGAAATGCCTGCAATAGCGCGTGTGAGCACGGAGGAAACGGATGTCATCAACCAAGCCTGTAGCAACAAATGTTCCAGGACCGCCCGTTGAGGGCGAGCATATGAAGATCTCCTTCCTGGGTCCCTTTGGCACGTTCACCGAACAGGCAGTTTGGAAGGTGGCATCTGCCGGGGCCGAACTGCTCCCGGTGACCTCTGCTGGACGCGCATTGGAAATGGTTCGTGTCGGTCAAGTTGACCGTGCCGTGGTTCCGATTGAGAACTCGATTGAGGGCGGTGTCAACGCCACCATTGATGCACTTTCCAAGGCCGGTGATCTTACGATCGTTGCGGAGATGTTGATTCCGGTGCGATTCGTCCTCGCCGCGCTCCCTGGTACCAACATGGAGGATGTGACCCGGATCGGGACGCACCCGCACGCGTGGGCGCAGTGCAGGGCATGGGCCGAATCCGAACTGCCTGCGGCCATTCACGTCCCTACTACTTCGACGGCTGCGGGACCGGAACTCCTGGCGAAGCTACACAATGCGGGCGAAGACCTTCCGTTCGATGCGGTCCTTTGCAACGAGACTTCGGTGACGCGTTACGGGCTCGACGCCCTAGTGCGCGATGTCGCCGACAACCCTGGTGCGGTAACGCGCTTCATCATGGTGTCGCGCCCCGGAGCAATCCCGCCCCGAACAGGTGCCGACAAGACCACAATTCAGGTTCACCTTCCCAGCGATGAGGCCGGTGCGCTGCTGGAGATGCTCGAGCAGTTCTCCGTTCGCGGAGTCAACCTTTCGCGCATTGAGTCGCGTCCTGCCGGTGACGGTTTAGGCCACTACGCGTTCTCCATCGATATTGCGGGTCATGTGGTCGAAGAGCGTGTGCAAGCAGCGCTCGTCGGCCTGCATCGTACATGTCCGGAGGTGAAGTTCCTGGGTTCGTATCCTCGAGTCGATGGAATCCGCGCGGAGATACAGCGCGGCACGACGGATGAGGACTTCGTTCAGGCCCGTGCCTGGGTGGACCAGATCCTCAGCCGCTAGACACCTCGCGCCAAAGTCCACAAGTGAGACCCTTGTAGGCAAAAATCGCCTCAAAATCAGAGATTTTTGCCTACAACTGCTACAGATGTGAAAGTTGAGCGGATCCGAGTGAGTTGCGCCGCTCTCACCCCTCCCGCTTTGCCCCATTCGGATCCCGCGGCACGCGGATGATCAACGCCCCCGGATCAACTCGCACATGAACGGTCCTGGCAGACCCGATTGCGTCGCCATCTACTTGAACCGGATATGGCTTCGAGATATCGAGACGTGCCCGATCAGTCTGGCGGAACTGGATGCTGCCTGGGTCATTCTTCACGTTGACCGGCTTCATTCCCATCGACTGCCCGAACACCTTCGCAGACAAGTACACCCAACCGAGCAGACCACCGCGTGTATCGATTGCGATCACATCCAGCGCACCGTCGTCCAGCGAGGCATTCGGTGCGAGCACCGCAAACGGGAGCGTTCCACAGTTAGCAAACAAGATGGTCCGAGCTCTAACGCTGGTCATATCCCACGTCTCCGAGCGGTGATTCGCGGGCGAAACCCCCTTTGACGAGCCGATTGTGTGAGAGTGCCGAACAGCTTCCTCGACGGCTTTTGGAATCCGGCCTTGCAGGCGGGGTTCGTAAGAGGACGCGTCTTCTCCCTCTTTATGAAACACAGTGATAGTGGCCTTCATACGTTCGATGTGAAGAGAGCGCAGGGCGGTAAGCACGTATGCGCTCCACCCAACCTTCTTCTTCAGATCGGAAGTTGTGTGAGCCATGGTCTCCCCATCGAAGCCAGCACCCGCAATGACCGCGTATGCAAACTCATCATGATGCGGTTCGCTGAGTCCTTCGGGGAGTGACCGTACGGACTTTGCGCCCGCCTGTTTCAGCAGGCCCCCCTCGGCGGGTATCGGAGATTCCTCTTCCGCTCGCTCAAGTCGCAACCAGGCCAAATCCATTTGGCGCACAGTTGGTGACAAGGCCGTTGTGAGAGCCATATCAAGGTCCAGTGGAATCCCCAGGTTCCGCGCCAGCAGGTTGCCAGTGCCCATTGGCAGCAGTCCCATCGGAACTCTGGAGTGCGCCAAACCCGCAGCCACTGCGCGCACCGTGCCGTCCCCGCCAGCAGCGATTACGAGCGAAGGCAAGTGCTTCAGTGCCTCAATGGTTTGCCCGGTGCCAGGGTCTTCTTCCGAGGTCTCGATCAGCATCACGGGTTTACCCGTAGCAGTCATGACGGCAGCACCGACTCGCAGCCGAAATTCCTCGTAGTCGTCTGGCTTAGTCGGGTTTGCCACCACCCAGACACGACCCGTGATATCGCGGCGCGTCGAACCTTCGGGGTCCACCACTGTCAAGGGTGGCTCTTTTCGTCTGCGCCGCACAGAAAGCGCCACAACGATCAGCGCGATCACGATCGAAAGGGCGATTATGCCAATCGATATCACTGCCCAAGTCGCATTTTCGGTCATGTCTGAACATTAGCCCGCGACCACCGGACAAGTCGCTGATTGGCTTCCGAGTACGATTGAACCCATGATCGATATGCGAGTGCTTCGTGAAAACCCGGCTCTGGTCCGCTCCTCTCAGGAGAAGCGTGGTGAGGATCCTGCTCTAGTCGACCGAGTGATTGAAGTCGATGCTGGAAGGCGTGAAGCGTTGCAGAGGTTTGAGTCGCTTAGGGCTGAGCAGAAGCAGGTATCGCGCAATATCGGAAAAGTTTCAGCCGAGGAACGCCCAGCGGCGCTTGCGGCTGCAAAGCAACTGGCTGGTGAAGTGCGGGAGGCAGAGTCTCACGCGGACAAACTCGATGCACATACGCGCGAACTGTCGATGAGACTGTCGAATGTGGTCGACGATGCGGCTCCCGCGGGAAATGCCGATGACTACGTTGTCCTACGCCACGAGGGGCCATCGCCACGAGACTTCACTACTGAGGGATTTGAGCCCAAGGACCATTTGGAACTTGGGGAGGGACTGGGCGCGATCGATGTGAAGCGAGGAGCGAAAGTCTCCGGGTCTCGGTTCTACTTCCTGAGTGGAATCGGTGCGCGGTTGGAACTCGCGTTGATGTCAATGGCAGCCGACCAGGCTGTGGAGGCTGGCTTCACACTGCAGATCACGCCCACTTTGGTGCGCCCGGAAATTATGCGGGGTACCGGATTCCTGGGCGAGCACGCGGATGAGATCTACTATCTGCCTGCGGATGACCTGTACTTGGTTGGCACATCTGAAGTAAGCCTCGCTGGATTCCACGAAGGTGAGATCCTGGACCTGAGCAACGGTCCTGTCCGATACGCCGGTTGGTCCACGTGCTACCGGCGTGAAGCTGGGGCTGCTGGACGTGACACCCGCGGGATCATCCGCGTGCACCAGTTCAACAAGGTCGAGATGTTTTCCTACTGCCGTCCCGAAGATGCCGTAGAGGAGCATCAGCGCCTGCTGGCCATGGAAGAGGAAATGTTACGCAAGGTGGAGCTTCCCTATCGAGTCATCGATACGGCTGCTGGTGACCTGGGATCCTCTGCCTCGCGCAAGTTCGACTGCGAAGCATGGCTGCCCACGCAGGAACGCTGGATGGAGGTCACGTCGACTTCCAACTGCACGACATTCCAAGCGCGTCGACTGAAAATCCGCGAGCGTCGTGACAATGGTGCGATAGAAACCCTGGCCACCTTGAATGGGACTCTCGCGACTACGCGTTGGATAGTTGCACTGTTGGAGAACCACCAGCAGTCAGATGGCTCGGTCTATGTGCCCGAGGCTCTGCGACCCTACCTGGGAGGCATTGAGGTAATGGAACCCGTGGGCGCTAGCCGTTCACCAGAGTCCGGTTCCTGAGGTCCGCGCATATGAGCAACCCCTTGCTTGTTCCTCCGCCTCATGAAGGGCCGGCGATTCCGTACGAGGAATTACTGGAAAATGCTCGCCGGACCCTCCCGGACGATCTTCCGGCTAACCCCACCGAGGTGTTGTTGGCGCTGGATGTCGATGGGACACTGTTGCGCCCCGATGGTGCATCACCGCTGGTCAGGCGCTCCATTGACAATGCGATGGAAGCTGGAATCAAGGTCGTGATCGCAACGGGACGGGGGATTGCTTCATCGCGCCCGGTGTTTGCTGCGCTGGATCTGCCAGGAGGCTTGAGTGTTGCTTCGAATGGTGCTCAACTTCTTGACTGGAGGCGACGGTCGGGTGACCTGAGTGGTTCTCCTGCCGAGTATGACGTCGAAGTTATCAGCGAGAAGCGATTTCAACCGGAGGCTTCAGTCCGCCTGGTCATTGATGCGGTTCCCGGAGTCTTGGTGGGAGTTGATGACGGTTCTGAGCGACTCTTGGTGTCTGAGGCATTTCCCCCGGGTGAACTCCTGGCGCGTCAAGACCTGGCACCGATGGAAATGATGCTTCAACAATCGACAGTACGCGCGGTGTTGAGAGCCCCCTGGATGGGACGATCTGAGTTTTCTGACATTTTGGACAGCTTGCCGCTGGAGGACGTGGAGTATGCAGTCGGATGGACCGCATGGGCGGATGTGTGCGCCCTCGGAGCGACCAAAGCCAGCGGACTGCAATCCCTGGCCGATCAGTTCCAGATTCCCACAAATGGGACGATCTCGATAGGAGATGGCACCAACGACATCGAGATGCTTCAGTGGGCCCATCACGGTGTTGCCATGGGAGGCGCAATTCCAGCTGTCGTAGAAGCAGCGAACGCGACAACCGGTCCGGTTGACTACGACGGTGCGGCCGCGGTCATCGAAGCGCTATTGGAGCGTTACTGAGGAGCGAGTGCCGGGCCTAGTCCTGGCTTTCCCGGTTTGCGCGGATTCGCAGTACGAGCATCACGACACCTGAAGCAATCATCGCCCCAAGGATAAGGATCACGAAGTCAGGGACACCTCCGACGGCATTGGAGACTACCTCTGTGATGTCACCGGGACCTGACTGCTGGTTGGCGAAGAACATGCAACGATCCTAGCGGCAAGGGCTTGTGGAACAGGACTTTCGCAAATAACTGAGCCAATAGCTCGACCGAACCGGGACTTGCGGTCCAAATCTGCGCTGATGCGGGCATATGCTTAACCCGGTTAACGTACCCCGGTAAAGGTGCCGAAGGCGGTAGTGCAATGTTATGGATTGAGTCTGTTGAGCACAGTCGGTGGTTGTCTCGTCAACTGCACGCTCTCTTGGAACACGGGCGTGCCGCTATGGCGCCTACAGGTTATGGGTATTTCAAGCCGGACGGGACACTTGACACAGACCGTCCGGTCGACCTTGCGATTACGGCCAGGATGACTTTTGCATACTCTCTGGGTGCTGCACTTGGCATCCCGGGGTGTCGTCGCTATTGCGATCATGGAGTTAGAGCCCTAAGCAGGTATTTCCGCGATCCGGTGTACGGCGGGTGGTACAACGCGATTGAGCATGCGCCTGACGAAGACGGTCATGGCGTTCCCTGGCCCGATGGTGGCGATGAAAAATGGCAGTACGCGAACGCATTCCTCGTCCTCGCTGCCGCAACAGCAACAACTGCCAACCGAATGGGTGCTGTTGAGTTGTTGAGAGACGCTCTTGATGACCAGGAGGAACATTGGTGGGACGAGGAGACAGGCGCGGTCGCCGAACGCTACACCCGGGACTGGTCCAGGGGTGACAAATACCGCGGCATGAACTCGTTGATCCACACCATTGAGGCATACCAGGCTGCATCGGAGGCCACGCAGGAACGAGTGTGGGCGGAGCGGGCGGAGCAGATGCTTCGACGTGCCTACGCAGAAGCAGAACAGCACGACTGGCGTGTCCCCGAGCATCACGATCAGGACTGGAATCCGATTCTCGACTACAACGTAGAGGTCCCGAACACACCCTACTATCCGTACGGATCGGTGGTGGGCCACGGGCTCGAGCTGGCGCGGCTTGGAGTGCAGGCCCGAGGCATGATCCGCGCTGCGGGGGATCAGGATCCCGATTACATCTTGCCGGGCGCAATCGCTCTGTTCGACCGCGCCCGCAGCGATGGGTGGCGTCGCGGTGGGAAACCTGGATTCTTGTACACGGTTGATTTTGAAGGAAACCCGGTGCTGACCGAGCGGTTGCAGTGGGTTGTCTCCGAGGGCATCTGTGCGACAGCGGCAATGCGGCGTGCGGTCCTGGACGACGGAGGGAGTGCTGGCGACGTAGAGCTCTACGACCACAGCTACCGCACTTGGATCGACTATCTGAATGACTACATGATGCTGGAGACCGGGGTGTTTGCGCGGACACTGGACGAGAACTCCGAGCCAATGGAAGGCACCATTTCCTCGCGTCCGGACATCTACCACACCATCCAGGCATTTCTTATTCCAAGGTTGCCACTGTGGCCACCGATTGGCGCTGCAATTGCTCGTGGGCATTTGGATAAACCTGAGGGGCAGCTACCTCGTGCGGCACGCCGCCGCGGACGTGGGTGGCGACTGGACGAGGAACGTCCGTTTAGCTGGCGACAGTAGACTGCTCGTCAATTAGGGGACTGGCTGTGGGACACTGCGCCACGCTTCACACTGCTTGATTGGTCCCTGCACGCTGCTGGGCACTACAATCCAAGTCTGGGAGAGTTGACCGAGCGGCCGAAGGTGTTGGTCTTGAAAACCAATGTGTCAGCAATGGCACCAAGGGTTCGAATCCCTTACTCTCCGCAAAAGCAACCCTGGAACCGTTGAGGTTCCGGGGTTTTGTGTTGTGAACACGGGGGAAAGTCCTTGTGGGAGGAGTGGGCTACAGTAGGCTCTGATAGGCTCCCGTGGGGTAGAAACCGGTTTCGTTGCCCCACGCTTGCCCCACGGAAGCGGTTACACTCGGTTTTATGGGACGCAGAACGTTCGGAGAAGTGACCATACTTCCTTCGGGTAGGTATCGTGCGCGCTACCGCAATCCGGGCAATAAGACGGAGCGCATCGGCGCGCCCCAAACGTTTCGGACAAAGCGAGCAGCTCACGAGTGGCTCACTGAGATCGAGGACTCGATCAATAAGGGCACGTGGAAGCATCCTGACGAGGTGCGAGCCGAGAAAGAGCGGGCCTTGCGGGAGGCTGCGGCAAGCCTATACACGCTGAATCAGTGGGTTGAGGCGTGGATGGGGGATTTGGCGAACCGTCAGGCGTCTGCGAACACGATCCGCACCTACACGAGCGACATCAAACCGCTGACCAGTAAGTTCGGGGATCGCGCGTTACGGTCGATTACGGCTGATGACTTGAAGGAGTGGGTTTCTGACCTTGCCACCTACTCGGTGGAGTTGAAGGGCGGGGCTGTAAAGCGCAGGACGCGATCTGCTAGTACCCAACAGAAGGTTCGAACGGTCGCTCACGCCTGCTTGGAGGCTGCGGTTGTTAGCGAGCGTCTTGACGTGAACCCTATGCCGAGAACGCGGCGGGCGACACGTATGCAAAAGGGGGTGAAGAAGCCTTTGGATTACATGCCTAAGGAGTCGCAGGTCGAGACGGCTGTGGGGTACGCGACTCCGGTGGTTGCTGCGGCGATCATGCTCGCCTACTATGCGGGACTTCGGTCCGGGGAGGTCAGGTTCTTGCGCCGCAAGCACATTGTTGCCTCTGGTGGGCATCCGGTGGTGAAGGTTCGAGGGTCGATGGAAAGGTCTGTCACTGGTGGTCAGGTGTATGGTCCCGGTAAGAGCGAGGAGGCGATCCGGGACCTGCCTTTGGGTGAGAAGACTGCCAAATGGTTTCGCCAATATTTGAAAGATCACGTGGGGGATGATCCCGACGCTCTGGTTGTGTATAACCCGAACACGGGTGGCGTCATGTCTGAGAAGTCTTTGTGGGACGGGGAAAAACGTTGGCGTGAGGCGCGAGCCCATGCGGGGATTCGGGAGACGTTCAGGTTTCACGATTTGAGGAAGGCTTGCCTAACAAGGCTTGGTCAGGCTGGTGCGACGTTGGAGCAGTTGAAGCGGTTTGGGGGGCATTCTGACGTACGGTCAGTGATGATTTACCAGGTTGCGGATCAGCGTCAACTGCGTGACTTGGTGGAGCGGGTTGGGGTGTGACCTGTTTTTGGGTGCACGAAAGCGCCGGGGGCCTCTAGATATAACCCTAGATTCCTCTCACGCGCACGAACTGCACGAGTTCTTTGAGCTTTTTAGCCGTGATCTTCCCAGATTCCATACTTTCCTTACCTTCCCATTCCAATCCCAGGGGGCAGTGTTCTCACCAAGAAACAGCCCTCCAACCGGTTTTTCTAAACTGTTTTCCCGCCGTGACGTTCACCGCGAGTCTCGTTATACCGGAGCTTGTCCTCAATCAACTTCTCCAAATCCAAATCGAGCATGTACGCGAGATCAAACAGGCGGATCACCGCATCGGCAAGCTCCACCGGGTAGCCCTTTGGTTTCCCACCCTCGCCTTCATACACTTCGCCCAGCCCGTGACCCTCGCGAAGTTCTTCAATCGCTTCGGACAGTTCAGTGATCACTAGCGCGGTTTTCACGACGGCGTGTTCGACCGCGACCTGTTCTAACTGTTCGATCTTTTTGGCGTCAGTGAGCCGGTTGAGTGGGGCAAGGTTGCGCTCGTGTCTCATCCACGTGTCGTGCCAACCGGCACTTAGCGCTCTGCGCCCGCACTCGCCCACCCAGTCGGTGAGCGTTACGATTTCAACTTCCTCATTAGCAATCATCCCTTTCAAGACAACCGCCCCTTTCTTCTAGCGTCCTATGTTGCCGCTGTCAGCGGGCGTGGCCCGTGATGGCCACCCGAACCTTTCGAACTGGACCCGCCCTTACGGGCTGCGCTCATGATTCCATCATCGCTTCTTCTTGAGCGACCTCGCCCCCATTAGCCGCATACCCACACATGTCTACATAGTTATCCATCATCAGCGGATCGTTCATTTGGCGAGCCACCTTCATCAACACCATCATCATTGCAACATCCGCCCTCGTGAAGGCCGTGCCCTTGTAGAGGGACCAGAAGTCGGCGATTCTCGCGAAGTTTGACTCCGGGGCCCCGCTATGGCATGGACAACATTAACCCGACATGCGGGATCAGAGTTGGGTGTTGAGTTCCAGGGGCGGGTCTGGGGATGGCCCAGGGTTTAGGGGTGGTCTGGGGTCTAAGGGTTGCATGTCCGGTTTGTTGGTGGGCTACATCCCCTAACCCCCGCATCTGTGTGCCTTGTAGGCAAAAATAGGCCTGGAAACGAGGATTTTTGCCTACAACAGTTGCACTTGTGAAATGAAGTGTCAGTGGGGAGGGTGGCGCATACTCCCGTGAAGGAGTGACGGTCAGATCCCAGCACCGTGACTGGGCCCTTTAGCATCGTCAAAAACATCACGACTTGCATCATTACCAAATCTTGACCATGGTGGAGTTTGGAAATGACCACTATGGACAAGGCTGAGTAGTGACTACCGCGCCCCAAGACCTAGAAGATCAGACCATCACTTCGAACCAGATTCCCGGAGATGAAGAGCAGAGTTTTCCGCATGATGCCGGGGGAGAAAGCTCCGCAATCGAAGAGTCTGCCGGCGTCCTCATCGACCCGATCAGTGATGAAGTACTGACCCTGGAACCGCAAATCAATCCTGTTGCTGAGGAAATGCACTTGGACGAGGAGGACTCGGACCAAGAAATAGTTCAAAAGCTCCGCCGCCAAGGAGTCCGAATCGGGCAGGGGATGATTTCCCCCGGTGTCTTCTGGCCCGCACTCTCTGTGATTCTCACAGTTGTCGCTGTGGCCGTCTTCTTCCCCGATTGGACCGGCCGAATCTTCGGTGGGATGCAGGGCTGGATCGTCTCTAACTTCAGTTGGTATTACATCTTGGTCATCTCGTTCTTCGTCGTATTCGTGATTGCCATTGCAGTCTCACCGCTGGGAAAAGTGAAGTTGGGACGCGATGGTGACAAGCCGGAGTTCGGTGTCATGTCGTGGTTCTCGATGCTCTTTGCGGCAGGCATGGGAATCGGCCTAGTATTTTACGGGGTGGGCGAACCGCTGATTTATGCCACCGTCTCTCCCAAACCTGGATGGGATGGATCGCAGCAGGAGATTGCGGGACTCGCAATGGCTCAGACCTTCGTTCATTGGGGTCTGCATCCTTGGTCCATCTACGCGGTAATAGGATTAGCTCTGGCTTATGCCATTCACCGGAGGGGACGCCCGGTCTCAATCAGATGGGCCCTAGAACCTTTGCTCGGTGACCGAGTCAAAGGGTGGGCGGGGGATGTAATTGATGTCCTCGCGATCTTCGGCACTGTATTCGGTATCGCCACGTCTCTGGGTCTCGGGGTTGGACAGATATCGGCGGGCTTGGAGCAGATAGGCGTGGTTGGCCGAGTCGACATGACACTGTTGATCGTCCTGATCATCGGCATCACATTCCTCGCGACGATGTCTGTGGTGAGCGGCATCGGTGCTGGAATCAAGTGGCTCTCCAACATCAACTTGAGCTTGGCCGGTGTCCTACTGGTCAGCATGTTGGTGTTGGGTCCAACCATCTTCCTGCTGGAAAACTTCGTCCAGTCACTCGGATACTATTTCGCGAATGTCTTCCAGATGTCGCTGGATGTTGGTGCGTATTCTGACGCGGAGGGGCATGCGTGGTTCCAGTCCTGGACCGTTTTTTACTGGGGATGGTGGATCTCTTGGGCGCCATTCGTCGGAATCTTCATTGCGCGTATTTCAAGAGGACGCACCGTTCGCCAGTTCATCACGGGAGTGCTGCTGGTTCCCTCACTGGTGGGATTCATCTGGTTTTCGGTGCTGGGCGGCTCTGGCCTGTACCGCCAGTTCTTCGGGGCGCAGGATCTGGTAGATGGCGACACGGTCGAGGTTGAGGGGGTGCTGTTCAAAGTCCTCGAAGGGTTGCCACTCGGTGGAGTCCTGTCGATCCTTGGCATAATTCTTGTCGCGATCTTCTTCATAACGTCCTCGGACTCCGGATCCCTAGTGATCGACATGCTCGCTTCCGGCGGACATCCGAATCCACCCACCTGGTCGCGAGTTCTATGGTCAGCAGTGGAAGGCATGGTAGCGATTGCTCTGCTGATTGCGGGAGGTCTTGTCACCCTGCAGGCCGCATCGCTCGCTACCGCGCTGCCGTTTAGCGTGGTCCTCGTACTAATGTGCGTGGCGATTTACAAGGGGCTCGCCCAGGACTTGCGGAAGACGCGGTTCGAAGAACGCGCACAGACGCTTGACCGTGCGGCCAGTCATATCTCCGATCAGGTGATGGAAGCGATACCCGGCCAAAAGGGAGTCGAGACCTACATAGACGACCGAATCGACTACCGGCTCTCCAGGGGTCGGCGCCCTGTTCGTGGGCCTCGGCGGAATTCAGAGAATTAACGGCTTCGGACTGTTTTGACGATCGCCGCCACCGCGAAGCTCAGGGCGGCAACCGCCAGGGAGACACCAAGCGCTATGGCACCCGTGTGGACCAGTGGCGCGATTCCCGTGTGCCAGAACAGGTCCGTCAGTAACTGCGCATCGGCGGATGAATCTGCCACGAAGTAGCGCCCGGCGAGACCTGGTGCACCCCAGATGATCAAGGCCGCACCTACCGCTGAGAATAGGCCAGCAATGCCTGCCGTAAGCAGACGCCTTGGGGCCATCGCCATTCCGGCGACGAGGAATATTGTTGAAGCAAACGGCAAATACGGGCCGGTTGTTGTGACTATGTTGTACCAGGTCTGTAAGCCCTGCAGGTTCTTCACCTGCAGCAGGGGGACGGTGGTCGAAACATCTGGAATCAGGGAGGCGTACCAGGATCCCTCCGCTTCCATAGCTTCTACAATCGATCTGATGATTGGGCCGGTCTCAATGGTCAAGGATGGTTGTCCGCCACTGATCATCAGCGGTTTGGTGCCATCCAGTGCGCCGATCAACTGCACGTGAACATCGCGCAGAGTTGTCTCCCACGCGGGAACCACCGTGGATGACTGGAGGGCACTCAGGGTTGTCTGGCCGACCACCTGTCCAATGTTCTCCTGCATGGACTGGGGAGATCCCTCGATCAGTCCGAGGATCGAAGGATCCACAGGCAAGTTCTCCAGGAGACCGGATAAGCCAGAGGTCAAGCCTTCGTATAAGCTCCCCAATTCAGAGTTGGCCAGCGCATCTTCGGCGGTCGTCGCGGCGGCTGCTGAGACGACTGCTTGGAACTGAGGTTCTTCGATCAGAGGACTATAGATTTCCACAAACGCATCAGAGTTGAGGATGTCGTTCCTCATCCAGTTGCTGATCAGCGTGAGTGTAAGGCTGGCAGCTCCCAGGAGGACCAGTATCACGGCGATGACTGTTCGCGCGGTGGAGCGGTGGGCGATTGTATGTGTGGAAGCCGTTGTCGGCACCTGTGTGGTTGCCGTGATCTGGGTCTGCTCCACGTAAACCGGATTCGTCATGTGTCGGCCTCCTTCGTACTCCAGCGTAGAGTCAGCGCGGGTGATGGTGGGCTTTGAGTGGATCCAACATAGGGCGAATATAGGGGAAACTAACGATCTGGTGCTTCGTGAAAGTGAGGTGTGCTTTGACAATTGGAAAATCTCGCAGCTTTGCCAGTACCATTGCTACACCTGGAGACGTCGCATAGCCAGGTCGAGTGCGCCTCCCTGCTAAGGAGGTAGGGGTGCAAGCCCCTCGAGGGTTCAAATCCCTCCGTCTCCGCTAGGTACGCCCCGCAGTCGTTGAGATTGCGGGGTTTCCTTAGCCACATCGGTAGCAGCGCTATGCTCAAGGCTTCTGTAGCTTCCAGTCGGTACTTCTTTCACAAGTGTGACTGTTGTAGGCAATAAATGCCCGAAATCAACATTTTCTTGCCTACAACAGGCACACATGTGTAAGCCACCGGCCAGCAACTCGAAGGAGGAACTGGCCGAACTAGTGCCAACTCTCAACTAGAGTGCTAAATTGCTAGCATGAGTGAAAAGCGACCCAAACTGCCATCTCCCAAGGCGCAATTCAACGTCTATTTGCCCGAGGACCTAGTCCGCCACATCAAACACCGAGCCATTGACGAGGGGCTGTCTTTGTCGGCCCTGGTTGAGAAGGTGCTTGGCCAATATGTTCGGGACCCATATCCCAAGGACCTCAAAGTGAACGAAGAGGAAACAGCACGATGATCACTTCATTCCCAATCCTGTTTACGTCCCAAACGACGGAGTGGCACCGACTCGCAGAAGCTATTGGTCTGACCCCCGCGTTCCCGCCCGGTCATGACTGGTCAGAGTTCGACGGGGACGGCATCCTTGCCGTCCATCATGCTGTCCCTGGCAAAGAACGGACCGAGTTGCACTTCGGCGTCGCGGATTTAGATGCCACCGAGAAGGAACTCTTAGCCGCAGACATCGTGGTCAAGCGTGGGCTACTTGATGACGGACGTCCGAAGCTGACGATAACGAGTCCTTCAGGGCGTCGGCTTCAAATCACCGGAGACAGCCGTCAAACGGGAGAAAGCAACATGAAGCTAGAACCGATCTGGTACGAAGATAATTTCGCGGAGCCTCGACGCATCCTGCAAGCACTGGGCCTGGAACTCCGCCTTGAGTCTGACAATGGAGTCTGGCTACAGTTCGACGCTAATGGAGGGGGCGGAATTGCCTTGCACACCGCAGGTGAATCACACTCCAGCCACAAGGCCCGAGTCGAACTGAGCTTCGAATACGCCGGCAACTTGGAGGATCTGCTTGAGCGTGTCATCACCGCAGGTTTCAAGGCGGCAATCATTGACGAAGCTTACACACGCGCTCTTCACATTGAGGACCCCGATGGTCGCGTGTTGGTCATAAATGCCGAACAGAACGATTTGTACGGATATCGCATGGTCGACTGATCCACCAATCTTTCTCGGCAACGTCGGACATTGCTGGAAGCGATCCCGTACTGCCTCACCCCTTGCGGCGCACGTCATCCCTGATAACCTGGCGTCGTGTTCATCTGAGTGATTGAAATGCCTGCGCCCGCGGCTTGTGCCCGGCAGGTTCCTCCGCCCGGTACAAGGGGACACTCATGACACGATCCAAGAACGTCGGGGCCACCAATGCTGGACCCAATAGTGCGCAGCCTGCCCAAACACAGCTCGGTCGCACTTTGACCGCAACGGGCTCCCACCTGCGAATAGACGGTCTGTCAGTTTCATTCCCAGATCGCAGAGTGCTTACCGATGTCACGTTCACCGCATCCGCAGGTGAACGCATTGGACTGATCGGAGAGAACGGATCGGGAAAGTCGACGCTCCTTCGCGCAATCGCGGGTCTGATCAGACCTTCCGCAGGGACCGTTGCCGCTCAGGTTCCCGGTGTCCCTAGCCCGCGAATCGGGCTGCTTCATCAAGAACCTCCGTTCCAGCAGGGCGAAACTGTTGCTCAGGCGCTCGAACGAGCAGTTGCCCCGGCCAGGCAGGCGGCGCAGGACGTGAGCGTCCTCGGACAGGGTTTCGCGCAACGCCCGGATGACGACAGGTTGGCTGACGCGTACTCCTTCGCGCTGGACAATGCTGAACGCCTTGGTGCGTGGGAAACCGACACCAGGATTGGGGCCATGCTGTCTGGATTGGGTTTGGCAGATATTGACGAGGATCGGGAGACACGACAACTCTCCGGCGGGCAGAGGGCAAGGCTGTCATTGGCATGGTTGCTCCTCAGCATGCCCGATGTCTTGCTGCTGGACGAACCGACCAATCACCTGGACGACGCTGCGAACGGGCACCTGGTTACAACACTTGGCTCGTGGCGTGGACCCGTGATCATGGCGAGTCACGATCGCGCCTTCCTCGATGAAGCTGCGACGCAGATCGTGGACCTGGATCCCTCGCCCATTCCTCATACCGTTGCGCGTCCGCTGGTGAATGACGATCCGGGTGGGGGAATTGGGGTTACTCGATTTACAGGCAACTACTCCGACTACCTGAAGCATCGCGCGGATACAAGAGCACGCTGGATGCAGAAGTATCGCGATGAACAAGCCGAGCTTAAGCGCCTGCGCGCTGCCGTCCTCGACAACCACTCCGTTGGTCATGTGGGACGGGGGCCGAAGACCGAGGCTCGCGCCGCCAAGAAGTTCTACGCAGACCGCAATGCGAAGGTCGTCTCCCGCCGCGTGAATGATGCGCGTTCCAGGTACGAGGACGCAGAGAAGAACCAAGTCAGGAAGCCGCCCGCACAACTTGAGTTCCAAGGTCTGACGGCAGCAGATCAGGTTAGCAGTGGCCGGTCCAGCGGAGCTTCGTTCAGTGGTGGTTCGCCAGAGCCCGTACTCATAGCGACCAATCTGGCAGTTGACGGCAGGTTGGCTCCGACGTCGTTGAGTGTGAGCCGCGGGGAGAAGTGGTTGCTGACGGGCCCCAACGGTTCGGGGAAGTCGACTCTGCTCAAGGTCTTGGCTGGGAGACTGCAACCCACGGCAGGAAGCCTCACGCGCTCTGAGCGAGGTCGGATTGGAATGCTCGGCCAGGAGGTTGATGTGCCTGGTTTGGCGGAAGGCGTGCCGGGTCTGGCGGAAAGCGTGCCGAGTCTGGCGGAGGCCGGATCGGACAAATCAGTGCTGGAGTTCTACACGAAAGCTGTCGGTCGGGACCGAGCATCGAGGGTTCCGCTTAGCACCTTCGGTCTGATTGAGGGACGCGACTTGAATAGACCAGTGCGCGATCTGAGTGTGGGGCAACAGCGCAGGCTTGAACTGGCGATCGTGCTCGCTAACCCGCCCGAGATCCTGCTACTAGACGAGCCAACCAATCACTTCTCACTGTCCCTGGCAAGCGCGTTGGAGCAATCAATCCCTGATTATCCAGGGACAGTGATCGTTGCGTCCCACGACCGCTGGTTGAGGAAGAACTGGCAGGGCAAGCACTTACAGGTCGGTCCCCACGCACATAGCTAGTGTGCTGAGCACCGGTCCATGGACTGGTGCCTACCCCTGCAGATTGTGTCACTACGCCAACGACAGTGCTCTGCAGCGAAAGAACGTGTTGCAGACGTTCGCGACCTAGGGGGAGCGTGTCGAGGCCGCCGGGTACCGCACGGCACTGTCAGAGACTAATGCTGTGTCGTTCGTCATTAGACCTGGTCGCCAGGTTGTGCGATGTCGGGAGCGATCCCTATACTCGTGCAAGGTGATTGCGATCCAATCACCAATGCGCCCGTGGCTCAATGGATAGAGCATCTGACTACGGATCAGAAGGTTGGGGGTTCGAGTCCCTTCGGGCGCGCAGCAGTCCCCATCGGTGCGATCCACCGGCGGGGACTTTGCTTGTTAAGTAGGGTACAGGCGGACAAGTGTTGCAGTACCCCCCCGTGCCATATCGGGCGTCATCTGTAACCCACGGGCTGGTTTCGGTCTTTGGATTCTAGGTGTTGGGGTGTTGGGGTTGAACCAGACCCAGTCTGTTTCAGGGTGTGGGTGCCCGGTGGGTTTACCTTGCTTTCACATCTGTGAGTGTTGTAGACAATAATCCTTGTTTTCAAACTAGTTTTTGCCTACAAGGCACACAGATGCAACAGATAGCCCAAACGCAACAGATAACCCCGCGAAACTGAAACACCCCCAGGGCACTGCTGCAGTCCCCCAACCACAAACACGCCACCAACCCAGAAAGCAGGTCTGCTGGTTCCCCGCTAATCTGAAAGCATCTGAATGATTTGGTGGACGACTGGCTGGCCGCGCAACAGAACCCACGTGTTCGTCAGGTGATGCGAATCCCTGTACTGCGTAATGATTCCATCGTGTGCTTCACAGATCTTTGGTCCGCAATATAGATCTGCGAGGTCCATGAATTCGACCCCGGGAATGTTTGGAGCATTGAGGTCGGTGAACGGGACATAGTACTCGTCGCGGTCAATGTAGCAGCCATCGAGGCCTCGCTTCTCAAGACATTTCGGGGACAGGGTTCCGGTACGTGGATTGTCGCGCAGAGCGAGAACCTTCACCCCCGCCTCAGAGAGCTGCTGGAACCGGGCGATGTATCCGGCTGGGATCATCTCAATACCTTCGCGCTCGCGTGTCCCAATGGTCAGAACCAAGTCAGGCCTATCGCGCGTGAGGATCTCGATGATCTCGTCGTTCCAGGATTCGCAAGATGGGTCCATCTTGAACTCATCGACCGTGTTGTCAGTAAACAGGCAACTGGACTTGATGTATGCAAGGACTCGAGCATCTGATAGTTCTGCTGCAGTAATGGCTGCTTCAACCCACTGTTGCGAATGTGAACCGCCGACAACGGCGATGGTCTTCCTCGCTTCAGGGTTACCGAACTCGCAGACGACGATTCCCTCGCCTTTGATGCTCTGGCTGCATCCCTCGGCGTAAGCTCGCCCGGAAAAGTCATCCAGAGCTACAGAGGGGTGAGGAACTAGGTCGTCAATGTTTGTTGGAATCTTCTGAGCGAATTCCGGTTCGACTGATGACTCATCTGCCAGAAGTTGCTCGGCAACGTCCGCATTACCGCTTTTGTTCCCTATGTTGGTCTGAGCGGTTAGCTGCTCAATCGCGATTTGTGCTTCCGAATCGGCGGAATCAATTCTCGCTGTCCAAATCGTCAGTAGGATGACTGGAATCAGTAGCAGAGTCGCACTTGCCGTAAGCGTCTTCCACCATGAGGATGCCAGTTCTCTGGCTTTCCTGACAGGGTCTTCGATCAACTTTGTGGTGATGACCGCAAGTGCCAGCGATACCGTGATGATTCCCAGTCCGGCAACCAGCGACACATCTTGGCCGACTTGATGACGGTAGAACACCAGCAATGGCCAGTGCCACAAGTACAGTGCGAATGAGGAATCGGCGATGACAAGCACTGGCTTCCACTTCAACACGATGGGTTCCGCACCTACCCAAGAGGATGCGATAATCGCGCACGCAGCCAGCACTGGGAGCAGCGAAAGGAAGCCGGGAAGCAACCTGGAGAGGTCGAAGAAGGCCCCCAGAGACAGCAGGAGCAATAATCCTAGCAATCCGAGAATTTGCGCGACTCGACGATTCCGAACTCCTTTGTGCATCAATAGGAATAGCAGGGAGCCGGCCATGAACTCCCATAGGCGAGCAAATGTGTCGAAGTATGCCGCTGCCTGATTTGTTGATGTCCTGTAGACGGAGTAGGCGAACGATATGGCGAACACAGTTCCTGCTATGCCAATGAATACTTGGCGTAGAAGCTGGGGGTTGTCGTTCCTCCTGCGTAGAACTAACAGTGCGATACCCGCCCACAGCACCACTGCAAACAGGAAGTAGAACTGCACGTTTACGGCCAGTGCCCAGAACTGCTGGAACGGGGATGCCGAATTGTCCTGCTGAGCATAGTCAGCAGAAGCAGAGATCAGCTGCCAGTTCTCATAGAATCCAATAGCGGCGCGGGCGGGAGCTAACGCAGCGCGTTGCTCTCCGCGCGGCATCCAGACTTGAGCCAACAAAATGGTTGCGCTGATTACTACAACAGCGGAAGGTATGACACGCCGAGCCGTTTTCAGCAAGTAGTCACGAAGGCGACAGCTTAAGTCAAGTAATCCGTCAGCCTGCTGATACGACCGGTACAGGGACCCGACCGCAAAATAGCCAGCAACGACAAAGAAGACGTCGACACCGCCCGAGACCCTTCCGAACCAGATGTGGTAGATGGCGACCAGTACGGCTGCTACAGTCCTCAGTCCCTGGACGCCGATCAGATACCTACCTGTGATTGGGGTCACTGGAGCAGAAGCTGCCGAGGGGCTGTAGAGAACCGAAGATCTAGCAGGAGTTGCGGGGCCACCTGCATCGTGCTTTGGCGCAGCGTCTGCTCTGTGCTTGGGCGTGGATGAAGTGGTTGGCAACGTATCCCTTACTTCAAGGACACTGTCATTCGATCATGCACAGTCGGCATGTCCGGTGACGTCCAACCAATGTACAACGCGGTCATCATCTCGTCGAAAGCTATATCAGAGGCATTGGAGTCCGCTTTGAACAGCCCCGCAGTCTCGAGGACGACAAAGCCATGGATGGCAGCCCAAATGGTCATTGCCATACGGTTGGCATCCAGGTCTTCGGAGGGGTGCTCTACGGCGATCTTGGTGCAGACAGCGTCGATTGGGTCAAACAGTTTTTCATCAAGCTTCTTGACGTCCGGATTGATCCGATCGGTCAAGCTGCCATCTTGGCGTGCCTCGATCATTGCCTCGAATGCACCGTTGAACATGTTCGGTGCGTTGAGAGCCAGGTCCCGAATACCATGGCTTAGATCGAGTAGCTCCTGCTCCGCAGTCAAATCATTGTTCGTCTGTGCGATGGGATTGAAATACGTGTCAAAGCTGTTGAGGATGGCTTCAGCCAATAGTGCTTCTTTAGACCCGAATAGTGTGTATACGGCATTGGTGGAGGTGCCGGCTCTGCTACTGATCTTCCGAAGTGAAACTGTTCGGTAGCCGTCACTCACTAGCACCTTCGTAGCCTCGTCAAGCAGACGGTTCCTGAGATCCTCATCGTACGTTTTGGGTCGCCCCACGGCTTCTCCTCACCCTCTAGTAGCCCCCAAGTATGCGCCACGGGAGCTTGTCAGACGCCTCTACGTCAGCAGAATTGAACAAACAAAGGTTCAAAATGGAAGGTAACTGATGACAGACGCGCCATTGTCAAAGTCGTATTGACAGTAATCATACGACCTCAGATGCTCATTGTATGGTGCTTGACCTGCGAATCTAGGTCAAATTGCCGTTTTCTGGACCAGGATGGACATAAGTCCAAGGCTCTCGAGTCAGCCTGTGCAATTCGAAACGTTCCAGATAGCCGCGACTGTCCGTCGCGGCCCCCATACCCGTCGAATCGGCGATAAGAGCGAAGACCTGGTCTCCTGTGACATTCCGACTGCGAAAGTCTTTCAAAGTCACGGCTCCGTCGCGCTTTGCCAGCCTGTTCCCCGACGGGCCGAGGACCAGGGGGACATGCACATAATCGGGTTGCATGCCGCCCAGTACCTGAGACAAGTAGGCTTGCGTCGGTGCGGAATCGAGCAAATCATCACCCCGGACGACCTGGTCAATTCCCATACACAGGTCGTCAACGACTACGGCAAGGTTATAGGCGAATGCGCCGTCGCCACGCTGCAGCACCACTTGTTCTACAGGACGCGTCACTTCCCCGTGGAGTTCATCGTGGATGGTCCATTCCAAAACCTGTGGTTTGAAGCGCAGTGCAGGCTTAGCGCCGCGCGCTGCCAACTTTGCCCGCTTCGCTTCTCTTTCCACCTCTGTGAGTGTCGAACAAGGTCCCGGGTAGGAGGAAGGTGCAGAGTGTGCCGCCGACGCCGCTTCACGAATGTCCCTCCTCGAACAGAAGCACTCGAATATCAAATCGTCGTTCTTTAGTCTGCGAATTGCATCCTCGTACAAGTGGAGTCGCTCACTTTGAATGATGATCGGGCTATCCCAGTCGATGCCGATTTCCCGTAGGTCGTCGATCTGCACCTGGGGGTCGCGGGCTCGATCTTTGTCCAGATCCTCTAGCCGCAGGAAGAACTTCCGCCCGGACTTTCGCGCACAAGCCCAAGCAATCAGGGCAGTACGCAAGTTCCCCAAGTGCAGTTCTCCTGTTGGGGAAGGGGCATATCGTCCGGCGGTCATTACGCCAGTTTGGTACAACTTTGGCCTGCAAGTTAAGTGTCCACTATTCGACCCACTTGATTGTTGGGGTGTGGTCACGGCATGATTTTGAAAGAACGACCATCAAGAGCAGCCGAGAGACCTGGCTCCGTGACGCTGCAGCAACCGGCTTATGCGAGGTGCTACCGCCAGGACCGATGGAGGAACTTTGATCGACTTAGTCGATGTCCGCAAGGTGTATCCCATTCCAGGTTCGTCGCCTGTAGTGGCCCTTGATGATGTCACCCTGCATGTAGAAGCTGGCTCAATTCACGGGATCGTCGGCCAGTCTGGCGCGGGTAAGTCGACTCTGATCCGCTGCCTTACTGCTCTGGAACGACCAACTTCTGGAACTATCACCGTCAATGGCATTGACATGACTGCACTGTCGGGACAACCTCTGCGTGCAGCACGACGCAATATCGGCATGGTTTTTCAGAAGCCGAACCTGCTTGATGCTAGGACAGCGGCCGCCAATATCGCTTACCCCATGCGCCTGATAGGAGTGGCGTCAGCTGAAGCGGGTGAGCGCGTCCAGGAGCTCCTAAATTTGGTAGGACTTGGTGATCGCGGGTCCTCTTACCCCAGCCAGCTTTCCGGTGGCCAGCAGCAGCGCATCGGAATCGCACGAGGAATGGCGGCAAATCCGCCGGTTCTCCTTTGCGATGAGCCAACTTCTGCCCTGGACGCCGGCTCTACCCGCCAGATCATGAGCCTGTTGCAGGAACTGCGCGACAAGTCTGGCGTAACCATCGTGATAATCACCCACGAAATGGGTGTCGTTCGCGATATCTGCGATTCCGTTACGCTACTGCAGCGCGGTGCGGTGGTGCAGTCCGGTACGCTCCAGGAAGTCCTTTCCCAGACGGGATCTGAGTTGTCCGAGGAACTTGTGCCGCGACCCAATGTCGACGGTGTGCAATTGGGTCTCAACCAAACGCTGCTGGACGTCTCGTTCACATCGCATCCAGGAATTCCCACGGGTGCTTCGGTGCTAAACTTGGTGGCTTCGTTGGGAGCTGATGTTGCTGCAGGGCGCTTTGAGTCCATCGACGACAATCTTCAGGTTGGTCGATTGGCTCTGGCGGTTCCCGCCTATCACGCTCGAGCTATTGCAGGTCAGTTGCAGCGCTCCGGTGTCCAGGTGAAGGAGTGGTCCGAATGATCCTCACTCCGACCCTTCAGGCTGCGGCGGCTAACACTCTATTTGTTGCTGCTCGCGAGAAGCCGACCTGGTTCGACAACGCGATTCTCATTCAGAAGTTCTGGCCCGCGGTTTGGGAGACGTTACTGATGGTCGGATTCGCGACCCTCTTTACGGTCTTGCTAGGACTTCCTTTGGGATTGCTGCTTGCATCCAGTTCACCGAACGGGTTGAAGCCGCGTCCGGTCATGAACCAGATTATTGGCGGTACCGTGAACGTGGTCCGTTCGTTTCCCTTCATGATTCTGATAATTGCGTTAATTCCATTGACGCGTTTGATCGTTGGGACAGCTCTTGGGTGGAAGGCCGTGGTGGTGCCGCTTGTGATCGGTGCGGTGCCCTTCTTCGCTCGCCTCGTTGAGTCGAACGTCATGGCTGTGACTCCCGGCAAAATCGAAGCTGCGCAGATGATGGGTGCCTCGAACCGCCGTATCGAATGGGGAGTGCAGGTTCGTGAGGCGATGCCTGAACTGATCCAATCCACGACCGTTCTCTTCATCACCCTGGTCGGATACTCGGCTATGGCCGGTGTCGTCGGTGGTGGAGGTCTGGGTGCACTTGCCGTGAATTACGGTTATCAGCAGTGGATGGATGACGTGATGATCGCTACGGTCATTGCGATGGTGATAATCGTCCAGGCAGTTCAGATGCTTGGTGACATGTTCAGCCGACTGGCGAACCACCGCTAAGGCAACGCCAGTCGGATTCACTTTTCGCCTTAGTGAGCCAAGGTTCCGGGCCGTGACTTCAAAGCACTTGCGTGATGGCGGGCGGAACTCCTCCGAACAAAGACCTTTCGAAGCCTACAAACGTGTGTTCCCAAGATCGGGCACACCTGTCAAACAAGGAGCAACAACTATGCGTGCAGTACGCGCACTTGCCCTAACGTCCATCGTCGCCGTCGCGCTTGCCGGATGTGCCAACGGTGCATCCAAGGATGACAAGAATGAGGCCCCCGAATCCGGTGCGGCCGCCCCCGAGGTTGTCACCATCAAAGTTGGTGCGACCCCCAGTCCCCACGGAGTGATCCTCAACTGGGTCAACGATAACCTTGCAGCAGAAGAAGGCCTGAACATCGAGGTGCTCGAGTTCACCGACTACATTAAGCCGAACGAAGGCCTGGCAGACGGTTCACTCGATGCCAATTTCTTCCAGCACGTTCCCTATCTGGAGCTTAGCAACGAGGAGAATGGTTGGAACTTCGAGCACGGTGAAGGCGTTCACATTGAACCGCTCGCCCTCTACTCGGAGAACTACGAGGAAATTGCGGACATTCCCGACAACGCGAAGATCGGTGTCATCAACGACCCGACTAACCAGGACCGCGCACTGAAGCTTCTGTCTGACCAGGGCTTCGTGGAACTTCCGGCCAGCGGTGACATAAATGTTGCAACGGTGACACCTCTTCGCGGCGTTGAGCTAATCGAGGTTGAGGGGCCGGCTCTGGTTCGCACCCTGTCTGACGTGGATGCTGCTGTTATTAATGGCAACTTCGCCCAAGAAGGCGGGCTGACCCCGGCCGAGGCGCTTGCTATCGAGAGCACCGAGAACAATCCCTACGTCAACATCATCGCGTGGGATCCCAATGGCAAGAACCTTGAGGCTGTGAAGAAGCTTGAGGCTCTACTGCACTCTGACAAGGTCCGTGAGTTCATAGTTACGAACTGGCCCGATCAGTCAGTGATTCCGGCGTTCTAGTCCTTAGCTGCTCAATCACGCAACGAGAAGGCCGCGGCTGTCTCCCCTCCGGAGGCAGCCGCGGCCTTTTGTCATTCGCGTCAGTTGTCTCAGACGTCTAGTCGACCACTCCGTACAGCCTGTCGCCGGCATCCCCCAGCCCGGGAACGATATACGCCTTTTCGTTGAGCCTCTCGTCAACCGCTGCGACAACAACCTTCACACCGACGCGAGCGCCGATCTTGTCTTCCAGCTCAGCTAGCCCTTCGGGAGCTGCAAGCAGGCATACACAAGTCACGTCGCTGGCACCGTGATCCTGCAGGTAGTCGATGGTCGCAACCATCGTGTGGCCCGTGGCCAGCATCGGGTCCACCACGTAGCACTGCCTTCCCGATAGATCATCGGGAAGGCGCCGGGCATACGTTTCAATTTCGAGAGAGTCCTCGTCCCTCCTCATCCCCAAGAACCCAACCTCGGCCGTGGGCAGAAGGCGGGTCATTCCATCCAGCATGCCCAAGCCAGCGCGCAAAATGGGGATGACCAATGGGCGCGGTTCAGAAAGCTTGACTCCCGTGGCAGGTGCCACAGGCGTCTCAATTTCGATGGGGTCGACAGCAACATTGCGAGTGGCTTCGTAAGCAAGCAGGGTCACCAACTCGTCAACCAGCAAACGAAATGTCGGTGAAGGTGTGTTCTTGTCACGCAGCACAGTGAGTTTGTGATTGACCAGGGGGTGATTCACTACCAGAAGCTCCATTGCTTCAGGATATAGGGCTACTGCACGACTAGGTGACGGTTCGTCACGCTTCCGACTCATCCCAAGATCCTTGCTATGGCCGCAGTTCCAGGTAGCCTTTGACTGTGACCGGGACAAAGGCTGACCGAAGTGCGCTTGAGAGGATGATGATTCGCGCCCTGCGAATCGCGTATGAAGCTGCCGAGCACGGGGATGTCCCCGTTGGGGCGCTGGTGCTCGATTCAGAGGGGCACATCATTGGGCGAGGTCACAACCGCCGAGAAGTCGATGACGACCCAACGGCACACGCTGAAATCATCGCTTTGCGACAAGCTGGACGTCGTCTGGGAACATGGAACTTGAGTGGGTGCACTCTGGTAGTAACCCTTGAGCCGTGCACTATGTGTGCGGGGGCAATCGTCAACAGCCGAATTGACCGCCTTGTGTTCGGGGCTTGGGACGACAAAGCGGGGGCCTGTGGGAGTGTGCGGGACGTGGTGCGTGATGCTCGCCTGAATCATGAAGTCGAAGTCGTATCCGGGATCATGGCCGAGGAAGCAGCTGCACAGCTCTCCGGATTCTTCATTTCGAAACGTGGTATCCCGGGTGAGGAACATTGGGCGCGTCCACGTCCAATTACCGGTGGGGCAGGTTCTGCACCCAGTTTGACCTCTCGCATCGATCCGGTGGCAGATTCACCCACGACCGGACCTGTGCCGCAGCTTGCCGGTCTTTCCAGGCCAGCACCCAAACCACCGACGGAAAGTGTCTCCGTCCAACCCTTGTCGCCGCGAATATCGCAGCCGTATACGTCTAGGACTCCGCGGTCGCTTGCGAAGCAAGAACCCGGTTCTGACCTTCAGATTTCTGGTGTGCGTCGCCGTGCCGACCGACACCGGGGCAAGCCGGTGATTCCGCCGCTGAGGACGGATGACGACTTCTAGCCGAGCTTACGTTTCTGGAAGGCGTAATACTCCTGACATAAGTCTGTGTTGGGTGACCTGCCACCACGGCAGAGCAACCACCGCGAAGAACAAAAGGGGAGTGGTGTCCGCGCGGTGACGGTCGGCATTAGGACTGTGCGGAGTGCTTGTCCGCTAGACGATCTTCGGCGAGAGCTTTGTCGTGCGCCGACACCTTGTCCTTGGCCAGCGCCATGTCGTGAGCGACCATCGCTGAAACGATCTGTTCGAAGGTCATGGATGGCATCCATCCCAGGATGTTGCGGGCTCGTGAAGGATTTCCTGAAAGCGCAACTGGGTCAGCGGGGCGAAAGAACTGTGGGTCAACTTCGACATGATCTTCCCAGTTTTCGATTCCGGCGGCGCGGAAGGCAGCGGCAACGAATTCTCCAACAGTGCGGGGCTCCCCGGTCGCGATTACGAACTCGCCCGGCTCTGGAGCATCATTGCTGCCGACACCGGCCACTATCTGCATTGCCTCGACGTAGTCGGGGGCCCATCCCCAGTCGCGCATGGCCTCTAGGTTCCCTAGCTTCAGAACGTCCAGTTCGCCGCGTGCGACAGCGACGGCACCCTTGGTGATCTTGCGGGAGACAAATGTAGGGGGGCGCAGTGTCGATTCATGTCCGTAGAGAATCAACGCCGTGACGGCCAACCCCTTCTTACGGTACGCGCGCGCCATCAGATGTGCGTAGGCCTTTGCGGCTCCGTAGGGGGAGACAGGGGAAATCGGTGTGTCCTCGTCTTGGGGACAAATATCCGGAGACCCGAAGATCTCGGAACTCGACGCGTGCACCACTCGGACGGGATGACCGGACTTCTCTTGGAACCGCCATGCGGCCTCGAACACGTTCACGGCTCCCTGTCCCGTGACCGCACCGGTTTCAGCAGGGTGGTCCCACGAATACCCGACCGAAGAGATGGCGGCCAGGTTCACGATTGCATCGGGGGCGACGTGGCTAACCAGTTGAACCAATCCGTCAAGGTCCAAGAGGTCGCCGACATGAACTTGGATGCCGTGTTCTGCGGGGGCGTGGGGCGTGCGGGGCGGGCTCCCTGTGTTGCAGGCACCCGGCAGCATAGGGGCGGACTCCGGTGGAACCTCAGACGCTCGAACCAGGCCGTGGACCTCCACGCCCCGCTCCAGTAAGCGCTTCGCCAGAAGTGTCCCATCCTGACCCCACAGGCCGGTGATAAGAATGCGCTGGCGGGCCGGCACGTCGGGATTCCTCGGCGCCACGATCAGTGCTCCAACTCGAGGATTGCCTTCTGCTCAGCGAGATCGTTGTCAACCATCATGTGCACAAGTTGCTCAAAGTTCACCTTCGGCTCCCAGCCAAGCACTTCGCGGGCTTTGGTTGGGTCACCGATCAGAAGCTCGACTTCTGCAGGGCGCATGAATCGGGGGTCCTGCTTGATTAGGCCCTCCCAGTCGCTGATGCCGACTCGGTCGAAAGCCGTGGCAAGGAAGTCTCGCACTGAATGGGTCTCACCTGTAGCAACGACATATTCGCTCCCTTCAGGCTGCTGCAGCATCCGCCACATCGCCTCGACGTAGTCACCCGCGTATCCCCAGTCCCGCTTGGCGTCCAGGTTGCCTAGAGTGATGTCGCCCTGCATGCCCAGAGCTATGCGGGCAACGGCTTGGCTGATCTTCCTCGTAACGAACTCGGGTCCTCGACGCGGTGATTCGTGGTTGAACAAGATTCCCGAGGACGCGTGTAGACCGTATGACTCCCTGTAGTTAATGGTCATGTAGTGTCCGTATACCTTGGAAACTCCGTACGGGCTCCTCGGCCACAGCAGCGTCGTTTCACGCTGAGGGACCTCTTGGACCTTGCCGAACATTTCCGACGAGGACGCCTGGTAAAAGCGCACTTTGTCTATGTCATTGCCCGCCCAGATGCGGATCGCTTCAAGGATGTTCAGTACGCCCAGACCTGTCACGTTCGAAGTGATAACCGGGTGGTCCCAGGAGTAAGCGACGAAGGACATGGCACCAAGGTTGTAGACCTCGTCGGGCTGGGTTGCTTCGAGAATGCGGATTAGGCCTGGAAGATCCTCCAGATCACCTTCCACCAGTTGCAGCTTGGGGACAAGGTCGGTAACCGTCTGCGCCTTCGGGTTGTTCTGTCCACGGATCAGACCGAAGACTTCATAGCCTTTTGAGAGCAGCAGTTCAGCCAGATAAGGGCCATCTTGGCCCGTGATTCCGGTGATAAGTGCACGGGGCATCGGGGAAACCTATCGTTGGGGTCGCTACCGCAGTAACTATACCCACGACGGGCGTTCGAGCACGTTGTGGAGGATGCTCCCTGAGCCCGGTGGGTTTGAGACTTTCCTAGCACACAGGACATGTGAAAGAACGCTCGGGGGGAACTGTTCCAAAAGTGCAGGTAATCCATGAGATGGGGGTCCAAATTGGACCTGGTTTTCGGTAGGATTAGGGAGAAATTTCCTCGGCTCATTGGAGAACTCGAATGAAAAGACTCTTCTCACTATCAGGTGCATTGGCCGGCGCATTAGCTGTAGTGCTGACTATGTTCACCGCAGCGACGCCCGCTTATGCGGCTGACGAGCCGGATGCGTTTGACGCTCTCCGGACAAAGTTTACCGATATGGCGGTTGGTGGTGACTACGATCCTGACTCCCCGGCATTGCAGCCGATGCTCGATTCGATCAACGATACGGCGCAGCTCTACTGGGACAAGATGAACAAGAGTCCTGTATCCAACGCGATCAAGGGTCACTACCGGGATGCCAACGACCAGGAAATCCCCGGCCTCGACGCGTCGCAGGATTATATTTTCGAGGAATATCCTCTGGGACGCAGACGTCCGTCTTCGACCGTCTACATCAACGCGAACTCGATCCACTTCACCTTCCAATACCTGAGGGCAATGGCGACCGCATACGCCACCGAAGGCACGGATCTGTACCACAACCAGGAGATGCTGGCAGACATCAAGTCTGCGATCAAGTTCGTCTACGAGAATCACTTCAATCCGGGAATCACCCGTTACGGAAACTGGTTCTCGTGGCAGTTGGGTGGCCCAATTTATCTGGGTGAAACTCTGATGCTGCTGTACGACGAGTTGACTGAGCAAGAGATCACGGACTACTCCACTGCGATGATCCACTTCCTTGGAAAGGCCGCTTTCACCGGAGCGAATGCCACATGGGCTAGCCGAGTTCGCATGTACACGGGCATCCTGCTCAAGGACAATGACTGGCTGACCTACGTTCAGAACTACATGCCGGGTGTCTTGAAGTACTCGACGCAGCTTGATGGCTACTACTTGGACGGCACGTTCATTCAGCACGACACCATCACGTACAACGGTGGCTACGGTCTGATGGCGCTGACGGACTCCGCGTTTATCTTGCATATGCTGGCCGGTTCCCAGTGGGCGCTGCCCGAGGAGAACACTGACATCGTCTACAAGTGGGTGTATGACAGCTACGAGCCGTTTGTCTACAGGGGTCTTGCCATGGACGCGTTCCGCGGTCGAGAGATCACGCGTTACGACACCACCCAGCCTCGTGGCGGTCTGATCATCGCGAATGCGATCCTCATGCTGGCAGCTTCGGCACCGGAAGGTATCGCGAACGATTTCCGTTCCATGGTGAAGACCTGGTTCTACGACAACGACCTAATGATTGACGAGATGAACAATGGTGCCGACACCCCCTGGTACAAGTTCCCGTTGGATACTGCGGTAAAGGTCAACAACATCGTCAATGATCCGACGATCAACAGTCGCGACCTGTCAGCCAAGAACTTCCAGATGAACGCTGGTGCTCGCGCAATCCACTGGCGCGGCACCTGGACATATACCGTTGCCATGACCTCCAAGAGGATCTCTAACTGCGAGATCGGTGACTCGAATGCCAGGGGTTGGTATACGGGCCTGGGCATGACCCACCTGTACAACAACGACCTGGGTCGATACGAGGGCGTCAACAAGGCGACGATTGACTGGTATCGCTTGCCCGGCACGACATCGGCATACGGCAGAAGCGTTAGCTCGCAGACAAAGAACCAGAAGAGCTTTGTCGGTGGCACAACGCTGACCGCTCCAAACTCGCAGTTCGGGGCAACCGGCATGGACCTGGTTATCAGTCCGAATAACCTGAAGATGAAGAAGTCCTGGTTCCAGTTTGACGACGAGATCGTAGCGTTGGGTTCCGACATCTCGGGCACCGGCACCATCGAGACCACGCTTGAAAACTATATGTTGGACGAAGACAACCGGAACTTCAGCATCAACGGCAAGCGGCAGACGATGGCTATGGATGGTGTGGTTGCCGACTACTCCGATGTGAAGACCCTGCACATTGAAGGGAACGTCCCCGGATCCGACATTGGTTTCTACCTGCCCAGTGGTACTGACCTGAAGGCAAAGAGCGAGAACCGCACCGGTAAGTGGAGTGACCTGGGTGAGTACAACACGGACGACACTGAGCAGAACGCAGACTTCTTCACCATCTGGATCCCGCATGGTCAGAATGCTACGAATGCCGACTACGCATACGTCCTACTCCCGGGCAAGAGTGTTGCCGAAACGTCCTCGTACGCATCTGGGTCCGACATCGAAATTCTGAGACAGGATTCCTCGGCCCATATAGTCCGCGAGCGTACTCTGGGCTTGGTTGGAGCCAACTTCTGGAACGACGGCAACAACCGCATTGAGTTGCCTGGTTCACCGAACTTTGTGACCGTCGACAGGGCCGCCAGCGTCATGGTGCGCGAGGACGATAATCGTCTAGACATCTCGGTCGCTGATTCGACCCAGGAGAATGACGGTTTCATCAATGTGGAAATTAACCGTGCCGCTCGTGGCGTACTGGCGCTGGCCGACGGCATGGAAGTGCTGGAGACCTCTCCGAGCATCAAGCTGCGCATCAATGTCAACAAGTCTGCAGGCAAGCCGTTTGAAGCGAGCTTCTCCTACGAGCCGGTTGCCCTCGGATCCACCGAGATCACCAGCACGAAGTTGGTTGATGGTGCACTTGAGGTCACCCTGAAGACTGTTCCAGGGGCTTCGTCATACAATGTTCAGCTTGGGACCGAGCCTGGCATCTACACCAGGACGGTCAACTCGAAGAGCAACGTTGTTCCGATCTACGGCTTGCAGCCGGGTGCAACGTACTACCTGGCGGCCACTGCCAAGGATGCGTTCGAGGAATCCGAGTTGAGTCCCGAGGTATCTTTCCCCGTCCCCCTCACCATGGAATTCGTGGATGAGTACGAGGACTTCTCTAGACTGCTCGCTTACTCCGCTGGATGGGAGCCGGACGCAGGAAATCCGAACAATTTCGCCGGCGATATCACGCGCATCAAGCGCAAAGCGCAAACGGTCGAGTGGTTCACCTATATGCTTCCCGACCTGCAGAACTTCGAGTTGGAGACCTACGGGTACCGCAACTCGATCGGTGACATAAAGCTCTACACGTCCGAGGACGGAGAGTCTTGGACTCTGCAGCCGTACAAGAAGTTGAACACGGGTGCGACGGAGTGGTTCCGTGAGTTGTTGACGCCAGACGGGGCGGTGAACGCGAACGCGAACTACCTCAAGGTGGAACTCAACAGCCACCCGGAGCGTGTCTGGGCACCGCAGTTCACCAAGTTCCGCGCGACCATGAAGAACACCAGCGATGTCGTGACTGTTCGTGACCCGTTGCTCAACGACTCTCGCACATACGAGACCGCGGGCATTGAGTTTCGGGCGAACGACGACCCGGAGAAGTACGGCGGCGACTCTGATATCGCAGTCGCAACCGGTGAGGGTGTTGACGACAACTGGCTGACCTACAGCTACACAAGTATTGACGAACTAACGTTGGTTTACAGTGCTGCAAATGCGGCAGATGTGAGGGTAGCATCGTCCAAAGACGGCGAGATCTGGGAGGTCTTGACGTCAGCGACACCGCCCGTTACCTCGAACCCACCAGGTGACCTGCCGCGACACACTGCTACGTTCACCCCGCCGGAGGGTACGAACTTCGTAAAGGTGTTCGCTGCTAAGGACAGCGTGCTGTCGGACATGACTTTGAAGTACCGTCCGGACAACTCGCCGATCCAGAAGATCCGGTTTGCGGATTCGCGGATCGATGGAGTGATTGGCTACGACCAGATTCCACTGTTGAAAAAGGCCCCTGCCAATGGCATCAGCGAGATCGAATACAACGTGGGCGACGACAAGGTCATGTCCTACAACGGCGGCACCCTGAAATTCTTGAGTCAGGGACGCACCGAGGCTGTTGCAACCATCGTCGATACCGATGTGAGCGCAACTTTGCCTGTGACTGTCTACAAGGACCTAGCGCTGCGGCGACCTGTAACAGCTAGTTCCGCGCATCCCTCGTACGTGGCTAGCAACGCGACGAATGGGGATCTCCTGGTGACGCGTTGGCAGTCAAACACCAACCTGGACGAGTGGCTCCAGGTCGACCTCGGTTCCACCCAGGTGTTCGATTCGATCGACATCAAGTGGTATTCGAATGGTGCAGACTATGACATCCTCGTCTCCAACAACGGCACTTCATGGACAACGGTAAAGGAAGTTCGCGGTGCCGGAGCAGGCGACTATGTGCGCTTCGATTTCAGCGAGCCTTTGACCGCGCGCTATGTCAAAGTCCAGGGGATCACAGAGTCGCAGTATTCGCTGTTCTCGATGCGCGCATTGCAGAGGACCGGCAGTGACGACGCTGAGATTGAGAGTCGGAACCTAGCATTGGGCAAGCCCGCAACAGCAAGTGCAAACGATCCGAACAGCTCTTCCCTGACGCCAGATAAGGCGGTCGATGGAAACACCGGCACACGTTGGGCATCTGGCCGAAACAACGACCAGTGGTTCATTGTCAACCTGGGTGAGGCAGCTGAAGTCGACGGCATCAACATCCTGTGGGAGGGTGCCGCCGGCAAGGAGTACAAGATTCAGATCTCCAGTGACGGGGAGAACTGGACCGACATGGTTCACGAGAAGAACAACTCGGGTGCCGGCTGGCAGCGCTACACGTTGGAGAACAAGTTCACCGGTCAGTACGTCCGAATGCTCGGAATCTCGCGTGTTAACCAGCAGTACGGCTACTCGATGTTCGAGTTCGAGGTCATGGGCGTCATGCGCTCCGATAAGGAAGTGCAGCCGTTCGAATCGATCAGCTTGAACCCAGCGGAGACATCTCTGCTGAACGGCCAGACCGAGCGCCTGACGGCGAACACCACACCAAAGGTGAACGCGATCAGCGTCGGTTGGAAGTCTTCGGCCCCCGAGGTTGTTTCAGTCAGCGACACCGGTGTGATTCGTGCTCGTGCGGCATCCGGATCGGCTGTGATCACGGCGTACTCGGTCCTCGACCCCGAAATCAAAGCGGAGTCGACAGTGACGATCACCCCCTACGTGGGAAGTCCCGTGAAGGTGGAGTCGATTTCGATCACGGGTACTCCAACTGAGGTTGTGTATCCGCGCGACGAAGTGGCACTGTCCGCGGTCGTCTTGCCTGAGGATGCCACCAACACTGGTGTGTCCTGGAAGTCGAGCGATCCGTCCGTCGCGATCGTGAACGCTGGCGGCGTCGTAAAGGCTGTCGGCCCGGGCGTAGCGACGATTACCGCTACCTCCGTTTCCTCCGGATTGAAGGACTCGGTGGACATAGCGGTTTCCGATGCAATCATCTACGAACCGGAAGTTGTGGTTTCCCCTGCGGTTGTGGTCGAGGGTGTTGCATTTGCAGTGAAGGGCAGTGGTTTTGCTCCGGGCGAAGACGTTCTGATCAAGGTTGGAGATGCGGAGGCCGTTACGGTCAAGGTTGATCTTGCCGGTGACTTCCGTAAGGCTCTGACGGCTCCGGTTGGAACTCACGAAGTTGTCGCCATTGGCGCTGTTTCTGCAGTCGAAGCCAGGTCTTCGGTTACGGTAACGGCCCCTAATTACGAACCGTCAATCTCCGTCAATCCGGATTCGGTCGCTCCCAATGGTGCTTTCGCTGTGAAGGGCACTGGTTTTGCTCCGTTTGAGGACGTGACGTTGAGTGTTGCCGCTGGCGGTGAGGATGTGAGTGTTCCTGTGGTGGTGGCTGCCGATGCTGCTGGTGAGTTCTCACGGGCGCTCAATGCTCCTACAGCCACTGGGCCTATTGAAGTGAAGGCTCTCGGTGCTGTCTCAGCCAAGGAAGCCAAGGCTTTGGTGGCTGTCGTGGCTCCGGTGTATGAGCCGTCGATCGTTGTTGATGCTGCTTCTGTGTCACCTGGTGGAGCATTCTTGATTCGTGGCAGTGGGTTTGCTGCGGGCGAAGATGTTTCTGTTGTGGTTGGTTCAGCTGCTCCTGTTTCGGTGAAGGCTGATGCCGCTGGCAAGTTCACGCGCACTTTGAATGCTCCGGCGGATACTGGTTCGCATGAGGTGGTAGCGGTTGGTTCCGTGTCTGCTGTGGAGGCGAAGGCTTCGGTGACTGTCACAGCGGATACCTACGATCCTGCTATCAACGTTGATCCGGCAACTGTGGTTGACGGTGTTGCATTCGCTGTCAAGGGCACTGGTTTCGCGCCCGGTGAGAACGTAACGATCAAGGTCGGCGATGCCGCACCGGTCACGGTGAAGGCTGACGCTGCTGGCAAGTTCACCAAGGCGCTTACTGCTCCGGTTGGTAACCACCAGGTGGTGGCAAGGGGTGCGGTCTCCGCCAAGGACGTCACTGCTTCGGTGACTGTCACTGGTGTGGAGTACTCGCCGTCTGTGGAGTTGCCAGAATCGGTGACGGTTGGAGAGGTCTTCGCTGTCAAGGGCACTGGTTTCGCCCCTGGTGAGGATGTTTCTGTTGTGGTCGGTTCCGCTGCTCCGGTAATCGTGAAAGCTGATGCTGCTGGTCGATTCTCCAAGGCCTTTGATGCTCCAGCTGAGCCGGGGACTGTTGAGATCAGCGCTAAGGGTGCTGTTTCTGGCGTCGAGGTGACTGCTTCTGTCCTCGTTGAGGAAGGGCAGCAGCCACCCAAGGACTTGAAAGTGGTTCGTCACTCAGGTGCTACGCGTTATGAGACGTCCTTGGAGTTGCTGAAGTCTGCTACTACGGGGGCCCCGGTCTTTGTCGCTACCGGTAATGGGTTTGCTGATGCTTTGTCGGCGGCTCCTGCCGCGGCATTGGAGGGTGGCCGTGTGGTGCTGACCCACCCGCGAAATGTTGATGCGGACCTGGTTGCGCAGATCAGGGCTTTGGCTCCGAAGAACATTTACATTGTTGGTGGCACTGTCGCGGTCTCTTCTTCGGTTGAGAACGCTCTGGTGGCTATTGATGGTGTGGAGGTTACGCGCTTGTCGGGTGCTTCTAGGTATGAGACGTCCTTGGCGATTTACGATGAGTTCTTTGCTGGTCGGGATTTGACTGATGTATTTGTTGCTACGGGCCGGTCTTTCCCTGATGCTTTGGCTGCCTCAGCTGCTGCTGGCGCACTGCAGGCTCCGGTGGTTTTGGTTGATGGCAAATCCACATCAGTCCCTGTTGAGGTCACTAACCGGTTGGTTGCCGACAAGGTTGATTTGACCTTGATTGCTGGGGGCACTGGTGCAATCTCTAAGGGTGTTGAAGATGCTCTGGCAGCTAAGGTTGGGGAAGTCTTCCGCCTGTCGGGCGCTAACCGCTTGGCAACTTCGGTTGCGATCAACGCTTGGGTCGACAGCCAACTAGATACCGCAGTGGTCAGGGATGTATATGTTGCCACCGCGTCGTCCTACCCGGATGCTTTGTCGGCTGCTGCCCCGGCAGGTGACGAAGCTGCCAGATTGGTTTTGTCTAGCAAGGATTGCATGCCCAAGGCTGCGGTTGAGGCGATCAACTCCTACACGGCACTGGAAACTTTGCACCTGGTTGGTGGGAAAAACGCTCTGACTGACAACGTGGGCAAACTCAACCAATGCAAGTAGGAAACCAAGTAGCTGGCCACTGACAGCTAGCTGTTAACAATCAGGGGCCGGGTGTCCGTCCAAAGAGGACATGCACCCGGCCCCAAACTTTTTGGTACTCCCACAGCCATCTTTCGCATCTGTGACTGTTGTAGGCAAAAACAGGCCCGAAAACGAGAATTATTGCCTACAACAGTCACAGATGTGAGAGCAAGCTAAACCCACAAGGACCCAAGCCGCGAATTACTGCCCACAAAGCACTCAAATACACCAGCAACCCCGGGCGGGCAACCCTGGACGGGCCGTACCGCCAACAGCCCCAGATCCAGTCAGCGATCCCCAGTGGCCTTAACCCCGGTACACCTCCAGAATGCGCGCCAAAACGGTGGGTGTCGCAAACTGCTGCACGTGGTTCTGCTGCCAGGAGTCAGCTCGGCTGGCAAATTCCTCGTCCGTAAGAGCACGGAGAATCCGCTTGCCGAACTCCTCGGCATCGTGGACGTTGACCAGTAGGTCCTCGTTCGATGCCATCGTTGACCGGTACCCGGGATTATCACCGGCCAGGACCACTTTGGAGCCAGCGGCCATAGCCTCGATCAGGACGATACCGAAGCTCTCAGCACCCGTGGAAGCAAAAGCAACCACGTCCGCACCCTTGAGTAGGCCAGCCTTGTCGCCCTCTTCGATAAACCCAAGGAATTCGACGGGAGTACGCAGGCTGCGAGCCTGCTCCTCGATCTTCGTGCGCAGTGGGCCATCGCCAGCAACAACGACTTCTACGTTACCGAATCCGGGCTGTGTCTCGCAGTATGCGATCGCGTCCAGGAGTTTGTCGCACCCCTTGCGTTCGACAAGGCGTCCCAGGAAAAGGATTCTTTTTCGGCCGGTTGGCCCATTAATCGGTTCTGCGTCCTGGTACGACGCAACATCGATTGGACTGGGAATGATCGTGGTGGGAACGCGGTAGGCTTTACGCGCCAAATCCTGGGCCACAGGCGAGAGCGCTACATGTTGGTCAACGTGCTTCATGCTTCCATTAGTCAAGAGTCCCAGCCCATAGTTCGCCGACATAACGGCTCGTCCGGCGGGGGCGATGAGGAAGGTGGACACGATTCTCGGTGGATTCATCAACCCCGTCGAAGGCGACTTCGCGGCTTTGATAATCCGCCCGGCCAGGAAGGGAGAGTACGGTGCGGAAACGTGCAGTACGTCGAACTGCTCGTGCTTCAGGACCTGGCGTATCGCACTCTTCTTCGACGGCAACGGTATGCGCATCACGTTGCCGTTGAAGCGGACCTTCACGTTGCGACTCAAGCTGTGAACGTTCGGGATATCGGTGCGGTGGGTTTCACCAACAAGGTAGTGAACTTCGTGGCCCTGAGCGGTGAGCTCGCGCCCCAGCGACAGCAGATACTGCTGAACGCCGTCGGGAAAGTCCAACGAGTCGTCAAAAACGAATCCGATCTTCATCGCATCTCTTTCTGGTTGGGGCTCGTTGGTCAATGGGGGCGCGTGACTCGGGCGGCACGGTGCACGATGCACGGGGCA
>WPCK01103816.1_pt1 | contig 184074 bp, 187 predicted proteins | sample 5399851 | NCBI WGS metagenome assembly WPCK01 (sample SAMN12869471, study PRJNA574797) | sludge metagenome | isolation source: wastewater treatment of pH11 | place: China:Beijing | collected 2019-05-20
GGCCTGTGGGTCGCCGCAGGCGTCGCCGCGGTCGCGCTCCTCGGCGGTGTCGCGGCCTTCGCCCTCATGGGCGACGGTTCCGCGCCGTCGGAGCCCGCGCTGGTCAAGGCCGATGCCGGACCGGTCAAGGTCAAGCCGGAAAATCCGGGTGGCGCGCAGATCGCCAACCAGGACAAGGCCGTCTACGACAAGGTCGCCGGTGCCGAAGCCGCGGCCAAACCCGAACAGCCGAAACTGGTGACGACCGCCGAGGAACCGCTCGACGTCAATGCCGCCGCGGCCGAGCGTGCGCCGGCCGTCAAGGCGGAGGATCGCGTCACGCCCGATCAGGCGCCGGCCGACGAACAGTCCGCGATTGCGGCCGTCCAGCCGCGCAAGGTCCGCACCCTCATCGTCAAGCCTGACGGTACGCTGGTTGCGCCCGACGAGGCACCGAAGGCCGCCGTGCCGGTCGCTGGCGCCGAGCCCGCCGTTACTTACCAGCCGCCATCGGCGCCTGTAGAGGACGCCGCCGCCGCCGCGGCACCGGTGGATACCGCCGCGCCGAAGCTTGCTTCCGCCGAACCCGTGGCGGAGGATCCCGTCAAGGCCGCCATCGCCGACGAGGCGCCGGCCACGCCGACGGCAAAACCGGTCCTGACCAAGAAGCCCGTCGAGAAGGCCAAGCCGGTAGAAGCCAAGGCCAAGCCGGTCGAAAAGGTTGCCGCCGCGGTTGCCGAACCGGCCGCAGCAACCGGTGGCGACTGGTCCATCCAGATCGCCTCCCAGCCTTCCAAGGATGGTGCCCAGGCGTCCTACAAGGCGCTGTCTGGCAAGTTCGGCTCGATCATCGGCGGGCGCGGCGTGTCCATCGTCCAGGCCGAAATCCCGGGCAAGGGGACGTTCTATCGCGTCCGCATCCCGGCGGGTTCCAAGAGCGACGCCAATTCGCTCTGCGCCCGTTACCAGGCCGCCGGCGGGTCCTGCTTCATCACCCGCTGACCTCATTTCCGGATATTCGCGCGGCCGCCCTCGTGGCGGCCGCTTGCATTTATTATGGCTTGTGGACGGCAGTGTCCGGCGCGAATCAGCGGCGTGCGATGGTACTTCATTCGCGGTAAGGTCGCGCCCATGAGCGAATCAAAGGCCATGATCCTCGGTTGCGCCGGAAAGGCGCTGACGGCGGAGGAAGAAGCGTTCTTCCGCGCCGAACGGCCGTGGGGCTTCATCCTGTTCGCGCGCAACATCGGCAGCGCCGAGGAGGTGCGGGCGCTGACCGCCGCAATGCGGGCCGCAGTCGGACGGACGGACGCACCAGTCTTCATCGACCAGGAAGGCGGGCGTGTGCAGCGACTCAAGGCGCCGCTGGCGCCGGCCTATCCGCCGGCCGCCGAGATCGGCGCGGTTTATCGGCGGGATCGCGATGCGGGACGGCGAGCGGCTTTCCTGATGTCTCGCCTGCACGCCTTCGATCTCAAGCGCCTTGGCGTGACGGCGGATTGCTTGCCGGTGCTCGACGTTCCCGTCGAGGGCGCCAACGATGTCATCGGCAATCGCGCCTATGGGCGAGACCCGGCGACGGTGGCCGATCTCGGCCGCGCCGCCGCCGACGGACTGCTTGCCGGAGGCGTCCTGCCGGTGATGAAGCACGTTCCCGGCCACGGACGCGCTTTTGCCGATTCGCACCTCGCGCTGCCGGTGGTCGACGCGCCGCTGTCCGACCTCCGCGCCCAGGATTTCGCGCCGTTTCGCGCGTTGCGTGACCTTGGCATGGCGATGTCGGCCCATGTCGTCTACACGGCAATCGACCCCGAGGAGCCGGCGACCACGTCCAGCAAGGTCGTCGCCGAGATCATCCGCGGCGAAATCGGGTTCGACGGGTTGCTGATGAGCGACGACGTGTCGATGAATGCCCTGCGCGGCGACCATGCCGAGCGCACGAAACGCATTTTCGCGGCGGGTTGCGATGTCGTCCTTCATTGCAGCGGCAACATGGCTGATATGCAGGCGGTCGCCGCCAACACGCCGGCCCTGGGTGGCACGCCGCTTGTGCGCGCCATGCGGGCGCTTGCGCCGCTCGGCGGCGACGATGGCGCCGAGGAATCGACCGCGCGCGCGGAATTTTTCAGCCATCTGGAGGCGGTAGCATGACCACGGCCTCCAACCGCTCATCGCCCAACCGGGCGCCGCCGATGGACGCGCTCTGGAGCGAGACCGACGAGCGCGGCGTCTCTGAAAAGGCGCTCATTGTCGATCTCGAAGTATTCGAGGGACCGCTCGACCTGCTGTTGCACCTCGCCCGCAACCAGAAAGTCGACCTCGCGCGCATTTCCGTCCTCAAGCTTGCCGAGCAATATCTGCGGTTCATCGCCGATGCGAGCAGCATGCGGCTGGAACTGGCGGCAGACTACCTCGTCATGGCGGCGTGGCTCGCCTACCTGAAATCGCGCCTGCTGATTCCGAAGCAGAAGGGGCCGGACGGCGAAACTGCCGAGGATCTGGCGGCCCACCTCCAGTTCCGCCTGAAACGCTTGGAGGCTCTGCGCGAGGCGGCGGGCCGTTTGGTCAATCGCAATCGACTCGGGCGCGACGTCTTTGCACGCGGCATGCCCGAAGCCGTGATCGTGGATCGCCAGAATACCTGGTCGGCGACGCTTTATGACCTGCTGACCGCCTATGCGGCGCAGCGCCAGCGCAATGCCATCACCAATGTCAGAATCGCGCATCGCACGGTCTGGTCGCTGGCCGAGGCGCGCGAGATTCTCGAGCGACTTGTCGGGAAGGCAGGGGACTGGACCGCACTCGATCGCTACCTGATCGACTATCTCGTGCGTCCGGAAGAGCGCACCACCGCGATTGCCAGTTCGTTCGCCGCGACACTGGAACTGGTGCGTGAAGGCAAACTGGAATTGCGCCAGGAGAAGGCCTTCTCGGCCCTCTATCTCAGAAAACGCGCCGCAGGCGCCAGCAAAACACCGACCGAGGTGGATCATGGATGATATCGGCCACGCCGAAGCGGTCCTGTTTTCCGACGACGACAGCGGCGCGGACACCGCGCTCGACAATCCGGCCGTGCGCCTGCACCTGGCCGAGGCGATGCGCATGGCGGAGGCCATCTTGTTCGCGTCCGCCGAGCCCGTCACGGAGAAGGCACTGGCCGATCGGTTGCCCGGCGAAACCGATCTGCGTGCCGTACTCGCCGAATTGCAGCGGTCCTACGAGAAGCGCGGCGTAAACCTGGTGCGATCCGGCGATTCCTGGGCTTTCCGCACCGCCGGGGACCTGGCTTTCCTGATGAGCCGCGAGCAGGTGGCACAGAAACGCCTGTCGCGCGCCGCGCTCGAGGTGCTGGCGATCATCGCCTATCACCAGCCGGTCACCCGCGCCGAGATCGAGGAAATCCGCGGGGTGGAAACCTCCAAGGGCACGCTCGATACGCTGATGGAGACGCAATGGGTGCGCTTCCGCGGTCGCCGCCGCACGCCGGGGCGGCCGGTGACCTATGGCACCACGCCCGGCTTCCTCGACCATTTCGGCCTTGAGGAACTGCGCGATCTGCCGGGGCTCGACGAGTTGAAGGGCGCCGGGCTGCTGTCGCCGCGCATGCCCGCCAATTTCAACGTGCCGCTGCCGCCGGCGAACGCCGAAACCCTTGGCGAGGATGAGGATCCGTTGACCGATATCGACCTTGAGGAACTCGGTCTGCTGGCGCCCGGCGGGGCGCAGGACTGACCTCCGGGCCCGCGCGACCGGAGCTGCCGCCGGATACCATGATGACGAATATGCGTTCGATTCCTGGCGCTCGCGTTTGAAAGACGCGACACGAATGCGTAAATATGCTTCAAGGCGTCAGGCTTCATGAGGTGATTTCAATGGGTTCGTTTTCGATCTGGCACTGGCTCATCGTTCTGGCGGTGGTGCTGCTTCTCTTCGGACGCGGCAAGATTCCGGAATTGATGGGCGACGTTGCCAAGGGCATCAAGAACTTCAAGAAGGGCATGTCCGACGAGGATGCCGCAGCTGCGGCCGCAGTCGAGGACAAGGGCAAGACCGTCGAACACCGTAACGACGAGACGGTAGGGGTCGGCAAGAAGTCCTGAAGTCTGCGCGGCGGTCCCGGATCCGTCGGAAAGGCATGAAATTCGATGTTTGACGTCGGCTGGCCCGAGCTGCTGGTGGTTGCGGTTGTCATGATCGTGGTCGTCGGGCCGAAGGATTTGCCGCGAATGCTGCGGACCTTCGGCAAGACCACGGCGAAATTCCGCTCGATGGCCGGCGATTTCCGTCGACAGTTCGATCAGGCGCTGCGGGAAGCCGAACTCGATGATCTGAAATCGGCGGTCGACACCGTTCGCGATCTCAATCCGAAGAACCTGATCCGCAAGGAACTCGATCCGATTGCCAAGGCAGCACTGGACGTGCGCTCCGGCCTCGATACGATGATGAAGCCGGCGCCACGTACGGACGACAAACCGGCAGCCACCGCTCATGCCGAGGAACCGGCCAAGGCGGGGGCCGCGCCGATTCCCGGTGGCGAACCGGCGGCGGCCGAAGAGCACGTGTTCCAGCTTGGCCCGTCGCCCTTGCCGGCCGCCACCGCCGTACACGCGCAGGAACCGCTCAAGACCGGGCTGATCGGAACCGTGGGTGAGGCGGCTGCCAAGCCGAAGCGGAAGCCCGCGAAAAAAGGCAAGACAGCGTGAAGACCGCTCAGGACGAAGCCGAGATCGAGAAGAGCTCCGCACCGCTTCTGGAGCACCTCATCGAATTGCGAACGCGCCTGATCTGGTCGATCGGCGGTTTTTTCGTCGCTTTCCTCGGCTGCTTCTTTTTCGCCAAACAACTGTTCAACCTGCTGGTCATCCCGTTCACCTGGGCCGTGAAATGGTCCGGACTGGACCAGAAGCAGGTCGAATTGATCTACACCGCGCCACAGGAATTCTTCTTCACCCAGATCAAGATCGCCATGTTCGGCGGGCTCATCATCGCGTTCCCGCTGATCGCCACGCAGATCTACAAGTTCGTCGCCCCCGGGCTCTACAAGAACGAACGCGGCGCCTTCCTGCCATTCCTCATCGCCTCGCCGCTGCTGTTCCTGCTCGGCGGCGCGCTGGTCTATTTCTTCTTCACGCCGATGGTCATGTGGTTCTTCCTGTCGATGCAGCAGGTCGGATCCGATCAGCAGGTGCAGATCTCGCTGTTGCCGAAGGTTTCGGAATATCTCAGTCTCATCATGACGCTGATCTTTTCCTTCGGCCTCGTCTTCCAGTTGCCCGTCGTGACCACGCTGCTGGCCCGCGTCGGCATGCTGACCTCGGAAGGGCTGCGAAGCAAACGCAAATGGGCGATCGTTATCGCCTTCATCGTCGCTGCCGTGCTGACGCCGCCCGATCCGATCAGCCAGATCAGCCTTGCGCTTCCCACCATCCTTCTCTACGAGATTTCCATCTGGACCGCCCGTATAGTGGAGCGCCAGCGCGCTGAGGCGCTCGCTGAGGGCGAGGCGTCGACGGAAATCGCCGAAACCGGCGAGTGAACGCGTAGCTCCGCTATTTTCGCGCGGCCCGCAGACGGTTCCCGGATACTCCCATGCTCGACATCAAATGGATTCGCGAAAACCCCGCCGCGCTTGACCGCGCGCTCGCCCGCCGTAACGCTGCTCCACAAGCGGAAGCGCTTGTCGAACTCGACAATGCGCGCCGCGCCCATATTCAGAAGCTGCAGGAGGCGCAGGAGCGCCGCAACGCCGCCTCGAAGGAAATCGGCCAGGCGATGGCTGCCAAGGACATGGCGCGCGCCGAGGCGCTGAAGGCGGAAGTGGGCGCGATCAAGGAGTTTCTCTCCCACGCCGAAGCCGACGGCCGCCGCCACGATGAGGCGCTGCGCGATGCACTCGCCTCGATCCCGAACGTCCCGCTCGATGACGTGCCGACGGGCAAGGACGAGCATGACAATGTCGAAATCCGCCGCTGGGGCGAGCCGCGCGCATTCGCCTTCAAGCCGAAGGAGCATTTCGATATCGGCGAGGCGCTCGGCCTGATGGACTTCGACGCGGCGGCGAAGATGTCCGGCGCCCGCTTTGTCGTGCTGAAGGGCGGCCTCGCCCGGCTGGAGCGCGCGCTCGCGCAGTTCATGCTCGACCTGCACACGGACGCGCATGGCTACACCGAGGTCAATCCGCCGTTGCTGGTGCGCGACAATGCCATGTTCGGAACCGGGCAGTTGCCCAAATTCGAGAACGATCAGTTCTGGGCGGTCCACACCGAAGGGCTGTTCGGCGAGGAGGGATCGGATCCGCTCGTCAATTTCCGTTCCGCTCGCTACGGCCTCATCCCCACCGCCGAAGTGCCGCTGACCAATCTCGTGCGCGAGCAGATCGTCGACGAAGCGGCGCTGCCGATGCGCATGACCGCCGGGACCTACTGCTTCCGCGCCGAGGCCGGCTCAGCCGGCCGCGACACGCGCGGCATGATCCGCCAGCACCAGTTCTTCAAGGTGGAGATGGTGTCGATCACGACACCGGAGCAGTCGCTGGCCGAACATGAACGCATGACCGCGTGCGCCGAGGAGGTGCTGAAGCGCCTTGGCCTGCCGTTCCGCACAGTGGTGCTGTGCACCGGCGACATGGGTTTTGGCGCGACGAAGACGCACGATATCGAAGTCTGGCTGCCGGGGCAGGGGCGTTACCGCGAGATTTCCTCCTGTTCGGTCTGCGGCGATTTCCAGGCCCGGCGCATGGACGCGCGCTTCCGCTCGCCCGGCGAGAAAGGTACGCGCTTCGTCCACACGCTCAACGGCTCAGGCGTCGCCGTCGGCCGTGCGTTGATCGCCGTCATCGAGAATTACCAGGAAGAGGACGGTTCCGTCACAATTCCCGAGGCGCTGCGCCCCTATATGGGCGGCCTGACGCGAATCGGAGGCTGAGGCGTGCGCATTCTTCTGACCAACGACGACGGCATCCACGACGAGGGCATCGCTTCGCTGGAGCGCATCGCCCGGCAATTGTCGGACGATGTCTGGGTCGTCGCGCCGGAAACCGACCAGTCCGGCCTTGCCCACTCGCTGACGCTGAACCAGCCGCTGCGCCTTCGCAAGTCGGACGACCGCCACTTCGCCGTGCGCGGCACCCCGACCGATTGCGTCATCATGGCGGTGCGCCATTTGATGCCGGAGCCGCCGGACCTCGTGCTGTCGGGCGTCAATTCCGGCACCAACATCGCCGACGACATCACGTATTCCGGGACGGTCGCCGGGGCCATCGAAGGCACGCTGATGGGCATCCGCTCCATCGCCGTGTCGCAGGCCTACTCCTTCGAGGACGAGCGCCGCATCGTACCCTACGAAGTCGCGGAAATGCATGCCCCGGCGCTGATCGAGAAACTCGCCGGCGCCGATCTGCCGAAGGGCGTGTTCCTCAATGTCAACTTGCCCAACTGCCTGCCGAGTGAGGTGAAGGGCGTGCGCGTCACCCGTCAGGGCAAGCTGTCGCACCGTATGTGGATCGACAAGCGCGCCGACGGGCGCGGCTTTCCCTATTACTGGTTGCGTTTCGGTGGCCACGAGTATGGCGACGTGACCGGCTCCGACATCGAGGCCGTTCGTGACCACCATGTCTCGGTCACACCCCTGCAACTCGACCTGACGGCCGACGAGGCAATGTCGGCGCTGAACAGGGTTTTGGGATGAACGTTTCGACTGGCCCGCGCGAAAGCCATGCCGCGTTCATCCTGCGCATGCGTGCCCGGGGCATCAACGACATCGCGCTCTTCTCTGCCTTCGAGACGGTGCGGCGCGAGGAGTTCCTCGCTCCCGAATGGCGACGGGCGGCGTGGTCCGCAGGCATGTTGCCGATTGCCTGCGGCGAGGCGATGGAGTCCCTCGATACCCAGGCCCTGATGATCGGCGCGCTCGATCTGCGGGGCGGCGAGCGGGTGCTCGAGATCGGCACGGGCTCGGGCTACACCGCCGCGGTCATGGCCACCCTCGGCGCGCGCGTCGTCACTCTGGAACGTTTTCGCACGCTCAGCACCGATGCGCAGGCGCGGTTCGAGCGGCTGGGGATTCCGGCGACGGTCCGCCTCGCGGACGGCTGCAAGGGTCTGCACGCTGAAGGGCCGTATGACCGGGTGATTGCCTGGGCGGCGTTCGACCAATTGCCGCGGTTTCTGGGCGACCAGGTTGCCAGCAACGGCATCGTTGTCGCGCCGATGGGGCCGGGCGAGGGCACGCAGACCCTACTGAAGCTGACCAAGATCGGATCGCGTTTCGACCGCGAGGATATCGGAACCGCCCGATTCCAGGCTCTGGTCCCCGGACTTGCCGCCGCGATTTGATTGCGCCTTACGGAACGGCTTAACCCGTCAGTAACATTAACGCGCTTTAATCCCGCTCGTTCAGTGGTGCGTACGGGTATTGCCATGAGTGCGGGGATAACGGTCAGGACGAGTCGTGTCGCTCTACGTGGAGCGGCCATCGTCGCCATCGCAGGGTTTGCGGCCGGGTGTTCGTCAGGTGTGCAGCGTTTCAGCGACACCTCATTGTTCACGGGTTCGACGCAAAACCAGCGCACCATCATTTCCAAATCGGTCGAGGAGCAGCCCTATCCGGGCGATCTCGGCGTGAAGCCGGTGTCGAGCCCCGACTATACCGGCTCGGTGAACCGCAGCGCCGTCGAGCCGGTCAATCTCAGCACCGGATCGATCGCGCGCTCCGAATTGCCGCCGGTCGGCCAGACGATCAAGACCAAGGCCGCCGCCATCGCCGCGCCGGCCGTCGCGGCGGTCGCCGCCGCCAAGTCCAAGGTAACGTCGCTCAAGCCGTCCACGACCGCGTCGAAGGCTGCCGCCTCCGCATCGAGCGCAGCCAAATCCACTTATGACAGCGTGACGACCAGCGCGATCGCAAAGCCGGTCGCGACGAGCGGCGATGCGGTCAAGCGCGGCTGGTCGGCCGCCGGCGGCACGACGATCACGCTGCGCGAGGGGGAGACCCTCTACAACCTGTCCCGCCGCTTCGGCGTGCCGGTTTCCGCCATTGTCTCGGCCAACGGCCTGAAGGATGCGTCCTCCGTCGCTGCCGGCCAGAAGATCGTCATCCCGACCTATGTGTATTCCTCGGACGTGCCGGTTTCGGCGCCCGATTCCAACCCAGACGTCGCCGCCGCAAAATCCTCGCGCGGCCGCAAGACCGACGCGCCGGCGAACAAGGTGCCGGCGGGCGTGCCCGAGAAGTCCAGCGTGGCGGTCCTGCCGACCGAAACCCGTCCGCGCCAGTCGACGACGGCTACGGCGACGCCCGGTAGCAAGACCGCTTCCGCCGCGCCCAAGTCGTCCGGTTCGGCGACGGTCGCCGGAGGCTACAAGGTCCAGTCTGGCGACTCGCTGTGGTCGATCGCCAAGAAGATGAACACCACGACGACCGCACTGAAAGCCGCCAACAAGCTTGACGGTTCGGCGCTCCGGGTCGGTCAGGTGCTGGTGATCCCGGCCGCGACGACAACCACCGTGGCCTCTGCCAAGGCGGCCAATGTCGATCCGATCATCACCGGGTCGTCAAAGACGACCACGAAAACGACTGCCGCGACGGCGAGTGCGCAGGCGCTGCCGACGCAGACGGCGCCCAAGAAGGCCGAAGCCGCGTTCGCCGAGGCGGAAAAGTCGGCGGCGGTGGCACCCGAGCAGACGGGCATCGGCAAGATGCGCTGGCCGGCCAAGGGGCGCGTCGTCGCTTCCTACGGCTCCAAGGACAGCGGCTCGAAAAACGACGGCATCGACATCTCGCTTCCCTCCGGAACGCCGGTCAAGGCAGCCGAGAACGGCGTCGTGATCTACGCCGATAGCGGCCTGAAGGAACTCGGCAACACGGTCCTTATCCGTCACGAGGACGGGCTGGTCACCGTCTACGCCCACAACGGCGACCTGAAGGTGAAGCGTGGCGACAAGGTCACGCGCGGCCAGCAGATTGCCTCCTCCGGCATGACGGGCGACGCCAAGTCGCCGATGCTGCACTTCGAGGTCCGCAAGGACTCCGCACCGGTGGACCCGACGAAATTCCTCGACTGACGACGCTCAGGCGACGGGGCGCCCGAGCCGTCCCGCGAGGTCCTGGATGAACTGCCAGGCCACGCGGCCCGAACGGCTTCCGCGCGTCGTCGCCCATTCCAGGGCTTCCGCCTGCAGGCGCTCGGCGTCGATCGGCAGCGAAAAATGCGCCGCGTAGCCGGAGACCATCGCGAGATAGTCGTCCTGCGAGCATTTGTGGAAGCCGAGCCAAAGGCCGAAACGATCCGACAGCGAGACCTTTTCCTCAACCGCCTCGTGCGGATTGATCGCGGTGGAACGTTCGTTCTCGATCATGTCGCGCGGCAGCAGATGGCGGCGGTTGGACGTGGCATAGAAGACCACGTTGGCCGGCCGACCTTCGACGCCGCCTTCGAGCGCCGCCTTGAGCGATTTGTATGAGGCGTCGTCATGATCGAACGACAGGTCGTCGCAAAACAGCAGGAAGCGATAAGGAGCGGCCTTCAGCAGGCCGAGCAACGCCGGCAACGAACCGATGTCCTCGCGGTGGATCTCGACCAGCTTGAGCGGCGAATGCGTCCCCGTCGCGTTGACCGTGGCGTGCGCCGCCTTGACCAGCGACGATTTGCCCATGCCGCGTGCGCCCCAGAGCAGGACGTTGTTGGCCGGCAGGCCGGCGGCGAAACGCTGCGTATTGTCGACGAGAATATCGCGCACGCGGTCAACGCCCTTGATCAGGCCGATGTCGACGCGATTGACCGTGGGCACGGGGGCAAGCTTGCCGCTTTCAGGGTGCCAGACGAAGCAATCGGCGGAGTCATAATCCGGAGCGTTCGGCAGGGCCGGCGACAACCGCTCGACCGCCTGGATGAGGCGCTCGATCTGCAGGCCGAGCCGCTGGAGTTCCCGATCGTCCATTTCCACGCCCCCTGAAGCGACTGTGGTGCGCGATACCACGGTGCGGGGACGCGGAAAAGCCGAGCGAGCGCCCGCGCGCCGTTGCAATGAGGGGGCAACTGACTATATTCCGCGCACTTTCCGGCCCGCCGCGCTGCGTTGCGCCGATCATCCAAGGAGTTTTTCATGTTCGTCACACCGGCCTACGCGCAAACGTCAACCGGCGCGACCCCCGATGTCCTCATCTCGGTGCTGCCGTTCCTGCTGATCTTCGTGGTCATGTACTTCCTGATGATCCGTCCGCAGCGCCAGCAGATGAAGCAGCGTGAGCAGATGCTCGGCGCGATCCGCCGCGGCGACAGCGTCGTGCTGGGCGGCGGCATCGTCGGCAAGGTGACCAAGGTGGCCGACAACGATATCGAGGTCGAGATCGCCCAAGGCGTGAAGGTCAACGCTGTCCGCTCCATGATCGCCGAAGTGCGCGTCAAGGGCGAGCCGGCCGCCAATTCCAACGCCAAGAATTAGCCGCGAAGCTGCCTCAAGGCGCCGCGAGCAACAAGGTCAGGCTGTTCGATGCTGTATTTTTCGCGCTGGAAATCGGTACTTATCTGGCTGGCGGTTCTCGCCGGCCTGCTGTTCTCGTTGCCGAACATGCTTCCGGTATCGGTGACTTCCGACCTGCCGTCCTGGGTCCCGCATTCCCGCATGCCGCTCGGTCTCGATCTGCAGGGTGGTTCCCATATCCTGCTGAAGCTCGAACGCGAGGATCTCGTCGCCGAGCGCGTGGTCGCGGTGCGCGACGATGTCCGGCGCATGCTGCGCGATGCCAAGGTCGGTTACACCGGACTTTCCGGATCGGGCGATACCGTGCAGGTGCGCATCCGCGAGGCGGGCCAAGTTGAGGAGGCGAAAAAAGCCCTCAACCCGTTGCTCCAGCCGATCAGCGCCGGCCTTTTTGGCGGATCCGTCACCGAAGTCGAGATGGAGGAGCCGGAGCCGGGCCTGCTGCGCCTGAAGCTGACAGAAAGCGGCCTCGAATATCGCACATCGTCGGCGATCTCGCAGTCGATGGAGGTGGTCAGCCGGCGCGTCAACGAACTCGGAACCACCGAGCCAGTCATCCAGCGCCAAGGCAGCGACCGTATCCTCGTGCAAGTCCCGGGCCTCCAGGATCCGCAGCGACTGAAGGACATTCTCGGCCAAACCGCGAAGCTCACCTTCCAGTTCGTCGATACCTCCATGTCGGTGGAGGAAGCGCTGAAGACCCGGCCGCCGGCGGGAACGTCGATCCTCTATTCCCTCGACGATCCACCGCGGCCCTACATCATTGAGGACCGGGTCATCGTTTCGGGTGAAAACCTTGTCGACGCCCAGGCGACCTTCGACCAGCGCACCAACGAACCGGTCGTTTCGTTCCGCTTCGATACCAAGGGGGCGACGCGTTTCGGCCAGGCGACGCAGGAAAATGTCGGACGTTTGTTCGCCATCGTCCTCGACAAGCAGGTGATCTCGGCGCCGCGCATCAACGAGCCGATCCTGGGCGGATCGGGACAGATTTCCGGATCGTTCACGGTCGAATCGGCCAACAATCTGGCCGTTCTGCTGCGCGCCGGTGCCTTGCCGGCGACGCTGACGGTCATCGAGGAACGGACGGTTGGTCCCGGCCTCGGCGCCGACTCGATCCGCAGCGGTGCCATCGCCGGCGCCATCGGTTCCATCCTCGTCGTCGTCTTCATGCTGCTCGCCTACGGCACGCTCGGCGTGATCGCCAATATCGCGCTCGTCGCGAACGTGGCGATGATCATCGCGCTGTTGTCGATCCTCGGCGCGACCCTGACGCTGCCCGGCATCGCCGGCATCGTGCTGACCGTCGGCATGGCGGTCGACTCCAACGTGCTGATCTACGAGCGCGTGCGTGAGGAACGCCGCGCCGGCAAGTCGTTGATGCAGTCACTCGATACCGGTTTTGCCCGGGCATTGGCGACCATCGTCGACGCCAATATCACCACGCTGATCGCGGCGGTGGTGCTGTTCTATCTCGGCTCGGGCCCGGTGAAGGGCTTTGCCGTCACGCTCGCCATCGGCATTCTGACGACGGTTTTCACCGCCTTCACCTTCACGCGCTGGCTGGTTTCGTTCTGGATTCGCCGATTCAAGCCGCACGAGCTTCCCGCGGGGATCCTTCACCTGGTCCGACCGGGAACCAAAATACCGTTCATGGGAATCCGGCGCTTCACCTTCGCGGCGTCGACCATCGCGTCGGTTGCGGCGATCGTGCTGTTTGCGACGGTGTCGATGAACTACGGCATCGACTTCAAGGGCGGCACCCTGATCGAGCTGCAGGCGCATGACGGCAAGGCCGATCCGGCCGCGATCCGCTCCAGCCTGTCGGACCTCAACCTGGGCGACGTCCAGGTCCAGGGTTTCGGCGATGAGAGTTCGGTGCTCGTGCGTGTGGAAACGCAGGGTGGCGGCGACAACGCCGAACAATCGGTCGTCACCAAGATCCACGAGGCGCTGGATGCCGACTACGAATTCCGCCGCGTCGAAGTGGTCGGGCCGACCGTGTCCGGGGAACTTGCGACAGCCGGTACCATTGGCGTGCTCGTGTCGCTGCTGGCGATCCTCGTCTACATCTGGTTCCGCTTCGAGTGGCAATTCGCGCTCGGGGCGATCATTGCGACGGTGCACGATGTCATCATGACGATGGGCTTCTTCGTCATCTCCGGCATCGAGTTCAATCTGTCCTCCATTGCCGCAATCCTTACCATCGTCGGCTACTCGCTCAACGATACGGTCGTGGTCTATGACCGGGTTCGTGAGAACATGCGGAAATACAAGAAGATGCCGTTGCCGGAGCTTCTCGATTTCTCCATGAACGAAACGCTTTCGCGCACGACCATGACGTCGTTGACCGTAATTCTGGCGCTGCTGGCGCTGGTCATTTTCGGCGGCGAGGTCATCCGGTCGTTTACGGCGGCGATGACGTTCGGCGTGGTCATCGGCACCTACTCGTCGATCTTCATCGCGGCGCCGGTACTGATCCTGTTCAATCTGCGCAAGCTGACGGGCGGAGAGGCCAAGACCGAGGTCGCGGAAGTCACGGAATGAGCGCCCGTATCGGCATCGAGATGCGCGCGGCCCATTTTCCGGGTCGCGCGCCGATCGACGCCTACGGGAACGGCGGCTTCCGCTTTGCCGACATGTCGCATCGCGGCTCGATCATGGTGCTGCCGTCGGGAATTTACGGTTGGGAACCGGCTGACCGGCTGAACGTGACCGCATCGGACCTTGAGGCGGCCGTCGCCGAAGCCGGCGAAATCGAATTCCTGCTTCTGGGCACGGGCGCCGAACTCAAGCCGCTGTCGCGCGCCGACCGCGAGGCGTTGCGGGCGTCCGGATTGCGTGTCGAGGTCATGGCCACGGGCGCGGCTCTTCGCACGCTGAACGTCCTCATGGCCGAGGACCGGGCTGTCGCCGCCGCGCTCGTCGCGGTGGAGTGATGGCAGCAAGCCCGATTGCGGCCGATCTTCGTGCCCTCGACGGCGAACGGTACTTTGCCGCGCTTTTGGCACCCGCCGCCGCTCGCGATCCGCTGATGGGCTTGCACGCCTTCGACGCCGAGCTGGCGCGAATCCGGGATGCCGTGCGCGAACCGGCGCTTGGCGAGATCCGCCTGCAATGGTGGCGCGATATGATCGACGGTAGGCGCGGCGAGGAAGCGGCCGGCCATCCGCTGGCGGCGGCGATGCTCGCGGCGATCCGGCACCATGATCTTCCGACGACGGCTTTCGAGCGGATGATCGAGGCGCGCCGCTTCGACCTCTACGACGATGCACCGGCGAGCCGGAGCGACCTCGAGGGCTATCTGGGGGAAACTTCCGGCGCGGTCCTGCAATTGGGAGCGCTGATCGTTACGCCCGGTCTGGCGTCCGGTCTCGCCGATGCGGCCGGCCACGGCGGTTGTGTCGTCGGCGTTGCCGATCTGGTGAGGCGCTTTTCGCATTTGCGCCGGCGAGGGCGGTGCGTCGTGCCGCTCGACATGCTGAGCGAACTGGCGCTCGACGAGGACAGGGTTCTGAACGACATGGATGCGGCTGTTCGCGCTGCCGCAGCGCTGATCGAACACGGGATCGCGCACTATCGGCGTTTCGAGGCACAATCCTTGCTCGCGCCGGCGCGTCCCGCCTTTCTGACGGTTGCTTCGGCGGCGCTTCTGCTGCGGCGTGCCCGCGCGGCGACACGCGAACTTGTCGAGCACGTGCCGCCGGTGACGCCCTTGCGGTCGCGCTGGGCCATACTGCGGGCGGCTTCCGGAATCTGGCCGCCGATTGATTGACGTTAACGTCAAAAACTGCAAGCTATCGACGGGAGTTCTTGCGGTCGATCACATGAGCCTGCCTGTCCTTGCCGCGCTTGTCGTCGGTGGAATCGGATTTATCGTGCTCGTCATTCATTTGTCGGGCGGGACGAAGAATGCGCACCTTGCAAGTGCCGAAGCGGCGGTCGCGCGGTTTGCCGAGGATTTTCCGGAAGAGGAAACCGGGCGCGTGGTCCTCGCATCGGACGGCAGCGCCGCCTTCCTGGCGCTTTCAAACGGGCGGACGGGGATCGTTCAGGCCTTCGGCAACCGCTTCCTGACCCGCATCCACAAGCCGGGCGACGACCGTGTCGACCTTGCGAGTGACATTGGCCTGACGATCTCGACCGGCGAATTTGCCTGGACCGGCGGGCGCTACGCGTTCTCCGATGCGGCCGATCGCGATTTCGTCGCGTCGCGACTGACTGCTTCCGCGGGAGGGTAATGATGGACGGCGTGCATTTTCCGAGCGTGACGCACATGGCCGTGCCGCTGTTCGTCATCGGCGTGGTGCTGGAGTTCGCGCTTGTCCGGTTCGGCAAGGCGAAAGGCGAGTACGAAACCCGCGACACGCTGACCAGCCTGCTGATGGGGGCGGGCAATGTCGTGATCGGCATGACGCTCGGCATTCTCTCCTACAAGGCGCTGATGGCGGTCTGGCAATACCGTGTCTTCGACATGGGCCTGAGTTGGTGGGCCGCGGCGATCGTCTTCATTCTCGATGACCTGCGCTACTACTGGTACCACCGCATCGCCCATCGCTCGCGCTGGGTCTGGGCGGAGCACGTCAATCATCACACCTCCCAGTACTACAACCTGTCGACGGCGCTGCGTCAGTCCTGGACCGGGTTGTTCACCTTCATGTTCATCCTTCAGGTGCCGCTGGTGCTGATCGGCTTCCATCCGGCGCTGATCGCCTTCGCCTTCGGCTTCAACCTGCTGTGGCAGTTCTGGATCCACACCGAAGCGATCGGTCGGATGCCGGTCTGGTTCGAAGCGATCTTCAACACCCCGTCGCATCACCGTGTCCACCACGCCACCAATCCGCGTTACCTCGATGCCAACTATGCCGGCACGCTCATCATCTGGGACAAGATGTTCGGCACCTTCGTGGAGGAGCTCGAGGAGGACCGTCCGCGCTACGGTGTGGTCAGGAATATCGGCACGTTCAATCCGCTGAAGGTCGCTTTCCACGAGTGGATTGCCATGTTCGGCGACGCCGCCAGGCCCGGGCTGACGATCGGCCAGCGCCTCGGCTACCTGTTCATGCCGCCGGGCTGGAGCCACGACGGCAGCCGCAAGACCTCCGAAACCCTCAAGTCGGACTATGTGCGATTGCACCCGCAGGAGGCCGGCAGGCCCGGATTGCCACGTTAACCGTCTTGGGATTTCGCGCCGCCTTAACCTTTCGCTAACCATGACGTTTGGCTAGGGTGCAACCCTGCATATCGGTTGTGGAGCGGTGGGGTGACGTCAACGCGGAAACTGTCGGATCCGGTGAGCCTTCCCTGCGGTGTCATTGTTCCGAACCGGATCGCCAAGGCAGCCCTGACCGAGGGCCTCGCCGGCGGCGACAACCAGGCCAATGAACGGTTCGTCCGTCTCTATCGGCGCTGGGGCGAGGGCGGCGCCGGCATGCTGATCACCGGCAATGTCCTGGTCGACCGGTACCATCTCGAACGCGGCGGCAACCTTGCGATCGAGGGCGCGCAGGACAACCAGTCGCTGTCGTCGCTTGCGGCGATGGCCTCGGCGGCCAAGGCCAAGGGCTCGCTCATCGTCATGCAACTCAACCATGCCGGTCGCCAGACGCAGAAGATGATCAACCGGCATCCCTTTGCGCCGTCGGATATCGGCCTCAAGATGGGCAATGGCCGGTTCGGCACGCCGGTGCCGATGAGCGAGGACGAGATCGAGCGCACCGTCGCCGCCTTCGCCCATGCCGCGTCGATTGCCGAGCAGACGGGTTTCGATGGCGTGCAGGTCCACGCGGCGCATGGCTACCTGACATCGCAATTCCTTTCGCCGCTGTCGAACCGGCGCTCCGATCGCTGGGGTGGCTCGCTCGAAAACCGCGCGCGATTCCTGCTGGAAGTCATCCGGCGCGTGCGTGGCGCGACACGTTCGAAGTTCATCGTCGCGGTGAAGCTGAATTCCGCTGATTTCCAGCGCGGAGGGTTTTCGGAGGAGGATTCGGCCACGGTTGCCGGCTGGCTACAGCAAGCCGGCGTCGATTTCATCGAGGTGTCCGGCGGCAACTACGAACAGCCGCGGATGATCGATTTCGACCGCAAGGATCCGTTGGCCGCCAACAAGCGGGAAAGCACGCGCCGTCGCGAGGCCTACTTCCTCGATTTCGTGCCGAAGCTGCGCGCCAAGGTGACGATCCCGGTGATGGTCACCGGTGGGTTCCGCAGCGTCGGCGCGATGGACCGTGCGGTGAAGGAGGATGGCGTCGATTTTATCGGGCTCGGCCGCCCCATTATTCTCGATCCCGACGCGCCCGGGAAAATCCTCGCCGGCACGCTGACGACGCTGTTTTCGCGCGACGACGATCTCGTTGTCGGTACCGGGCTACTCGGACCCAGATCGCCCATTTCCTTCCTGCGCGATCTCAACGCCTGGGGCTCGCTCGGCTGGTATTACGAGCACATCTACTCACTTGCCGACGGCAAGGTGCCCGACGTGCGTCTGTCGCCGTTTCGTGCCCTGCTGGCCTACGACCGAACCGAGGGCCGGACGGCGAAGGCATTGGTCCGTTCGCCACGCTGAGCGATTAACCCGGCATTCACCGCATTTGCAGGCTGGCACCTTCGGTTAACGTGCTTTTTTCCGCTTGGCGTTTCAATGTCGCCAAACGACAGGGACGTGCCATGACCATCATTCCCGCCAGCATCGCCAAGGAGGCCGCAAGTGCCCCGGCGAGCGCCGCACCGGCCAACACCGGGGTGTCCATCGGCCTGTTCGCTGGCGCCGGACTGGCTTTGGGCGCCTTGCAGCCGGCAATGGGCGGCGCCATGGTGCTCGCTGTCTTCCTGTCGGGAATGCTCGCGGGGCTCGCGCTGATCGCGGCCCATGACGATGCCGATAGCCCGTTCCATCGCGCCATGCGCACCACCGTCCAACTGGTCGCACCGGTCCTGGCGGCGGTGCTGCTGTGGTCGGCGATTGCCGTCAGCCGTTCGGTTTTCGACACGTCCGTTCTTGCGACAGTGTTCGCGCTGCCGGTGTTCGCCGCCATCCTTGCCGGCGAAGGTTTCGCCGCCGCGCTCTTCCAGATCGTCCTGGCGCGCCTGTCGGGGATCGAGCCCGCCATTCCCGTGGCGATGCTCGTGGCCGACAAATATGCCGGTTTTGCCGGCGAGTTGCGCTGAACCGGTTCGCTACTGCGGCCCGATCAGATCGTCGAACATCGCCCTAGTCTTGGCTATCTTGGCCTGCACCGCCGCCATCAGGTCTTGCGGGCGCAGCATCCCGGCGTTCCACGTTGCAATGTAGTCGAGCCCGTCGGCGACCGAATGGTCGCGCCCATAGGCGAGGTTGCGCTTGATGCCGGCGATCGCCAGCGGCGATTTCCCGGCAATGTCCCGAGCCAGATCGAACGCCGCCGAAAGCAGGCTCTCCCGATCCGGGAGCACCTGGCTCAACAGGCCGATTGCCTTCGCTTCCGCCGCGTCGAAACGCCGGCCCGTATAGGCCAGCTCGGCGGCGATTGCCGGTGCGATCAGCTTCGGCAGGCGCTGGAGCGTGCCGACATCGGCCGCCATGCCGATATGGATTTCCTCGATGGAAAAGAACGCGTCGGTGCTGGCGACGCGCAGGTCGCAGGCCGTGATCATGTCGATGGCGCCGCCGATGCAGGCACCCTGAATGGCGGCGATCACGGGGAAGGGGGCCCGCTCCAGTGCGCTGAGCGCGTCCTGCAACCTGAGAATCAGCGTGCGCAGCGCGTGCGCGGCGCGGCCGGGTTCCTTGGCCAGAAGCGCCGCGATGTCCTGGAACGCCGCCAGATCCATGCCGCCGGAGAAATGTTTGCCTTCGCCCGAAATCACGAGCGCGCGTACGCCCGGATCGGCGGCGAGCGCTTCCACCTGTTCGGGCAATTCACGCCAGAACGCCGGCGTCATGGCGTTCGCCCGGGCCGGCAAGTTCATGGCGAGATGCGCCACGGCGCCGTCGCGGGAGGAAAGGAAGAAAGGATTATTCATCGTCGCGTCCGCTCTCTCGCTTGGTTTGCCGTCACTACCGATGCATCTCTTGCCGGATTAGGGGGCGGGTTGTCGTCAAATGGCCGGCTTGGGCGGCAATGTAATAAACCGACCCCTCGGGCGCTTGCAGCGAATGGCCAAATTGCTCGGCGCCGTTGATCACCGTCTTCACGGTCCCGAAGCGATCGATCGTGACGTCGGTCCTGTTCTCCCCATGCGGGTATAGCAGGGCGCGGACGGCGATTTCGCATTCGGCCTGATCCGCCAATGCCGGGGAAATCAGTCCCAAGCGCAACACCACGGTCGCGCCGCCGGTTTTCAGAAGCATCGGCAATTCCTCCGTCATTGCCATGCGAGGTTCGGCAAATGACGGCGCCGGGTCAAGCGCGGATTGTCATTCGGCCGCCTGGGCTTCGGCCGATCCAAGCCATGCCTTGCAATCGGCGAGCGCTCTGGCCGTGACGGCTCGCTTCTTCGCCAGCGTCTTGTCCTTGCCGCGAAAGCGGCCGGTGAAACCTTCGGGCTTGAGCCGCATCCCGGCATCGAGCGGTGGAAACAGGCCGAAATTGATGTTCATCGGCTGGAACGAACGTTTGCCCGGTTCATCGTCGGCGACGAGGTGTCCGCCGGTGATATGGCCAAGCAGCGCACCGAACGCTGTCGTCGGCGGCGGAAGTGCCGGTCCTTCGCCCAATGCCTCGGCGACCGCGAAGCGCCCGGCCAGAAGCCCGATGGCAGCCGATTCGACATAGCCTTCGCATCCGGTGATCTGTCCGGCAAAGCGGATGTCCGGACGCGACTTCAGCCGCAAAGATTTATCGAGCAGCACCGGCGACTGGATATAGGAATTGCGGTGCATGCCGCCGAGCCGGGCAAACTCGGCATTTTCCAAACCCGGAATCGTGCGGAACACACGAACCTGCTCGGCGTATTTCAGCTTCGTCTGGAAACCGACCATATTGTAGAGCGTCCCCAGCGCGTTGTCCTGGCGCAGCTGGACGACGGCGTAGGGCTTGACGGCAGGGTTATGGGCGTTGGTCAGCCCCATCGGCTTCATCGGCCCGTGGCGCAGCGTCTCCGGGCCACGCTCCGCCATGATCTCGATCGGCAGGCAGCCGTCGAAATAGGGTATGTTTTCCCACTCGCGAAATTCGGTCTTGTCGCCGGCAACAAGCGCCGCGACGAAGGCCCCGTATTGGTCGCGGTCCATCGGGCAATTGATGTAGTCCTTGCCCGTGCCGCCCGGTCCCGCCTTGTCGTAGCGCGACTGGAACCAGGCGACGTCGGTGTCGATGCTGTCGAAATGCACAATCGGCGCGATCGCATCGAAGAAGGACAGTGCGTCGGCACCGGTCTCGGCGCGCACCGCTTCGGCCAAGGCCTGCGAGGTCAGCGGGCCGGTGGCGATGATCGACCGGCCCCAGTCCGCAGGCGGCAGGCCGGTCACTTCCTCGCGCATGATCGTCACCAGAGGATGACCGGCTAGCTTCGCCGTCACAGCCTGCGAAAACCCTTCGCGGTCGACCGCCAGCGCGCCGCCCGCCGGCACCTGATGGGCATCGCCGGAGGCCATGATCAGCGAACCGGCAAGCCGCATTTCCGCGTGAAGCAGGCCGACCGCGTTCGTCTCGGCGTCGTCCGAACGGAACGAGTTGGAGCAGACCAGTTCGGCCAGCCCATCGGTCTTGTGCGCCGGCGTTTCCTTGACGCCCCGCATTTCATGTACGACGACCGGAATGCCGCGCGAGGCGATCTGCCAAGCGGCTTCGGAACCGGCAAGGCCGCCGCCGATGACATGGACTGGCTTTGACGTCATGGATTCGACATAGACCGAGGATCGTTTATTGGCAACGCACGCTTGAGGCGTCGGCAGGTGGCGGTTATGGTCGCAATCATGTCAGATCACAGGTATCCCTCCCGGCTACCCGCCGTGGCCGCCGCCTTGGCGCTGGCGGTTTTGTTTGGCGGTAATGCCCTTGCGCAAGGCTCCGCCGGCAAGGCCGCCGCGTTCTTCGTATGCCACGGCTATGGCTGCGAGTACCGGACCAAGGTGCTGATCGGTCCGACGGATGCCGAGCGTCTCGCAGCGATCTTCGCAGGCAGTGCCTCGTCGGCGCAGGCCGAACGTGACTCGATCAGGAAGGCGGTCAGCCTGTTCGAGGAGCGATCCACGAGCGCGATCGGGATTCGCGATGACGCGCGCTCGCAGTTCGGCGAGGGGCGCATCAAGGGACAGATGGACTGCATCGACGAATCGACGAACACGCACGGTTTTCTGCTCTATCTGCAGAAGGCCGGCGTACTTCATCACCACGCGGTGCTGGCGAACAGCTCTCGCGGTTTGTTCGTCGATGGTCGCTATCCGCACGCGACGGCGGTGATCAAGGACAAGGAAACCGGCGAAATTTTCGCCGTCGACAGCTGGTTCGAACCGGGCGGCGGTCCGCCTGACATCATGCTGCTGTCGGAATGGAAAAAACGCGGCGTGATGGGCGAACGCTGAGCCGGGCGGCAAGAGCTGGCCAATTCGGGCAAGCGAGGGGGAACAATGCGGGTTCACTGGACAATGGCGGCGTTGGCTGCCGCTGCGGCGGTTTCGGCCTGTACTTCCGTTTCCAGCAACTACAAGGGCGAGATCACCCAGCCGAACGCCAAGTCGATCATCGTCTGTCACGGGTTTGACTGCCGCAACAAGACGCGCCTTGTCCTGACCGGTGCCGATGAGCGGTATTTCGCTTCCACCCTGGCCGCAGGTCGCGGTTCGCCCGCCGCCGAACGCGCGGCGGTAGCAAAGGCCGTGGCCTATTACGAAAAGCGATCGGTCACCGCCATCGGCGCTGCCGACAAGGCCAAGTCGGATATTTCGCAGACCGGCAAGCTCGGCCAAATGGACTGCATCGATGAATCGACCAACACCCGCAGCCTGCTGCTGCACCTGGCCCATAGGGGGCTGCTGAAGCACCACGACGTCCTGTCCAACGTTTCCCGCGGCATCATGGTCGATGGCCGCTATCCGCATTCGACGGCGGTGCTGAAGGAAAAAACGGGGGGCAAGAAGTGGGCGGTCGATTCCTGGTTCGGCGCGTCGGGCGAACAGCCCGATGTCATGCCGCTCGAGGTCTGGATCAGCCACGGCGTTTTCGGCGCCCGATAAAGCCTGGCGCCAAATAAACAACGCCCGCCGGGGGGAGGAGGATCCCGGCGGGCGCGTTATTTAAAGACCGGCTTGGGAGGAGGAGTAGCCGGCCTTCCTTCCGTCAGGACCTGGGAGGAGGAGTGGTCCTGGCGAATTCGGCTATCAGATCGCCTTGCGGGCGACGAAGGGGATGTCGGCTCGGCTGATGCCAAGGTCGTTGAGCTCACGATTGGACAGGCGGCTCAACTCCGAAACCGTCTGCCGATACCGGCGCCAGTTACGATAGTCGCGGATCAGGTTCATTTTTCTTACCTCAAAGGGGCGTTCGTCTTTTCACCCCCCTTATCTAGATGCGCCGTCGGGGGATTAGAAGTGACGTTATTGCATGGCAGCAATGCGCATTGTGCAATGCAACATTAAGCGATTTTTATAAGTATGACAATAAGATGGCGGCAAGAGGCGATTCTCCCCAATCTCGCCGCAATCCCCTTGGAAGCGGGCGGGAAACCGCTATTCTTGCGCGATGTTCCGTTCGAAGGTGTTGCGCGAGATCGATGGATGGCACGGGCGAGGGCTGATCGACGCCGACGTCGCAAGCCGTCTGTCCGATGACGTACGCTCGCGCTTCAAGGCATTTTCCTTCGCCTCGGTTCTCGGCCTGCTGGCGGCGATCCTTCTTGGCGCCGCGGTCCTGACCTTCGTTGCGGCGAATTGGGAGCAGGTCCCGCGTCTCGGGCGCGTCGGCGCGATTGGCGCGATCATCGCGGCGGGTCCGTTGCTAGGCGCCTGGCTGGAGGCGAGGGGGCACAACCTTATCGGCGAAGGCGCCCGCCTTGTCGGTTCGGCCGGCTTCGGCGCAGGGATCGCGCTGGTCGGCCAGATGTACCATCTGAGCGGGGACGAAGCCGCCGCGGTGCTCGTTTGGTGCGCGGGCACTGGCTTTGCCGCCCTGCTGACGCGGTCGAAGGCGCTGACGATCGGCGCCATCGTCCTTGCGGCAACCTACCTCGCCATGGCGACCGGATTGCTCTGGTCGGTTCCCGGATTCCCGTGGTGGTATCCCGGATTGCTGGCGGCGCTCTGGGCCCTGGCGCTGTGGACCGACAGCGTCGGCGCCCGCCGGTTGCTGGTTCTGGCGCTGATCCACTACGGTTTCCATCTGTGGATCGATTCCGACCTCGCCATCGTTCCGATGGTGATGATCGCGCTTTCGGCGGCACTGCTTGCGGCCGCCGCATGGCGTCCCGAGGCAACCGACAGGGCGCTGCGACTGGGCGGCGCGGCCGGGTTCCTCGCCCTCGTCGGCTTCACCGCGTCGCTGTTACTGTTGCACTGGATGTTCTCGGACGAACTGGTGCCATTCGTGATCGTCGCGTTGATCGGACTGGTGGGGGCGGTGGCGGCGTTATGGACCCTCGGCGCGGATGACCGGACGGTCCGTGTCGGCGCCTATGTGCTGTTCGCGGTCGAGGTCGTTCTCGTCTACTTCATCACCGTTGGCGGACTGATCGGCACGGCGGCCTTCTTCCTGTCGGCCGGCGTGGTGCTGGCGCTCGCCGCCTTCGTCATCCTGCGCCTGGAGCGCCGCATGGCCGCGCGCCGGTCGGAGGGTGGAGCATGAGCCCGCTCGCCCGCGCCCTCTTGCTTGCACTTGTCGCAGCGCTGGCGCAGATCGGCGTGCTCGGCTGGTCCATCTACAATCGTGCTGCCATCCTGCGCGACGGGGCGGAGGTCGTGCTGAAGACCGAACCGGTCGATCCGCGCGACCTGCTGCGCGGGCGGTATGTCCGCCTCGGCTACGAGATTTCGAGCTTGCGGCTCAATCTGCTGCCGGATGGCCAGCGGGCGGATGCCTTGGCCGCCGACACCGTGCATGTGCACCTTGTACAGCAAGCCGACGGCCTTTGGACGGCCGACAGGGCCGATCTGGTGTCCGGTGACGGAAACGGCGTCTGGATCACCGGCGAGATCACTTATCGCTTGTCGGACGATCTCATTTCGGTCGAATACGGCATCGAACGTTTCTACGCGCCGGAGTATCTGGCCCCCGAAATCGAGCGCAACATGCGCGACGGCGAGATCACGCAGACTGTCGTCGCCGTCGCCGCGGATGGTGTCGCCCAGATCAAGGCGCTTCGGCAGGGCGATGAGGCGCTTTTCGTCGAACCGCTGTACTGAGCGCGGCTTTTGACCCCTTGATTTTTCCTTTGAACGCCAGATTGCCGGTGATATAGGAGGCCGCGCTTCGCAAGGGCCGAACCGGAGCTTTCGAAGCGGGTGTGGTGGAATTGGTAGACACGCTGGATTTAGGTTCCAGTGGCTTACGCCGTGGGGGTTCAAGTCCCTCCACCCGCACCAGGTCGCTCCCGGCAGGGTCTTTTCGGGCGAACGCGAACGGCTGGTGCCGCGCGACGCTTTAATTGGAAACGAAGGTTGGTCATGCAAGTCACCGAAACGCTCAATCAGGGCCTCAAGCGCGAGATCAAGGTCGTGGTGCCCGCCAAGGACATGGAATCGCGCCTTTCCAAGCGGCTCGACGATGCCCGCGGCAAGGTGCGCATCAACGGGTTCCGTCCCGGCAAGGTGCCGGCCGGCCACCTTCGCAAGCTCTACGGCAAGTCGCTGATGGCCGAAGTGGTCAACGAGATCATTTCCGACACTCAGCGCTCGGTTCTCTCGGAGCGCGGCGAAAAGGCCGCCATGCAGCCCGAAGTGGCGATGACCGAGGACGAGAAGGAAGCCGAGAGGATCCTCTCGGGCCAGGCCGACTTCGAATTCACCATCAACTACGAGGTCATTCCGGCCATAGAGCTGAAGGATGTCTCCGGCATTTCGGTGACCCGCCTCGTCTATGACGTTCCGGCCGAAGAGGTCGAGGAGCAGGCGCTCAAGGCGGCGGAATCGGCCCGCACCTACGAGACCAAGAAGGGCAAGGCCGCCACCGGCGACCGCGTCACGATGGACTATGCCGGCAAGATCGACGGCGTCGCCTTCGACGGCGGCTCGGCCAGCGATGCGCAGCTGGTGCTCGGTTCCGGCCAGTTCATTCCCGGCTTCGAGGACCAGCTTGTCGGCGTCAAGGCCGGCGACAGCAAGACCATCACCGTGACGTTCCCGGCCGACTATCCCGCGGCGCACCTCGCCGGCAAGGACGCCGCCTTCGACATCGAGGTCAAGGACGTAGCCTCGCCGTCGGCACTGGAACTGAATGACGACATCGCCAAGTCGCTCCGCATCGAGTCGGCCGATCGTCTGCGGGATCTGGTGCGCGGCCAGCTTGAAAGCCAGTTCGGCACGCTGACCCGCCAGAAGGTGAAGCGCCAGATCCTCGATGCGCTCGACGAAGCCTATTCCTTCGAGGCGCCGTCGCGCCTGGTCAACGCCGAGTTCGAGAACATCTGGCGCCAGGTCACGCGCGAGCTGGAGCAGGCGGTCAAGAGCTTCGCTGACGAGGACACGACCGAAGAGGAGGCGAGGGCCGAATACCAGCGCCTTGCCGAGCGCCGCGTGCGCCTTGGCCTGGTTCTGGCCGAAGTCGGCGAAAAGGCCGGCGTTTCGGTGAGCGACGAGGAACTGCAGCGTGCGCTGTTTGCCACTGTTCAGCAGTATCGTGGCCAGGAGCAGCAGGTTTACGACTTCTACCGCAACAATCCCGATGCGCTGGCGTCGCTGCGCGCCCCGATTTTCGAGGAAAAGGTCATCGACCATCTGCTGACCCAGATCACCGTGGCCGACCGCAAGGTTTCCAAGGACGAATTGCTGGCCGAGGACGAGGAAGAGTCTGGCGCGAAGGCCGAAAAGCCGGCGAAGAAGGCATCTTCCAAGGCGAAGGCGGCCGATGCGTCCGATGCCGAGGAGCCCAAGAAGAAGGCTGCTCCGAAAAAAAAGGCGGCCAAGGACGAAGTCTGATCGCCTTGGGATAATGACGAAAAAGCCGCTCCTTGAGCGGCTTTTTTCATGTGATGGCTGAGGAGTGCCGCGTTTTCGACAGTGACGCTGACGTCCTGCGTCACGGCACGCACTTTCGGAAAACAGGCGTCAGATCAGCCGCAGGCCCTTCATGCTGGCGTGCCCGGTGCGGCCGATGATGATGTGGTCGTGAACCGCGATGCCGAGCGCGCGGGCTGTATCGATGACGGTATGAGTCATGTCGATGTCGGCGCGCGACGGTGTCGGGTCGCCTGAAGGATGATTGTGTACGAGGATGAGGGCACTGGCCGACAGTTCAAGCGCCCGCCGAACGACTTCGCGCGGATAGACCGGTGTGTGGTCTACGGTGCCCTGGCCCTGGATCTCGTCGGCAATCAGGACGTTCTTCTTGTCGAGGAACAGCACGCGGAACTGTTCGCGCGCCTCAAAACCCATTGCGGCCTTGCAATAATCGAGTACTTGGCTCCACGACGACAGGATCGGCCGATGCGCGATTTCGCCCTTGACCATGCGCCCGGCCGCCGCCGCGATCATTTTCAGTGTCGTCGCAGCCACCGGCCCGATCCCGTCGACCTCGCGCAAGAGCGGTTCAGGCGCGCCCAGGACCTCGGCAAACGAACCAAACCGCTTCAACAGGGCCTTGGCAATCGGCTTGGTGTCCTGTCGCGGAAAGGCCGAGAACAGCAGAAGTTCCAGGAGTTCATAGTCGGCAAGCGAGTCCGATCCATTGCGGCGGAAACGATCGCGCAAACGCTCGCGGTGCCCGGCGTAATCGTGCTTGTCACGCTCGTCCGGCACCGGCCGGGGCACTCGCGAGGCATCCTCGCGCAGGAAACGCTTCTCGTCGGTCTCGTCGTCGCCCATGCGGTCTCGCACCATGCCGAGCGCCTGCCGGCAACGCCAATGTTAGCGAATGGTCCGATTTGAAAAAGGAAAAAATGCGCTGGCGGCCTGAGATTCAGAGTCGCGTCGCGATTCCCGGGGTGTCGAGACCCTTGGGCGACAGCGTGAACACCTCGCAGCCCGTCTCGGTCACGCCGATCGTGTGCTCGTACTGGGCCGAAAGCGAGCGGTCCCGCGTCACCGCCGTCCAGCCGTCGGCTAGAACCTTGACGTGCGGACGGCCGAGATTGATCATCGGTTCGATGGTGAAGATCATGCCGGGGCGCAGTTCCACCCCTTCGTTCGGCGTGCCGTAGTGGAGAATGTTGGGTGCATCGTGGAACAGCCGGCCAACGCCGTGACCGCAGAAATCGCGAACCACAGAACAGCGTTCGCCCTCCGCATGGGCCTGGATCGCGGCGCCGATGGCTCCCGTCCTCGTGCCCGGCCTGACCACCCCGATACCGCGCATCAGGCACTCATAGGTCACTTCGCAGAGCCGCTCGGACGAGCGCTTGATCGCCCCTACCGGATACATGCGGCTGGAATCGCCATGCCAGCCGTCGAGGACATAGGTGACGTCGATGTTGACGATATCGCCCTCGCGCAGCGGCTTGTCCTCGGGAATGCCGTGGCAGACGACATGATTGATCGAGGTGCAGGACGACTTGCGGTAACCGCGGTAGTTTAGCGTTGCCGGAAGCGCGCCGTGATCCAGGCCGAACTCGAGCACGAACCGGTCGATGGCGGCAGTGGTCAGTCCGGGTTCCACTTGCGGCACAAGTGCGTCGAGGCATTCGGCGACGAGGCGCGACGCGCGGCGAACGCCCTCGAACGCCTCCCGGTCGTACAGCTTGATCTGTCCGGTGTTCTTCAATGGCGCCGAACCGGCGTCGAGATAGGTCACCATGCGCGTTGTCTCTTGCACTTTCCGTCGACATCAAACGCCGTAAACGGCGCGTTGCCAAGGACCGGACAGCCGCAAACGGGGAAGAGTGGTACGCCCAAGGGGAATCGAACCCCTGTTACCGCCGTGAAAGGGCGGTGTCCTGACCGCTAGACGATGGGCGCGTCCGGAGCCCGCATATAGACAGCTTCGCAGCGCCGGGCAACCCTGTTCCGGCGCCTTTGTGGTGTGAATTACTTCTTCTTTGAACGGCGGCAGCGCCAGTTCCAGTCGCGCTCGGGTCCGACATCGACGTGGACCGATTCGGTATGGCAATAGGTGCCCACACCGCCACGGTTGGGCATCGTGCGCAGATAGCTCGCCAGTTCCCATTTGCCGATTCCGGGGATCTGGATGTCGGCCGCCGCGCATGCCATGTGCAGCGACTTGCGGGCGCCGCGCACCCGTCGATTGTGCTCGGGACTGCGATAGCCCGAGGTGATCACGACGCGCTTGCCGTAGTGGCGCTCGATCAATCGCAGGCGCTTGACGAGTTCCGGCCGGAGGCAGGCCGTTTCCACGCCTTCGTGCTGGATCATCAACCCGTTCGGCGCCAACCGCGCCAGACCAGCGGCCGATGCCAGCCGCACGGGCTGGTCGTTGTCTTCGGTCAGGTCGACGTCCGCATCGTCGTCGATGCCCGATTTGCGCGTGATATCGAAAAGTTCCGACTTCCGCACACCGGGCAGTTCTGTGCCGGTCAATGCCTCGCGCAAAGATACTCCGGCATTCGGGCCGGCCGAGGCGAGAACGACGGGTGTCGCTTCCCTGTTGTCGAGATGCCGCACCACGGGTTTCGGCTCCGAAGCCGTTTTCGGCGTACCGAAAAACGAGGCGAAGAACCCGCTCTTGGGCTTCCGGGGGGCGGTCGGCGTGGGGTTCTCAAGAACCGCCTCGCGGCTGTGGTCGGCGGTCAGCACAGCCTCGGGGCGGGGCGGCGGGGAATGTCCGACGCGGTAGCGCTGGCGGCCAGCGGACGCGGAGCCGATTCCATCGCGGCAAGACGGATTTCGGTTTCAGGCGCAACCTCGCCGGGAGCGGTGGCGGTCAAGCCAGCCGGCGCGACGCCAGGTTTTGCCGCGGTCGCCAGAACCGCATCGCCGGGCGCGTTGTGCGGGTTCGGGGTCGGCAGATAGGCGATCGTCTGCGGCAGCGAGCCTTCGGACACGACGTCAGTGGAACTGTCCCCGCTGTCGGCCGAATCGACACTCGCGAGTTCGGTCGTGGTCGCCGCGGCCACTGCTGTGGTGGTGGCCGGCGCGTAGGAGGGACTGACGACGTTGAGATCGGGCACGGCGGTCGTGGTGCAGGACGCCAGCGCCACACACAGCGCAGCGGCGGAACCCGTCCGAAACAATCCGTTGAAGAAAAGCGCCGCGTCGCGTTTCAATACAGTCCTCGCATAGGCGCGGCGCGGCCAATGGCCGAGGCGCAATTGGGGCCACGAATTCGCAAGCTTCCCCGTATCCCCCGCGATTGCCTATCGTCTCGCAAATCGCTTCGCAACCCCGGCTAGGGTCGAATTGAGGCGACAAAATGGTGCGATTGTGGCCGTACCCGCCCCAAGAAGTTCGAAGATCCTCAAACGCGAACCTTGACGTAGTCGCCGGGAGCGTCGCCAAGCGTCTTCGTGCCGGCTCCCGGAACACGCGCCGGCACACGCTGGTCGTCTAGCCCTTCGATCCAGGACTGCCAGTGCGGCCACCACGAACCCGGGTTTTCATGGGCGTTGGTCACCCAATCATCGAAGGAACCGACCGGCTTTCCGCCCGTCCAGTACTGGTACTTTTTCAGTGCCGGCGGATTGACCACCCCGGCGATGTGGCCCGATCCGGCCATCACGAACTGCACGTCACCGCCGAAAAAGCGGCAGCCGGTAAAGACCGAGCGGGCAGGGGCGATATGATCCTCGCGGGTGGCGAGATTGTAGATGGGCACCTTGACGTCGGACAGTTTGATCGGCGCGCCGAAGAGTTCGAGTTTCCCCGCCGAGAGATTGTTGTTGAGATAGCAGTTGCGCAGGTAGAACGAGTGGTTGGCCGCCGTCATCCGCGTCGAATCGGCATTCCAGTAGAGAAGATCGAAGGGCAGCGGTTCCTTGCCGCGCAGGTAGTTGTTGACGACATAGGGCCAGATCAGGTCGCCCGAGCGCAGCATGTTGAAGGCCATCGCCATGCGGGTGCCGTCGAGATAGCCGTGTTCCTCCATCGCCGCCTCGACTGCGCGGACCTGTTCCTCGTCGACAAACACCTTCAGATCGCCGCCATAGGTGAAATCGACCTGCGTGGTGAACAGCGTGGCCGACCGGATCCGGTTGTCGCCTTCGCGTGCGAACAGCGCCAGCGCGGCGGCGAGAAGGGTCCCGCCGACGCAGTAGCCGATGGCATTGACCTCGCGTGCGCCGGTCGTCTTCTCGATGGTGTCGAGCGCAAGGCGGACGCCGCCATCGATATAGTCCTCCCAGGCCATGCGGGCGTGGCGTTTGTCAGGATTGGCCCAGGAGATCACGAAGACTGTATGGCCTTGCGCGACCGCCCAGCGGATGAAGGATTTGTCCTCGTTGAGATCGAGGATGTAGAACTTGTTGATCCACGGTGCGCAGATGAGCAGCGGTCGCTTGAGGACATCCGGTGTCGTCGGCGAGTACTGGACGATCTCGGCGATCAGCGAGCGCGCCACGACCTTGCCGGGCGTCGTAGCGATATTCTCGCCGACCTTGAACTTGGAATAGTCCGACTGGCGCAGCTTCAGTTCGCCCTTGCCGGCCTTGATGTCCTCCGCCAGCATCTTCATGCCGCGCACGAGGTTCTCGCCGCTGGTCGCCACCGTCTCGCGCATCAGTTCCGGATTGGTCAGCAGGAAATTCGACGGAGACAGCGCGGTTGCGATCTGGCGTGTATAGAACTGCGCCTTGTGGCGCGTCGGCTCGTCGAGGCCTTCGGCCTGGTTGACGAGATCGGCCGCCCAACGCGATGAAATGAGGTAGGCCTGTTTGAGGAAATCGTAGAGGGCAAAACGGCCCCAGTCCGGGTCCTGGAAGCGCTTGTCGCCCTTGTCAGGCTCGACAGCATGCTCCGGTTTGGCGCCGCTGGCCTTGCGGATGGTGTCGGACCAGATGCCCATGAAGGACGAGAACAGGCGCGTCTGGGCCTCCAGTGCCCGCGCCGGGTCGGAGAGCCAGTATTCGGCGACCTTGGAGTAGGTCTTGACGATGTCGGCGACCGGCTCGGCCATCGCATCATGCTTGGCGCCTTTTTCGCGCGGTTCGATCCATGCCGACGCGGCCTTGCCGGCCTGTTCGACCATGCGTGCGAGATTGAGGGCGAACTGGTCGGGATGCTTGACGATATAGGGCTCGATCTCGGGTGGAACACCCGGAATGTCGTCCGTCCCGGCCGGGCCACCGGCTGCTTTTTTCGTCAAGGCAATCCTCCCTGTCGCGCCCAAGCGACTTTTTGACATAATATCGTGGCAATGCGATGCACGAGCAACCGGAACCTTCGTAGGTCCGCCGTGAGGCGCATGGTATTCCCGATCGACATCCGTATCGTCGCGACAGCGTTATTGCTGTCTGCCGGCGGTTGCACGACTTCGAACCTCTCCGATATCGCGCCGACCGCCGCGGTGACGCCCACCCCGCGGCCGGCCGACGCGCCGACGGCGAAGAATGCGGCCGAGCCGGAAACGCCGGCAGATACAGCCGGGCCGGTCGATACCGGAACATTCCCGAATCTCAATACCAAGCCGGATGCCGCGACCGGCCAGTTCGCAGAAACCGAAGCCGATGCCAAGATCGCCGAACTCAAGGCCGCCAAGGCCGGGCAGGGCAGCAAGAGCGGCGCGTCCGCTGCGGAGATCGCCCGGCTGAAGAAGCTGGCGAAATCCCACGCCGACAAGACCCTCGACGAAATTGAGAACTGACGCCCGCCGACCCGCCTATTTCGCGGCGCGGCGAATGCGTGTATAGGCGCGCCCAATCAACCTGCCGTCCGCGCGGTCACTTGAGAAGCAAGCTCATGGAAGACTTCCACAAAACCCGCCGCCTTCCGCCCTATGTGTTCGAGCAGGTCAACCGCCTCAAGGCGTCCGCCCGTTCGCGCGGCGCGGACATCATCGACCTCGGCATGGGCAATCCCGATTTGCCCACCCCGTCGGCCATCGTCGACAAGCTCGTGGAGGTCGTGCGCGATCCGCGGACCCATCGCTATTCGTCCTCGCGCGGCATTCCCGGGCTGCGGCGCGCCCAGGCCAACTACTACGCCCGCCGGTTCGGCGTGAAACTCGATCCGGACCGTCAGGTCGTTGCCACGCTCGGTTCCAAGGAAGGCTTCGCCAACATGGCGCAGGCCATCACCGCGCCGGGCGACGTCGTGCTCTGTCCCAACCCGACCTATCCGATCCACGCTTTCGGCTTCATCATGTCGGGTGGCGTGATCCGCTCGATCCCGGCCGAGCCGGATGATGCCTTCATGGCTGCGCTCGACCGCGGCGTGCGCCATTCGATCCCGAAACCGCTGGCGATCATCCTCAATTATCCGTCCAATCCGACCGCCTATGTCGCCAGCCTCGACTTCTACAAGGAAGTCGTTGCCTACGCGAAGAAGCACGACATCATCATCCTGTCCGATCTCGCCTATTCGGAGATCTATTTCGACGGCAATCCGCCGCCTTCGGTGCTGCAGGTGCCGGGCGCGATGGACGTCACCGTCGAGTTCACCTCGATGTCGAAGACGTTCTCGATGCCGGGCTGGCGCATGGGCTTTGCCGTCGGCAACGAGCGGCTGATCGCGGCGCTGGCGCGGGTCAAATCCTATCTCGACTACGGGGCATTCACGCCGATCCAGGTGGCCGCGACCGCGGCCCTCAACGGCGACGGATCGGACATCGCCGAAGTGCGGTCGGTCTATCAGCGCCGCCGCGACATCATGGTCGACGCCTTCGGTCGGGCCGGTTGGGAAATCCCGCCGCCGCCGGCGACGATGTTCGCCTGGGCGCCGATTCCCGAGCCGTTCCGTGCGCTCGGATCGCTCGAATTTTCCAAGTTGCTGGTCGAGAAGGCCGAAGTCGCAGTAGCGCCGGGCATCGGCTTCGGCGAACACGGCGATGATTACATCCGCCTCGCGCTGGTTGAAAACGATCACCGCATCCGCCAGGCGGCGCGCAACATCAAGAAGTTCCTCGCCAGCGCCGACAAGACGCTGCACAACGTCGTGCCGTTCAACGCCCGGCGCTGACACCATTCCATTCTATCAGGGAGACGCTCGTCATGGCTGACGCGCTGCGGATCGCAATTGCCGGACTGGGAACGGTTGGCGCTTCGGTCGTCCGCGTGCTGACCGAACAGGCCGAGCTTCTGGCGCGCCAGTGCGGCCGTCCCATCGAGATCATCGCGGTGTCGGCACGCGATCGCGAGCGTGACCGCGGCGTCGATCTTGCGCGCTACGAATGGTTCAACGACGCCGCGATCATGGCCCGCACGGCCGATGTCGATGTCGTCGTCGAACTGATCGGCGGCGCGCAGGGCAGGGCGCTCGAGACGGTCGAGGCCGCGCTTGGCGCGGGCCGCCATGTCGTCACCGCCAACAAGGCGCTGCTTGCCGCGCACGGCGTTGAAATCGCTGAAATGGCCGAAAAGAAGGGCCTTCTGGTGAATTTCGAGGCGGCTGTCGCCGGTGGCATTCCGGTCATCAAGGCGCTGCGGGAATCGCTTGCCGGCAATACCGTCGGCCGCGTCTTCGGCATTCTCAACGGCACATGCAACTACATCCTCACCCGCATGGAGCAGGAAGGGCTGAGCTTCCAGGACTGCCTCGTCGATGCCCAGCGTCTTGGCTATGCCGAGGCCGACCCGACCTTCGACGTCGAGGGCCACGACACGGCACATAAGCTGTCGATCCTGACCTCGCTGGCCTTCGGCACTCGCATCGCCCCCGACGATATCTATCTGGAGGGCATTTCCAACATTTCGCAGGCCGATATCCGCGCCGCCCACGAACTCGGCTATCGCATCAAGTTGCTTGGCGTGGCGCAGCGTACCGAATCGGGCATCGAGCAGCGTGTCCACCCGACCATGGTGCCGTTGTCGTCGGTCATTGCGCAGGTCCACGGCGTGACGAACGCGGTTGCCATCGAGACCGACATTCTTGGCGAATTGCTGATGTCGGGGCCGGGCGCCGGCGGCAACGCCACGGCCTCGGCGGTTATTGGCGATATCGCCGATATCGCCAAGGCGCGCCCGGGCTTCCAGCACGGGCCGGTCTTCGGGCATCCCGCCCACGGGCTCAAGCCCTATCGCCGCGCCGAGATGCGTTCGCATGCCGGCGGCTATTTCATTCGCCTGACGGTGGAGGACCGCGTCGGCGTCTTCGCGACGATCGCCAGACGCATGGCGGACAATGGCATCTCGCTGGAATCGATCGTCCAGCGGGCGCACGGCGACATGGCTGACGAAAAGAACGTCATCCTCGTCACCCATGAGACCACGGAAGCCGCTGTCCGCAAGGCCGTGGACGAGATCACGACCGATGGCATTCTCACCGACAAGGCGCAGGTCATCCGCATCGAGCGGGCGGAATAGCGCATAGCCAATCCTCATTCACCGGCGGCGGGCTTGCGTCCGCCGGTCCGCCTTGTCAGAAATCGCCGGGCGGCCAGTCTTTCCAGCCCAACCAGGATGCCATTGTCATGACCCTGACTGACAGCGCCGTTCTCGACCGCATGCTGTCGATGGAACTGACCCGCGTGACCGAACGGGCAGCCGTGGCAGCGGCGGGATGGCGCGGCAGGGGCGACGAGCGGGCAGCCGACCAGAGCGCGGTCGCCGCCATGCATGCCGAGCTTGCGCGCCTGTCCATTTCCGGTCGTATCGTCATTGGCGATGGTGAGGAAGGCGAGGCGCCGCTCCTTTATGTCGGCGAAGCGATCGGAGTCGGCGACGGCCCGGTCGTCGATATCGCGCTTGACGCGCTGGAGGGCACGACAATCTGCGCCAAGAACCTGCCCAACGCTCTGTCCGTACTGGCTGTCGCCGCGCGCGGCGCGCTGCTGGCCGTTCCCAACGTTTACATGGAAAAGATCGCCATCGGGCCCGGCTATCCGGAGGGGACGATCGAGCTCGACGCGCCGCCGGCGGAGAATATTGCGCGCCTGGCGAAGGCGAAGGGCGTGAAGCCGGCCGACATTGTCACCTGCGTCCTTGACCGCCCTCGGCATGGCCGCCTCATCGAAGCGGTCCGAGCGACCGGCGCGGCCATCCGTTTGATCGGTGACGGCGATGTCTCCGCCATCCTGTCGACGGCCGATCCGGAGGAGACCGGCATCGACATGTATCTCGGTTCCGGCGGAGCGCCCGAAGGGGTTCTCGCCGCCGCGGCGCTTCGCTGCATGAATGGCCAGATGCAGGGCCGTCTCACGCTCGATTCGGCCGACACGGTCGCGCGGGCCGAGCGCGCCGGGATTTCCGATCCGCGCCGCGTGTTCTCCATCTCGGACATGGCGTCCGGAGACGTTCTCTTCGCCGCGACCGGGGTAACCGACGGCAATCTCCTGCCGGGCGTCAAGTTCCGCTCGGGCTACATCGAGACGACCACCACCGTGATGCGTTCATCTTCGCGCACCGTCCGGCGCATCGTCGCGCGCCATCATGACGCCGGCAAGTTCGAATGACGTGCCAGCAGCCAAGCGGCGCGGCGGTCCGCAGATCGGTCCCATGACCGGTTCGGAAAACCCGGAACGCCGCCTGTTTCTCGACATCGACCGGTCGGTCACCGGTGCTGCCTGGGTGCATCGGCTCGACCGGAGGTCCGAGCGCGAGGCGTTGAACATGGAACAGGCCCACGGCCTTCCCGGCGTCGTCGCCCGCGTCCTTGCAGGCCGCGGCGTCGCCGCGGATACAGTGGATCGCTTCCTCGATCCGACAATTCGCGACCTGCTGCCCGATCCTCTTTCGCTAACCGCGATGGACGAGGCCGCCGCGCGGATCGCCGATGCCATCAGACGCCGCGAACGCATCGCTGTCTTCGGTGACTATGATGTCGATGGCGCCTGTTCCTCGGCGATCATGAAGCGCTATCTCGCGCATTTCGGCGTCGAGGTTGAAATCTACATTCCCGACCGTGTTTTCGAGGGCTATGGCCCCAATCCCGACGCCATGCGCGATCTGGCGTCGCGAGCCAGCCTGATCGTAACGGTCGATTGCGGCACCAATTCCGCCGAAGCGATTGCCGCCGCGACGGGCGCGGGCGCCGATGTCGTCGTCATCGACCATCATCAGGTCGGCGGCGAACTGCCCGCTGGCGTCCCCGTGGTCAATCCGAACCGCGAGGACGATCTGTCGGGGCAGGGGCATCTCTGCGCCACCGGTGTTGCCTTCCTGGTGCTCGTTCAGGTGTCCCGCCTGATGGGTGCGGGCAAGGGCCTTGACCTGTTGAAATTCCTCGATCTTGTCGGGCTCGCCACGGTCTGCGACGTGGTGCCGCTTGTCGGCGTCAATCGCGCCTTCGTGGTCAAGGGGCTGTTGCAGGCCCGCCGGCTGGAGAACGCAGGCATTGCCGCGCTCGCGCGCGTCGCCCGTATCGGAGAGCCGCTCAACGCCTTCCATTTCGGTTTCCTCATCGGCCCGCGCATCAATGCCGGCGGGCGTATCGGCGACGCCGCGCTTGGTGCGCGGCTGCTGACCATGGACGATCCGTCGCACGCGCTTCCCATCGCCCAGCGCCTCGACGAGCTCAATGCCGAACGGCAGGCGATGGAGCAGGTCATGCTGGCGGAGGCCAAGGCGGAAGCAGATGCCGAACTGGCCGGCGCCAATCCGCCCTCGGTCATCGTCACCGAATCGGACCGCTGGCATCCCGGCATTGTCGGCCTGATTGCCTCGCGGCTGAAGGATCATGCCGGCCGCCCGGCCTTTGCCATCCATTTTGCGCCGAATGGTTTGGGTTCCGGTTCCGGGCGCTCGATTGCCGGGTTCGATCTCGGCCATCTCGTCCGCGAAGCCGTCGACGCCGGCATCCTGGTCAAGGGGGGCGGCCACGCGATGGCGGCCGGGCTGACGGTGGAAAAAGCGAAGCTCGGCCATTTGCGCGCCTTCTTCGAGGAGCACGCGAAAAACGCCGTTGGCCGTCTCGTCGCCGATCACGTCATCCTTGTCGACGCCATGATGGCCGCCGACGGCGCCACGCTCGAATTCCTCGCCGGGTTGGAAAAAGCCGGGCCGTTCGGGCAGGCAAATCCGGCCCCTGTCCTGGTTTTCGCCCATCACCGCATAGCCGACGTGCGAAGCGTCGGAGCAGGGGGACATCTCAGGGTCGTGCTGGAATCCCAGACCGGATCACGCTTGACCGCAATGGCGTGGCGGGCGCAAGGAACCGCGCTCGGCGACTTTCTCGCGGCGAGCAGGGGCAGGACCATCCATGTCGCCGGCAATCTCTCGGTCAATCATTTCAATGGCCAGTCAGCGCCGCAGCTTCGGATTCTCGACGCCGCACTTCCCGGCTAGGCCAGCACGCTCTGCATGCGCTTGATGTCATCCATCCGCGCCATCGTCGCTTCGTAACCAAGACGGATCGCCTCGTCCGCCCGATGAAATTCGGTCAAACCGATGCCCGACAGCTTGGGATGCACGGCCAGATCCGGCGGATCGCCGGCAAGGCGCGAGCGCAGGATGCGGTCCTGAACGATATTGAAGGCCTCGATCATCACGCCGGTAATACCCATGCGCTGGTTGGCGTCGAGTTCGCCGCCGTCGACATTGTCCGGGCCACAATTCGCGTCGGCGGCGTGCTTGACGACAGCGCTGCGGCCAAAATGGTCGTAGTGCAGGCTGACGGCGACGACCAGCTTCTGCTCGTGCGCACGGCACACCGAAACCGGAACCGGGTTGACCATCGCTCCGTCGATGAGCGTACGCTTGTTGCAGACAACAGGCGTGAAGACGCCCGGCAGCGCGTAGGACGCGCGCATGGCCGGAACGATCGCGCCGGCGTTCAGCCAGACCTCGTGGCCGGTCTTCAACTCGGTCGCGACGCAAACAAACGGCTTGGACAGGTTCTCGAAGCGGATGCCCTCGATATGCTGGCGCAGCTGGGCATCGAGCTTCATGCCGCCGATCAGCCCGTCACCCGACAGGCGGAAATCAAAAAATCCGAACATGCGCCGGCGGGTGATCGAACGGGCGAAATCCTCGAGGGCGTCGAGCTTGCCGGCGAGATAGCAGCCGCCAACCAGCGCGCCGATGGAGGTGCCGGCAATCATGTCGATGGTGACGTCGGCCTCGTCGAGGGCGCGCAAGACGCCGATATGGGCCCATCCGCGCGCCGCGCCGCCGCCGAGCGCCAGGGCGATGCCGTGTTTCTTCGGCTCGACAACAGGATGAGGTGCGCCGCCTCCGGTGTGGTCCGGATCGCGCAGATCATATCGCGAGAAGCGCGAAGCCCACTCGAGCATCTTCCCCTCCAGTCGCGGGGAGTGTGGCACAGGGTTCTATCGAATTGGTGAATGAAAAGCCGGCCGGGTTTCACCGCCGGCGAACGCGCCTGACGCTCACTTGTCCGGCGTCGCCAACGTGCCATCGGTGCGGACGGCGCGATAGAAACAGGATCGCCGGCCGGTGTGGCAGGAGGGGCCGTCGCCGGCCACCTCGACCTTGAGCAGCACCGCGTCCTGATCGCAATCGGTCCGCATCTCGACGACGGTTTGCAGATTGCCGGAAGTCTCGCCCTTCTTCCACAGCGCCTTGCGCGAACGCGACCAGTAGTGGGCGATACCTGTTTCAAGGGTCAGCCGCAGCGCCTCGGCATTCATGTGCGCGAGCATCAGCACCGTGCCGTCATGCGCGTCGGTGACGACCGCGGTGACGAGCCCGTTGGTGTCGAAGCGCGGCGTGAACGCCGCGCCTTCCTCGAGTTTCGCTTTGTCGGCGGGAGCGGGCGGGAAGGGCGTCACCGGACGATGCCGCTCCTCACCATCGTCATGAACCGGACCTGCTCCTCGGGGCATTCCTTGAACGCGCCGGTAAACGTGGTGGTCATGGTGGTCGAACCCTGCTTGCGGATGCCGCGCATGGCCATGCACATATGCTCGGCCTCGATCAATACCGCGACGCCGCGCGGATTGAGCACGTCCTGGATGACGCCGGCGATCTGCGCCGTCATCGCCTCCTGGATCTGCAGGCGGTGGGCGAAGATGTCGACGACACGCGCGATCTTGGACAGGCCCACGACCTTGCGGTCGGGTAGGTAGGCGACGTGCGCCTTGCCGATGATCGGCACCATGTGATGTTCGCAATGGGAATGGAAGGTGATGTCTCTGACGAGGACCATGTCGTCGTAGCCGGCGACTTCCTCGAAGGTGCGGCCGAGTTCTTCGGCCGGGCTCATATCATAGCCTTCGAACATCTCGCGATAGGCTTTCATCACGCGCCGCGGCGTGTCTACCATGCCTTCACGATCCGGATCGTCGCCGGCCCAGCGGATGAGCGTGCGCACGGCTGCCAGCACCTCGTCCTCGGAAGGACGATCGCAGCAAGGCCGGTCGAGATATTCGGGCAAATTCGGAAAGGTCTTGTTGACCGCGTCCATATCCAGTGCCTCCCGTAGTTTCCCTCGGTGGAGAAACGAGTTGAACGGAACCACTCGCTGCGCGTTTCGCGCCCCTCGCGGCTTTGATGGAGGCGGGCCGGCCTACGCCGGTTGCCGCCATACTCGAACAACCACTATATAGGGAGCCGGACAGGTATGAAAAGCCGCATGCTGCGGCACGTCGCCTGCCAACGGGAAAAAGGCCGACCGGCCATGATCGACGACGTCTACAACGCGCGCATTATCGAATTTGCCGGAAATATCCCGAGGATCGGGCGGCTCGATACACCGGACGCTTCGGCGCGGGCACATTCGAAGCTTTGCGGCTCCACCGTTACCGTCGACCTGAAGATGGACGGCGACGTCGTGGCCGACTTTGCCCATGACGTGAAGGCCTGCGCGCTCGGCCAGGCCTCGTCCTCGATCATGGCGCGCCATGTCGTCGGCGCGACCGCCGAGGAATTGCGCACGGTGCGCCAGATCATGTTGGGCATGCTCAAGGAGAACGGTCCGCCGCCACAGGGGCGTTTCGATGACCTGAAATTCCTCGAGCCGGTCCGCGACTACAAGGCCCGCCACGCCTCGACCATGTTGACCTTCGATGCCGTCGTCGACTGCCTCGACCAGATCGAACGCAAGCGCGCCGGCCCGGCGGCTTAGACAGGCGGACGTCTTTCTTGGGCAACAAGCATTCGCGCAATTACTCCGGGCCGTGGCGCAAGACGCCGGGTCGCCTGTTCGGCACCGCTTTCGTCCGCTTCTATCAGCTGACGCTCTCGGGGTTCATCGGCAATTCCTGCCGCCATATTCCGACCTGCTCGGAATATGCCTATGAGGCGATTGCCCGCCACGGCCTGTGGTCGGGCGGTTGGATGGGCCTGTTCCGCGTCGCCCGCTGCGGACCCGGAGGCACCTGCGGCCTCGACCGCGTGCCGGAAACGCTCGAACCACGGCTGAAATGGTGGGCGCCGTGGCGATTCTGGTCCGTCCACGCGCCGCACGAGCACGTCCACTGATGCCCTATCCGACCGAATATTCCTCCGCCTCGGCCGATTTCGACCGTTTCCTCGACGCGGTGAAACAGAACGCCATGCTGCAGACACGGCATCAGGCCTGGCAGGTGGCGCGCGCCGTTCTTCTTGTCTTCCGCGATCATCTTTCCGCCCGCGACGCATTGCGCTTCGCCGATGCCCTGCCGCCGCTCCTGCGCGCGCTGTTCGTCGAAGGGCTCGATCCCGACCGGATGCCGCAGCCGTTTCCCTCCCGCGCGAGGGCCTTGACGCCGAGGTCGCCGCCGTGCGCCGCGACCACAACTTCGTCACCAGGACGTCGATCGACGAGGTGGCCGCTGCATTCTGGCCGGTTGTCGACCGACTGCGCATCGAAGCGGTCCTGGACAGTCTCGATCCCGCCGCCCGCGCCTATTGGAACCTTCCGACAGGATCGTAACCCTTTACCGCAGCAGCCAAATCGCGCTAAAGGCGCGCCGCAGCAACCACCCGCGCTCGTTTGCGGGACTGGATAGAGGTGACAAGATGGCCGTTTCCCTGACCTTCCCCGACAATTCCGTCCGCGACTATGACTCCGCCGTCACCGGCGCGGCCATCGCCGAAGGCATTTCCAAATTGCTGGCAAAGAAGGCCGTCGCCTATGCGCTCGACGGTGAATTGCGCGACCTTTCCGAGCCGGTCGGCAGGGCGGGCCGCATCGAGATCGTCACCCGCGATGATCCGCGCGCCCTCGACATGATCCGCCACGACGCCGCCCACGTGATGGCAGAGGCGGTGCAGGAACTCTGGCCGGGAACGCAGGTCACCATCGGCCCGGTGATCGAGAACGGCTTCTATTACGACTTCGCCCGCAACGCGCCGTTCACCCCGGACGACTTCGCCGCCATCGAGAAGAAGATGCGCGAGATCGTCGCCCGCAACAGCGCCTTCACCAGGGAAGTCTGGAGCCGGGACGAGGCGAAAAGGGTCTTCGCGGACAAGGGCGAGGCCTACAAGGTGGAACTCATCGACGCCATTCCCGACGGCGAGGATGTCAAGATCTACCGGCAGGGCGACTGGTTCGACCTTTGCCGAGGCCCGCACATGGCTTCCACCGGCCAGGTCGGCAACGCGTTCAAGCTGATGAAGGTGGCCGGCGCCTACTGGCGCGGCGATTCCACCAAGCCGATGCTGACCCGTATCTACGGCACGGCCTGGGCGACGCAGGAACAGCTCGACGCCTATGTCCACATGCTGGAGGAGGCCGAGAAACGCGACCATCGCCGGCTCGGACGCGAGATGGATCTCTTCCATTTCCAGGAGGAGGGCCCCGGCGTCGTCTTCTGGCACGCCAAAGGCTGGCGCATGTTCCAGAAGCTCGTTTCCTACATGCGTCGCCGCCTGGAGGACGACTATCAGGAGGTCAACGCTCCGCAGATGCTCGACAAGTCCCTGTGGGAGACCTCCGGGCACTGGGGCTGGTACCAGGAAAACATGTTCGCGGTGAAATCGGCGCATGCCTTCACCACGCCCGACGACGAGGAGGCGGACCACCGCATCTTCGCCATCAAGCCGATGAACTGTCCCGGACACGTGCAGATCTTCAAGCATGGCTTGAAATCTTACCGCGATCTTCCTGTGCGGCTTGCAGAATTCGGTGCTGTTCATCGCTACGAGCCGTCCGGCGCGTTGCACGGACTGATGCGCGTGCGTGGCTTCACCCAGGACGACGCCCACATCTTCTGCACCGAGGAGCAACTCGAGGCGGAAATCCTCAAGATCAACGACCTGATGATGTCGGTCTACAAGGATTTCGGCTTCAACGAGGTCGTGGTCAAGCTCGCCACCCGTCCGGAAAAGCGCGTCGGTACCGATGCGGCCTGGGATCACGCCGAGGATATCCTTCGGCGCGCGCTCGAACGCATGGCGCGCGAGGACAGCCGCATCAAGATCGGCATCAATGAGGGCGAGGGCACCTTCTACGGGCCAAAATTCGAATACACGCTGCGCGACGCCATCGGCCGCGAATGGCAGTGCGGTACGACGCAGGTCGACTTCAACCTGCCGGAACGCTTCGGCGCCTTCTACATCGACCGCGATTCCGAAAAGAAGCAGCCGGTGATGGTCCATCGCGCCATCGTCGGTTCGCTGGAGCGCTTCCTCGGCATCCTGATCGAAACCCATGCTGGGCATTTCCCGCTGTGGTTCGCGCCCGTGCAGGTGGTCGTCGCCACCATCACGTCGGATGCCGACGACTACGCCCGCGCGGTCGTGGCCCGTTTGAAGGCGGCAGGGCTGACTGTCGAGGCGGACCTGCGCAACGAGAAGATCAACTACAAGGTCCGCGAGCATTCGCTGACCAAGGTTCCCGTGATCCTCGTCTGCGGCAAGCGCGAGGCGGAGACGGAGACCGTCAACGTCCGCCGGCTTGGCTCGCGCGATCAGCAGGTGGAAAGCCTCGACGCCATAGTCGCGGCGCTCGCGGATGAAGCGGTCCCGCCGGACCTTCGGCGTCGCTGATTTCCTGGAAAAGTCTCCGTTCCGCCGGCAACGGCGGAACGGCTTTCACACGACCGTCATATCCGTGCGTCAAGCCGGGCGCGCAAGGTGAATCACGCGACTGAACGTCCATGAAGCTGCCATTCCGCCGACGCAGGCAACCGCTTTTCCCCGAACTCACCTACGCCAACGAGAACCAGCCAAGGCTGAAACGGTGGTTCATCCGATCCGTCGAGACCATTTCCGGCCGAGAACGCTACGCCCGGCTCTATGACATCTGGCGTACCAAGGTGGTTCCCGAGGGACGGGACGTCTTCACGCGCATGCTCGATCTCATCAATGTGCGCCTCGATTGTGACGGCCAGTGGCCGCCGCCCGACCTGCCGGACGGTCCGCTGGTCATTGTTGCCAATCATCCCTTCGGGATCGGCGACGGCATTGCCGTGTTGGCGCTAGCCGAACGGCTGGAACGGCCCTTCCGCGTCATGATCGCCGCCGACTTGCTGCAAATCAGCGAGATGGGGCCATACGCGCTTCCCGTCGACTTCTCCGAGACGAAGGACGCGGTCAAGGCGAACATGGCGGTACGCCATGAGGCTCTGCGCCTGCTCAAGACTGGTACGGTCATCGTCGTCTTCCCCGCCGGTGGCGTTGCCACCGCGCCGAAGGGCTTTGGCCGGGCGAAGGACTTGCCGTGGAAAATGTTTCCGGCGCGGCTCATTCAGGAAGCCAGGGCCAATGTCATCCCGATGCATTTCGAGGGCCAGAATGGACGTCTGTTCCATCTGGCCAGTCGGCTGTCGCTTACCGCGCGCCTGTCGCTGCTCGTCTACGAGTTCACCCGTCTGTCGGGGCGGTCAATCCGGGTGCGCATCGGCAACGCCTTACCCTTTGAACGCTTTTCCGCCTTCGGCGACCGCAAGGCGCTTCTGGCCAGCCTTCAGGATTGCGTTTTCGGGTTGAAGGGGCCGGACGCGCCGCGCCCGATGCCGGTCGATCCGTTCCGCAAGCGTCGCCAGCAGGCGGCCTGACGTTGTTTACTCGACGGTTGCGGCCGCATCGTCGCGCGCCGGGGCAACCGGCGTCGCCGACAGCGCGGACGTGACGACCTCCACGTCCTGGTCTTCGCCGGAAACGACAACGAAATCGCGCTGGTAGAGCTGGTCGCGGTTCTTGGCGATGACCGTGTAGGCGCCTTCGGCCAGGACCATCGTCGAGTAGGCGCCGACCTGCTCGCGCACGATGTCGCCCGATCCGGTCAAAACCGCCCATGACGTATCGGCGAGGGCCTCGCCCCCGGCGACACGAACCAGCTTGAGCGTGACGCGCGAGGCGGCATGCTCCATGACCGCCTCTGTCAACTTGCCGGCTTCCACCACAATGTCGGCGCGGATGGATGCGTTGACGTCGCCATAATTGGAGACGACGTGGTAGGTGCCGGCATTGAGACGGACGATGGAGTTGGCGGGAACGTCCGGAATGATCAGCGCGCGGTTGCCGTTGACATCCTCGCGGCCGTCATAGACGGAGAAACGCAGGTCGGCCGGGGGGATCTTCTTGCCGCCGGTCAGGACCGCATTGAGTTTGATACCGCCCGCGTCGAGAACGAGGTTCTCCTCATGCCCGTCGATGCCGGCGGTGATCCGCTTGGTCGCCCCCGCCCGGCCGAATGCGGCGTGGATCAGATAGGTGCCCTGCGGCAGATCGAATTCGGTCGACCCGCCTTGCGCGGTGGCGAGCAGCGGAAGCTTGCCGTCCGGGCCGGGGACCTCACCGAAGATCCGCCAGACAAGCCCGGCTTTGAGGACCGGGGAATCCTCCGCGAGTCGGGCCGTCAGCACGATCCGGCTGCCGCCGGTCGCCAGCGGCTTGACACCCTTCGGCGCGGCAAAGCCCGAAATGTCGGGCAGTTTGAGCGTGTTGATCTCGGTATTGCCAGCCGTCTGCGCCGAAGCTGCTCCGGTCAGGCCGACAAAAAGCAGGAAGGCGGCGACCGCGGCGGCGATGAACTTGACCATGAACAGCCTCTAAGCTGTAAGGAGTGGCCTTTTCAAGGCCATCGACCGTACTCGAGGAGCTCGCCGCCGTGAACGAAGCCGTCGTTTCCTTTTTGCGCACCCGCAAATCCTCGCTGCTGCCGACGCTCGGCGAACCGGGGCCCGGCGCGGATGCGCTTGCGCGGATGTTCGAGATTGCGTCGCGTGTTCCCGACCACGGCAATCTCGCACCCTGGCGCTTCATCGTCTATTCCGGCGAGGCGCGTCATCGCGTCGGAGAGCGCTTCGCGGCCATGATGGAGCGGCGGCACGGACCGCTGGACCCCATCTCGCGGAAAAAGGAGCTGGTCCGATTTGCGCGCGCGCCGCTGGTCATCGGCGTCGTGTCCAGCCCGAAGGACGAGCCGAAGATTCCTGAGTGGGAGCAGTTCCTTTCAGCCGGCGCGGCGGCCTTGAACCTCGTCCACGCCGCGATTGCGCTGGGGTTTGGCGCCAACTGGGTTACCGGCTGGTTTTCTGACGACGAAGAGGCCGCCCGCATGCTCGGCGCCGGTCCGGGCGAACGCTTCGCCGGTTTCGTCCATGTCGGCGCGATCGTCGGCGAGACGCCCGAACGTCCGCGCCCCGACTGGCGCGCCCTGGTGTCCGAGTGGAACGAGGCGGGTTGACCAGTGTTCTACGAAACCGCGCATGGGCACGGCCTGCCGCATGACCCGTTCAAGGCCATTGTTGCGCCGCGCCCGATTGGCTGGATTTCGACCCGCGCCAGGGACGGACGGATCAATCTCGCGCCGTATTCGTTCTTCAACGCGATCTCGTCGAAGCCCGACCTCGTCATGTTTTCGTCGGACGGCGAGAAGGATAGCGTTGCCTTCGCCCGCGAAACCGGCGAGTTCGTCGTCAACCTCGTCACGCGCGATCTGTTCGACGCCATGAACACCTCGTCAACCGACGCACCGCGCGGGGTTTCGGAGTTTCAACTTGCCGGCGTCACGCCCGCGCGGTGCCGCCTGGTCTCCGCGCCCCGGGTCGGCGAGGCCCATGCCGCGCTCGAATGCCGCGTCACAGAGATCGCGCAGCCGCGCGATCTGGACGGCAATCCGGCACGGGTGCACCTGGTGACCGGGCAGGTGGTCGGCGTCCACATCGACGATTCGATGCTGGTCGACGGGATCTTCGACATTCGCAAAGCCCGCCCCGTCGCGCGCCTCGGCTACCTGGACTATGCCGAAATCCGCGAGGTTTTCTCCGCGCGGCGCCCCCTTTATCGCGGCTGAGAGATCAGCCTAGGCCGTAGGCACGGGCCCGCGCCAGCAGGCGCTCGGCACGCCTGAGGTGCGGTCGGTCGAACATCACGCCACCAATGGCAACGACGCCGGCGTCACCCGCGGCGCGAAAAGCGTCGACGATCGCCGTCGCTTTCTCGATCGCTTCGCCGGCCGGGGTGAACGCGGCATTGATGGTTGCGGCCTGCGCCGGGTGGATCGCCATTTTCGCGGTGAAACCGTCGCGGACGGCCTCCGCGCACTCGCGGGCGAGGGCGTGGGCGTCGGAAAAATCGACGAAAACCGTATCCACGGCCGCCGTTTCGCATGCCGCCGCCGCCAGCAGCGTCAATGAGCGCGCGAGGCGGAACACCTCGGCATAGCTGCCCGATTCGGTGCGGTTCTGCGACGCGCCGATATCGGCGGACAGATCCTCCGCCCCCCAAGTCACGCCGGCAAGGCGGGGATGCGGCTGTCTCCAGCCCGGCGCGAGCAAGGTCGCGGACGCGGTTTCGGTGATGATGGGCAGGATGCGTGTCACGCCGTCGTCGAGACCGGCAAGCGCCTCGCGCGCGCGTAGCCTCGTCGACAACGCATCGACCGATTCGCGTCCCTCGGCTTTCGGCAGCACGATGCCGTACGGCGCGGCGGCCATGACGGCTGCGAGATCGTCGTCCGCCAAGCCGCTGGAAAGGGCGTTGATGCGTATGAACAGCGGCTTCATCGTCCGATTCCGCGCCACGAAGTCGGCGGCAATCGCGCGAGCCTCCGCCTTCGCAGCGGGCGCGACGGAATCCTCCAGATCGACGATCAGTGCGTCGGCGTCGCTGGCGAGTCCCTTCTGAAGCTTGCGCGGCGAATCGCCGGGAACGAACAGCAGCGAGCGCATGTCACTCCGGCCTTTTGCGGATCATTGCCTGGCGCAGCGTTCGTGCGACGAGGACGCCGTTCTGGTTGAAGGCACGATGCTCGAAGGTGACGATCCCCCGATCAGGCTTCGAAGCTGATTCGCGCACTGCCTTCACTTCCGTCTCGATGCGCACCGTATCGCCGTGGAACAGCGGCGCGGGGAATGTCGTCTCGCTCATGCCGAGGTTTGCGACGGTCGTGCCGAGCGTCGTGTCATGCACCGAGATGCCGATCATCAGCCCGAGCGTGAAGAGCGAATTGACCAGCGGCTTGCCGAACTCGGTCCGGGACGAAAAATCGAAATCGATGTGAAGCGGCTGCGGATTCATCGTCATCACCGAGAAAAGCACGTTGTCGGCTTCGGTGATGGTGCGCGTGATCGGATGGTTGAACACCTGACCGACGCTGAACTGCTCGAGCCAAAGACCGGCCATGAACGCCTCCCGTTTTCGATTGAATAGGGACTGCGGCCCCAGGCGGCAAGCCGGGAATTATGGTGAACGCTTCGTAAACCATTGGTCCGTACGGTTCTTCCAGTAACGGTCGGGGAGTTCGGGCGCGGCATGGTTATCGAGCATTTCCTTCACTGGATGAACGGAGCGAAGGCCACCGAGCGCGCAGCGGCGGCAGAGGCGCTTTCGCGGGCGTTCATCGGCATTGAGTTGTCCTTCGAGAACCGGTGCACAGCCGAAGCCGCGCTCACGATCCTGCTGGACGATCCTTCGCCGCAGGTCCGCATGGCCCTCGCCGAGACCCTTTCGCTTTCCCCGCGGGCACCGGCCCAGGTCATCGCCGCGCTGGCCAAGGATCGGCCGGACATTGCCTCGATCGTCATCGCCAGATCGCCCTTGCTCGAAGACGACGACCTTATCGACCGTGTCGCCAGCGCCCCGGCTGCGGTGCAGGCGGTCATCGCCGCGCGCCCGCGGGTTTCCGTCGCGCTGTCGGCGGCTATCGCCGAGGTGGCGGAGCGCGAAGCGGTGCTTGCTTTGCTGACCAATGCCGGCGCGCGGATCGCGACCGTTACGCTGCGCCGACTGGTCGAGCGACTGGGAGACGATGCCGACGTGCGCGGTGCCTTGTTCGACCGGCCGGACCTCCCGGTGGATCAGCGCCATACCTTGCTTGCCAAGACGGGCAGGGCGCTGGGGCAATCTCCGTTCCTGCGCGCACTGATCGGCGAGGCGCGTGCCGATCGCCTGACCCGCGACGCCTGTCTTGGCGGGGTCGTTGCCTTGGCCGAAGCGGTACCCGCCGCCGAGCAGCCGGCCCTGGCCGAGCACATGCGCCTGTCCGGTGGGCTGACCGCCAATTTCCTCCTGCGCATCGTCGCGCAGGGCAAGCTCGATTTCTTCGCCGCCACGCTCGTGGCGCTCACTCGTCAGCGTCAGGATCGTGTCGCCGCGTTGCTCGCCAACGGTCGCGAGGCGGCACTGCGTGCGCTCCTCGGCGCCGCCGGTGTGGTGAGTGCCTGCCACGGGCCGGTGATCACCGCCCTGCAGGTCTGGCGCGATGTCGCGGCCGGCCGCCGCGTCGCTGGCGTACAGGAAGTCAGCTGGGCAATGCTGCGCGCCGTGCCCGGAGCCGAAGGCAATGACCTATCCTCGACCGCGGACCGCGAGGTGGCAAGCCTCATCAAGGCGATCCATCTCGATTTCCTGCGCCGCAATGCGCGTGGCCATGCGCTCGCAGTGGCCGCTGCCTGACCGCAGGTCCGCTCAGATGTCGAGTTCGTCTGCCGTGGCGAACTCGGCCCGTTCCTGAATGAAGCGGAAACGCGCCTCCGGCTTGGTGCCCATCAATGCATCGACGGCGCCTTGCGTGGAATTGGCATCGTCCATGACCTCGACCCGGAGCATTGTGCGCTTTCGCGGATCCATGGTCGTTTCCTTGAGCTGGGCAGGCAGCATTTCGCCCAGCCCCTTGAAGCGGCTGATCTCCACCTTGCCTTTGCCGGAGAAGTGGCTGCGCAACAGCTCATCCTTGTGCGGGTCGTTGCGCGCGTAGGCGGTCTTGCCGCCCTGTGCCAGCTTGTAGAGCGGCGGGACGGCGAGGAAGAGGTGGCCGTTGCCGATGAGGGCCGGCATTTCCTGGAAAAAGAAGGTGATGAGCAGCGAGGCGATGTGGGCGCCGTCCACGTCGGCGTCTGTCATGATGACGACCCGCTCGTAGCGCAGGTCCTCTTCGCGGTATTTGGTGCGGGTACCGCAGCCGAGCGCCTGGATCAGGTCGCTAATCTGCTGGTTGGCCGAAAGCTTGTCGCGCCCGGCGCTGGCGACGTTGAGGATTTTCCCGCGCAGCGGCAACACGGCCTGTGTCGCCCGGTTGCGTGCCTGCTTGGCCGATCCGCCAGCCGAATCGCCTTCGACGATGAACAGTTCGGCACCCGCCGCGCCATTCTGGGCGCAATCGGCGAGCTTGCCCGGCAGGCGCAGCTTGCGCACGGCCGTCTTGCGGATGACTTCCTTTTCCTGACGCCGCCGCAGGCGATCGTCCGCCCGCGCCACGATCCAGTCGATGAGTTTGGAAGCTTCCTGCGGATTGTCCGCCAGCCAGTGATCGAACGGGTCGCGGATCGCATTCTCGACGATCCGGGCGGCTTCCGCCGTCGCCAGGCGGTCCTTGGTCTGGCCGACGAATTCCGGTTCGCGCACGAAGACCGAGAGCAGGCCGGCAGCCGTCACCATTACATCGTCTGAGGTGATGATCGACGCCCGCTTCATGCCGATGCGGTCGGCATGCGTTTTCAGGCTCTTGGTCAGCGCGATGCGCAACCCGGCTTCGTGCGTGCCGCCTTCCGCCGTCGGGATCGTGTTGCAATAGGAGCGCAGGAATCCGTCGCCGCCGAACCAGGCGATCGCCCATTCGACGGAACCGTGGCCGCCCTGGCGGGCCGTCTTGCCGGCGAAAATGTCCCGAGTGACCTGGTGTTCGCCTTCCAGAAGATCAGCCAGATGATCCTTCAGCCCGCCCGGAAAATGGAAAACCGCTTTCTCCGGCGGGGCGTCCTTGCCCGAGAGCAGCGACGGCGCGCAACTCCAGCGGATCTCGACGCCCGCGAACAAATAGGCTTTGGAACGGGCCATCCGATACAGGCGGGCCGGATCGAACGCCGCACCCTTGCCGAAAATCTCCGGATCGGGCTTGAACCGCACCTTCGTGCCGCGACGGTTGTGCACCTCGCCGAGTTTTTCGACGTCGCCCTGCGCATTGCCGCGCGAAAAGACCTGCCGGTAGAGCTGGCGGCCGCGCGCGACCTCGACTTCGAGCCGTTCCGACAACGCATTGACGACCGAAACGCCGACACCGTGCAGGCCACCAGAAGTCTCGTAAACCTTGGAATCGAACTTGCCGCCGGCGTGCAGCACGGTCATCACGACTTCGAGCGTCGACTTGCCCTTCATCTTGGGATGCGACTCGACCGGAATGCCGCGTCCGTTGTCGGTCACGGCGATAAAACCGTCCGCGTCGAGCTCGACATCGATGAAGGAGGCGTGGCCGGCAACCGCTTCGTCCATCGAATTGTCGATGACTTCGGAAAAGAGATGGTGCAGCGCCTTCTCATCGGTTCCGCCGATATACATGCCGGGCCTGCGCCGCACTGCTTCCAGCCCTTCCAGGACCTGGATCGCATCGGCGCCGTAGGCATCGGACGCGTCACGCGCCGCCTTGCGCGCCGGTGCTGGCGCGCTGGGCGTCGCCGGCGCCGGAGACAGGTTGGAAAACAGATCGTTGGGGTCGTCCATGCGCGGTCAGGTCCGAATCAGGCCGCGCGATACTGCCACGCTTCACCACGCCGCGCGACCGCCGCGGGTCGCGCATGTGTAAAGGCATTGCTAACCATCCGGCCCAAAAGCCCGTCTCATGCCGCTGAATTTATTGCGGATTGTTTAGGATTCGCTCCTAGATTTCATGCAAATCCGGGAAAAACGGAGTTCGGGGCGCGTGAGACACAGGGCCGTAACGATGCTGGGGCTGGCAGCCGTGGTTGGCGCCGCTGCCATATTCTTCGCCGACATGTGGATCTCCAAGCAGGCGGTGCCGCCGCCGGCGGAAGTTCGCGTGGTGGAAGTGCCGACTGCGCCGGTCAAGACCTTCAAGACCATCGTCGTTGCCTCCAAGCCGTTCGCTTTCGGCTCGGAACTGAAGGCTGAAGACCTGCGGGAAATCCCGTGGGCCGAAGGTTCGGTTCCTGACGGGGCTTCCGAAACGGTCGAGGCGCTGCTCAAGGAAGGCAGCCGCATTGTGCTGTCGCCGATCCAGCCGAACGAGCCGGTCCTGCTGTCCAAGCTCTCGGGACCGGGCGGCCGCGCGACCCTGTCGACGCTGCTGTCGCCGGGCATGCGCGCCGTTCCCATCCGCGACGAGGAAATGGGCGAATTGGCCGGACTTGTGGCGCCGGGCGACCGTGTCGACATCGTATTCACCCGCGATGCCGGCAGGATCGAGGAAACCCAGGGCAGCGCCACCGGTGCGGCCGGCTCATCGCTGGCGACAGAACTGGTTCTTGAGAACGTCAAGGTCCTCACCGTCGCGCAGCCCGGAACCACGGGCAAGGACCAGCTGGCCGTGACCGTCGAAGTCACCCCGGCCGGTGCGCAGAAGATCACGCTCGCCCGTTCGGTCGGCAAGCTGTCGTTGGCGCTTCGCGGCGTCGACAGCCAGGAAACGTCGGCCACGGGCGTCACCACGATTTCGTCGTTCTCGGGCTCGGCGCTTTCCGGTGCGGTCGAGAACATGAAGGGCGCGCTGCAAAAAGCCGATGAGGGTCCCAAGACCAAGACCGTCATCGTCACGCGCGGCATCGAAACGCAGAGCTACACGGTCGTCGCTCCGCAGGAATGAACGCGGCGGAAGGGACTCCGCTGCAAGGGGGAATGGGCATGTCGGGACTGCGTAGGAATGCCGGTCGAGCCTGGAACGTTTTGGGGACCGCCGCGCTCGCGCTCGCGGTAACCGCCGGAGCGATTGTCGCCACGGCCTTCGATGCGTCGGCAAAAGACGACGTCATCACGATTTCGGCCACCCGCAATTCGACCGTCAAGGTCGCCAAGGGCAAGCCGCAGACCATTCGCACCTCGGCGCCGTTCTACGAAATCGTCATCGGCGATCCGACCGTCGCTAACGTCAACCCGCTGACGGATCGTTCGTTCTATGTGCTCGGCAACCAGCTGGGCACGACCGGGATCGCCTTGTTCGACGAGAACAAGCAGCTTGTCGGCACGGTCGACATCGAAGTGACCCTGGACACCGACCGCCTCGCATCGACCATCAAGGAAGCGGTACCGGAATCCGACATCAAAGTGAGCTCGGCCAACGGCCGCGTGGTCCTCTCGGGTTCCGCCAAGGACGCGGTCGCCGCCGCCAAGGCGAACACGATCGCGACACGCTTTTCCGGCCAGGAAGAGGTCATCAATTCGGTTGACATCTCGTCGTCGCAGCAGGTGCAACTCAACGTCCGCTTCGTCGAGATCAATCGTGAGATCGGACAGGAGCTCGGCACCAAGCTCGGCGTCAAATACATGGACGGCGTCAACACTGTCAGTTTCAATTCCGATCCGTCCGCTTCGACTGCAACGCCCGCTGCGACCCTCGTGGGTGCGCTGACCTCGGGCAAGTTCTCCATCGACGCGACCATCAAGGCGCTTGAGGACAAGGGCGTCGCCCGTCGTCTCGCCGAGCCGAACCTGATCGCGCGTTCCGGCGAGAAGGCGAGCTTCCTGGCAGGCGGCGAGTTCCCTATCCCGGTTTCCCAGGACGGTTCGAAAGTGACCGTCGAGTTCAAGAAATACGGCGTATCGCTGGAATTTACCCCGACGGTGCTCAAGGACGGCCTGATTGCGCTCGACATCGAGCCGGAAGTGTCGACCGCCGATTGGACGAACGGCTATGCCGTCGGCGACATCAAGGTTCCGGCGCTGAGCGTGCGCCGCGCCAAGACGTCGATCGACCTGAAGAGCGGTCAGTCGTTCATGGTCGCGGGTCTCCTGCAGCAGCACAATGAAGTGACCGCCCAGCGTCTGCCCGGACTTGGCCAGGTGCCGGTTCTCGGTTCGCTGTTCTCGTCGAAGGCCTATCAGCGTCGAGAGACCGATCTCGTCATCATCATCACGCCCTATCTGGTCAAGCCGATCGACCCGTCCAAGAAGGTGGCGGTACCCGGCGAGGATACCCGTGCGCCGACACCGGGCGAATATTTCCTCGGCAATGTCGACGAGATCCGGGTTTCCGACATCAACCGCGCCAAATCGGGCGCCAACGGAGCCGGCACAGTCGCCGTCGGCCACTTCCTCGATCTGCCGAAGGAATGAGAACATGAAGCGCCTGCTTTCCACGACGGGACTTGTCGGCACGCTTGCGGTGCTCGCCGCCTGCAGCACGGCCGACGATCCAGCCGTCAAGACATCCAGTCTCGGCAACGCCATCGCCGCCAACACCGTAATGCAGATGGTCGATCCGTGGCCGGAAGGCGTCGACGACACCAATCTGAAGACGCCGGCGGAACACCCGCAGAAGAAGACGGACGAAACGCCCACCAATACGGGTAACAAAACGACCGAATAGACCGGATCGGGACGGAAAAAATGGCAGATAAGCAAGCTAGTCGCAAAGTCGCACTCGTCTCGACCGACAAATCCTTCGTTCAAGACACGCGCGGGGCGTTTTCCGCCTCCGACACGATCGAAGTCGTGGCGATCGAGAAGCCGGTCACCACGCTTCGCGGCGAACTGCACGAATCCGAGTTCGGGGCCGCCATCATCGACCTCGATACCGCCAATCTCGATGCACTGGAGGCCCTTCGACGCGAAATCCGCCGCCTGGAAGGGCGCACGCCCGTTGTCGTCGTGACCAACGAATTCAACGCCTCGGCTGCCCGCATCCTTGTCCAGTTGCAGATCGCGGATTTCCTGGTGAAGCCCGTCTCCACGGCGGACCTGGTGCGTTCGTGCCTGCGCGCGTTGCAAGGCGCGGGGCGCGAGGAAAATACCGAATCGCAGGTCTATACCTTCATGCCGGCGGCGGGAGGCGTGGGAAACACGACGCTGGCGCTGCAGACGGCTTTCCTGCTGCAGGAATCGGTCACCCGCGGCGCCTCGACCTGCGTCGTCGACCTCAACCTCCAGCAGGGCGCCTGCGCCGAGTACCTCGATCTGGAGGCTCGCTTCGATATCGCCGAAGTCGAGAACCAGCCCGAGCGTCTCGACCGCCAGCTCCTCGATATCATGCTGTCGCGTCATGAAAGCGGTCTTTCGGTACTCGCCGCGCCCCAGCAGCCGACTGAGCTGCGTTCGTTCAACACCGACGTCGTCGTGCGCATGCTCGATCTGGTCACAGCCTATTTCGACAACGTCGTCATCGACATGCCGCGCACCTGGTTCCCCTGGACCGAGACGGTGCTGCTTGGCACGAACAAGCTCTTCGTCGTGACCGAGATGACGGTTCCCTGCCTGCGTCACACGCAGCGTATCGTCCAGGCGATCCACGAGACGGTCGGCAAGGAGGTCAAGCCACACGTCATCGTCAACCGCTTCGAGAAGCGGATGTTCGAAAGCGGCGTGAAACAGGCCGATGTCGAAGCGGTGCTCGGCGAGCACTTCGTCGGCGGCATTTCCAACAATTACCGGCTTGTCCGCCAGGCAGTGGACCGTGGCGTGCCGCTGGCCGAGATCGATCCGGAAGCGAATGTCATCGGCGACCTCAAGCGGATCATCCTTCCCGAGGAAGTCGTCGCCGCTCCGAAAAAGACCGGGTTCTCGCCCTTGTCGCTCTTTCGTCGGGCAGGGTGAGCGCGATGACGAGCCGCTTCGCCTCCCTGTCGCGTCGAGCCGTCGAGCCGTCGCCCGCCTCGACGGCGGTCACAGCCGAAAAGGGCGTCGGCCACGTCATTCCGGCCGCGCGCAAGGCGCCGGCGAGCGAACCGCCGAAAGTCGATACACCAGAGACCGCCAATCGCGTCCTCGATGCGCGCGTGCGCCTTCACCGGATGCTGATCGAGGAAATCAACCTCGTCGCCCTCGAACGCCTGCCGCGCGACGAAATGCGCCGCCAGGTCCAGGATTTCGTCTCCGAGAAGGTGAGGGGCGAGCGCCTGGCGTTGAACGTCGCCGAACTCGATTCTCTCGTTGACGACATCGTCGATGAGATGGTGGGCCTCGGCCCGCTCGAGCCGCTCCTGAAGGATCCAGAAATCTCGGACATCCTGATCAACGGCCACGAAAACTGCTTCATCGAAAAAAAGGGCAAGCTGCTGCAGGTGCAGATTCCGTTCAAGGATGAGGCCCACCTGCTGCGCATCGTCAACAAGATCGTTGCCGCCGTTGGACGCCGCATCGATGAATCCCAGCCGATGTGCGACGCGCGCATGATGGACGGCTCGCGCTTCAATGCCGCGATCCGGCCCGTCGGCGTCGACGGCCCGCTGGTTTCGATCCGCAAGTTCTCCAAGAACAAGCTGTCGGTCGACCGTCTGGTCGAGTTCGGCGCACTGACCCGGCCGATGGCAGAGGTGCTGGCCTCTGCTGTCCACGCGCGCAAAACCACGATCATCTCCGGCGGTACCGGTACCGGCAAGACCACCATGTTGAACGCCCTGTCAGCGTTCATTCCCGAGGACGAGCGTCTCATCACCATCGAGGACGCCGCCGAGTTGCAGTTGCAGCAGCCGCATGTCGCCCGCATGGAGACGCGTCCGGCCAATATCGAGGGCACCGGCGAAATCCGTCAGCGCGACCTCGTCAAGAACGCCCTGCGCATGCGTCCCGATCGCGTCATCCTCGGCGAATGCCGTGGCGAAGAAGCGTTCGACATGCTTCAGGCCATGAATACCGGCCATGAAGGATCGATGGCCACCATCCACGCCAACACGCCGCGTGATGCGATTTCGCGTCTGGAGCAGATGCTCGGCATGACCGGCATGCCGATGACGGTGCAGTCGATCCGCAGCCAGATCGCGTCGGCGATCGACGTCATCGTTCAGTTGACCCGCCTGGCCGACGGCCGCCGCAAGGTGACCAGCGTCGCCGAAGTCACCGGCATGGAAGGCGACATCATCCAGATGCAGGAAATCTTCCGCTTCGTGCGGACCGGGACGGATCCGGACGGCAAGATCGTCGGTCATTTCGAGGCTACCGGCATCCGCCCGCGCTTCCTCGACGATCTGCGCGCGATGGGCATCGAGTTCCCGGGCAAGTATTTCGAACCGGGTAAGCCGCAGGAGTAACGGCGATGCCCGAATTCAGCGCCGTCTACGCGATCTATGCCGCCATCGCCCTGGCAGCGATCCTGTTTGCGGAAGGCATTTTTCTGCTGCTGGCCGGCCACAGTGACGATCGCGCCACCATCAACCGGCGCATGACCCTCCAGGCCAAGAAACTCACCCAGGAGCAGGTGCTCATCCAGTTGCGCAAGGAGCGCGGAATGGAGGGGCGCGCGGCGTTCATGCCGTCGGAAGTGCTCAAGCGCCTGCGCGCCCAATCCGGCATGACGATGCCGCTGCCGCGTTTCGTCGCCATCACCACGGCGGTCGCCGCCGGTGCCGGCCTGATGATGCTATGGTACCATATGGGCCTGCTCGCCTCGCTGACCGGCTTCGTGGTTCTCTCGGCGATCCTGCCGGTCATGGCGCTGCGCCGCATGCGCAAGCGTCGGCACAGCCGCTTCGGACTGCAGCTTCCCGAAGCGCTTGAACTCATCACCCGAAGCCTCAAGGCCGGTCATCCAGTCCCGGTCGCGATCTCGATGGTGGCGCGCGAAATGAGCGACCCGATCGGGACGGAATTCGGCATGGTGGCCGACGAGGTAACCTACGGTTCCGATCTCGTGTCGGCGCTCAACGCCATGTACCAGCGCGTCGGCCATGAGGACCTGCCGCTGTTCGTAACCGCCGTTTCGATCCAGTCGACCACCGGCGGCAATCTGCGCGAAATCCTCGACGGTTTATCGGCCACGATCCGTGAACGCGGCAAGTTGCGCCGCAAGGTACGCGCCATTTCGACGGAAGGCCGCATGTCGGCTTACATCCTGACGGCGGTTCCCGCTCTTTTCGCCGGCGCGATGCACATGTTCATGCCGCAGTTCTACGGGGATGTCATCGACAAGTCGTTGACCTGGTACCTGATCGGCGGATCGCTGGCGTGGCTCGGCCTTGGCAATGCCATCATGTTCAAAATGGCAACGTTCCGGTACTGACATGGATCCGATCGTCATCATCCACGCTGCGATGTCGTCGCTCTCGCTCGGAGCGATCGCGGTCCTCCTGCTCCTTGCCGGGGGAACGGCGGTGGCATGGCCGTTGCTGGCCGAGATCGGCGCGCGTTCCGAACTCAAGCGCCGCCTGAAGGTGGACGCTCCCACTGCCGCGGCGGCCGGCCCGGAAGCGGGAGAAGCCCCGCGATCCGATTTTCGCAAGAAGGCGGCGAAGGTCACACAGGATTTCTATGCCCGCACCGACGCCGAAAGCGTCGCGCGAATCCGCATGAAGCTGATCCAGGCGGGCTACATGGAGCCGGGCGCCATCGGCTATTTCTTCCTTGCCCGCGTCGTCTCGCTGGTAGTTTCCGCGCTGGCCGCCTTCATTCTTGTGGAATGGATGAGGTCCGAGTCCACCGGATCATGGCTGTTCATCGTCGGTGCCGGCGGCATGGGCTATTTCCTGCCGTCGCTGGCCCTGATGAGCATGGTCCGCAAGCGGCAGCGCGAATACCGCAACGGCTTTCCGGATTTCATGGATCTCATGGTCGTCTGCTCCGATGCCGGCATGAGCATGGAAGCAGCGATCGAGCGCGTGGCGCGCGAAATCGGCGTGTCCTATCCGGCGCTTTCGGACAATCTGCGGCTCGTCTCCATCGAACTGCGCGCCGGACGAAGCCTCGACGACGCCCTGAAATCGCTTGCCGACCGGCTGAGCCTCGATGAAGTCCGCTCGTTCGCGACCCTGCTCCAGCAGTCGCGGGAACTCGGCACCAGCCTGTCCGGCGCCCTGCGAGTGTTCTCGGACGAGATGCGTCACAAGCGCATGTCGGTCGCGGAGGAAAAGGCGCACGCGCTGCCGGCCAAGATGTCGGTTCCGGTGACGATGTGCATCCTGCCGGTCATCCTGATGATCGCCGTCATTCCGGTGATCGTGAAATTCTCGTCCGGCGGCCAGACGGTTAATACGCAGCAAACAACGAACTGAATTTTAAAGACGTTCTGGCACCGAAATTTAAAGGCTGAGCGCTATGGTCCTTGCACAACGACCCGGATCAACCGGGCAAGTGGGACAGGGATCATGCGTAAAGGTGCATACGGCGTAATGCTTGCGGCCGCGGCCGCGCTTCTCCTTTCCGGTTGCCAGACCTCGTCGATCGACACCACCAAGACGACGGCCATCGCCCCGGTAGCCAAGGATATTTCGGCTGCTGATCGCGACGCCGGCAAGGCGCAGTTTCTGGCGGCCAATTACGGCCTTGCCGAGAAGCACTTCCGCAAGGCGGTAGAACTGCGTGCCGACGATGCAGAATCCTGGATGGGCCTTGCGGCGGCCTATGACGAACTCGGACGTTTCGATTTCGCCGACCGCGCCTACGAGCAATTGCTGAAGGTCGCGGGCCGACGCCCCCAGGTCGTCAACAACATGGGTTACTCGCAGCTCCTCCGCGGCAACAAGGTCAAGGCGCGCCAGCTTCTCTCCGAAGCGAAAACGTCGCTCGGCCCTGATCCCGTGGTCGAAGCCAATCTGGCGCTGCTGCGCCAGAAATAAGCCGCGCCTACTCGGCTGCCTGCGCGTAGTCCGACAAGGGCGGGCAGGAGCACACCAGGTTGCGGTCGCCGTGCACGTTGTCGATGCGGGCGACCGGCGGCCAGTATTTCGCCCCCGCATCAACCCCGCCCGCGAATGCGGCCTCGCGTCGCGAATAGGGATGGCCCCATTCGTCGGCCAGCGTATCGATCGCGGTATGCGGGGCATTGACCAGCGGATTGTCGTCTCGCGGCCATTCTCCCGTTTCGATGCGGCCAATCTCCCCGGCGATTGCCTCCATCGCCGCGCAGAAGCGGTCGAGTTCGCGCTTCGGCTCCGACTCGGTCGGCTCCACCATCAGCGTCCCCGGAACGGGCCAGCTCATCGTCGGAGCGTGGAAGCCGTAGTCCATCAACCGCTTTGCGATGTCTTCCACCTGCACGCCGGCCCGCTCCTTGAAGCCGCGGCAATCGAGGATGCATTCATGCGCGACCTGCCCGGCCTTGCCGCGATAGAGCACGGGGAAGACCCGCCGCAGCCGGCTGGCGATGTAGTTGGCTGACAGGATCGCGGTTTCGCTGGCGAGCCGCAGGCCATCCGGCCCCATCATCCGGATGTACATCCACGTGATCGCGAGGATCGATGCCGATCCGTAGGGCGCAGCCGAAACCGCATGATCCGTGCCCAGGCTGGAATGGCCGGGCAGGAACGGCGACAGGTGCGCCTTCACCCCGATCGGGCCAACGCCCGGACCGCCGCCGCCATGCGGGATCGCGAAGGTCTTGTGCAAGTTCATGTGGCAGACATCGGCGCCGATGTCGGCCGGGCGCGCCAGACCGACGAGCGCGTTGAGATTGGCGCCGTCGAAATAGACCTGGCCGCCCGATCCATGCACGGCGGCGATGATGTCGCGGATGCCTTCCTCGAACACGCCGTGGGTTGAGGGATAAGTGATCATCAGCGCCGCGAGCCGCTCGGCATTGGCCGCGATCTTGGCCTCAAGGTCGGCGAGGTCGACATCGCCGTTTTCGGTGCAGGCGACGACGACAACCTTCATGCCCGCCATCGCCGCGCTCGCCGGATTGGTGCCGTGGGCGGAGGAGGGGATCAGGCAGATATCCCGCATCGCGTCGCCGCGCGCCAAATGATAGCGGCGGATCGCCAGCAACCCGGCATACTCGCCCTGGCTGCCGGCGTTCGGCTGAACCGAAACGGCGTCAAATCCGGTGACCGCGCAGAGCCAAGCTTCCAGATCGTCGATCATCCGGCGATAGCCGGCGGAATGCGCCGCCGGTGCTAGCGGGTGCAGATTGGCGATCTCCGGCCAGGAAACCGGGATCATCTCGGCGGCGGCGTTCAGTTTCATCGTGCACGATCCAAGCGGGATCATGGCGCGGTCGAGGGCAAGGTCCTTGTCGGCGAGGCGCCGCAGGAACCGCATCATCTCGGTCTCGGACCGGTTTTCATGAAAGGCGGGCTGGGTGAGGAAATCGGCGCCGCGCGGCGATCCTGGCAGCGCCGGCTGGGCGCTCGCTGGTGCGGAGGTGTCGAACAACGCGCAAAGCGCCGCGAGGTCTCCTTCGTCGGAGGTCTCGTCGAAAGTGACCGAGACGCGGTCGATGCCGGTCTTGCGCAGGAGCCGCCCGCCGCGCTCGGCCGCGTCGACGATGGAGTCGGCTTTTTCGCCAACCGTCACTGTGACGGTGTCGAAAAACCGCTGGCCTGCGACTGCCAGGCCCTTCCGGGACAAAGCGTCTGCGAAGCGGGCGGCGAAGCCGTGGATTCGGGACGCGATGGCCTCCAAGCCGGCAGGTCCGTGCCAGATCGCGTAGGCCGCGGCCATGTTGGCGAGCAGCGCCTGGGCGGTGCAGATGTTCGAGGTCGCCTTGTCGCGGCGGATATGCTGTTCGCGTGTCTGCAACGCCAGCCGGTAGCCGGGCCTTCCCTTGGCGTCGATCGACTGGCCGACGAGGCGACCGGGCATCAGGCGCGTCAATGGTTCCGCGACCGCGAGATAGGCGGCGTGCGGCCCGCCAAAACCCATCGGAACGCCGAATCGCTGCATCGATCCGCAGGCGATGTCCGCGCCGAGTTGCGCCGGCGCATCCGAGACGGTCAGGGCGAGGGGATCGGCGACGAAGATCACGACCGCGCCGGCGGCCTTTGCCGCGGCAATGGCGGTCGAGTGATCGCGGAAGACGCCGTCCGTATCTGGCCACGGCACCATCAGCGCCGCGGTTGCGCCATCGGCGGCGCCGTCGAAAATATCGATCCCGAGAGGTTCTGCCCGGGTGCGCATGACGTCGAGCGTCTGCGGGTGGAGTGCCCCGGCGACCGCAATCCGATGCCGCTTGTCGCGGTGGTGGCGGACCGCGATCAGCATCGCCTCGGCCGCCGCCGTCGCCTCGTCGAGAAGCGACGCCGACGCGACCGGCAATCCGGTCAGTTCCGTCACAAGGGTCTGGAAGTGGAAGAGAAGCTCCAGCCGGCCCTGGCTGATCTCGGCCTGGTAAGGTGTGTAGGCCGTGTACCAGGCCGGATTTTCAAACATGTTGCGCTGGATGACCGGCGGAACAAGCGTCCCGTGATAGCCTTGGCCGATAAAGCTCTTGAGCACCCGGTTCCCGGCCATCATCAGTTTGAGCTCGGCAAGCGCGGCCGCTTCGCCAACCCCATCGGGCAGGCGCAACCGATCGGAAAACCGGATCGCTGCCGGTACGGTGCTGTCGATCAGAGCCGCCAATGACGGCACACCGATGGCTTCGACCATGGATTTGACATCGGCCCCATCCGGGCCGATGTGGCGGTCGGCAAAGCGGGCTGCGCCGGTCATCGCCTCACCCGATCAGAGCGTTGTAGGCGGTTTCGTCGAGCAGCCCGGCGAGATCGCCGGCGTCGTCGAGCGACATTTTCCACAGCCAGCCGGCGCCTGCGGGGTCCGTGTTGACCAAGCCCGGCTGATCGCCGAGCGCCTCATTCACCTCGGTGATCGTGCCGGCAAGCGGCGAGAACACGTCGGACGCCGCCTTGACCGATTCGACGACAACGGCGGTATCGCCCTTCGCCAGCTGCCGGCCCGTCTCGGGCAGGTCGACGAAAACGAGGTCGCCAAGCTGCTGCTGCGCGTAGTCGGTAATGCCCACCGTGGCGGTAGCGCCGTCGACGCGAATCCATTCGTGGTCTGCAGTGTAATACACGGCGGTCATGCTTCAGCCTTTCCGGTAGCGATGGAGAACAAAGGGAAGGGGATGGACGGCGACGGGCAGCCGCTGTCCGCGAACTTCGGCGAACAGGGGCGCGCCCGGCGCATGGGAGGTGGCGACATAACCCATCGCCACCGGGTGGCCGACGCTCGGGCCGTAGCCGCCAGACGTGACGCGGCCGATATTGAGGCCTTCGCCATCGACAAGGGAGGTGCCGTCACGCACTGGCTGGCGCCCCTCCGGCTTCAGGCCGACGCGCCTGAACTGCGCGCCTTCGGCGCCGCGCCGGGCAAGGGCGGCGGCCCCGACAAACCCGCCGGTCTCGCGAACCGGCTTCGGGATCGCCCACATCAGCCCCGCCTCGACCGGAGTGGTCGTGCGGTCGATTTCGTGTCCATGGAGACACAGGCCCGCTTCGAGCCTGAGCGAATCGCGGGCGGCAAGGCCGATCCACTGGACGCGCTCGTCGGAGAGAAGCCGGCCAACGAGATCGCGCGCGTCCGGCTCCGGAAGGCCGAACTCGAACCCGTCCTCGCCGGTATAGCCTGAGCGGGTCATGAAATGGCCTTGCGCCGGTTCGAGGCCGGTCATGAAGCCCATGTCGCCCACTTCGATTCCGGCATCTGTGGCGACGGCTTCGGCGAGCGGTCCCTGAAGGGCAAGGAAAACGCGATCGAGAGGCTCCACGACCACTGCAAAGCCGCTCGCCCGCCGTTCCAACTCGGCAATGTCGGCCTCGGCATTGCCGGCATTCGCGACGATCATGAAGCGCTGGTCGGCGAGCCGGGTGACGATGAGGTCATCCAGAATGCCGGCGCGCTCGTCGAGCAGGACGGTGTATTTCGATCGGCCGGGAATCATGCCGGCGGCGTCGAGCGGGCAGGCATAGGACAGGAACGCCGGCGCGCCTTCGCCATGCACCGCCACGAGCTTCATGTGCGAGATATCGAACAGCCCGGCTTTTTCGCGCGTATGCAGATGTTCCTTCAGAACACCGGGCGGGTAGGTGATCGGCATCGACCAGCCCGCGAAGGCGCCGAACTTGGCTCCCGCCGCGATGTGCAGGTCTTCGAGCGGTAGATGGCGCAATGCATCAGGGCCGGTCATGGCTTCTCCAGAGTACACGTCTGACGGAGTCCGTCTCCGCCTGTTCCGTGCCCCTCTGTCTGAAGCCTGAGAGACTCGCACCAGCGGAACTCTGTCGCTGACGCTTACACCTTCGGCGCGGGGTCGCCCCCGACTTTCCAGAGTGTCTCAGTCGTTTGCGGTTCGCTTTGCCTGAGAGATTTCGGGCGATTTCCCCTTCGGCGGCCTAAATCGGCTCTCTCCCGCGAACGACCGGGCCCTTTCGGACCCTGACGAATCGACCCTAACGGCTCGCCACCCACTTGTCACGGGGGGCCTACATGCCTTGATAACCACGCCGCTCAACCGAATTTCAAACGCTTCCTGCCATTGTCACCGCAAGGACCGCGCGCATGCGCGGCGATTTTAGGGAGACGAGGCATGGGCGAACAGGTTCTGGCGGCACCGGTTGCGGAATTGGCGGCAAAGGGAAATATCCTGCCGGCGGACGTGCTGAAGCTCCGGCGCGAAGTATTCCACGACGGCCTTGCCACGCGCGAGGAAGCCGAGGCGCTGTTCGCGCTGGATGCCGCGTGTGCGGACAAATGCGCCGAATGGTTTGCCTTCTTTTCGGAAGCGGTCTCCGACTACGTGGTCTTTTCCGAACCGCCGGCCGGCCATGTCGCGCCGGACAACGCCGCCTGGCTGCGCCGCATGATCGCCCATGACGGGCGCGTCGATACAGTCAGCGAACTCGAAATCCTGATCGTGGTGCTGGAGAAGGCGCGATCGGTACCTTCCGATCTTGCCGCCTTCGCGCTCCAGCAGATCGCCGACGCCGTGGTCGACGGCATCGGGCCGCTTGCCGGGGATTCCGCGCGCGGTGTGGTCTCGGAGAGCGATCTGAGGCGGTTGCGTCGCATTCTCCATGCTGCTGGCGGGGAGGATAGCATCGCCGTCAGCCGGGACGAGGCAGAGGTGCTTTTCGCCATCAACGAGAATGCGGTTCCCGGCGGCAACGCGGCATTCGACGATCTGTTCGTCAAGGCGATCGGTTCGTTCCTGCTCGGAGCTACCGGCCATACCCTGCCGAGCCGGGCCGACGCTCTCGGCGACGAGGCGTCCCTGGCCGACATCGAACCCAATCTCGGCCGGTTCTTCTCGCGCATGCTGTCCGGCGGCCTTTCGGCGATCGTGCAAGCCTCGCGCGACGATCATTCGGTCGAGGCGCATTTCCGCGCGCTCAACCAGCGCCGGGCCGAAAGCGCAGCCCGGGGCGCTGCAATCGATCAGTCGGAAGTGGAGTGGCTGGCGCGGCGCATCGGTCGCACCGGCATGCTCAATCACAACGAGCGGGCGCTCATGACGTTCCTCAGCGAGAACGCATCGGTGGTCCACCCCGATCTCGAACCGATCCTGCGCCGGGCCGGTTGAACGTCTCCGATCACGGCAGGCGGCAGCGCACATAGCGTGCGACCGCCTTGGTGGACGCTTCCGAAATCGTCAGGTCGTTGTCGCCGACGAGCGTGAAATTGAACGTCCTCGGCGTGGTGGTGCCGGCGGCTTGGCATAGCGCGTCGACCGGCTCGGTTCCGGTCCTGGCGGCAATGGCGCAGTTGAGGGTGCCCTGCCGGAGTGTTTTGACCGTGACCACGGCAAAGGTCGGGTACGACGCGTCGAGATCGATCCGGGCGCATCCGGCCGGTTCGGCCGCCCATACGCCGACATAGGGAATTCCGGCGGAACGCCAGTCAAAGAGGGAAGCTTCCGTGGTATCGGGCTTGAGCTGGTCGATCGGTGCCAGGAGCGGCTCGCCACCGCTTGGTGCCTTCGGCGGTTCGGGCACAAGCCCGCCCTCGGTCGTGCACCCGCCGACCAGGATTGCCACAGCGAAAAAATGCGCAACGCGACGTGCGCTCATGCCGGTTGCTCCCCGTTTGCCCCGAAGGGATGCACCGCCCTTGTAACCCATGTGCGATTGAAGGCGGCGGGACTGCCCATGTCAAGGCTGGCGGCGCGGGCGGCAGCTATTTGCGCCGCCATTCCTCGATGGCGACCTTGCCGGAACCGCCATAGGTCCAGGCGCCCTTCCAGCTTCCGTCCGCTTGCAGGAAATACTGAGCCATGCCGAACGAATTGCCGGACACATAGCCGATGGCGATGGAGGTATCGTCCTTGTGGGCCGGACCGGCGATGAACTGCCCGTCATTGACCAGCGCGCCGATCCCGGTGCCGACATATTTTTCGCCGCCGATGGACCACGTCACGTCGTAGGTCTCGCCGCGCTTCTTCACCACGACTGTACCCGTATAGGTTCCGCCGGTGTCCGGATTGAGCCCCTTGACGTCGTATTTGCCGGTCGGATCGGCGTTCGCGCCCGAGGAAAGCGAGAGAAGGAAAAGCAGGCTTGTCAGGCGGATTTTCATCGGAATTCTCCTCCCGGAGCCCGTATTTGGCCAAGCCCATTTACCGTGGCTCATAAAACACAGGATTTCAGGCTTTTTGCGACGTTTCAACCGCTTGCCTGACTCAGCGATCAAATGCACTTTGGCGGGAAAAACGGGGAGGGGAAACTGGCGAACCTTGGTCTCAATCTGCTGATTGGCGCGATGATGATCACGCTGACGGTCGGCATCCAGACCGCCGGGTTCATCCAGGTCACGCATTTCATGGGATGGATGGTCAACCGGTTCCGATGGCACGGTCGCCGCAACCGCGTTCTGGCCCTTATCACCGTCGTGTACGGCGTCTTCATCCTGCTCACCGTGGAAGTCTGGGCGTGGGCGGTCCTCTACGATCTGCTCGGCGTGGTCGGCGACTTTCCCTCTGCGCTCTATTTCTCCACGGTCACGTTCTCCACGGTCGGCTACGGCGATGTCATCGCGCATTCGGATTGGCGCATGCTCGCCGCGCTGGAAGGCATCAACGGGTTCATGATGATCGGCTGGTCGACGGCCTATCTGGTGGCCGCGGGCATTCGCGTCGGACCGTTCCGGCACGGTGAGCACTTCTAGGGCAAGCGCGCCAATAGCCGTTGAATTTGCCGTACCGAGACGCGATAGATGGCAGACCGGCCGTTGGCTGGCGCGCATTCTCGCATCGTGTGGTGACGCCCGTGTTTCCTCCAGAAATCCTCGCAGCCTATCTGGTCGCCTGTGTGATCGTTGTCCTGGCGCCCGGCCCCGACAACATTCTCGCCCTCAGTCGCGGGCTCAGTCAGGGACCGCTGGCGGCCTCGCTATCGTCGACGGGCGCGGGGGCGGGGATCATTGTGCATACGCTCGCGGCCACCTTCGGTTTGTCGATCGTCCTGCAATCGTCGGAATCGGCTTTCTGGCTCGTGAAGTTGGCCGGAGCCGCCTATCTGATCTGGCTGGGGATCAAGGCGATCCGCTCGCGTTCGTTGATTTCTTTTTCCCCGGCTGACAGGCTTCCGCTTGGCCGCGTCTTTTCCACGGGTCTGCTGTCCAATGTGCTGAACCCGAAGCCTGGCCTGTTCGTGCTGGCGTTCCTGCCGCAATTCGTCAGCGCGAACCGTGGTCCGGTCGCGATCCAGATGCTGGTGTACGGCGCGATCTTCGCGGTGATGACCGCGATCGTCTTTTCGATCCTCGGGGCGTCGGCGTCGCGGCTTGCGACTTGGCTTTCGCGCCGCCCGCGCGTGGTCCTCGGCCTCAATATCGGCGCCGGCCTGACCTTTCTGGCTGCCGGGTTTTCGGTGCTTGCCCTCAGGGCGAAGGCTTAGCCAGGATTGCAGATTGGGAGTGGGCAAGCGGCGCCGGGCGTCGTATGGCTGCCCGTCCGCACTCATCCCTAAGGCGTGTTGAGCGAAGCGCGGACAGATCATAAAAGCATGCCGGCAATTCCCCGGGGGGTGTGACCGATGTTCTCCAAGATCCTCATCGCCAATCGCGGCGAAATCGCTTGCCGGGTCATCAAGACGGCGCGCCGGATGGGCATCAGGACGGTCGCGGTCTACTCCGACGCCGACGCTCACGCCATGCATGTCGCAATGGCCGACGAGGCGGTCCACATTGGTCCGCCGGCCGCCTCCGAAAGCTATCTGGTGATCGACAAAATCATCGCCGCCTGCAAGGCGACCGGAGCCGAGGCCGTCCATCCCGGCTACGGCTTTCTGTCCGAGCGCGCCGCCTTTGCCCGCGCCCTTGCCGCGGCGGGCATCGTCTTCATCGGTCCCAACCCCGGCGCCATCGATGCGATGGGCGACAAGATCGAGTCGAAAAAAGCTGCCGCCGATGCCGGCGTCTCCACCGTTCCCGGCTACATGGGCATCATCGAGACGGAGGCGGAGGCCGTCCGCATCGCCGAGGAAATCGGCTTTCCGGTGATGATCAAGGCGTCCGCCGGTGGTGGCGGCAAGGGGATGCGCATCGCCTGGACCGCCGCCGAGGCGCGCGAGGGCTTTGCCCGTTCCAAATCCGAGGCGAAATCCTCCTTCGGCGACGATCGCGTGTTCGTCGAGAAGTTCATCGTCAATCCGCGCCACATCGAAATCCAGGTACTCGGCGACAAGCACGGCAACGTCATCTATCTGGGCGAACGCGAGTGCTCCATCCAGCGGCGCAACCAGAAGGTCATCGAGGAAGCGCCGTCGCCCTTGCTCGACGACGCGACCCGCAGGGCGATGGGAGAGCAAGCGGTCGCGCTGGCCAAGGCCGTGCACTACGATTCCGCCGGAACGGTTGAATTCGTCGCCGGACAGGACCGTTCGTTCTTCTTTCTTGAGATGAACACGCGCCTGCAAGTGGAACATCCGGTTACGGAATTGGTCACTGGCGTCGATCTTGTCGAGCAGATGATCCGTATCGCCGCGGGCGAGAAACTCACGCTTCGCCAGGAGGATGTGAAGCTCAACGGATGGGCGGTGGAAAGCCGCCTCTACGCCGAGGATCCCTATCGCAACTTCCTGCCGTCCATCGGTCGCCTGACACGCTATCGCCCGCCGACGGAAGGGGCGGCAGGCGGGGTGATCGTTCGCAACGATACGGGCGTCACCGAAGGTTCCGAAATCTCGATGTTCTACGATCCGATGATCGCGAAGCTTTGTACCTGGGCGCCGACACGCCTCGGCGCGATCGAGGCGATGGGCCAGGCGCTCGACGAATTCGTTGTCGATGGCATCGAGCACAACATCCCGTTCCTCTCGGCCCTGCAGCACCATCCGCGCTGGCGCGAAGGCCGGTTGTCGACCGGCTTCATCGCTGAGGAATATGCCGACGGCTTCAAGCCGCGCCTGCCCGATGACGGCGAAAATGCGGTACTCGCTTCCGTGGCGATTGCGACCGAGCTTCTGCGCAAGGACCGGCTCGACCGGTTGACCGGTCGTCTTGCCCCGCACTCCGGCGATCTCAAGCGGGACTGGGTTGTCCGCATCGGCGACGAGTATGTCGAAGCGCACGTGGTCGAGGGCATGGTGTCCTCGCCGATGGAGATCGACCTTGTCGTCTCGGGCGCAAAACCGGTTACGCTCACCTCCGATTGGCGTTTGGGCGAGATCGTCTGGCGCGGTGCGATCGACGGCCGCGCCGTTTCCGCCCAGCTTCGCCCGGTTCCCAACGGAATGCGGATCGCGTGGAACGGCCTGTCGGTCGTCGCGCGCCCGATGTTGCCGCCGGTCGCGGCGCTGGAGCGGCTCATGCCCGTCAAGGCGCCCCCGGATACGTCGCGGCTACTGCTTTGCCCGATGCCCGGTCTTGTTGTCTCGATCGCCGTGGTCGAGGGTCAAGAGGTCAAGGCGGGGGAAACACTCGCCGTGGTCGAAGCCATGAAGATGGAAAACGTATTGCGCGCCGAGCGCGACGTCACCGTCAAGGCGTTGAAGGCCAAGCGAGGCGATTCGCTGGCCGTCGACGCGGTCATCATGGAATTTGCCTGAGCGCCGTCAGGCCAGAGCCCCTTAACAGGATTTTCAGCGCTTGATGCGAATGTCTCGCCACTTGCGGAGAGCGCGTTCGTGTCAGGCTTGTCGATCGCCATCGTCATTGTGGCGTATGTGTTCATTCTGTTCGCGCTGATGGCCGCGCCGGTCGGCCGACGCAGCTTTGAAATTTCCGTCCTGGTTGCCGCTCCTCGCGAAAAAATCTGGCAGGCAGTCTGGCCGCTCGGTCGCGATGCCGGCTGGTCGGGCAAGATCATCGGCGCGGCGGCGGAGGGCGACGACGGCGCGCGCCTGCGCTTCGCGTGGGACGGGCGCGACGGCAATCCGATCGAACGCTCCGTCCGCTTTTCCGACCTGGAGCCCGGGCGACGGTTCGCGATGGTGGTCACGGACGATTCCGCCTTGTCGCAAAAATTCTGGCGCAGCCATCGCGAGGCCGTCGAACTGGTCGACGAGCCAGGAGGAACCCGGGTAACCTTCCGCCAGTCCGATCGCTATCGCGGCCTGGCCTTCCTGCTGTTCCGCTACTTCGTCACGCGCCGCGAGGCGGTCAAGCTCAAGCAATGGGTCGAAACCGGCATCTTCGTTCCCGGCGGCCTGATCGAGCATCCGCTGATGCAGATCGTCTTTGCCGTAATTTCGGCCCTGATGCTCTGGCCGCTCTTCGGCGCGACCAAGGTCGGCCTGTTGCTGGCAACCGCGCTGACGACCGTTGTCGCCTTCCATGAACTCGGCCATATGGCGGCCTTCCGCATGATGGGGCATCGCAGCGCCCGGATGATCTTCATTCCGCTGATCGGCGGTGTCGCCATTGGCGGACGCCCCTATGACAGTCGCTTCGAAGTGGCGTTCTCGGCGATGATGGGCGCGGGCTTTTCAGCGTTCCTGACGCCGATCGTCATCGTTCTGGCCGAATGGGGCCAGGCGCGCGGCTATCCCTACTTGGCGCTCGCGCTGACGGCTTTTGTCGCATCGAGCGCGCTGTTCAATCTCGCCAACCTCATTCCGGTGTCGCGTTTCGACGGCGGGCAGGTGCTTCGACAGGTCTGCACAGGGCCGGTCCAGATGGGGCTGTCATCGTTTGCGATGCTCGCGGCGTTTTTTACCCTCGGCTGGACGGCAGGGTTCCCGGTCAAGATGCTGATCATCGGCGGCGCGGTTCTTTCGGTTCTTTCCATCGTCACCTATGCCGGGAACCGCGTGGTGCCGAAAGCGGCGCTGAAGCCGATCTCGTCGGGTGAACGCTGGGCGGCCGCTCTCGGGCTTGTCGCGATTTTCGTGATTCACGGGATGGGCGCGCTCTGGGCGGCCGAGCGGGTCATGCTCGCCGGCTGAGCGGGCCGAAAATCTCGACAAACGACGATTCCAGTGCTGCGTCGAGATCGTCCATCGTAACCGGCAACCCGAGGTCGACCAGCGAGGTGACGCCGTAGCCCGTGATTCCGCAAGGCACGATGCCGGCAAAATGCGTCAGGTCCGGTTCGACATTGATGGCGATGCCGTGGAAGGACACCCAGCGCCTGAGGCGAATGCCGATAGCGGCGATCTTGTCTTCCGCCATGCGTCCGTCGGCAAGCGGCGGTCGGTCAGGTCGCGCCACCCAGACGCCGACGCGATCCTCCCTCCGTTCGCCGCGCACATTGAACCGGGCAAGCGCCGCGATGATCCACTGCTCCAGCGCGGCGACGAAGGCACGCACGTCTTCGCGCCGACGCTTGAGGTCGAGCATCACATAGGCGACCCGCTGGCCGGGCCCATGATAGGTGAATTCTCCGCCGCGGCCCGCCTCGAAAACGGGAAAGCGGTCCGGTTGCAGCAGGTCGGCGGCCTGCGCCGACGTGCCTGCGGTGTAGAGCGGCGGATGCTCGACAAGCCACACGCATTCTGGAGCACCGCCGTCCCGGATCGCCGCTGCCCGCGCTTCCATGAAGGCCAGCGCCTCGGGATACGGGGTCAGGCCCGCGCTAATGCGCAGTTCGACCGGGGGTGCGCCGGCAACGGGCAGGAACAGCGGCGAAAGGGTGTTGCGTTCGAGCATTTGGGGTCTCTTCGAGGCGCTATTATGGGCGCGGGCCGGGCAACCGTAAAGCAGCAGCCAAAACGGCAAGCCCACGCTTGTTTGTGGGAAGGCGATTTGCTACATGCGCCCGGCCGGTCGCAAGACCGACACATTTCCGGCTCGCGGTCGTGGCGGAATTGGTAGACGCGCAGCGTTGAGGTCGCTGTGGGGCAACCCGTGGAAGTTCGAGTCTTCTCGACCGCACCAGAAAATCGCCGGTAGTCGGCGGAAAACATCCGGGCAGGCCCATGGCCGCCCGGTTTTTTATTGCCGTTTCGCGCGTGCGCGCGCTAGACAGTGCGGACCGCGCCGCGGGGCGCGGGAACCCGTACCGGACAGCGCTCCCATGGATGAACAAACCGATCGTTCAGCCAGACAAGACGCGCCGCTCGCTGACATCTACGGCGAGGACGGAGCCATTCGCTCGAGCTTTCTCGCCCATGTCGGTGCGGCGATCGCCGATCGCGATGCGCTGACGCTGAAGCGCGACGTTGCCGAACTGCACGAGACGGAAATCGCCGACCTGCTCGAGGCGTTGCTGCCAGCACAGCGTCACGCGCTGGTGCGCCTGCTCGGTTCCGATTTCGATTTCGAGGCCTTGACCGAGGTCGACGAGGCGATCCGCATGGAGATCGTCGACCAGATGCCGAACGAGCAGATCGCCGAGGCGGTCAAGGACCTCGATTCGGACGACGCGGTCTACATCCTCGAGGACATGGACGACGAGGATCGCGCCGAGATTCTCGCCAAGCTGCCGTTCACCGAGCGTGTGCGCCTCAAGCGCGCCCTCGAATACCCGGAAGAATCGGCCGGGCGGCGCATGCAGACCGAATTCGTCGCGGTGCCGCCATTCTGGACGGTCGGCCAGACCATCGATTACATGCGCGACGACAAGGACTTGCCGGAGACCTTCTCGCAGGTTTTCGTCATCGACCCGACCTTCCACCTGGTCGGTGCCGTTGATCTTGACCGCATCTTGCGCTCGCGGCGCGACGTCAAGATCGAAGAGGTCATGCACGAGACGCGCCACGCCATCCCGGCCGCGACGGACCAGGAAGAGGCGGCTCAGATCTTCGAACAATACGACCTGCTTTCGGCCGCCGTCGTCGACGAGGCCGATCGCCTCGTCGGTGTGTTGACCATCGACGACATCGTTGACGTCATCCAGCAGGAAGCTGAGGAGGACATCCTGCGTCTCGGCGGCGTCGGCGACGAAGAGCTGTCGGACACGGTGATCCAGACTTCCCGTTCGCGCATTCCCTGGCTACTGGTCAATCTGGTAACAGCGTTCATCTCGTCGACCTTCATCGGTCTGTTCGATGCGACCATCGAGCAGATGGTTGCCGTCGCGGTGCTGATGCCGATCGTCGCCTCGCTTGGCGGCAACGCCGGCACGCAGACCATGACGGTCACCGTGCGGGCGCTCTCCACCGGCGATCTCGATATCTACAATGCCGGGCGCGTCATCCGCCGCGAAGCCTTTGTCGGGATCATGAACGGCGCCGTCATCGCCGTGCTGGTCGGCATCGCCGCGGCGGCGCGCTATGCCAATTTCGAGCTTGGCGTCGTCATAGCCGTCGCCATTATCGTCAACCTGATCGTCGCAGCGATCTCGGGCATCCTCATCCCGCTGCTGCTCGACAGGGTGGGCGCAGATCCCGCGATTTCGTCATCGATTTTCGTCACGATGACGACGGACCTCACCGGATTCGTCGGCTTCCTCGGCTTGGCGACATGGTGGTTCGGTCTCGGTTGAATCGATTGAATTGACTTTTACGTAAACGCCGTTCAAAGCTGGCCCAAAAGGGGTCCGCTCAATGACGGCGCGTGAATTCTACACGATCACGGAACTCACCAAGGAGTTCTCTATCTCGACTCGGACCCTACGGTTCTACGAGGATGAAGGCCTTTTGACGCCGTTCCGGCGCGGTCGTACGCGCCTTTACCGTCCTGCCGACCGCCATCTCGTTCGTCAGGTTCTGCGCGGGCGGCGCCTCGGCTTCACGATCGACGAGATCCGCGAGATCATCCACATGTACAAGGAGCCGCCGGGCGAGGTCGGGCAGCTCAAGCTGATGATCAAGCGCATCGAGGAAAAACGCGAGACGCTGCGCCAGAAGCGCCGCGACCTCGAGGATACGCTGTCGGACCTCGATCAGGCCGAAGAGTCGTGCGTGGAGCGGTTGGCCGAACTCGGCGTCATGCGCTGAGGCTCACACCCAGCGCCGCACCTGCTTCTTGTAGTCGCGGTAATGCTTGCCGAAATGCGCTTCCAGATGGACTTCCTCGCGCTCGATGGCGAGTTTTTGCGTCAGGTACGCGGCGATGAAGGCAAGGGCAAGAAACCAGATGATGCCGAAGGTCAGCGCCGCACCGATCATCAGCGTGGTGTTGCCGACATAGATCGGGTTGCGCGTCATGCGGTATGGCCCGGCAATGACCAGGTGGTCGGAGCGCCGGTTCGGCCAGATCGTGGTGCGGGCGTCGTTGAGGGTTTTCATCGCGTAAAGGTCCAGCGCCACCGCGCCGGCCATCGCCAGAACGCCGACGATGAAGAGGATGTCCTTCAACGGCGAACCGAACCAGGGAAGCGGAACGAGGATGCCGAGCGCCGTCGAGGCGAGGATCGCCAGCGAATAGATGATCGGAGGCCAGGGCCAGCGGTTCGGGCGGTCTTCGCGAGGGATCATGGCTTCACCGCTTCCAGGGCGTCATCGGTCTTGCGAGTACAGGATTCGGCGATGGTTTCCTGCGCTTGCTTCGACGGGGCATCGCTTTTTCCCTCGATTACCGCGTCGAGCATGTCCGCGTCGACGAGCGCGTCAAGCGTGCAGGCACAATAGAGACCGCAAAATTCGGCATCGCGCACGGCCTCGCAACTGCGCGCGCAAGCGGCAAGGAAGCGGGTTTCCGGCAGCATCGCCTTCGGCGGGAAAAGCTGTGAGGCGGTCCAGACGAGCCCGATCAGGATTGGCTGGTGGACCAGGTAGAACAGCAGCGAATGACGGCCGGCGAAGCCGAGGGCACGGCTAGGCGCGGGAAGCCGAAGGCTGGCCAGGCGCGCGCGGACAGGGGCGGACAGGATAGCCTGCGCGAAGCCCAACCCGGCGAGAACGGCGCCGGTCCACGGGAGAACCGGCACGAAATCGTTCGAGCGCGGCGCGTTCTCGGCAAGGCCGGTCCACGCGAACCATCGGGGATCGAACACCGGCGACGAGAAATACTGCGGCAAGACGAGGAGCACACCGGCCGCCGCGAGCGTCAGCCAGAACGGCGCCCGAAGGAACACAAGCCCAACGAGGCTCGCAAACGCGATCTGGTGCAGGATGCCGAAATAGATGAAGGCGTCGGGAAACGCGATGCGCGTCACCAGCGAAATCGCCGCCGCCGCTCCGGCGACCTGATAAAATCGGCGCAGGAAGGACTTGCCGCGCAGGCTGTTGCCATGCGCCAGGAAAAGGCTGATCCCGGCGAGAACGAGAAACGACGAGGCGATCGCCCGCGCAAACAACCGCCAGCCGCCATGCGAGGTCAGTCCCGGATCGGCATAGCCGAAGAACTCGAGATCCCAGGTGAAATGGTAGACGGCCATCGCCAACAGCGCGACGCCGCGCGCCGCGTCGATCGCCGCGATGCGGCCGGTTGCCGGACCCGTCGTTGCCGCCTCCATGGTGTCTCCGTTCTCGCGCCGCGCTTGCTCTTTTCAACGGGTCGGCATCGCCAGCGCAAGGGCCACGTGCGCCGAATCCGCAAATTGTGAAACCGGCATCCATGCGTCGGTTTCCCGACAAGGCGGCACGCCCCGCCAGGCACTATGGCCGGCGTCGGGGAGGTCGAATCGGAAATGGCAAGGGGAAAGGCGGGCGGCGTCGAATACGCCGCGCTGTTCATGCTCGAGTCGGGCGCCCGCGCGACGCTTGCGAGCGTCATTCCGATCCAGGCCTACGACATCCTGCACAACGAGCAGAAGGTCTCGGTCCTCTACACCGTGGTTTCGGTGTCCGGGGTATTGATGACTCTGTTGATGCCGATCCTGACTGCGCACCTGGCGCGCCGCTGGGTTTTCACGCTCGGCGCCGGCGCGCTCATTGTCGCCGCCGCCGCCTTCGTCCTCGACAACATCGGCGGGCTGGTTTCCGGCATGGCGCTGCGCATGTTCGGATCATCTGCCACCGCGATCGCGATGAGCCTCTACATCCTGGACAACATCCGAAAATCCGAACTTGTGCGCATCGAGGCCCAGCGCATGAGCTGGGCAACGGTGAGCTGGACGCTCGGCCCCGTCGGCGGCGTCTGGCTCTACGACTGGCTTGGCGTTGTCGCCCCGATGACCGCCTCGGCGCTGTGGGCGGCCTTCCTGATCGCCTATTTCTGGTGGCTGCGCCTGTCCGACAGCAGGATCGTGCGCCCGGGGCCGTCGCGTCCGAAAAGTCCGCTGGCCAATGTCCGCCGCTTCGCCGTGCAGCCACGCTTGCGGCTGGCCTGGCTGATCGCTTTTTCACGGTCCTGTTTCTGGACCACCGTCTATGTCTATGGTCCGCTGTTGATGGTGGTGACAGGGCAGGGCAAGGTCGCCGGCGGCCTGCTGGTTTCAGCCTCGAACTTCCTGCTGTTCCTCTCCATTCCCTGGGGCAAGGCCGGGCGACGCTTCGGGGTACGCAAGACGATTGCCGGCGCCTTCGCCGCCGTCGCGGTGCTGCTCGTCGCGGCCTCCCTGACCGGCGAGGCCTATCCGCTGGTCACCGCCGCATTGCTTCTCTTGGCCTCGGCCTTCGCCGTGGCCCACGACGCGGTCGGTTCGGCGCCATTCCAGCGCGCCGTTCGCTCGCACGAGCGCGCCGAGATGACAGCCGTCTACCGTACCTTCATCGATCTCTCGAGCCTGCTGCCGCCGCTCGTCTATGCGGTCGTGCTGGGTTTTTTCGGCATGGGTAGCGTCTTTTTCACGCTGTCGCTGCTGATCATCCTCGCCGGAACGCTGAGCTGGATCTACCTGCCGAAACGGATGTGATCATTTAGGGCAGCCTTTTTCCTTCTCGACGCGCCGGATGTTGTCGATGTTTTTCTGCTCTTTGGTGTTGAAGCCGAGGTCGGACGGGTCATCGACGGTGCAGTCGGAATTGTCGAATTCGGCCTGCGCGCGGGCGGTCTTGAAGCAGTAGCCGTGGTCGTTATAGACGCCGTTGCGCACATACCAGAGGTTCTGGCACGACAGTGCCCGGAGGTCGCTCAGCGGAAAAACCTCCTGGGCCGGACAGCCGGTGTTCCCGAGGTCTTCATAGCAGCTCTGGGCAAGGGCAGGGCTGGCGGAAACGGCGAAAAGAGCAAAGGCGACGGCGGTGCGCATGGCGATCTCCTCGGATTGAGCCCGATTGATATCTTACTCCAATGGCTTGGTCGCGCCATGCGCCGATCAGGTTCAGGCGCCGATTTCGATTCTCGGCCCAACCGCCGTCCCGTCGGGCTCTCTATCGGTACAGCATGACCGTATGGGCGGGTTCGCGGCTCGCCTTGTGCTTGTCGATGTAGGATGTGATGAACGCCGCAGCGATCAGGAATGCAAGAATGATGGCTGACACATTCGGCATGAGGTGTCCCTCCCTCGTACGCGCAAGCCAGCCGCCCGAATCGTAGTGTCGCAAGTTCGTCCGGCATCATTCGGGCGGCGCAAATGACGTTTCGATTCTCTTGCCAAAATCGCGTGAAGGCGCTTGCTGCAATGCGGAATCAGGGTTTCTATCGGCCCGCGCAAGCGCTATGTCCTGCACCGGATTCAACGCTTCCCCGGAGCAGCGCCATGACCGCCATCATCGACATCGTCGCCCGCGAAATTCTCGACAGCCGCGGCAATCCGACCGTTGAGGTCGACGTCACCCTCGAGGACGGCTCGATGGGCCGCGCCGCGGTTCCCTCGGGTGCTTCCACCGGCGCCCACGAGGCCGTGGAATTGCGCGACGGTGGCCCGCGCTATCTCGGCAAGGGCGTGACCAAGGCCGTCGATGCGGTCAATGGCGAGATCTTCGAGGCGGTCGGCGGCATGGACGCGGAAAACCAGCGTCACATCGACCAGACCATGATCGAGCTCGACGGCACCCGCAACAAGGCACGGCTCGGCGCCAACGCCATTCTTGGCGTCTCGCTGGCCGTGGCCAAGGCGGCGGCGGAAGCGGCCGCCCTTCCGCTCTACAAATATGTGGGCGGCGCCAACGCCCACACGCTGCCCGTGCCGATGATGAACATCATCAATGGCGGCGTTCACGCCGACAATCCGATCGACTTCCAGGAATTCATGATCATGCCGGTCGGCGCGACGTCGTTCCGCGAGGGCCTGCGCATCGGCGCGGAGGTCTTCCACACGTTGAAGAAGGCGCTGAAGGATGCGGGGCACAACACCAATGTCGGCGACGAGGGCGGTTTCGCGCCCAATTTGAAGAGCGCCGAGGCCGCGCTCGATTTCGTCATGGCGTCGATCGAGAAGGCCGGCTTCAAGCCGGGCGAGGATGTCTGCCTGGCGCTCGACTGCGCCTCGACGGAATTCTTCAAGGACGGCGCCTATGTCTATTCCGGCGAGAAGAAGACGCGCGATCCAAAGGCCCAGGCGAAGTATCTCGCCAAGCTTGCCGGCGACTATCCGATCATCTCCATCGAGGACGGCATGGCGGAGGACGATTGGGATGGCTGGAAGGCGCTGACCGATCTCGCCGGCAAGAAGACGCAGCTCGTCGGAGACGACCTGTTCGTCACCAACACGGAGCGGCTGCGCGACGGCATTCGCATGGGTGTCGCCAATTCGATCCTCGTCAAGGTCAACCAGATCGGTTCGCTGACCGAGACGCTGGAGGCGGTCGAGATGGCGCACAAGGCGGCCTATACCGCGGTCATGTCGCACCGCTCGGGCGAGACGGAGGATTCCACCATCGCCGACCTCGCGGTTGCCACCAATTGCGGGCAGATCAAGACCGGTTCGCTCGCGCGCTCCGACCGCCTTGCGAAGTACAACCAGCTGCTCCGCATCGAGGAAGAACTGGGCAAGCAGGCCGTCTATGCCGGCCGTTCGATCCTAATGGCCTGAAGCGGCAGGTCGGGCAGGGCTGTCCCTAGGCCTTCTTGCGCGCCATCGGCTTCTTTTTCGCGCCCTCGGCCTTGGGCGGTAGCGTTGCGTTGAAGGCCAGCGCGGCATCGAGCCAGAAATCGAACGTGGCGCCGTCGATCTCGGCTTCGGGCACGATCCAGTAGCCGGCGGCGATGCGCCCGTTCATTTCCATCGGCCGTGCTTCGGGCCGTTCTGATGCTTTGGCGGCGAATTCCGGCCCGGCGCGGAACAGCACGCCGTCGCGGAACGTCCCCGCCACCATGTTGCCTGACAGCATGAAAGCGACGCCGCCGAACATCTTCTTCGACACCGCGCCCATCGGATTGAGCCGCATTTCCAGCATGTCGACGAGCTTGGCCATGGCGTTCCTCCCGCATTCGACGTTCGCACGATAGCGCAGCCGCGCCGCTGGCGCATCGCCGTTCAGGTGGTCAGAGCCAGTTCCCCATCAGGATGAAGGGCGACCAGTAATAGGGATGGTCGGGCGTCGCCGCATTGTCGTTGGCCGCTGTCGGATGCAGCGCCGTCGCCGAGCGTTCCGGTCCGCCTTCATTGCCGCCGCGCGCTTTTTTCAGGAACGCGATCTGCGCCTGCCGTAACGCCTCGGCCTTGGTCATGTCGCCGTCGACATAGTTGCGGTAGAAGTCCTGCATGATTTCGGCGGTCGCCTCATCGGCCACAGGCCATAGAGTCGCCATCACCGCCGAAGCGCCATTCATCTGGGCGAGCGCGCCGAAGCTTTCCACCTCGTCGCCTACGCCGCCGCGCGCCGTCTGGCAGGCCGAGAGCGTCAGCAGGTCGACGCCGCCAAAGCGGAAATTGCGGCCCTTGCGGATGTCGGCGAGCGTCAGTTCGTCACCATCGCCGAGCAGCAGGAAGGAGTCGGTCTCGCGACCCGGCTCCAATTGGAAATGGCTGGCGATGTGGACGATGCCGGGCCGCTGCTTCAGCGCGCCGGCGAAGCTCGTGCGCGTGAACGCGTCGTCGAGCGCGGCGCTGCCCTTGAGCGATCCGGCGGCTCCATTGCCGAAGATCGCCGCCATCTCGACCGCCACGCCGGGCAGGGCGGAAAAGCCCGGATGCGCCCGCGTCACGCCAAAACCGGCGCTCGCCTCGTCATGGGCCGCGGCCGCTTCGAAGCGCGTACGCGCCGCCGGCGTGTAGAGCGCCAAAGCATGGTCTTCCACGAGATAGCGCTTGCCGTCGGTCAGCGCTGCGAACGGCACGTAGCGAAGGAAACCCTGGAGATTGAGCATCAGCGTGTCGGCACCGCTCGCCTTCACATCCGCCTCGATCGGCGCAAACAGCACCTCGCGGAGCGCCTTCAGGGCTTCGATCGCCCCGGGCGAGCGCTGGTCGATCGCCTGCAACGCGTCGAACACCATGCGCGCCAGTTTCTCGCGCGGCACCGCCACCTCGCGGTGCACCGCGGCTTCCGGCGTGGTCAGGAAAAGGTGCGTCGCCTCGCCAAGGCTGGCGATCTGCACCATTGCGGCATGGCCGTCGAAGGCGCGAAGCTCGTCCTGGATATCGGCGGTATAGTCGAGGTTGAGCTTCTCCACTTCGCTGCGGGCATCGGCCGGCTCGTCGCGGCTTTCGTTCAGCAGGGCGTCGACATCGTCCATGAAGACGCTGTAGGCGGCATCGAGCGCAGCCTCCAGCGCCGGCAGCTTTTCGGAGGCCTCGAAGTCAAGTGTTCCGGCTTCCTTTTCCTTCTGCAGCAGCGCCGCCGCGCCGACGAGGTCGAGTACGCTTTTGCTTTGCGGGACATGGCCGCCATTGGCGGAAACCTCGTCTAGCAACGTCAGCGCCGTCACAAGATCCATCGCGTTGGTATCCGATGCCGAAAGATCGGCTGCGGAACCCATCATGCCGGAGATCGCGACCCCGGCTTTCACCTCGTCACCCGACAGGACCGGCCGCCCGGCACCGGCCTGACGTTCGCCGTCGCGGCGGGTGAAATCGTAGAGCTCTTCGTCCTTTTCCATGTCGAGCGCGCGTTGCGCTTCCGACAGGCGGCCTTCCGAGATCAACAGGTCGGCAAGGTGCTGGTACAGCCCGCTCCACTCGGCTTTGAAGTCCTTCAACTCTTCCTTTGAAAAGGTCTTGTTGTTGCCGCGCACCTGCTGCTGGACGTCGATGGCAAGCTTGGCGAACAGGATGGCGTGGCGCTTGTCGTTCAACCCCTCGAAGGCGTGCGACAGCGATTCGTAGCACCAGCGCTGGTCGTCCAGCGCCAGCGCCGGGTCGCGCTTGAGGATGATCAGTGCCCGCATGTTCCAGCGCACGGATTCCTCGTTGCGGCCCAGAAGCTGCGACAGGATTCCCAGGTTGATGTAGACCTTGGCCGGGATGATCGAGGCCTTGCCGTGGGCGGCTTCGATGCGCGGCAGGATATCCTTGAACAGGGCGTAGGATTCGGCGAGACGCTCCTGGCGCCGATACACCCAGGCGATGTTGTTGAGCGCGTAGTCGCTGGAGACATTGCCTTTGCCCAGCGCCGCATCGTAGCGCGCCGCTGCCTTCTGGTATGCCGCGATCGCCTCGTCGTAGCGCTTCAGCCCTTCATAGGAGATGCCAGCATTGAGCCAGCTGTTGCCCACGTCGACCGTCATCTCGCCGTCGAGCGCTACCATCAACGCCCGGGCATTGTTCAGGAAGACGAGGGAATCGGCGTAACGCGAAACGCCCTGCAGGTTCTGCCCGCGCGCCTGCAGCGCATAGGCGAGCTCGATGCTGCCCGGTTTGGTGCGACGCAGGATGTCGATCTGCCTGTCGTAGGCGGCGTCGGCCTCCGCCTGGTGCGACAACGCCGACTGGAAATTGCCGATCGCGCCGTAGAGCCAGGCGACGCCCGGGCCATCCTCGCCTTCGGTTTCGATGTAGACCGGAAGCGCCTCGTTGGCGAGTTCCAGTGCGCGCTCGGTATCGCCCGGTTCGCCGCGAGCGAACAATCCCGCCGCTTCCTGCAATTTGCCGTAGGCAATGTCCGCATCCGTCTGCGGCAACGGGTTCGGCGGCTCGATATTGGGGCTCGGCGCCGGAATGTTTTCCGGCATGGGTCCAGGGTCGGGCGGCTCCAGAACGTTCTGCGGCGAAATCGTCGAAGCCGGAACGTCTTCGTTTTCTTCAAAACCCGTTCCGATATTGACCTGCGCCAGCGCGCCCCCGGCATAAAAGCCGAGAACCAGCATCGCCGCTGCCAGCCGTTTCGCCATGCCCGCCATCTTCTTTCAGCCCGGACTGATATTATAGCGCAATTCGGCTGGATTGCGGCCAATGTGACGGGCCGGTTCAAATCGGTCCGCCTTTGTGACATGACGGCGCGGTTCAGCAGGACACTCCGCACTCCATGACCGCCGCGCCAGAACCTTCCCCGACGCTTCACCGAGGCCCCGCGATCGTCCTCGTCGAGCCGCAGCTTGGCGAGAACATCGGCATGGCGGCGCGTGCGATGGCCAATTTCAGTCTGACCGAAATGCGCCTTGTTGCCCCGCGAGACGGCTGGCCGAACGAGAAGGCGCGCGCGGCGGCAAGTCGCGCCGATGCTGTCATCGATTCCGCTGTCGTCTATTCCGCGCCGGCCGATGCGGTTGCCGACCTCAATTTCGTCGTCGCCACCACGGCGCGCGCCCGCGACGGCTTCAAGGCGGTGCTCTCCCCTGTGGAGGCGGCGCGCGAAATGCGGGCGAGGGCGCTTGCCGGCCAGAATTGCGGCATCCTGTTCGGGCGCGAGAAGTTCGGCCTGTTCAACGAGGAGGTGGCGCTCGCCGATGCCATCGTCACCTTCCCGGTCGATCCGGACTTCTCATCGCTCAACATCGCCCAGGCTGTGCTGCTGATGAGCTATGAGTGGATGAAGACCGGACTTGGCGAGGAGACGGAAACGAACTTCCGCGGCCCCGAAATGCTGCCCGCGCGCAAGGAGGCGCTGCAGTCGCTCATCGGCTGGCTCGAGGAGGCGCTGGAAGATCGCGGCTATTTCCGCCCCGCCGACAAGAAGATAAGAATGCTCGACAACCTCGCGGCGGTGCTGACGCGTCCCGGCTTCACGCAAGCCGAAATTTCGGTGTTGCGCGGCGTTCTTGCCTCGCTCGACACGTTTTCGCCGCGCCAGCGCCGTAGCCCCGTCGGATCGGGCAGCGAGGGCGCATGAGCGAACGGCCGATCCTTTTTTTCGACTCGGGCATCGGTGGACTGACCGTGTTGCGCGAGGCGCGCGTGCTGATGCCAGGACGCCGCTTCGTCTATGTCGCCGACGACGCCGCCTTTCCCTACGGCGCCTGGGAAGAGGCCGCGTTGCGCGCGCGCCTTGTCGACATCTTTGGCGATCTGCTCCGCCGCTTCGATCCCGAGCTTTCGGTCATCGCCTGCAACACCGCCTCGACGCTGGCGATTTCGGCCCTCCGCGATGCCTTTCCCGGCCACCCCTTCGTCGGCACGGTGCCGGCAATCAAGCCGGCGGCCGAGCGCACCCGCTCCGGCCTTGTCTCCGTTTTGGCCACCCCGGGTACGGTGAAGCGCCAATACACCCGCGACCTTATCGCGAAGTGGGCCCAAAAGTGCCATGTCCGCCTTGTCGGTTCGCAGGAGCTGGCCGGACTCGCCGAGACCTACATGCGCGAAGGGTTCGTCGATGAGGAAGCCGTACGCCGCGAGATCGCGCCCTGCTTCATCGAGAAGGACGGCAAGCGCACCGACATCGTTGTGCTCGCCTGCACGCACTATCCCTTTCTGGTCAACCGCATGCGCAAGACCGCCCCTTGGCCGGTCGATTGGATCGACCCGGCGGAGGCGATCGCGCGCCGCGCCCTTTCGCTGCTGTCCGAGCGTCCGCATGCTGACCCTGAAACCACCGATGACGTAGCCGTCTTCACCTCCGGCGCGCCGGACGCCGCGCAGAAAAGGCTGATGCACGGTTTCGGCTTGCGCTGGGTCGGGTGATCGCTGTTGCGCTCGACTGCTCACCCGGTATCCTCACATTCGCGATGAAGGACACGATGCGATGCTGAAACCCGCGATCCTTGCCGGTTTGGCGCTCATGCTTGCGGCCCCCGCTCTCGCCGCCCCGCCCGCGCCTCCGACCGCTTCGAAACCGATCGGGCAGGGCGCCGCCCCGGCCGCGCCCGAATCCCCGGAACTTGCCGCGCTCTTTCCTTCGCAGCCGAACGTTCCGGCCTGCTTCGGCCGCGTTTACGACGCCAAACACCTCGCCCAGCATCCCGACCAGAAGGTGACCGCTATTGCCATGCGGCTCGTCAATCGCGACGCCGGCGCAGATCCGGCTGTTCCCGGCGTCGGCCATCTGTTCCAGTTGCAGGTGAAGCGGCGCGACGAGGGCAGGGTACTGAAAGCGCTCGGCCCCTGCATGGCCGAGGGCGGCCGCGTGTTCTGCGGCGTCGAGTGCGACGGCGGCGGCCTTTACGCCCGCAAGCGCGACGACGGCGCGCTCATCCTGTCCTTCGACGACATGTGGGGCATCCGCATGACCACGACCTGCGACGAGGACGAAGCCGACGCTGCCGAATTGCTCCCCGGCGCCGACGACAAGTCCTTCCGCCTCGATCCGCTGCCGGCCTCGCAATGCCCGGCTTACGAGGACTGGTGAGCGCTTCTCAGCGCCCGATCCACCTGCTCCTTGACCTTGGTGCCCAGGAGTTCGATCGCCTTCAGCGTCTCGGCGTGCGAGAGCCCGCCCATGTCGATCTGCATCATGAAGCGGTCATTGGCGAAGATGTCGTGCTCGGCGAGGATTTTCTCGGCCACCTCGTTGGGCGATCCGACAAGCAGCGCGCCTGCCGGCGATATCTGGTGTTCGTATTGGCCGCGTGTCACCGGCCCCCAGCCGCGCTCGCGGCCGATCCGGCTGAACTGGTCCTGGTAGGGCGGATAATAGGTCTCGATCGCGACGGTGCGATCCTCGGAGATGAAGCCGTGCGAGTTGATGCCGACCTTGAGCTTTTCCGCCGGCTGGCCGGCGCGTCGGCCGGCTTCGCGGTAGAGGTCGATCAGCGGCTTGAAGCGCGCCGGTTCGCCACCGATGATGGCCAGCGCTAGCGGCAGGCCGAGCGCACCGGCGCGCGCCACCGATTGCGGCGTGCCGCCTACGGCGATCCAGACGGGCAGGGGGTCCTGAACGGGGCGCGGAAAGACGCCGGCCTTCAGCAGTGGTGCGCGCGTCTCGCCTTGCCACGTGACCGGATTTTCCGAACGCAGTTTCATCAGAAGCTCGAGCTTGTCGGTAAAAAGCTTGTCGTAATCGTCGAGCGAATAGCCGAACAGCGGGAAACTCTCGATGAACGAGCCGCGCCCCGCCATGATTTCGGCGCGGCCGCCGGAGATGAGGTCGACGGTCGCGTATTCCTGGAACACGCGGACCGGATCGTCGGACGACAGCACAGTGACCGCCGAGGACAGGCGGATGCGCCTGGTTTTCGCCGCGATTGCCGCCAGCACCACCGCCGGCGTCGAGACGAGGAAATCCGGCCGATGATGTTCGCCAATGGCGAAGACGTCGAGGCCGAGGGCGTCGGCGAGTGTCGCCTCCTCCATCAGGTCGTCCATGCGCTGCTGTGGCGTCCGGGCGCGGCCCGTCTTGGGATCGGGGGAGAGCGAAGCGAAGGTGTAGAGACCGAGTTCCATCGTTTGTCACCGTTTCGTCCCGTCGTGATAGGACGATCCGGCGGCATTGGACAGTCTCGCGGCTTGCGAATGAGGCGACACTGCGTTGTCAATGCCGATCTCCCGGTTGACAGGAACGCGCGCCGCGCCTAGAAGCCCGCCATCGCCGGGCGGAGACGTCCGGCGGTTCTTTTGACGTGTCCCGTGGGTTTTTTTCGCAAAGCGTGCGCGAAAAACCCTGTCAGAGATCGAAAAGGATCTCAGAGGAGGGCGCGTTTCCTTCGCCCGGAACGTGAGGTTCCGGGTGCAACCGTTTGAAAGGAAATGCGATGAGCAAGCGCGAATCGGCAAAATACAAACTCGATCGCCGCATGGGCGAGAACATCTGGGGTCGCCCGAAATCCCCGGTCAACCGCCGCGAATACGGCCCCGGCCAGCACGGCCAGCGCCGCAAGGGCAAGATGAGCGACTTCGGCCTGCAGCTGCGCGCCAAGCAGAAGCTGAAGGGCTATTACGGCGACATCTCCGAAAAGCAGTTCCGCGGCATCTACACCGAGGCGTCGCGCCGCAAGGGCGACACGCCGGACAATCTGATCGGCCTGCTGGAATCGCGCCTCGACGCCGTCGTCTACCGCGCCAAGTTCGTGCCGACGATCTTCGCCGCGCGCCAGTTCGTCAATCACGGCCATGTCAAGGTCAATGGCCGCCGCGTCAACATCGGCTCCTATTCCTGCAAGCCGGGCGATGTGATCGAGGTGCGCGAGAAGTCGAAGCAGCTGGTCATCGTTCTGGAGTCCGTCGGGCTCGCCGAGCGCGACGTGCCGGACTATATCGAGGCCGATCATCACAAGATGACCGCCAAGTTCGTGCGCGTTCCGGGCCTCGCCGAGGTTCCCTACGCCGTCCAGATGGAACCGAACCTGGTCGTCGAGTTCTACTCGCGCTGACCGGTCGCCGACCGCCTGTTTACAGAAACGCCGCGGGCAACCGCGGCGTTTTCGTTTTTGGTGTTGAAGACGCGCGCCGCACGGTTAATCCTCTTCCGGGCTTGGGGAAGACGCATGATCACAGGACGGCACCAGTCGCGGTCGTTCAAAGTCGCTGTTGCCGCGACTGCGGCCCTCGTCGTCGCCGCATGGGTTGCCACGCCGCCAAACGCAGGGACAAGCGCCCGGTTTCTCGACCTTGCCGCTGCGTCCAACGCGCAATCAGCGCCGGAACCGCCGATCTTCATGCAAAGCACAGTCGCGCGCTACGGCGAGGGTACGGCGCACAGCCCGACCATCATGGTTCACGCCGATCATGCCGTGCAGGCCATGTGGTTCTACGGGCCGCGCGAAGCTCATCGCGACGTCGGAATCGAGTCCTCGTGGCTGGATGGCGCCCGGTGGACGGCTCCCAGCCGCGTCCTCTCGGCGCAAACCGAGCAGAAGGAGCGCGGCGACTACATCAGAACCGTTGGCAATCCGGTCTTGTTTGGCCCCCAGCTCGGCAGAGACTGGTTCGCCTATGTCACGCCGGTCATTCGCGGCTGGTCGACATCGCGTATTTCTTTACGCCAGTCGTTCGACAATGGCCGGACATGGCAATCTCCGCGTTTTCTTAGGCTTTCGCCCCTTCTCGGCCTTTCCCATCTCGGTCGTTATGCCGCGCTGCCGATGAGCGACGGCTTTGTCGGGTTGCCGGTCTATCACGAACTGGCCTATGCCTATTCTGCCATTGCCGTACTCGATAAGGGAGGCAGGGTCGTGGACTTGCGGCGCATCGGCACCCGTACCGGCGACCTCGGCGTTCAAGCGGACCTGATCCTGGGTGAGGCCTCCCGGATGGAAACCTTCCTGCGCCCGACACTGGCGATGGCGCGGCGCCTTTTTACCGCGCACAGCAACGACGGCGGCCTCACGTGGTCGGCACCCGAACCGACCCAATGGAGCAATCCCAGTGCCCCGGCGTGCTCCGAGCAATTTGCGGATGGAGCAACCCTTCTCGTGTTCAACGATGGCGAGGCCGGCCGCAGCCGCCTGGTCGCGTGGTTCCGCCGGCCGGGCGGAGAGCAGTGGGAGACGGTCGACTACGTCTTCAAGGGCGCCGAAACGCGTGAGCGGGTTTCCTACTGTTCGCTCGCGCGCGACGGTGACCGGATCCATCTCGTCTACAGCCGCTTTTCGGATCGCTCGATCCAGCACGCGGTCATGAACCGGGCGTGGATCGAAAGCCGTCTCACCGGAACGCAGATCCGATGATCGGCGCGGTTGCGAACTTGGGCACCTTCGCGGCGATCTTTATGGCCGTGCTCCTCGTAGTCGCCCATTTCCCGATCCGCGCTCGGGTCGCGGTCGCCTTTTCGCTGACGGGCGCCATCGCTTCGCTTTTCGTTCCCTACTTCTCGGTGACGCTGTTTGATTTCGTTCGCACGGTGATCGGGAATTTCTCGGCCGCCTTCTTCATCGAATGCGGCTTCGCCATCGCCATTCTGTTCACCGCGCGTCCGCTGGTTCCCGCGCGGGACGAATTGGCGTTCGCGGCGGCCGTGGTTGCGCTCGGCGCGGTGGTCTTCCTGTCGGTTGTCGGAATCTTGCCCTTCGATGCGTATGGGCCTGGCTTCCAATCATCGTCCGTCGGCCTCGTCCTTGGCGCCATCCTTATTTTCGGCGCCGTCGCCGGCTCGCTCATGACCGTCGGCTGGGCGGCGCTTGGCGCGGCGTTCTGGCTGGTCGGCGCCATCGACAGTCTCAACATCATCGACCATATCGTCGACCTACCGTCGTGGATCGCCGCGCTCGTGCTGCTTATCCTGCATGGCTGGGCCGAATTGACCGGCCGGCCGATCCCGATCTTCGGCTTGCGCATGAGCTCGCGGACCGGGCGCCGGACGATGCGCGCACTCGCTCCTTGACGCCGCCGCCCCGCTCGTCCTACGCACCGATCACCATGCATGGGCAGACGGCCACGACTGCAGAACGGCCTCCGGGCATCGACCTCGGGGACCACCTGGTCGAGCCCGCCGGAGACAGCACGCTTGCCCGGCTTTTCGCCGATGCACCGAAATCCGTCGAATTCAACAAGCTGCGCAAGCGACTGTTGAGGCAGGCGCGGGAAGCAATCGAAACCTACGCGATGGCTGTTCCGGGCGAACGCTGGTTGGTCGCACTCTCGGGCGGCAAGGATAGCTGGGCGCTGCTTGCCGTGCTGCTCGACCTCAAATGGCGCGGCCTGCTGCCGGTCGAGTTGCTGGCGTGCAATCTGGACCAGGGCCAGCCCGGATTTCCCAAAGGGATCATCGCGGCGCATCTTGCGATGCTCGGCGTGCCGTATCGCGTCGAGGAACAGGACACCTACGCCATCGTCACCGACAAGATCGCGGAGGGCAATACCTACTGTTCGTTGTGCTCGCGGTTGCGGCGGGGACACCTCTACCGGGTGGCGCGTGAAGAAGGCTGTTCCGCGCTCGTCCTCGGTCACCATCGCGAGGACATCCTCGAAACGTTCTTCATGAACCTGTTTCATGGCGGCCGCCTCGCGGCCATGCCGCCAAAACTCATGAACGACGAAGGCGACGTGAAGGTGCTGCGGCCGCTCGCCTTCGCCGCCGAGACCGATCTCGGTCGTTATGCCGCCGCGCTCCGCTTTCCAATTATCCCCTGCGATCTCTGCGGCTCGCAGGACGGGCTGCAACGCAACGCCATGAAGGCGATGCTCGACGACATCGAAACGCGGATGCCGGGCCGCAAGGACACCATGATCCGCGCGCTCGCCAATGTCCGGCCCAGCCATCTTTTGGACCGTGGCCTGTTCGACTTTGCCGGTTTGGCAATGGGCAGGGAAGGTGAGGCATGACAGCTGCTGACGACGTTGATTGGCTCGCGTCGCTTCTTGCGGGAGTGGCCGCGCGGGAGATCATGCCCCGCTTTCGACGTCTCGGTGACGGCGACATTCGGCAGAAGTCCGGCCCGGCGGACCTCGTGACCGAGGCCGATGTCGCGGCCGAGCGGGCGATCACGAAAGCGCTGGCGGAACGGTTTCCGGATGCACGCATTGTCGGGGAAGAGGCTGTTTCTGCCGATCCGTCCATCCTTGAGAACTGGCACCGCGAGGATCTCGCCTTCACCGTCGATCCGGTGGACGGCACGTTCAATTTCGCTTCGGGCGTTCCAGTTTTCGGTGTGATGCTTTCTGTCGTCCGCAGGGGCGAAACCGTGGCCGGCATACTGTTCGATCCGGTCGGCGGCGACTGGGTGTTAGCGCAGCGCGGAGCAGGGGCGCGTTTCCGCGGTCCCGATGGGCGCGAGCGACCTCTCTCCGTGGCGGAACCCGCGCCTGTGGGGCGGATGACGGGCGTGGTCTCGTGGCAGTATTTCGCCGATCCCGAGCGCGCCAGGGTGGCGCGGAACCAGACCGCCTGTCTGGCCGGTGCCAACTACCGCTGCGCGGCGCAGGAGTACCGGTTGCTGTCGCAGGGCGCACTGCATTTCGCGCTCTACAACAAGCTGATGCCCTGGGACCATCTGCCGGGGACGCTGATCCACGCGGAAGCCGGCGGGTACGCCCGGCGTTTCGACGGAAGCGTCTATGGGCCGGAGCATCTTTCCGGTGGACTGCTGGTCGCCACCGATGCCGAAAGCTGGATGACGTTGCGTGATGCCCTGTGGAGGGACTGAACCGCGCAAGGACGGTTCAATCCATTCGCGCAGACGCTAACATACGTGACATCGACAATGGGAGGATGAAGATGGTCACTCGACGCGGTCTGCTGATCGGCGGAGGAGCTGTCGGCCTCGCCGCGGCCGGATTTGCTGCCTGGGCCTATCCGCAGCTTCGGACGAACCCGGCGGAAGTCGGCTTCACGCTCGGCGACGATGAAATTGCCCGCGCGATGGCTTTTCTCAAGGCCCATCCGGCGATCGATAGCCATGCGCACCCCGGACGTACCTTCGTACGCGGCGCCAGCGGCCTCAACTGGAAGCTCTGGATCTATCAGCATTTCGGAACCTTCGAGGAGCGCGTCGTTGATGACATGAGGGCCGGCGGCATGGCAGCCGTCGGGTTTTCAGGCGTCTCGGATTTCCCGGTCCTCGCCCAGTCGAAGTCCGGCTTTCTGGAGTCGGTCCGTCCGTTTGAGCCCGGCGAGGCCTGGGCGTATTACAAGACGCAGATTGCCAATCTGAAGGCCTTGGCCGAAGGCGGACTGGTTCATCCGGTGCTCGCTCCGGCCGATGTGGCTGCGGCGCAGGCTGCAGGCAAGCCCGGCGCGATCTTCGCCGTGGAAGGCGGGGACTTTGTCGAGGACGATCCAGGCCGCATCGCCACCGTCTTCGCCGATGGCGTGCGCATGGTCACACTTGTCCACTACCTCACGGGCGGCAAGATCGGCGACATCATGACCGCGCCGCCAGTCAACAACGGTCTGACGCCGCTCGGCAAGGAGATCGTCGCGGCCATGAACGCGACCGGCATGATGCTGGACCTCAGCCATGCGAGCGAGAAGACCTGCTTCGATGCACTCGCCGTCAATAAGCGGCCGGCTGTCGCCACGCACACGCATCTCAATTCGCTCGGTATCGGAAGCCCGCGCTTCATCTCGGACGAACTGGCGCAGGCACTGGCGGGGACAGGCGGCTATATCGGCGCATGGCCCGCCGGCATCGGCATTACCACGCTCAACGGTTTCATCGACCGCATCGAGCAGCTTGTCTCCAAGGTCGGCATCGACCACGTGGCGATCGGCTCTGACATGGACGCGAACTACAAGCCGGTGTTCGAGACCTATCGCAAGATGCCCCTGATCGTTGGTGCGCTGTTGAAGCGCGGCATGGCCGAGAACGACGTCGCCAAGATCATCGGCGGCAACTTCCTGCGCGTTTTCGAGCAGACGCTCAATCCAGGCGCCTGACTCCGGCCGCACGCTCGCCGGGATTGGCAAAGAGACGACCTTTCTCGGCGATCAGCACGGCGGCAAGCGCTGCCCCGCCCACCAGGACGAAGCCGAAGGCCACGGGTGTGACGGTACCATCGAAGGCTTGGCCGATGGCCGCGCCGATGGCCGCACCGATCAGCGTTTGTGCTGTTCCCTGGACCGACGAGGCGATGCCGGCCAGGGCACCGAGCGGCTCCATGGCGATGGCATTGAAGTTCGCTCCGATCAGCCCGAACGCGCACATGATCGACGCGAACAGCCCGAGAAACAGCGCGAAGGGCACCTGCCCGATGAGGGACAGGCCCCATAGCGTCGCGCTCAGCGTGACGAATGTGATCAACGCCCAATGCGACAGCCGCCGCATGCCGATCAGCGCGACCATCTGCGAATTGACGAACGAAATGGCCGACATGACCATCGCGACCGCCGCGAAGGCGACGGGGAACCAGGCACCCAGGCCATAGATGCCGACATAGATCTGCTGGGCGGAATTGATAAAGCCGAACAGCGCGGCGAAGACCAGCGAGATGGCGATCGTGTACCACAGAGACGTGCGGTTGGAGACCACCACCAGCAGGCCCTTGCCAATGGACGAAAGCGTGAAGGGTCGCCGGTCGCCGAAGGCCAGGGTTTCGGGAATGCGGATGGTCGTCCACACACCGATTGCGAGGCCCGCGACCGCCATGAAGGCAAAGACGAGACGCCATTCGCCGGTAAACAGGATTGCCTGTCCGAGCATCGGCGCGACGACCGGCATTGCCATGAAAACCATCATCACCAGCGACATGATTTCCGCCATCGCGCGTCCGCCTGCGACGTCACGCACCATCGCCGTGGTGATGACGCGCGTCGAGGCGGCGCCCGCGCCCTGTACGAACCGCAGCAGCAGCAGCGTGTTGAAGTCGGGCGCGAAAGCCGCGGCCACCGAAGCCGCGACATAGATCCAGACGCCCGTCAGCAGTGGCGGCTTGCGCCCGAACCTGTCGGATAACGGCCCGAAGAGCAGCTGGAACAGACCGAACCCGGCGAAATAAGCGGTGACAATCAATTGCCGGCGGTTCTCGTCGGTCTCGCCCAACGCCGCGCCGATCTGCTGCATGCCCGGCAGCATGATGTCGATCGCGGCCGCGTTCATTGCCATGAGCGCAGCGAGAGCGGCAATGAATTCGGCGCGCGAAATGGTTAGGCGCGCCTGCGGGCCTTCGCTCATGGAACCTCTCAAAAGGATTTAGGCGCGGTTTGGGCCGCGCCGATGGGGCAGAGCCGAACTACAGTTTTGTCAGCTGGCGCTGGCCTTGACGCCCTTTTCGGACATCAGGTGCTGAAGCTCGCCGGACTGGAACATCTCGCGCACGATATCGGCGCCGCCGACGAACTCACCCTTGACGTAAAGCTGCGGGATGGTCGGCCAGTTGGTGTAGTCCTTGATGCCCTGGCGCAGGTCTGCCGACGACAGCACGTTGACGCCCTTGTACTCGACCCCGAGATAATCGAGGATCTGCACGACCTGGCCGGAAAAACCGCACTGCGGAAAACCCGGGGTGCCCTTCATGAACAGCACCACGTCGTTGCCCTTCACTTCGCCGTCGATGTAGTCGCGTACGTCGCTCATTTCTTCCTCTTCCGGACGGGTTCAAGGTCCGTCCCGTTGCGCTGCACCTGAAATAGACCCGCTTTGCCCGCGAAACAAGTTGCGTTCAGTAGGCGCGGCGCTTGGTCTTGGCGCGCGTGCGCACCGTGCGCTTGCGGCTCGTCTGGCGTTTCGCCGGCTTCAGCAGCTTTTCGATCTGGCGCAGCGTCGCCGTCGAGCCCGAAGTGCGCCGGGTCGTTTTCCGGCGGGTACGCGCCGTTGTGCGGCCCGTGGTCTTTTTCAGGATTTCCTTCAGGACGCCGTCGATAACGCCCTTCACCACATCATCGACGATCGTCATGACCTACTCCGCGACGCTGGTTTGAAGGGCAAGCGCGTGCAAGGCGCCGCCCATGTTGCCCTTGAGGGCATTGTAGACCATCTGGTGCTGCTGCACCCGGCTCATGCCCTTGAAGGCCGCCGAGACGACTTCCGCGGCGTAATGATCGCCATCGCCGGCGAGGTCGCGGATCACCACCTTGGCGTCGGGAATGGCCGCCTTGATCATGCGTTCGATATCGCCGGCGTTCATGGGCATGGCAAAGACTCCGGTCAGCGGTCCATGAAGGCAGGGAAGAACGATTCGTGCGCCGCCTTCAGTTCTCCGATTGGTATCGCACGCGATTCTCCGAGCTTCAAGGACGTGCCACCCGTCGTTCCGATCCACGGTGCGAAGATGCCGGCCTCTTCCGCGGCGTCCATGACCTCGTCGAGGTCGTCGCGGCGGATGGTGACGACGTAGCGTCCCTGGTCCTCGCCGAAGAAGGTCTCGGCGACCGGACAGCCATTGAGTTGGTTGACCGCTGCGCCGATGCCGGACGCCATTGCCATTTCCGCGAGCGCCACGGCCAGCCCGCCGTCTGAGCAGTCGTGGACCGCCGTCGCCGTGCCGGCGCGGATCAGGGCGCGGACAAAATCGCCGGCGCGCCTTTCCGCCTCCAGGTCGACCGGCGGGGGAGGGCCTTCCCGGCGCCCGTGGATGTCGCGCAACCATGCGGACTGGCCGAGGTGGGTTCCCCATTCGGGCGGTGCGCCGGCAAGCAGGATGCAGTGGCCTTCGCCGGCAAATCCGACGCGCGCCATTTTCGACCAGTCGGGGATGATGCCGACCCCACCGATGGTCGGCGTCGGCAGGATGCCCTTGCCGTTGGTTTCGTTGTAGAGCGACACATTGCCGGAAACGATCGGGAAACCGAGCGCGCGGCAGGCTTCGCCAATGCCCTTGATCGCACCGACGAGCTGGCCCATCACCTCGGGACGCTCGGGATTGCCGAAATTCAGGTTATCCGTGGCAGCGAGCGGCTCGGCGCCGACGGCAGTCAGGTTGCGCCAACACTCCGCCACCGCCTGCTTGCCGCCCTCGAACGGATCGGCTTCGCAATAGCGCGGATTGACGTCTGAGGAGAAGGCGAGCGCCTTGGTCGGATGGCCGTCGACGCGCACGACCCCGGCGTCGCCGCCGGGAATCTGCAACGAATTGCCCTGGATCAGCGTGTCGTATTGCTCCCACACCCAACGACGCGAGGAGAGGTCGGCCGAGCCAAGGAGCGTGAGGAGATCGCCTGCAAGGTTGCAGGCTGGCAGGGGACCAGCGAGCGCGGCGGCCTTGGCGCCCTCCACCCACGGGCGGTCGTACTCTGGCGCCTCGTCACCAAGATCCTTGATCGGCAGGTCGGCGACCTCGCCGCCCTCATGCAGGATGCGGAAGCGCAGATCGTCGGTGGTATGTCCGACGACGGCGAAATCTAGGCCCCATTTGCGGAAAATCGCCTCGGCTTCGCCTTCCTTCTCCGGGCGAAGCACCATAAGCATGCGCTCCTGGCTTTCCGACAGCATCATTTCGTAGGCGCTCATGCGCTCCTCGCGCACCGGCACCTTGTCGAGATCGAGTTCGATGCCGAGGTCGCCCTTGGCGCCCATTTCCACCGCCGAGCAGGTCAGGCCGGCCGCACCCATGTCCTGGATGGCGATGACGGCGCCGGACGCCATCAGCTCCAGGCAGGCTTCCAGCAAGCATTTCTCGGTGAAAGGGTCGCCGACCTGCACGGTCGGTCGCTTTTCTTCGATCTTCTCGTCGAACTCGGCCGAAGCCATCGTCGCGCCCCCGACGCCGTCGCGTCCGGTCTTGGCGCCGAGATAAACGACCGGCAAGCCGACGCCTTCGGCCTTCGAGTAGAAGATGGCGTCGGTCTTGGCGATGCCGGCGGCAAAGGCGTTGACGAGGCAATTGCCGTTGTAGGACGGGTCGAACTGGACCTCGCCGCCGACGGTCGGCACGCCGAAGGCGTTGCCATAGCCGCCAACGCCGGCGACGACACCGGCAACCAGATGCCGGGTCTTGGGATGGTCGGTTTCACCGAAGCGAAGCGCATTCATCGCCGCTACCGGCCGCGCGCCCATGGTGAACACGTCGCGCAGGATGCCGCCGACGCCCGTCGCCGCACCCTGGTAGGGTTCGATGTAGGAGGGGTGGTTGTGGCTCTCCATCTTGAAGACGACGCAGTCGCCGTCGCCGATGTCGACGACACCGGCATTCTCGCCCGGCCCCTGGATCACCTGCGGTCCCGTGGTCGGAAGCGTGCGTAGCCACTTCTTCGACGATTTGTAGGAACAGTGCTCGTTCCACATCGCCGAGAAGATGCCGAGCTCGGTGAAGCTCGGCTCGCGCCCGATCAGGTCGAGGATGCGCTGGTATTCCTCGGGCTTCAGCCCGTGCGCGGCGATGAGTTCGGGCGTGATGGGAATCGTGTTGGGTATCGACAAGGGCGCGTCCCCGAGAATGGGTAGTCACGGTTGAACGGACTGCTATAGGGGGTTCGGCTGCGGCGACAAGATCGAAATTCGCCGCATCAAGCCTCAGCCCGTCGCCGTACAGGCTTCATCCTTCGCGGCCCAGCGGGTGATATCGGCGCCGATGCGCGTTGCGTCCGGCCCCTGCATCATCGGGCCATAGGCGTTCAGCCGGGCCGGATTGCCCTGCGCCTCGACGACGAGGGCAGGGAGCCCGCCGATATTCTTGCCGGGAACGGCGAGGATGCGCGGTTTGCCGGAATAGGAGGAAAGCTCCGGCGAAAGCTTCATGCCCTTGAAAGCGGGATCCTTGCCGGTGAACCAGCATTTCTGCGCCGCCACCGCGACGCGCTCCATCGTCGACAAGGCGGAATTATCGCCGGGGACCGAGGCGCGGTTGACGGTCTTCGGAGGCGTCGCCTGACAGCCGACGAGTGCTGCGAGCGTCAGAAGGGCGAGACGGCGCTTCACGCGGCGATCCCCAGCGCGGCCTCGAACAGCGCGCGGCCATCGTCGCCGCCATGCGCCGCTTCGATCAGGTTTTCCGGATGCGGCATCATGCCGAGCACGTTGCCGGTTTCGTTGACGATGCCCGCAATGTCATGGATCGAGCCGTTCGGGTTGGTACCCTCGGCGTAGCGGAACACCACCTGGCCCTTGTCCTCGATGCGCGCCAGCGTCTGCGGATCGGCGAAATAATTGCCGTCGTGATGGGCGACCGGGCAGCGGATCACCTGGTCCGGGCGGTAGTTGCGCGTGAACATCGTGTCGGCATTGACGACGGAGAGCTTCACCTCGCGGCAGACAAATTTCAGCGAGGCGTTGCGCATCAGCGCGCCGGGCAGCAGGCCCGCCTCGATGAGGATCTGGAAGCCGTTGCAGACGCCGATGACCGGCACGCCTTTTTTCGCCTTCTCGGCAATGGCGCGCATGACCGGCGTCCGCGCGCCGATGGCGCCGCAGCGCAGATAGTCGCCGTAGGAGAACCCGCCCGGAATGACGATGAGGTCAACGTCGGGAATCGTTGCGTCTGTTTCCCAGATGGCGACCGGAGGCTTGCCGCCGATCTTGGTCAGCGCGGCGAACATGTCGCGGTCGCGGTTGAGGCCGGGAAGCTGAACGACAGCGGATTTCATGGCTCACCTGACCTCGACGGAAAAGTCCTCGATCACCGTGTTGGCGAGCAGCTTCTCGCCCATCGCCTTTAGTTCGGCTTCGGCCTTGGCCGCGTCGCTGCCTTCAAGAACGATGTCGAATACCTTGCCTTGGCGAACCGAGCCGACGCCGTCAAAGCCGAGGGTCGCCAGCGCATGCTCGATGGCCTTGCCCTGCGGATCGAGGACGCCGTTCTTCAGTGTCACGGTGATGCGCGCCTTGATCATGGCGATCCCCGGGTCAGTGCGGGCGGCCGCGGCCGCGTGGATTGGTGGCAACAAGCACGGGCCCGGTCGACGGACGCGGCGGCTCGTTCTCGTTCATGATGCCGAGGCGGCGGGCGACCTCCTGATAGGCTTCCAGCAACCCGCCCATGTCGCGGCGGAAGCGGTCCTTGTCGAGCTTGTCGTTGGTGGCGATATCCCACAGCCGGCAGGAATCGGGCGAAATCTCGTCAGCAACGACGACGCGCGCCATGTCGCCTTCCCAAAGACGGCCGCACTCGATCTTGAAATCAACGAGTTGGATGCCGACGCCGAGGAACAGGCCGGAGAGGAAATCATTGACGCGGATGGCCAGCGTCATGATGTCGTCGATTTCCTGCGGGCTCGCCCAGCCGAAGGCGGTGATATGTTCTTCGGAGACCATCGGGTCGTCGAGCGCATCGGCCTTGTAGTAGAATTCGATGATGGAGCGCGGCAGCAGCGTGCCTTCCTCGATGCCGAGACGCTTGGCAAGCGATCCGGCGGCGACATTGCGCACCACGACTTCCAGCGGGATGATTTCCACTTCCTTGATCAACTGCTCGCGCATGTTGAGCCGGCGGATGAAGTGGGTGGGGATGCCGATCCGGTTCAGATTGTTGAAGATGTGTTCGGAAATGCGGTTGTTGATCACGCCCTTGCCGTCGATGACCTCGTGCTTCTTCTTGTTGAAGGCCGTGGCGTCGTCCTTGAAGAACTGGATCAGCGTGCCGGGTTCGGGACCCTCGTAAAGAATCTTGGCCTTGCCCTCGTAGATGCGGCGGCGACGGTTCATGGATTGTGTCCTGGTTGATCGTGGCGGGAGTGGTCTCCGCGCCACAGGGAATCGGGCGCGCGGCGCACTGCCAAGCGTGTTCCGGCGGCTCATAGAGCAAATCGACCGCCGCCTCAACGATTCATTGATCTTCGGTCGATGCGCCCTTCGGCTCCATTGACATCGCGCGCGCTTCCGTTTTGAAGCGTGACAACCCACATATATACCGCAGGCTCGGCAATCTGGAGCGGAGGAATCCCATGAACACGATGAAAGACCGCGAGACCGCCTTCGAAAGCAAGTTCGCGCTCGACGAAGAAATGCGTTTTCGCGCCACCGCCCGCCGCAACAAGCTGCTTGGGCTGTGGGCGGCCGAAAAGCTCGGCAAGTCGGGCGAATCCGCCGACGCCTACGCCAAGACCGTTGTCGCGGCCGATTTGGAGGAAGCCGGCGACGAAGACGTCTTCCGCAAGATCCGTGGTGACTTCGACGCTGCCGGTGTCGCCCAGTCCGATCACCAGATCCGCCGTACCATGGACGAATTGATGGCCGTCGCTGTCGAGCAGGTTCAGGCTAGCTGACGAACGTGAGCTACGCAGAAGTGGTCGCGACGTCCGCTGCCGCCGCCTCGCTCGCTGAGCGATTGAAGGGTGGCGAAACGGTTCTGTCCGCCTGGTCGAACCTGCCCGATCCCATGACGGTGGAGGCTGTCGCCGCCACCGCGTTCGAGGCTGTCACCCTCGATGCGCAACATGGCGGCCATACAGAGGACGTCATTCTGCGCGCCATCGGCCCGGTTACCCAGCAGGGAAAGCCGGTCATCGTCCGCATTCCCGTCGGCCGCTTCGACATGGCGTCTCGGATGCTCGATTTTGGCGCCCAGGCGGTCATCGCGCCGATGATCAACTCGGTTGCCGACGCCGAAGCCTTTGCGAAGTCGATGAAATACCCGCCGGTCGGACAGCGATCCTGGGGCGCCGCGCGCGCGCAGGCCTTTTTCGGCATTTCCGGGCGGCAGGACTGGCTGGAGCGCGCCAACGGGTTATCGCTGGCCATCGCCATGATCGAGACGCGCGAGGCGGTCGCCGCCCTCGACGGCATTCTGGCGGTCGAGGGGATCGACGGCGTGTTCGTCGGACCCGGTGACCTGTCGATCGCCCTGACCGGCGGCCGCACCGTCGATCCGTTCCTTGACGAGATGGATCCGGTCATTGCCGAAATCGCCGCCCGCGCGGTGAAAGCCGGGCGATTTGCCGGCCTGTACATCAACGATCCGGCGCGTGTCGGCCATTATTACGCCCAGGGCATCCGCTTTTTCGCGCTCACGAGTGATGCCCAGTACATGGCGGAAGGGGCGCGCGCGCAACTGGACCGGGCGCGCGCTTCGATAGGCCGGAAGTAGGCCGAAATTTAGAGCCTGGACAGGAACTTGGCGAAGGCGACCGAGCCCTCGGGCCACGGCCCGTATCCGGAATCGGTGTTGATATGGCCGGCTTCGCCTGCATCGAGCAGCAGCGCGCCCCAGGAGGCGGCAAGGTCGTCTGTAATTTCGAAAGCGCAATAGGGATCGTTGCGGCTTGCCACGACGATCGAGGGAAAGGGTAGGGGATCGCGCGGCCAGGGACCGAAGGTCGCGAGGTCGGGCGGAGCAAGCCCGGGGGTTTCCAGATCAGGCGGCGCGACGAAAAACCCGCCGATCACCGGGCGGCGGAACTCCGGGATGGCATGAATCGAGGCGGCGATGCCGAGCGAATGCGCCACCAGAACAACAGGTTTCTTTGATTCGTTGACCGCCGCCCCCACGGCAGCTGTCCACAGCGCGCGCTCAGGCCTCGACCAGTCGGCCTGTTCGACCCGGCGGGCCGACGACAATTTGGCCTGCCAGCGCGACTGCCAGTGGTCCGGACCCGAGTTCCGGTAGCCCGGTATGACGAGGATGGTTGTGTCGGACGATTTCATGGTTTCCGGGTAGCGGCTCGAGGCCGCCAAGGCAACCGGTGCGTGGGCATTGGCGAGTTCACGTTCCGCGGGCAAGCCGGCCGCCGAACACGTTGACCATCAGCCCGATGAAGATGAGCGCCGACCCGATCCAGGTCAGCATCTCGAGCCTTTCGCCAAACACCAGCGCCGTCGAACCCATGCCGAAGACCGGGATCAGCAGTGCGAAGGGGGTCACGGTTGCTGCGGGATAACGGCGTAGCAGCAGAACCCAGGCGGTAAAGGCAAACACCGTCGTCGGCCAGGCGAGAAAGAGCACCGAGACGACGCCGGCCCAGTCCGGCATGGTCGGAGGCAGACCGAACGCCGTTCCCTCGACGACCATCGAGGCGAGGAACAACGGTACGGGAGCCATCAGCGACGACCAGACGATGAATTGCAGCATTTTATGCGGTTTCGCCGCCTTGGCGATGATATTGGCCGCGCCCCAGGCCGCCGCGGACGCAATCACCAGCATGAAGGGCAGGATCGGGGCGTTTTCCGCGCGCGCCCAACCGATCACCACGATACCGCCAAGTGCGACCGCCGCGCCCAGGATCTGGGCGGCACCCGGTCGCTCGCCGAAGATCGCCGCCGACATGGCGATGGTGAAGAACACCTGCACCTGGACGACGATGGATGCGAGGCCCGCAGGCATGCCCCAGGCGATCGCCGTGAAGATCAGCCCGAACATGATCACGCCCTGCATCACGCCGTAGGCGATCAGCCAGCGCCACGCGACGTCCGGTTTGCCGACGAGGAAGACGAGCGGAACGGCTGCGAAGAAGAAGCGGTAGCCGGTCAGCAGCAGCGGTGGCATCTCGCCGACGCCAAGCTTGATGAAGACGAAGGCAACGCCGTAGGTGGCGGCGACAAGGATCGCCAGCAAGATATCCTTGATCGGCATTGCGCCTGCTCCGCGAACGGGGTTGCCCGAAAGTCAGCCGAACACGCGCCTGAAAATCGTGTCGACGTGCTTGGTGTGGTATCCGAGATCGAACTTCTCGCGGATGTCTTCTTCGGAAAGCGCAGCGCACACGTCGGCGTCCGCGAGCAGCTCTTCGAGGAAATCCTTGCCTTCTTCCCACACCTTCATGGCGTTGCGCTGCACCAGCCGATAGGAATCCTCACGCGATACGCCGGCCTGTGTCAGGGCCAGCAGCACGCGCTGCGAATGCACCAGGCCGCGGAACTTGTTGAGGTTCTTCAACATGTTGTCGGGATAGACAACCAGCTTGCCGATCACGCCCGTCAGCCGCGCCAGCGCGAAGTCGAGCGTGATGGTCGCATCCGGCCCGATCATGCGTTCCACCGAGGAGTGAGAGATGTCGCGCTCATGCCACAGCGCCACGTTCTCCATCGCCGGCATCGCCATCGAGCGCACCATGCGGGCAAGCCCGGTCAGGTTCTCGGTCAGTACAGGGTTGCGTTTGTGCGGCATGGCCGACGAACCCTTCTGGCCGGGCGAAAAATACTCCTCCGCCTCCAGCACCTCAGTGCGCTGCAGGTGGCGGATTTCCGTTGCCAACCGCTCGATCGACGAGGCAATGACGCCGAGCGTGGCAAAGAACATGGCGTGGCGGTCGCGCGGGATCACCTGCGTCGAGACCGGCTCGGGCTTCAGCCCCAGCGCTACAGCGACATGTTCCTCCACCCGGGGATCGATATTGGCGAACGTGCCGACCGCGCCGGAAATTGCGCAGGTGGCAATTTCCTCGCGCGCCGCGACCATGCGCTCCCGGCAGCGCGCGAATTCGGCATAGGCGAGCGCCAGCTTGACGCCGAACGTCGTCGGCTCGGCGTGGATGCCGTGGCTGCGGCCGATGGTGATCGTGTCCTTGTGCTCGTAGGCGCGCCGCTTCAGCGCTTCCAGCAGTCCGTCGAGGTCGGCGATCAGGATGTCCGAGGCGCGCTTGAGCTGCACCGCGAGACAGGTGTCGAGCACGTCCGACGAGGTCATGCCCTGGTGGATAAAGCGCGAATCGGGACCGACGAACTCGGCCAGATGGGTCAGGAAGGCGATGACATCATGCTTGGTCACCGCCTCGATCTCGTCGATGCGGGCGACATCGAATTTTGCCGCTCCGCCCTTTTCCCAGATCGTCTTTGCGGCTTCTCTGGGAATCACACCGATCTCGGCCAGCGCATCGCAGGCATGCGCTTCGATCTCGAACCAGATGCGAAAGCGGGTTTCGGGCGACCAAATGGCCACCATGTCAGGACGGGAATAGCGCGGGATCATCGGCGGACCTTCACTGGAGACCCGTGCGATCTATCGCAAACGCGCCGCCGGGTTAAGCCCTTCGGGACGCTTGGCGGGCAATCAGCAGTGCGGCGATCAGCAAGGCGGGCAGCCCGAGCGGCAGGAACAGCCGTACGCCAAGGACAAGGAACTGGTAGACGCCCGAGGCCACGGTGAACACGAACTCGTTGGCGCCGAGCTTGGTGGTCACCGGGGCGTGCCACGCCGAAAAATAGTCCCGGAAAACCAGTCCGTTGAGCACGCCCGTCACGCCGATGGTCATGGCCGACAGCGAGACGATGGCGGCGGCGAAGGCAGGTTCGGGCCGCGAACGGCCGAACAGGCGGGCAAGGAAAAGCGCCGGCGCGAACGCGATCAGCCCGCCGAAGAAGAACAGGAGTGCCGGCCGCTCGATGGCATCGAGCCCCGTCCAGCCTTTCAGGCGAAGCGCAACCATCGCGCTTACGGCCGACACCGCCCCCCAGAGCAGTGAACCCGCCACGGATTCCACGATCGATGGCCGGGCAGCCGCGATTCGGGGCCACAAGGGCATTTGCGCCGCGTTTTCGGTCAATCGTCGATCCGCCCGGTCACCGCCATGTAGCCGAAGTCGGGTCCCTCGAAGCCTACCTGCTGAACGGCGATGACAAGCGCGAAGGCCGGCGTGCCTGATGGCGGCCACGCCGTTTGGACCGCGGCGATGCGATATCCGGTGGCGCAGCCGCGCGACTTCGGCACATGGCCGGCATCGTCGTGCAGCGTCCGCTCTTCGTTCGTAGCCGCACGCACTCTCACCACCTTCAGCCCGGTGAGCTCATAGCCCATGCAATCCTGGGAGGCCGCGAGCGGCGCTTCCTCCACGCGGAAGTCCAGCGGCTCGTCGGATGAAGGAAAGATCGGTCGCGGCATGACCGAGATGTGGTGAGGGTCGGCCGAAAGCTCCCCGACCGCATTCAGCCCCGCCGAAAAGCCACGGTTGTCGAAAAGCTCGGCGTCCGCGATCACCTTTTCGCCCTTGGCCTTCGCCGCCGCGCGTGCCGCAACCACCGTCGCGTTCTCGTCGTCGATGCGCACCCGTACCGGCGTACCGGGCACAAAAGCGTCCGCATCGGTGTCGATGTAGAAGCGGTTGGCGTAGGGAAAGCCGGAACCGTCCTGCACGCCGTATTCCTCGAATGCGAACACGTGGCCGTCAGCGGAAAAGCCGAGAATGTTCAGGTCCGCGACATCGCCGGCCAGCGCCGGCGTTGCTGTCAGGCAGACCATTGCCGTGATTCCGCATATCCGCATGCCGCGTCCTCCGATTCATGCCCACAGGATAACGGGGAATCGGCTCGTCACGAAGGAAGATCGCGCCAGCAGGGGAACAGGTCGCCTTCCGATGGCGTTGCGGTAAAAATGCCACGCGCGACCGCGCGAGCCATCGCTGAGGCCGCGCCCGCGCATAGCGCGATCATTTCGATCGGTTCTGGACGCCTTCCGCTTGCGCCTGTTGCCAGCGCAAAGACGAGGTCGCCGTCGATGGGCGTGTGCGATGGCCAGATGGCCCGCGCAAACCCGTCATGGGCCGAGATGGCCAGACGCTTGGCCTCGGCCTTGGTCAGCACAGCGTCGGTGGCAATGATGCCGATGGTCGTATTGGCCGAAGGCGACAGGTCGCGGAATTTGAGTCTGAGTTCGGCTGCATCGTCCGGAACGCGTGCGGGCAGCCCGATGCCGCCGAATTCGTCGCCGATCTCGAAGGCCGCGGAACGGAAATGGCGCGAGCGTCCGTAGGTGACGCCGCCGACCGGATTGGCGGCCACCAGCGCGCCGACGAGGAACCCGCCCTCGACCAGTTCGGACGTTGAGCCCAGCCCGCCCTTGAGCCCAGCCGTCAGTGCGCCGTAGCCCGCGCCGGCGGAGCCGATGGCAAAGTCCGCGCCGGCCGCCTGCGCCGCCTTGATACCGAGGTCGCGATAGGGCGGCATGTCACCCCAGTTCTTGTCGCCTCCATTGGGCAGGTCGAACAGGATCGCTGCCGGCACGATTGGTACGATATAACCATGCACGTTGACGCCACGGCCCTGCGCTCGAAGAACCGATTGCACGCCCGATGCCGCATCGAGGCCGAAAGCTGAACCGCCCGAGAGCACGACGCCATGAACCGTCTCGACGGCGTTGTGCGGCTCCAGCAGATCGGTCTCCCGCGTTCCGGGCGCACCGCCGAGCACCTGGACCGCGCCGATGGCCGGCGGATCGCAGAGCACCACGGTGGTCCCGGTGCGCACCGCCGCGTCTTCGGCGTTGCCCACGGCGATCCCGGCAATATCGGTGATCAGATTCTTCGGCCCGGTTCTTCGCCTCATGGTTTAATGATCCAGCACAAACTTATCCAAAGACGAGATAAATAGCTCCCACCTGCTTTCCGCCCACTCGCCTTTCTCGTCGAAGGTTACAGGACCGACGGCGGTCTGGAAGGCGGTCGCCGAGAGGACGTCGGCGAGATCGCCACCGGCGGCGAGCGCGGCAAGCGCGATCTGAGCGGCGGCATACGCCGGGACGGCATAGCCGTCCGGTTCGGCTCCCCCGGCCCGAATGGCGGCAAGGGCGGCGGCGTCGCCTTCCTGCGACCAGTCCGGCGGGGCGATCATCAGCACATCGCTTGGGAGTTCGATTCCATCGGGCGCGGCGCGAAGCGTTTCGCCAGCAGCGATTTCCAGCGGCCGGACGAGCGCGGCGGAATGTTCCCGGTAGTCCGCGTAGCTTGCCGCGATGACTGCGATGTCGGCGCGTTCGCCTGCGACGAAGACGTGCGCGGCATCGGCGCCAAGCACGCGCTTGACGATTCCGAGCTGGCTTTCCTGCCCCGGCCGGTAGGATTCGACCAGGACCGCTTTCGGACCGTTCGCTTCCATCGCCAGGCGGAACGATTCGGCAAGCGTCCGGTTGGCAGGCGCGCCGTCGTCGAGAATGGCGAAGGGTTCATTTCCCCAGCGCGCCCTGAGGATTGCCGCCGTCGCGGTCGCGTCGCTGTCTGCACGTGGCGCCAGCCGATAGAAGAGAAACCCTGTCCTCGATCGCGTATCGGCAAACTGCGTGGCACGCACAGCTGGGGTGATGGCCGGAACACCGGCTGCGGACAGCACGGGCAGGGCGGTTTCCAGCGCTTCGGTGCACACGAAACCGACGACGATCTTCACCCCGGCTGCGAGCAGCGCATTGGCGGCGGCCTTGCCGCCTTCGGCGCTGCAGCCATCATCGGCGATCTCGACGGCCGAACCGGCCGCCGTCACGCCGGTCTTCAACTGTTCGCCAAGCCGCGCATAGGGTCCCGAGAGCGGTGCGGCGAGGCCGATCTCGCTCGCGACGGCGACAGGTGGCGCCATCATCAGGCCGAAGAGGAGTGCGCCGGCAACGATGCGTTGCATTACCATCTCATTGCGTTGACGAACGACTGGTAAAGCTTCGCTGGCGAACGTGCAACGCGCCGACAACGATTGCGCCGGCACCGCTTGCCGCCCGCCCCGGCGCCCCTATATTGCACCCGATCGTTCCGGAAACTCCAAGTGCTTAAATCTGCGCCCGTCGACCCGCTGACCTACCGCAACGCCATGGCCGAGATCGCCGAGGCGGTGCATGTGGTGACGACCGACGGTCCCGCCGGCCGGCGCGGCCTCACCGTCACGGCGTTCACCTCGGTCTCCGACAAGCCCGCGACCGTGCTTGTCTGTCTCAATCGCTTGACCGCCCATAACGACATCTTTGTCGAAAACGGCAAATTCGCGGTTTCGACCCTTGGCGCCCAGCATCAGCGCCTCGCCGAGGCGTTTTCGGGAAAGGGCGACCTCGACTCGGATTCCCGATTCGGGCTCGGCAATTGGGAAACGCTGGAGACCGGCTCGCCGGTACTGGCGGATGCGGTCGCGGTATTCGACTGCCGCCTCGTCGAGAGCGTCGACATGGCAACGCATCGCGTGCTTTTCGGCAGGGTGACAGGCCTCCGCATCGGCGCTAGCCTTCCACCCTTGATGTACCATCGGCGCGGTTACCGGGCTGGCTGAAGGCCGCCGCGCGAGGAGGCCTGATGACGGCGAAGCGCGGCGTGCCGCAATCGATCGAAGAGACGATGGACCTGCTGCGCGGCGCCGACTATGTCGCCGACCGGGCCCTCGCCACCGTTCTCTTCCTCAGCCTCAAGATGAAGCGTCCGCTCTTCCTCGAAGGCGAGGCCGGTGTCGGCAAGACCGAAATCGCCAAGGTCCTCGCCTCGGCGCTCGGCCGCCGCCTGATCCGCCTGCAGTGCTATGAGGGGCTCGACGTCTCGTCCGCCGTCTATGAGTGGAACTACGCCGCGCAGATGATCGAGATTCGCATGGATGAGGCCGCCGGCGTCACCGACCGCGATCTCATGGAACGCAACGTCTTTTCCGAGCGCTACCTGATCCGCCGCCCGGTGCTCGAGGCGCTGTCCGGCCTGCCGGGTGAGGCGCCCGTCTTTCTCATCGACGAGCTCGACCGCACCGACGAGGCCTTCGAGGCTTTTCTGCTCGAAATCCTGTCGGACTATCAGGTGACGGTGCCCGAGATCGGAACCATCAAGGCGGCCGAGCCGCCGATCGTCATCGTCACGACCAACCGTACGCGCGAAATCCACGACGCGCTGAAGCGGCGCTGTCTCTACCACTGGGTCGATTATCCCACGGCCGCGCGCGAACTGGAGATCGTCCACCGCAAGGTGCCGCAGGCCAACCGGCGGCTTTCCGCCGAGGTCGTCGCTTTCGTGCAGAAACTGCGTGAAATCGACCTGTTCAAGGCACCCGGCGTTGCCGAGACGATCGACTGGGCCGGTGCGCTGACCGAACTCGACAAGGTAGCGCTCGATCCCGAAACGGTGTCCGATACGATCGGCGTTCTGCTGAAGTACCAGGACGATATCGCCCGCATTTCTTCGGGCGAGGGCAGGCGCATCCTCGACGAAGTCAAGGCATCGCTGGCCACGTCCTGATGCCATGCAGACGATGACGCCAGCACCCGTTGCGCCGATCCCGCCTTCGGTCGGGGTCGATGGACGCATGGCCGACAACATCGTCTATTTCGCCCGCGCGCTGCGCAAGGCGGGCCTGCGCGTCGGTCCGGCCTCTGTGCGCGACGGCATCGAGGCGGTACTCGCCGCCGGCCTCGGCGGTCGCGACGATTTCTACTGGACGCTTCATGCCGTCTTCGTGAAGCGGCGCGAGGACCACCAGACCTTCGACGAGGCCTTCCGCCTGTTCTGGAAGTCGCGCGAACTGATCGAGAAGATGATTGCCATGTTCTCGCCAGTCGCCCCGGACACGCGGCCGAAGCAGAAGCAGCGTGCCGCCGAGACGCGCGTCGGCGATGCGCTGTTCGAGGGCCACCGCAAGAACCAGCGCGAAGTCGAGATGCCGGAAATCGAGACCGACGCGCGGTTTACCGCCTCGGGTCGCGAGATCCTGCGCGAAAAGGACTTTGCCCAGATGACGACGGCGGAACTGGCCGAGGCCCGCCGCGCCATCGCCGCGCTGTCGCTGCCGGCCGATCTGGTCAAGACCCGCCGCCTGCGGCCACATCCGCGCGGTCGCCACGCCGATCCGCGCTCCACCATGCGCTCGGCCCTGCGCACCGGTGGCGAGATGATGCTGCCCCGCTTCCGCGCCGAACGGACCGTGCATCCGCCGCTCGTGGTTATCGCGGATATTTCGGGCTCGATGAGCCAGTATTCGCGCCTGTTCATGCACTTCATGCACGCGTTGATGGACAAGCGTCGCCGCGTTCATGCCTTTGCATTCGGCACGCGGCTGACCAATCTCACGCGGCAATTGCGACGGCGCGATCCCGATGAGGCGCTGGCCGAATGCGCAAAATCCGTCAAGGACTGGTCCGGCGGCACGCGCATCGCCGATACGCTCGGGGAGTTCAATCGCCGCTGGTCGCGTCGCGTGTTGGGGCAAGGCGCCGTCGTCCTTTTCATCTCCGACGGGCTCGAACGCGATTCCATAGAGGGCTTGGAGACCGAGATGGAACGGCTGCACAAATCCTGCCGCAAGCTGGTCTGGCTCAATCCGCTGTTGCGTTTCGACGGTTTCGAAGCACGGGCTCGCGGCATTCGTGCCATGTTGCCGCATGTCGACGAATTCCGCCCGGTACACAATCTCGACGCCCTTGATGATCTTTGCGCCTCGCTCTCCGCCGCCCCGGGGCGGGCGATCCGCGATCCGCGTTACTATCTGGATGCCCTGAAGGCGATCTGAGGAGGAGGGGTTTCATGACCAAGACACGCGAAATCGTCGACGACAACCTCGATCCGCTGGCCATCGCCGAACGCTGGCAGGGCGAGGGACGCCGCGTTGCCGTCGCCACCGTGGTCGAGACCTGGGGCTCGGCGCCACGTCCCGTCGGCAGCCACCTCGTCATCGACGCCGATGGCAACTTCCACGGCTCGGTCTCGGGCGGCTGCGTCGAAGGTGCGGTGGTTGCCGAGGCCGGTGACGTTATTTCATCGGGCAAGCCGCGGTTGATGGAATTCGGTGTCGCCGACGAGACCGCTTGGCGCGTCGGGCTTTCCTGCGGCGGCCGCATCGCCGTCTATGTCGAGAGGCTCGGCTGATGGATCCGGCATCGCTCGCGTTGCTCAATGCCGAGCGTCGCGCCCGCCGCGCCGCGATCCTTGTCACCGATCTTGCCGACGGGTCAGGTCGCGTCGTGCGCGAAGGGGAATCGGTCGCGGGCCTGGACGAGGCGCTGACCTCGGCTTTCCGTACCGGCAAGTCCGGCACGATCGAGGTCGAGGGAAAAAAGCTGTTCCTCAACGTCCATGTGCCTCCACCCCGCCTCGTCGTCATCGGCGCGGTCCACATCAGCCAGGCGCTGGCGCCGATGGCCCGTATTGCCGGCTATGACATGGAGATCATCGACCCGCGTACGGCTTTCGCCACCGACGATCGTTTCCCGGAGGTACCGCTGTTTGCCGACTGGCCCGAAACTGTTCTGAAGCAGCGTCCGCTCGACGCCTATACGGCGGTCGCAGCCGTCACTCATGATCCGAAGATCGACGATTTCGCGTTGAAGTCGGCGCTGGAGGCGGGATGCTTCTATGTCGGCGCACTGGGTTCGCGGAAGACCCACGCCAAACGGCTGGAACGCCTCGCCACAGCCGGCGTCTCGCAGGAGGCGCTGGGCCGCATCCGCGCTCCGATCGGCCTCTCCATTGGCGCATCAAGCCCTGCGGAGATCGCCGTTGCCGTGTTGGCACAGGTGATCGAGGCGTTCCGCACGCGCGGCCTCGCCGGAGCCGGAGAGTAGGATGAAATTCGGCCCGGTCGCCGTCGCCGATGCTGCCGGCGCCTATCTGGCGCATGCAACGGAAGCTGGCGCGATTCGCCTGCGCAAAGGTAAGCTGCTCACAGCCGAGGACGTCGCAGCGCTTTCGCGGGCGGGCGTCGAAACCGTCATTGCCGCTCAACTCGAACCCGGCGATGTCGGCGAGGACGAGGCGGCCGAACGCATCGCCCGTGGGCTTTCGGTCGCCGGCGTCGAGTTGAAGTCCGCCTCCACCGGCCGCGTCAATATCCATTCTCGTCACGATGGGGTGTTCGTCGTCAGCCGGCCGATGATCACGGCACTGAACACCCTCGATCCAGGCGTCACCATCGCGACGCTGGCGAAGTTCGCCCGCGTCCAGCGCGGCCAGATGGTGGCGACGGTCAAGATCATTCCCTTCGCCGTGCCGGACGCCATCGTCGGCGCTGCGGAGGAATGCGCCCGCGATGGCCAGGCATTCGCGGTCCATCCGTTCAGCCCGATGCGCGTCGGCCTGGTGCAGACGCGTCTTCCCGGCGTCAAGGCCGGCGTCCTCGACAAGACGGCGCGGGTTACCGCCGAGCGGCTGAGCCGGTCCGGAAGCGCACTCGTGCGCGAAATCCGCTGCGCCCATGACGAGGAAGCGGTCGGCGGCGCCATTGCCGATCTCGCCGTCGAATGCGGAATAGTCATCATCTTCGGCGCCTCGGCGATGACCGATTCGGAAGATGTTGTTCCCTCCGCGATTCGCCGTGCCGGCGGCGAGGTGGAGCGCGCCGGGATGCCGGTCGATCCCGGCAATCTGCTGGTTCTCGGCAAGGTCGATGGCAAGGCGGTCATCGGCGCTCCCGGGTGCGCCCGCAGTCCGAAGGACAACGGATTTGACTGGGTTCTCGACCGCGTGCTTGCCGGTATCGCGCCATCGTCGGCAGATATCGCGGCCATGGGGGTCGGCGGCCTGCTGATGGAAATTCCCTCGCGGCCAAGCCCGCGCGAGGCTATCCGCCGCGCCGATCCGCCGCGCGTGACGGCCGTGGTCCTCGCAGCCGGGTTGTCCAGCCGGATGGGCGGCGCCAACAAGCTGCTGGCGACGCTTGTCGGTACGCCACTCGTACGGCGGACGGCCGACCGGGCGGTTGCCAGCAAGGCTACCCGTACCATCGTTGTGACCGGACATATGGCCGACGAAGTCGGAGCCGCCGTCGCTGGAAGCGGCGCCGAAAGCGTTTTCAATCCCGATTACAGGAGCGGCCTTGCCTCATCGCTGAAGGCAGGCCTCGCCGCCGCAGGCGATACGGACGCCATCATGGTGTTGCTCGCCGACATGCCCGCCGTCGAAACCGCCCACCTCGACGCGTTGCTCGCCGCGTTTTCCGCGCGTCCCGATGCCATTATTCGGGCCGCAAGCGGCGGACGAGGGGGCAACCCGGTCGTCCTTCCGCGTGTTCTGTTTTCCGAGATTGCGCGGCTTGAGGGCGATTTGGGAGCGCGGGCGCTCATCGAGGGCTCCGGGCTGGAAATCCTTGATGTCGAAATCGGCGAGGGCGCCCACCTCGATGTCGATACGCGCGAGGCGCTCGGGCGGGCCGGCGGCATCGTTAGGTAGGCGTTTCCAGTCATTCAGTATATCCAGGATAGAAAATACAACCAAAGAGCGCATTTATACATTAAAATATCAATCACAAGTAATTACCGTATAAACATCCCCTCAGGTCAAGCAAAAGCTGAATATTTATTGCTGGTTAACCACTTGGCGTAACCGCCTCGAAACGGCCGGGGCGTAATCTTTTCGCGTCTGATGATGGAAAAGGGGACCGTCTTCGCTTGCGCGAAACAGTTCCAAAACAAGCCATCACGATTCAAGTGCTGCGAAAACAGGGAGCATCCCAATGAAGAAAAGTGCCTTCCTCGCCGCTGCGATTGCAGCTGCGATTCCTGCCCAGGCGTTTGCCGTTACGGGCAATGTCCAGTTCGACGGTTCGGTGTCCAACACCTGCGCGATCACCGTGAATTCGGCCGGTACGCTGGCGACCAATGTCGGCCAGACCGTGCTCGGTTCCGAACAGGCGGGCGGCGCTGCGGGTACCGCAACGATCGTCACCACGTCTGCCGCTTATCAGGTTTCGGCTGATGCGCCGACGTCCTGGACCGCGTTCCCGACGGGCGGCGACACCAACGTCACGTTTGCTGCGAACTACGCTACGACCGGCGCGACGACCATCTCCAAGACCAGCGGCGCGACTCTGTCGGCGCTCGCCACCGGTTCGACGGACGTCAACGTCAACATGTCGGCGACCAAGTCCTCGGGTTCGTTCCCGACGGGCACCTACGGCGCAGTGGTCACGCTGCGTTGCGAGTAAGTTGAAATACGAATGGGGCGGGGGCCTTTGATGATGTCCGTAATGTCGAAAGCCGTTTTCGGCGCCATCCTTGGCACCTGCCTCGTCGTCTGCCAGTCCGGGACGGGACTGGCACAAGCCTTGTCGCCTATGCGGGGTGAGGTGACTTCATACACGGACAGTTTTGCCGTCCGCGTCTTCCCGGCAAATCCCTACGACCATCGAATTCGTATCGAGGTCAAGGTTTACGATCAGGACTTCAATCCTGTCGATGCCCGGGTCGCGCCCGCCAACTTCACACTTGGCGGAAAACTGGCAAGACCGGTCAATGTCCTCATTCCGTTCGATGGAGCCAAACAGCGCAAGATCCGCATTTGTGCGGAATCTGTGCCGTTTCCTGGGAAAACAAGCACAATAAGGGCTCAGGTATGCGGAAAGTTCTTGGGTACGCGGGCAAACTGACATCGGCGCTAGCCGTTGTCGCGGGGCTCGGCGGGGTTGGGGCCTCGGCGGCTGATACCATCATCAACCAGGATATTTCGGGGTTCTCTTTGCCCGGAGTCCAGCTTCCCCAGGGCGCGGACGAAGTGCGCGCCTCCGATGGCACCTCCTGCCGATCGGCGGTGGGCGGAAGCGGCGCTTATCTCGATGTCGGCGTCATCGGCAATCCGAACTCGACCCTGACAGACAATTCCTATTACGGCCGCGTGGTCGTTCCCCTGGGCCGCTCGCCCAAGCGTCTGGACTACTCGAAGCTCTATGAGCTCGAAGTCGAGCGGCTGCGCATGGAGCTGGAGCTGGCGAAGGCGGGCCTTGGCCGACAGACCGATCCGGAAATCGACCAGTCGCAGACGAGCGCGGTGGGCATGTCGCCCGAAGACGAATCTGGTGGCGACGCCGCACCGGTAAAGAAATCCAAGAAGAAGGCCCAGAAGGCTTCGGCAAACTGGGACGATGACGGCTGGTCGAACGCCGGTCGCAAGGCCAATCCGAATTGACATGTACCGATGCGGGATCAGCGGAACACGAGACAGGCGCACGCGGGCAACGGCATTGGCCGCCGTGCTTCTTCTCGTCGCTGTACCCGCTCAGGCCGCGCAAACGGGCAATTCCGGGATCTCGGATGCGGCCGTTGGAAAAGGGAACACCAATTACTGCGAGATCATCGTGACCCGTAACGGCATGCTGGTTCCCAATGTCGGGGCGACTGTGCTGGGGTCCGCAAACCCCGGAGGCCTTTCCGGCGCGGCGGAAGTCACGGCGACCAATTCGAGTTTTTCGCTCACCGCCGAAACGCCGATCGGATTTGCGATCGGACCGGTGGGGGCTTCGCAGGACGTCACCTTTTCAGCGACCGTTTCCGGAAACGGCGCAACAGCCTTTCTGGCCGAACCCGGAAATATCCCGGTTCGGATCAAGAAGGGGACTACTTCAATCGAAGCGAACCTGACCGCGACCCGCATCAGCGGAACTTTCCCGGCCGGGCACTACCGCGCAGACATGATTCTGCGTTGCGAATGAAAAAAGCGGGAAAACCGCTGGAACAGGGAAATGGCGTTGAACGTCGATGGATACGAACGAGGACATTGGCCTAAGGTCGCGGGGCGATAAATCGCTCGTGCCGGCTGCCGGGTGGTTCTGGCGTGCCTCGACCAGAGGCGCGGCGCTTCTGCTCGGCTTGGGCATTCTTGCAGGTCCGGCGGGGGCAACCAGCCAGGGTGTACTTTTCGTCGGCAACATCACCGACGCCAACCGTTGCGTGGTCAACATCATCAACGACGGTCATCTGGCGCTCAGCTCCGACATGCGCACCCTGTCGTCCAAGCTTGCGGGCGGATGGGGCGGCGTCGCTGATGTCACGTCAAGCCGTGCCTACGACATGACCGTCGAAGCCGTACCATTTTTCACCCAGTCTCCCAGCGGCGGCAACGACAACACCACCTTCGAGGCGCGGTTTTCAGGTGTCAGCATCAACAAGGGCGTCAACTTCGCCGAGCGGGCCGGGAACATTCCGGTCAAGACCCTGGGCGCCAACTCGACCACGAGGATCACCGCCCAGCTGATCGCCACCCGGACGGGCTCATCGTTCCCCGGGGGCAATTACCAGGGCCAGGTCATCGTCCGCTGCGAATAAGCTTTTCGTGACGTAGCGTTGCCATTCCGCTATCAGGCCGCATGCGCGTTCTTGCAGCCCTGATGTCCCTGATGTTCACCGGGCCCGCCATGACGGCGGAGATTGGGCCGTTCAAGGACGAGCTGTTCGGCTATTCCGCAATCCTGAGCGAAGCGGACCACGGGGCCTATCGCGTTGTCGGCTACGACGAGCAGCGCGACATCAATGGGCGAGACGAGGTCCCCGAGCTCCGCGTCCGCTCCCAATATGTCTCGCTGCGGGTCCGCAAGTTCCAGCAGGATCTTGTCGCCGAGACCGAGGCCGGACGCGTGGCCCACTTCGCTGTCGGCAAGATCGATGGAGCGAAGCTCATCGTGGTCTTCATCCACGGCAAGGGCGGCAACCGCAAACTTGGCGTCAACGATTACACGTTCGGGGGGAATTTCAATCGCCTCAAGAACCTCGTGGCCGAAGCGGGAGGGCTTTACCTCTCTCCGGACGCGCGTTTCGACGATGCGGGTGTGGCGCGTATCGAAGCGTTGATCGAGGACTACGCCGCTCGCTCGCCCGGAGCGCCCGTGGTGGTCGCCTGCGGTTCGATGGGGAATGCGATCTGCTACGGCCTGTCCGCCCGCTCTGAGATGGCAGCGGTCGTCTCGGGATATGTGGTTCTCAGCGGCTATCCGGACAGCGGACTTCTGGCCAGCCCGGCTGTGCGGCAGCGAAAGCCCTTCGCCTTCGCGCAGGGTTCGGGCGACAAGGTGTTCGAGATCGCCGGCATGGAAGCGCTGTTCCGCCAACTGCGAGGCAAGGCGAACTATCCGGCGGAATTCATCCGGTTCGAGGGCGGCAGCCACGGCACGCCAATACGGATGATCGACTGGCGTGAGACGCTGAACTGGGTCCTTTCAGCCCGTTAGGGTCCTGCCTTCTTTTCATAGTTCAGCACATCGACGGGATTTTCCTCCTCGTCGTAAGTGGCATCGACGGCATAGCTCGTCAGGACGAAGCCGCCCTCGCGAAAGGTCCATAAACCTGAGGAGGAGGCGTCGCCGATACCTCGCCATTTCGCCATGCTGGAGATGGTCTGGGTGTCGGGGTCGAAATCGGAATTGACCAGCAGTGCCGAGCTCTTGAACCCGCCAACTGTCATCGAAGCGACCTTGGAATTGCTGTCGTCGGTGTATTTGATGTCGAGGTCAGGCTCGGCGAAGGTGACTTCGGAAACCTCGTTATATTCGTTGGCCAGATAGTATACCTCCGCCACGTTATAGGCGTAGCGCGAGCAGTCGAACTGGAACAGCTTGGCCAACCGGTCTTCGGTATCGTAATCATAGCGGAAGCGCAGATCGAAAGCCCGAGGCTGCTCCCCGGACAGGAAGGGGCGTTGGTCCTCGATCAGGTTGCAGTCGGCTTTGTGGGTGCGCACGAACAGATCGTTCACCCGCGCCGCCAACTCCTCGTTTGTCTCGACTTCCGCCGGCCCATGACCGCAATCCTCGGGCAGGGCGTTGACCAGGAACGCATTGTCTTCGGACAGGCTGAGGGCGCCTTTTTCGATGGACAGCGAGCGGTAAGGCGGGTCCTGGATCTGTGGATTGACCTGGCGCAGCGTATAGCAGCCGGCAAAGACCTTTTCCTCGCCCTTGGCATCGACAGCACGGATCGCCACCGGCAAGGAATAGAACACGCTGCCCGCCGCGCCATCGGCGACCGCCCGTCCTGTGACGACGTCGACATAGGTGGTGTCCGTAAAGCCGGCGGCATACTTGTCGAATGACTTGGCGGGAGGGGTCGAGAAATAGGACCAGGCGCGCGCGTATTCGTGGCGGTTGATGGCGTTATAAAGCGAACGCACCAGCGGTTCGGCGCCAGAACGGTCATCGAGGTAGTCCGGCACCCGCAACTGCGCCTGTCCGTCTTCTGCCCTGGCGACAAAGGACATGGCACAAGCGCACGCGACGGTGGCGATGACGTACCTGGCATTCATGGGAACCTCCCTCGGTCGGACAGACCCTAGCAGGAAATTGCGTCAACTCGAGTGGCCGCTCGGCCGAAGATGGAGATATCGGCGGGCCGGTTTGTTCCACACATCCAGACAATAGATGAAAAAAAACGGGCGCCTGGCGCCCGCTTTTCATGCTCTGCGGAGTTCGCGGCCTACTTGGACTTGGCCGGCGGTTTCCTTGCAGCCGGCTTGGCAGCAGCCTTCGCGGTCGGTTTTGCAGCGGCCTTCGCGGCCGGTTTTGCAGCGGCTTTCGCGGCAGGCTTGGCGGCGGCGGCCTTCGCGGCAGGTTTGGCAGCGGCTTTTGCGGCAGGCTTGGCAGCGGCCTTCGCGGCCGGCTTGGCAGCAGCTTTCGCAGCCGGTTCGGCCGCGGCTTTCGCGGCGGGTTTGGCAGCAGGCTTGGCGGGTGCTTTCGGTTTCGTAGCCATCGTGTTCCCCTTTTGGCGTCCCCGGCGCACATTGTTCATGCGACGGCTTTGGTCCTACGCGACGCCCGGGAGAACGCGGTCACTACTGCGGAACGTCCGCTGCGCCATAAAACCCGCTCCAAGTCCCGGAGCCTGGAACGAAAGCCGGCACAATAGTCAATCGGTGACGTGAGTCGCAGGTGTCGGCAAGTGGAAAATCCGCCGATACAGGCTACGGGCAAGAAAAACCGTCTTTTAGTTCACCAGACACCGACGTTCGGCATCGAAACCCACGGTTCTTGTGGCGGCAACGGCTCGCCGTCCTGGAGAATTTCGACCGAAATACCGTCTGGAGAACGCACGAAAGCCATATTGCCGTCGCGCGGCGGGCGGTTGATGGTCACGCCCTTGGCTTGCAGGCGCGCACAAGTCTCGTAGACGTTGTCGACCCGGTAGGCGACGTGGCCGAAGTTGCGTCCGCCGGTGTAGCTTTCAACGTTGCCGTTCTCGTCCGGCCAATTGTAAGTCAGTTCAAGTTCGGGCGAACGCTCCGCTGCCGAGCGCGGAAGGTCTTTCGGCGCCGCCAGGAAGATCAGCGTGAAGCGGCCCTGCGCGCTTTCGAACCGACGCACTTCGACCAGGCCCAGCGCATCGCACCAGAACGCCAGAGCCGCTTCGACGGATTGGACGCGAACCATTGTGTGCACGAAGCGCATGGCGGATTCTCCCGTTTGCGAGCAGTGGTCTATCGTGCCGATTGTGAAAATCGTGGCAAGACCCTTGTCCATATACATCAGCGGAGTGTTATCCTCCCGGACAGAATCAGTGGCGCGGCGTATCGGGGAAAAGGCGCGAGCGAGATGGGGGACAAAACCTCTTTGGACAAACGGACGCACGGCGAATCCGTGGCGGCCGGGACCGAAGGCGGGTCTGAATCCGAGGCCTTTGTCGAGATCGTCGGTGCCATAAAATGGTTCGACGTCGCCAAGGGCTATGGGTTCATCATACCCGATGAAGGCGACTACGGCGATGTGCTGTTGCACGTGACCTGCCTTCGCCGCGACGGTTTCCAGACGGCGCTTGAAGGCGCGCGCGTAATCACGCTCGCGCGCCTCGGTGATCGTGGTTGGCAGGCGTTCCGCGTGGTTTCGATGGACAACACGACGGCGATCCACCCGCAGGAGGCCAATCAGCGCACCCATGTCGCGGTTGCTCCGGAAAGCGGGCTGGAACGCGCCATCGTCAAGTGGTTCAACCGGGTCAAGGGTTTCGGTTTCATTTCGCGTGGCGAGGGCACCGAGGACATTTTCGTCCACATGGAAACGCTGCGTCGTTTCGGCGTGACGGAGTTGCGCCCGGGCCAGGTCGTTCTCGTGCGCTTCGGACGTGGCTCAAAAGGCCTTATGGCCGCCGAAATTCATCCCGATATCGGGACTGTGCCGGTCTCCCATTGATGCGCCGCGGGGGACAGGCTTCCCCCAACACGGCGGCCCATCGCATCGTGATTTCATGTTGAAACGCTTCGTTCTCGTCCTCGCCGTGGCGCTGTCCGGTTTCATGGGGTCCGCACGTGCGGACAGTTCCGGCCAGTTCATCGCCACCGATCCTACGCCGCTGGTCGCCGCGACCGCCAAGGGTCCGGTCGCCTTTTCCGTCGAAATCGCCGACGATCCCGGCGAGCGCGAAAGGGGCCTGATGTTTCGGGAAGACCTTCCCGACAATCACGGCATGCTGTTTGTCTTCGACCAGACGGGGCAGGTGGGGTTCTGGATGAAAAATACGCCGATGGCGCTCGACCTCATCTTCATTGATCCGAAGGGCATGATCGCAGCAGTGCGTCGTGGCGAGCCCGAATCCGTCGCTGTCATCGCCCCCGACGTTGCCACAAGGTACGTCCTCGAACTGGAGGCGGGAACGGCGGCCCGCGCCGGATTGAAAACCGGGGTCCTCTTGCAGCATCCGGTCATCGCAAAGACCGCGGGACCGGGGTGAATGGCGGCGTTCTCGCATGACGGGTTCGATTTCGAATACGTTGACGAGGGCGCCGGCGAGCCGGTGATCCTGGTACACGGCTTTGCTTCCAACAAGCACATCAACTGGGTCCAGCCCGGGTGGATGGCCGCCTTGGAAGCCGCCGGCTTTCGCGTCATCGCTTTTGACAATCGCGGACATGGAGGGTCGACCAAGAGCTACGACCCTGAAGCCTACCACCCTGCCGCGATGGCTTCCGATGTCCTCGCGCTCGCAGATCATCTCGGCATCGCCCGCTTCCACCTGTTCGGATATTCGATGGGCGCCCGCATCGCCACCTTCGCCGCGATTGCGTCGCCGGATCGCGTTGCCACGCTGATCCTCGGCGGACTGGGGATCGGGCTGGTTACGGGCGTCGGCGACTGGGACCCGATCGCCGCGGCATTGCTTGCCGAAGACCGCGCCTCCGTCTGGCATGAACGCGGACGCATGTTCCGCGCCTTCGCCGACCGAACCGGTGCGGACCGGCAGGCGCTTGCCGCCTGCATTTCGCGCTCCCGCGAATTGGTGACCGAGGAGCAGGTCGGCCGGATCGGAATGCCGGCGCTGATCGGTGTCGGCACAAGCGACGACATCGGCGGCGATCCGCACGAACTCGCCGCGCTGATGCCGGATGCGGAAGCCTTCGCCATCGTCGGCCGCGACCACATGCTGTCCGTCGGCGACCGAACATGGAAGGCGAAGGTCGTCGAATTCCTGAAAGGCCATCCGCTTTGAGGCCACCGCATCGACTGGAATTTGCCGGGACGGAGGGCAACCGTCTGGCAGCCGATCTGTTTGACGGCGGTGGCGCCCCGGTTGTGCTGTTGCACGGTGGCGGACAGACCCGGCGCGCCTGGGACAAGACCGCACGCATGCTGGCAGCGGCCGGGCGCAGGGCGATTTCTGTTGACCTGCGCGGCCACGGCGAAAGCGACTGGGTCGAGAGTGGTGACTATCGGTTTTCCACCTACGCTGCCGATGTCGCCGGGCTGGTGCGTGAAGTAGCGCAGCGCTTCCATGCCGCGCCGACGGTTGTCGGCGCTTCACTCGGCGGGTTGTCCGGGCTGGGCGCGGAAATCGCCTACGGGCCGGCGCTCGACAGTCTGGTGCTGGTCGACGTCACGCCTTGGATGGACCAGACGGGCGTCGACCGGATCCAGGGCTTCATGAGGAGCCATATCTCGGACGGCTTTGCCACGCTCGAGGATGCTGCCGACGCTATCGCCGCCTACCTTCCGCAACGCAAGCGACCGCGCTCGCTCGACGGGCTCGCCAAGAACCTCCGCCTTGGCGATGACGGGCGCTACCGCTGGCACTGGGACCCGCGTTTTCTCGACGGGCCGCTTTGCGTCGATGCGGACTCCGAACATTGGTTTGCGCGGTTGCGCGCGGGCCTGCCTTCTCTGGCAATTCCGACGCTGCTGGTGCGCGGCATGCTCTCGGAGCTCATCCACGAAGCGGAGGCGACGGCCTTCCTTTCTGCAACGCCAGGCTCGCGCATGGTCGATGTCGGCGGGGCAGGGCACATGGTCGCCGGCGACCGCAACGATGCGTTTTCCGCCGCGATCATCGAGTTCCTGACCGGCTGATTTTTCGGCACAGGCCATTGCGGCCGACGGGATTTCGACGCTCGCGGGCGGTTGCCGGCGGGCACGTCGTCGGGTAGCGGTGCGATGAGGGGGACATCTTCAATGGCCGGTATTGCAGCGCTCGCGATCGCGTACGTCCTGTCGCAGTTCTATCGCTCCTTCATGGCGGTCATGACGCCTGCGCTGATTTCCGATCTCGGCGCGACGAAAGCGGAGCTGTCGCTGGCATCCGGCGCCTGGTTTTTCGTTTTCGCGCTCATGCAGTTCGCCATCGGTGTCGCTTTGGACCGCTACGGGCCGCGGCGTACCGTGGCGGGCCTTCTGCTGGTCGGCGGCGGTGGTGGAGCGGCCTTGTTCGCCGTTGCCTCCGCTCCCTGGATGATAGTTGCGGCGATGGCGCTGATCGGGCTCGGCTGTGCGCCGGTCCTGATGGCGTCGTTCTACATCTTCGCCCGCGAATATCCGCCCGCCCGGTTCGCCACGCTGGCGTCCTTCCTCGTCGGGTTCGGGAACGCCGGAAACGTCATCGGGGCGGCGCCCATGGCGGCTGCGGCCGAGGCGTTTGGCTGGCGCGCCTGCATGGCCGGCCTTGCGACGGTCACCATCGTTGTCGCGCTCGCCCTCTATGTACTGGTCCGCGACCCCATGCGCCATGACGAGCCGGGAGCCGACAACGGGTTTGCCGGGTTTGGTGAATTGTTTCGTATCCGCGAGCTTTGGCTGATCATGCCTCTGAGCGTGCTCAACTACGCGCCCGCCGCGGGTATTCGCGGTCTCTGGGCCGGGCCGTTCCTCGCGGACGTGCAGGGCCTGGACACGATTGCCATCGGCTACGTCACGCTCGTCATGGCACTGGCGATGGTCGCCGGCAATTTCGCCTATGGTCCGCTCGACCGCCTGTTTGGGACCCGCAAATGGGTTGCCTTTGGCGGCAACTTCATTGGCATGGCGGTGATCATCTGGCTCGCGGTGAATGCGACGGCATCGACCGCCGCAATCTCCGTGGCGTTCGCGCTCATCGGGCTGTTCGGGACCTCCTATGGCGTGCTGATGGCGCACGGCCGGTCATTCGTTCCGGCGCGGCTGACCGGGCGCGGCGTGACGCTGCTGAACTTCTACGCAATCGGCGGCGTCGGCATCATGCAGTTCCTGACCGGCGCGGTCGTCAACGCCGGAAGCGTGCCGGCGGTCCCGTCTTCGGGGTATGTCGCGCTGTTCTGGTTCTACGCCGCAACGCTGGCCTTCGGGCTGGCCATCTACGCGTTTTCGCGCGACGCCAAACCCTGAACGGATCAGCCCTTGATCCAGGCGACGATGCGCTCGGCGAGGATCGCCGTCGTCTCGGGCGACAGCGCGTCTCCGGCGATGACGTGGTTGGATGGATCACCGGTCTTCTCGACGACAATGAGCCCGTGCGGTCCGCCCCAGCGTGCTTCCATGAGGCGCGTGATGTCGGGTCGCACGACCTTGTCATTGTCGGAGATGATGAAGAGGGCCGGGATGGTCGCCTTTTCCACAATGGTATTGGACGCCAGCTTGGTCAGTTCCGCCATCGGCAGCAGCGCCCGTGTGGGGTAACTGGTCGTCCAGTATTTCGCGTGGGCTTCGTTGACCGGCTCCCACGACCGTTCCTTGCCTGCGACCAGTTCGGCGAGCTGCTTTGCCCACGGCATGGTCAGCAGGAACGAGCCTGAAGCCTGCACTCCATAGTTCGGGGAGATGAGGACGACATGGGAGACGTTGTCGTAAAGATGCGGCCGCACGGCTCCCCAGGTGACGAGCCCGCCGCCGGTCGAAGTCGAGATGAGGATGACCTTCTCGCCGATGGCACGGCCGATGGCCAGCGCCTCGGCGAAATCATTGACCCAGGCGTTGACGCTGGCCGACGCCATCGCCTCGCCGCCCTGTCCGTGCCCGGTCAGGCGCGTATAGAAAAGATTGGCCCCAAGCGCGGTCGCGACCATGTCGGGCAACGGCCTGACCTCGCCCTTGCTGGCCGAGAAGCCGTGGACGTAGACCACCGCATAAGGCGTCTTGGCCTTCGACTGGGGAAAGGCCCAGACGATTTCCTTCTGCAGTCCGTCGCGGATGCCGGGGACCTTGGCTTCCTCGGCCGCGAGGTAGGCATCGGGATCGCTGCCGATGGCAGCGGGGACGAAGGTGATGGTGGTGTCCACAGGCGTGCGCGGTCCCAGCGCGAAGACCACCGTCGCGACCAGGATGAGCGCCACGACGGTCCAGGCGAATTTGCGAAGCATGCGTTTCTCCTCGTGGATGAATGAGTAGGCGGGATTGCCGGCTCGTGCAATCAGCGGCGTTGGACGCCGAAACGAGGATCAGGCGCTTGCCATGCCGAAAGCCTCTTTCTAGGGTCGGGGCAACAACAGGAGCGCCCATGTACGGTTCGGTTATTGACGCCATCGGAGACACGCCGTTGATCCGCCTCCGCCGCGCGTCGGAAATGACGGGCTGCGAAATCCTCGGCAAGGCGGAATTCATGAATCCGGGGCAATCGGTCAAGGACCGCGCCGGCCTGTTCATCATCCGCGATGCCGAGAAAAAGGGCCTGCTCGAACCGGGCGGCGTCATCGTCGAGGGCACTGCCGGCAACACCGGTATCGGCTTGACGGTGGTTGCGCGTTCGCTCGGCTACCGGACCGTGATCGTCATTCCCGAGACGCAAAGCCAGGAGAAGAAGGACGCGCTGCGCGTCCTCGGCGCCGAACTCATCGAGGTGCCGGCGGTGCCCTACCGCAATCCCAACAATTACGTGAAATTGTCGGGCCGCCTTGCCGAAAAACTCGCCCGGACCTCCGCGCATGGCGCGATCTGGGCCAACCAGTTCGATAATGTCGCCAATCGAGACGGCCATGTCGTCACGACGGCGCAGGAAATCTTCGACCAGACGCACGGGCGCGTCGACGGGTTCGTCTCGGCGGTCGGCACCGGCGGCACGCTGGCCGGTGTTGCGGCGGGACTGCGTTCGCGCAAGCCGTCGGTCAAGATCGCGCTCGCCGATCCGCATGGCGCGGCGCTCCACAGCTACTACACCGCCGGCGAACTCAAGTCGGAAGGCTCGTCCATTACCGAGGGCATCGGACAGGGGCGCGTCACCGCCAATCTGGAAGGGTTCAAGCCGGATTTCTCCTACCGCATCGGCGACGACGAGGCGCTGCCGATCGTCTTCGACCTTGTCAAGGAAGAGGGGCTCTGCCTCGGCGGCTCGACCGGCATCAACATCGCCGGCGCCATCCGCCTGGCAAAGGATCTTGGCCCCGGCCACACCATCGTGACCATGCTGTGCGACTACGGCACGCGCTATCAGTCGAAGCTGTTCAATCCGGATTTCCTGCGCGGCAAGGGCTTGCCATACCCTGAGTGGATGGAACTGAAGAGCAGCATCGAAATCCCGTTCGAAAAGGTCGAAGGATGACCGACGCCCTGTTTCGTGACGACGCATATCTCAGGCAAACCGAGGCACATGTCCTCGGCTACACCGACGAGGGCGGGTTGATCCTCGACAGGACGGTTTTCTATGCGACGTCCGGGGGGCAGCCGGGCGATACGGGAACGCTGCGCCGCGCCGAGGGTACCGTGATTGCGGTTACCGGCACGGTGACCGGCGCCAGCAAGGACGACATCGTCCACCTACTCGAGGAAGGCGCGCCGCGGCTGGCGGCGGGCGAGCCGGTGAAGCTGGCCATCGACTGGGAACGCCGTCATGCGCTGATGCGCATGCATACCGCCTGTCATCTGCTCTCCGTTGTCTGCCCGTTCCCGATCACCGGCGCCTCGGTCGGTGTAGAGGAAAGCCGCGTCGACCTCGATATCCCTGATCCCTCCTATTCCAGGGAGCGCGTGACCGCCGACATGATGGCGCTGGTCGCGGGCGACCATCCGATCTTCACCCAGTGGATTTCGCAGGCCGACCTAGAGGCCAATCCCGGCCTGGTGAAATCGAAGAACGTCCGCCCGCCGGCCGGCGCCGGGCGGATCCGCCTTGTCTGCATTGGCGAGAATTCCGTGGTCGACAGCCAGCCTTGCGGCGGCACCCATGTCGCGCGAACAAGCGAGGTCGGCGCAGTCCACATCGGCAAGATCGAGAAGAAGGGTCGCGAGAACAGGCGGTTCCGCATCCGCTTCGGACCGATGCCCGAAGCGTAGCGGCCGCGCCGGATGCCTTGAAGAGGGGATTGCGTTGAGGCTCGAAGGGTCCTGCCATTGCCGTGCCGTCCGTTTCGCTTGCGAAAGCGACACGCCCGTTCCCTACCAGCGCTGTTACTGTTCCATCTGTCGCAAGACACAAGGCGGCGGCGGTTACGCCATCAACCTCAAGGGCGATGCGGCGACACTCGTCATCGAGGGGCGCGACAACATTTCCGTCTACCATGCGCGGATGGACGAAGGCGAAAGCCCGGCGGAGCGCCATTTCTGCGCCCGCTGCGGCAGCGCGCTATGGCTGTGGGACCCGCGCTGGCCCGAACTGGTTCATCCCTTCGCCTCGGCCATCGACACGCCCCTGACTGCCGCCCCGGAAACCACGCACATCATGCTCGATTTCAAACCCGACTGGGTGGAGGTTCGGCCGGGCCCTGATGACCGCATGCATGGCGGTTATCCGGAGGAATCGATCGAGGAATGGCACCGCCGCACCGGCAACATCGCCCAGTAGCGTTCAGTGAGCGTCGATGCGGTAGGTGGCGAAGGAGAGGTTGCCGGTCCAGATCCACAGCGCCAGCAACGGCTTGTCCAGCGTCTGCATCGCGTGCGGCTCGAACGACGCATGGGTAATCAATTCGCCGGGCGGCCGCGCGACGAATGCGGCGTCGCCGCGCTGCCAAAGCGCGGTGCCGGAGATGGGAAGATAGTGCTCGACCGCCTCGTGGCTGTGCGACGCGTAGAACGAGCCAGGCTGCTGGAGGAAAAGTCCGAAGCGGATCGCGTGATTGGGGACCATCCCGTCGGGGCCGCCGATCTCGACAAAGCAGCGCTGCAGGTGGAAGCCGGACGGCAACACGCGGTCGCCATGTGTCCAGGCAAGCTCGTGCGCGACCGGAGCAAGCGCAAATGCAAGGTCGGTATCGACGATTCCGCGCACGGCTTCGTCCAAATCGCCAGCCAGATGCGTCGGCAGCACGCCCCTTGTGGCATCGTCGAAGGCGATTCTTCCGATTTCCTCGGCTTCGACCAACCCGCACGCCCGGTAGGACGCTGCGATTGCCGCGCCGAGCGCATTCAGCCCTTCGGCCAGCGGAACCGTTGGTGCCCGTGCAATGTCGATTATCATGGATAACGCCTGCCGCGCCGTTTGAGTTCGGCGGCGAGATTGCTTCGGCGGCTTCAAAACGGCGGTGGAAAATGCGACATGCGCTGGGCGTATTCACATCGTTATCCGGGTGCCCGATGACCTCGCCTTATGTCGTCTCGCCGCAATGGCTTGCCGAACGTCTCGACCGCGATGATATTCGTGTCGTTGACTGCTCCTGGTACCTGCCGGCGATGAACCGCGATGCGGAGGCCGAATATACCGCCGCGCACATCCCCGGCGCGGTCTTCCTCGATATCGATGCGATCGCCGACACCTCCGTGAACCTGCCGCACATGCTTCCGTCGGCGGGGTTTTTCGGTGCGTGGGCGGGCGCCAACGGGATCGCCGAGACGGACACGATTGTCGTCTATGACGGAGGCGGCACGTTCTCGTCCCCGCGTGGCTGGTGGACGTTTCGCGTCATGGGCGCCAAGGCCGTTTACGTCCTCGACGGCGGACTGCCTGCCTGGACAGCAGCCGGATTGCCGACGACTGCCGACGTTCCGGCCATCGAGGCAAAGGCCTTCAACGCGACGCTCCATCCGGCGCGCGTCGCCAGCCTTGATCGCATGCGCGAGATTGCAAAAACCGGCGACATGCAAATCGTCGATGCAAGGCCGGCCGGTCGCTTTGCCGGTCTCGAACCGGAACCGCGCCCGGGCTTGCGTTCGGGGCATATGCCGGGCGCACACTCGACGCCCTCGGCGCTTTTCGTCGCGGGCGGAACGCTGGCGAGTGCCGACGATATCCGCCACGTCTTCGAGAATGCCGGTGTCGACCTGACGAAGCCCATTGTTACGAGTTGCGGTTCAGGCGTGACGGCGGCGACATTGTCGCTGGCGCTCGCCTCCATCGGCATCGAGGAGACGATGCTTTACGACGGGTCGTGGGCGGAGTGGGGCAGACCGGGGGATACCCCCGTCGTACTCGGCATGCCCTCGGGCGCGGCGAAGGGCGAAGGGCCTCAACGGACGCTGACGGCCAACATCACCGAACTGGCGATGGACGCGCCTCCCGCCCGCCGCGAACCGCTGCCGTTTGGCGAAAAGGTCGCGCTGATGCGCGCCACGGCCATGACGCCAGCGTTCTGCTCGTGGCTTTACGAGCAGGTCGGCCGCCCGCACCACTGGTTCGTGCGGCGCGACGCCAGCATCGAGTCTCTCGAAGCGCTAATCCTCTCCGGCGAGCGGGAGTTCTGGGTCCTTAATGTCGGCGGGTGCCCGGCCGGTTTTTTCGAACTCGATCTTTCCGCCGTGCCCGAGACGGTCGAGATTGCCCTGCTCGGGCTGGTGCCGCAATTCCAGGGCAGGGGGCTCGGACGCTTCCTCGCCTCCGAGGCGATCTTCGCGGCGTTCGCGCATCGGCCTCGACAAGTCACCATCGAGACCAATACGCTCGACAGCTCGCGCGCGCTGATCCTCTACCAGAAGCTCGGTTTCCGCCCGACCGGTTCGCGGATCGAACTTGTGGACCCGTGGGGATAATTTCATGCCAGATCCGTTGTTGCTGCCGATGAGGCCGCGCTGGGTGCGCATCCTTCTGGTTTTCTGGCTTGTCGAAACAGCGCTCGGTATCGGCTTTCTCATCGGTGGCCTTCTGTCCATTGGCGCCGATCCGCTCCTGCCTTGGGTCCTGCTTCCGGCCGGTCTCGGCCTTGCCGTCGTGGGCGTAGCCTTGGCAGTGAATGCCAGCCGGACGCTCGCCGTGAAAGGAAACCTCATCGAGATGACGGCAGCCGGATTCCTTGACCGGCGGCTCAGCCGTGCCGCGATCCCGTGGTCAGCGCTCAACTGGAAACTGATCCGGCGAGGCCGCTCAGGCGCAATGTCCTTGCATCTCGATGTCGCTGATTCAGCGGTCGGTTTGATGCTCGGCGGGCCGGATATCGCCGTCAACGCTGCGCTCAACAGGTACTTCGGCTTTCCGGCCTATGTGGTGATGAACCTCGGGACCGGTCTGTCCATCGCCGAACTCGCTTCGGCAATGGCGCTCTTCAAGCCTCCGTCAGCCTGAATAGTCCGTTCATCGGCGATACAGGCCGGATGTGACAGATTTTCGCCAGCTTTGTACGCAACCCCTGCAATGCGGGGATGAGGAGGCGACGATGATCCTTCGAACCATGACCCTGGCGACCCTGATCGCGGTGACTGCTTTAACCGCGCCGGCAACGGCTCAGCAGATGCCTTCGGTCCAGCGCATCGAGCGCATGCTCGACGAGGAACCGGAACTGAAAATCCGTCCCGAGAAAAAGGTGACGGTGCGCGAATTCAAGCGCCGGCCGGAATTCCGCCGCGCCGCACCCTCCATCGACATCCAGGCCATCAACTTCGCCTATGATTCAGCCGTGATCCCGCCATCGCAGTACCAGAAGGTCGAGATCATTGCCGACGCGCTCGACCGGCTGCTGGCGAGGCGATCGGATGCGGTCGTGTTGATCGAAGGTCACTCCGACGCGGTCGGATCGCGGGCGTACAACTACGAACTCTCGGACGCCCGCGCCCGGTCCCTGAAGCGGATGCTGGCGCGCGATTTCGGGATTCCGTCCTACGCGATGGAAACCGTCGGCTACGGCGAGGACTACCTGCTGGTCCCGACGCAAAACGAGGAATGGCGCAACCGCCGCGTCACGCTGCGCCGGATCGACGATTTCCTGCGGTAACGTCCATCCTCCCTATTCGCCCGCCAAAGCACTGGCGGGCGCCTTGCGGGCAGGCTTGAAGGCCTGCGCCAGAACGGTAATTACGGCCACGACGCCGATCCACACCGCGAGTTCGGCGACAGACGGGCGATCGATGTAGCCGATCAGGATATGCAGCAGGTTGCCGATCACACCGGACTGCGGCAACCACGCCGACGTGTCCCAGACCTCGTTCAGCCAGGCACCGAAGAATCCGGCCTGCTGGAGAAAGGTCATTGCCTGCGCGGCCATGCCGGCCGCGAGCAGGGTGATGAGGGCCCCGGTGATCGCAAACAGGTATCGCATGGGAATGCGAAGCAGGCCGAAGTAGAGAAGTGCCGAAACCGCCCCTCCCAACAGGAGCCCGCCGGCAAGACCGGCGACGATGTGGGCAGCCGACATGTCCCCCGCGCTCGCGACGCCGAATAGGAACAGCACGACTTCCGATCCCTCCCGCAGCACCGCGACGCCCACGACGACGGCGAGCACGCCGGCATCGCGAAGGCCGGTCGCGATATCTTCAGCGGTGGATTTCAGGTGGCTTGCCAGTTCCTTGCCGTGGCGCGCCATCCAGATGTTGTGCCAGCCAAGCATGACGGCGGCGAGGCCAAGGGCGGTCGCGTTGAAAAGTTCCTGTCCCGCGCCCTGGAAGGATCGGGCGATGAACGCCGCCGACGCCGCCACGACGAGACTGCCGGCAATGCCTGCCGCCGCGCCGTAGGCGATCCAGCGACGTGCACCGGGGATCGCGCGAGTGACGGCGAGGGCGATCCCGAGAATCAGCCCTGCTTCCAGCATTTCGCGAAAGACGATGATCAGGGTTGGTAGCATTGCCGCTGCCCCTACTCGGCGACGATGACGCCGGAGACGCTTTCCTTGAACTCGTTGACGACCTTGTACTGTCCGGGCTTGGCCGGGCGGACGCGCAGTGTCGCCGTCTCACCGGCTGGGATTACTTTTTCCACGCGCAGGTCGTCCGATTCGATTTCGGCCGCGGCAGCGGTGCCATTGGTCACTTTCAGATCGATGGCGGTATTGGCAGGTATCCGCAATTCGGCCGGTTCAAGCCGGTCGTCGAGGATCTTCAGATCGAAAGAGGGTGTGTCGGCGGAGGCGGGCGTGATCGCGGCAAGGCAGGTGAGCGCGAGTGCGCCGGCGAGGGATTTCAGCATTGTTGTCTCCATGCAGGTCAAGGCTGACACGAGGCAGCGAAGGCTGCTGGCTAACAATGGAACCTGACGCCGACAAGCATTTCGGCGTTTGTTTGGAACGTTTCCAATTTTCGTCCTGGAGCAATCGGCGGTGCCGCGAGCCGAAGACCGGCCGAAAAGTAAATGCCCGCCGGGGAGGAACCGGCGGGCATTTGTTACGCCGCTACGGCGCAACGGATTATCGGCTCGTTCAGGCGACCTTCAACGCCGCCTGCGGTTCACCAAACGATGAAGTCCTTTCTTGCGTATCCGCGTGCACGGGCAGTCGCCTCAAATCCATTCGAGGTTCCCGCGCTGTCCGTATTCCCTTCAAAAGTCCGGAATGTACCAGCCTGCGCATCACTGACGACTCCGACATGAGTCCAATCGGAGGGAGTTTTGCGCAGAAGGAAAAAGCTCCCGGGTGAAATGTTCGATACGGGGAACGAACCGTTTGCTATGGCAGCTCCCGATACGAATTTTCCGGCATGTTTTGCGGCGAGTGCCAAGGCGTCGCATGACGCGGACGTCGGGATCGGAACTTTCATACCGAGCGTGTTACAAGCCTGTTCGAGCATGAAGCAGGCGAAACCAGCGCACCATTTCGCGTCTTTGCCTTCCCACCCCATATAGGCGCGCACCCATGGACCGGAATTCTCGCCTCCTAATTCAATGGGATGGATTTTCACATGCTGGCGGGCATATTCGCATACAAGTTGCGATAGCGTTTTGCCGGCGGAACCGAGAGGCGCAACCGCCTTGACAAGCGGGTCCACCAACGCCTCGAAGGTATTTATGTCCACAGTTCCCGTAACCGGCAGGTTTTTCGACGCTTGGAAATCTCGGACCCGTAATTGCGTCGCTGGACCAAAATCCGAGTCGATCGGAGTGCCGAATCCCGCGAATTCCAGCCATTCCTGCACCCGCTTTGCCGCCATTTTTTTCGCGCCTACCGCGATTGGAACGGTCCAGTTCAATTCCGCACGGACGCTCAAATTGACGTAACTTCCCGGTACCAATGTCGAGGGCAACATCTCTAATCCTCCTCACGCGGCAAAATGCCTGCGTGAGGACGGTCGCCCCCGGTACGTGAATTGAACGTGATTACGCTTCTGGAAAAGAAAAAACCCGCCGGATTCTATCCGGCGGGGTGTTGCCGTGCAGAACGTTTTTCGTTCAGGCGACCTTCAGCGCCGCCTGCGGTTCGATCATTTCGTAACCGAGCGATTCCGCGACGGCCTTGTTGGTGATGCGGCCCTTGTGCACGTTGAGGCCGTTGCGCAGGTGCATGTCGTCGACAATGGCCTTCAGGCCCTTGTCGGCAAGCTGCAGGCCGTAGAACAGCGTCGCGTTGTTGAGGGCGTGCGCCGAGGTGACCGGCACGGCACCCGGCATGTTGGCGACGCAGTAATGAATGACGCCGTCCACTTCGTAGGTCGGATGCGCATGCGTCGTGGCGTGCGAGGTCTCGAAGCAGCCGCCCTGGTCGATGGCGACATCGACGAGGACCGCGCCCTTCTTCATGCCGGACAGCATTTCGCGCGAGACGAGCTTCGGCGCGGCAGCACCCGGGATCAGTACGGCGCCGATGACGCAATCGGCCGAGAAGCACTCGTCTTCGATCGCCTCGATGGACGAGTAGCGGGTGTGAACACGGCCGTTGAAGATGTCGTCGAGCTGGCGCAGGCGCGGGATCGAACGGTCGATGATGGTGACATCGGCGCCGAGGCCGACGGCCATCTTGGCCGAGTTGAGCCCGACCACGCCGCCGCCGAGGACGACAACCTTGCCTGGCAGCACGCCCGGAACGCCGCCGAGCAGCACCCCACGGCCGCCATGGGCCTTCTGAAGCGCTGTCGCACCTGCCTGGATGGCGAGACGACCGGCAACTTCGGACATCGGCGCGAGTAGCGGCAGGCCGCCGCGATCGTCGGTGACCGTCTCATAGGCGACCGCAGTGACGCCGGACGCCAGCAGGCCCTTGGTCTGCTCCGGATCGGGCGCGAGATGCAAATAGGTGTAGAGGATCTGGCCTTCGCGCAGCTGGGTCCATTCGCCTGGCTGCGGCTCCTTCACCTTCACGATCATGTCGGACTTCGCAAAGACCTCTTCGGCGGTCTTGGCGATTTTCGCGCCCGCGGCGATGTAGGCGCCGTCATCGGCGCCGATGCCGAGACCGGCGCCGGTTTCGATGAGGACCTCGTGCCCATGCGCGACATATTCGCGAACCGCGCCCGGTGTCAGGCCGACACGGTATTCATGGTTCTTGATTTCCTTGGGGCAACCGACGCGCATCTATCTCTCCCTGCACGATGTTTATGGGGAGATTGAACCATGAAACGCTTCGAAGGTGTTTGCCATTTCCGTTGCGGAAGCGGGCCTGTTTCGAATATGTTTGAGAAATAGGTGGATAAAACGCAAAGATATTCGACATCGTGACTCTGGACCGCATTGATCGCGCAATCCTCGCCGCCCTCCAGAAAGACGGCCGCATGCCCAACGCCGCCCTTGCCGAAAAGGTCGGGCTCTCCCAGTCCGCCTGCTCGCGGCGTCTCGATCACCTGGAGAAGGAAGGGGTCATCAAGGGTTACCATGCGCGGCTTTCCAATGCCGCGCTCGGTCAGCCGCTGACGGCGATCGTGCACATTTCCCTGACCGGTCAGTTCGAGAAGACGCTCAACGATTTCGAGTCCGCGGTCAAACGCTGTCCAAATGTGCTGTCCTGCCACCTGATGTCAGGCGAATACGACTACATCCTTCGGATTTCAGCGCGCGATCTTGCCGACTACGAGCGGGTCCACCGTGATTGGCTGACCGCGCTGCCGCACGTGACCCGTATCAATTCGTCCTTCGCGTTGCGCGAGGTGATCGACCGCACCGCGATCGGGGTCTCGGCCGACATGGCCTGACCTTCCGCGTCGCGGGCGAGACGAGTGTTATCCGACCGTCACATGCTTTGACGATGGATTCGGGCAGGCATTTCTGCCACTCTTTCCCATCCGGGTTCCATCTGATCAGGAGGTTTTCATGAATGCGTTGATCCATCCCTTGTCGCGCCGCAGCTTTCTGGCGGGAACCGCGGCCGCGGGCGCCCTTGTAGTCTTGCACCCTTTCTCCGCCCGCGCGCAGGCGAACCAGGCGCATCTGCGCATCATGGAAACCACCGACATCCACGTCGCGGTGATGCCCTACGACTACTATGCCGACAAGCCGAACGACACGATGGGTCTCGCGCGCGCGGCGACGATCATCGATTCCATCCGCGCCGAGGCAACCAACTCGATGCTGGTCGACAATGGCGACTATCTGCAGGGCAATCCCATGGGCGACTGGATCGCCTATGAGCGGGGCATGAAGGAAGGCGACATGCACCCCGTCGTCAAGGCCATGAACACGCTCGGCTATGACTGCGGCACGCTCGGCAACCACGAGTTCAACTACGGCCTGTCGTTCATGGACAAGGTCAATTCGGGCGCCAATTTCCCGATGGTCTGCGCCAATCTCGCGCGTGGCACGCTCGGCGCCACGCCGCGCGAGGACAAGCTCTATCTCAAGCCCTATGTGATCCTCGACCGCAAGGTGAAGGACGGCGCCGGCAACGAGCACGCCATCCGCGTCGGCGTCATCGGCTTCGTTCCGCCGCAGATCATGGTGTGGGATTCGCGCCATCTCGCCGGCAATGTCGCGACCCGCGACATCGTCGAGGCCGCCAAGGCCTGGGTGCCGCAGATGAAGGAGGAGGGCGCCGATGTCGTCATCGCCCTTTCCCATTCCGGCATCGACGCCAAGCGCACCGACGGCATGGAAAACGCCTCGTTGTTCCTCGGCGAGGTCGAAGGCATCGACGCCATCTTTACTGGCCACCAGCATCTCGTCTTCCCGGGCGATGCGTTCAAGGACCTGCCTGGGGTCGACAACGTCAAGGGCACGCTGATGGGCAAGCCGGCCGTGCAGGGCGGTTTCTGGGGCTCCCATGTCGGTCTGATCGATTTGCTGGTCGAACAGTCCGGCAACTCCTGGAAGGTGATTTCGGCAACGTCCGAGGCACGTCCGATCTACAAGCGCGACGAAAACCGCAAGGTGATCCCGCTGGTCGAGAGCAAGGCCGACGTCGAGACCGCCGTGAAGGACGAACATGAATCGACGCTGAAATATGTGCGCACGCCGGTCGGCAAGACTTCCGCGCCGCTCTATTCCTACTTCGCTCTCGTCGCCGACGACCCGTCGGTGCAGATCGTCAGCCAGGCGCAGACCTGGTACGTGAAGGACCTGCTGAAGGACGGCGAATACAAGGACCTGCCGGTGCTCTCGGCGGCGGCCCCGTTCAAGGCCGGCGGCCGTGGCGGCCCGGACTATTACACCGACGTTCCGGCCGGCGATGTCGCCATCAAGAACGTCGCCGACCTCTACCTCTATCCCAACACCGTTCGTGCCGTGGTCATCACCGGGGCGCAGGTCAAGGAATGGCTTGAGATGTCGGCCGGCATGTTCAACACGATCGAAGCGGGCAAGGCAGACCAGCAGCTGATCAATCCGGACTTCCCGTCCTATAATTTCGATGTCATCGACGGCGTGACCTACAAGATCGATATCACCAAGCCCGCGAAATACACCTCGAAGGGCGAAGTCGCGAGCGCGGAATCGAGCCGCATCGTCGACCTGATGTTCGATGGCAAGCCGGTCGATCCGGCGCAGAAATTCGTCGTCGCCACCAACAATTACCGCGCTGGCGGCGGCGGCAATTTCCCGGAGATCAAGGAAGACAAGGTCGTCCTTGTGGCGCCCGACACCAACCGCGACGTGCTGGTGCGCTACATCGTCGACAAGGGTACGATCGATCCTTCCGCCGACGGGAACTGGACCTTCGCACCGGCCGGCGGCGCCACCGTGCTGTTCGACACGGGTCCGAAGGGGGCCGAGCACATCGCCGACGTGAAGGCGGTCAAGATCGAGGCGGCCGGCGACGGCGAGAACGGCTTCGCCCGCTACAAGATCACGCTCTGACTTGAGGTACGCCGGCGCGGGCCATTCCCGCGCCGGTCACTTCTTCAGGAAGATCTGGCGCACGTCGATATATTCCGAGCGGAAACCGGCCTCGCAGTAATGCAGGTAGAAGGACCATAGCCGGCGGAAGCGTTCGTCGAAGCCGAGCGGTGCGATCTTCTCCCATGACGCAAGGAAACGGGTCCGCCATTCGGCCAGCGTGCGCGCGTAGTCCTGCGCGAAAATACGTTCACCGATCTGCTTTAGGCCGCGCTCGATGCCGAGCCGGTTCAGGATCTCGGCGGTCGGCAGCATGCCGCCCGGAAAGATGTAGCGCTGGATGAAATCTGGCGTCTTCCGGTACGTGTCGTAGGCGTCGCCATTGATGGTGATGATCTGCAGCCCGGCGGTGCCGCCGGTCTTCAATCGCGCCCTCAGGGTATCGAAATACGTGCCCCAGTGACGCTCGCCAACCGCTTCGAACATCTCGATGGAGGCGATTCGGTCATAGGTGCCGGTTTCGTCGCGATAGTCCTGGAACTTGAACTCGACCCTGTCCGACAGGCCGGCCTTTGAAATGCGCTCGCGCGCATAGGCCAGCTGTTCCTTGCTGATGGTGAGGCCCGTCACCCGGCAACCGATCTCGCGAGCGGCATATTCGGCAAAGCCGCCCCAGCCGCATCCGATTTCGAGCACGTGATCGGTCGGACCGATATCCGCGCCTTCCGCGAGCGCCCGGTATTTTTCCCGTTGCGCCGCTTCGAGCCCATTGGCGCCGCGTGTGAACAGCGCCGACGAATAGGTCATCGAAGGATCGAGCCATTCACGGTAGAACGCATTGCCGAGGTCGTAGTGGGCGGCGATGTTGCGGCGCGAACCCGAACGCGTGTTGTCGTGAAGCCAGTGGCGAAGGCGCTGGACCAGATTGAGCAGCCGGTTTGCCGCGCCGGCAATTTTCTCGCCCTGTTCGCGGTTGACCGTGAACAGTTCGAGCAGGGTGGTCACGTCGGGACTTTCCCAGTCGCCGTCGAGGTAGCTTTCCGCCACTCCGATGGTGCCGCCGGCGAACGCACGCGAAAACAGCCGCCAGTTCCGCAGTTCCAGGATCGCTTTCGGGCCCGGTTCGCGGCCACGGGCGAAGTACCGCTGGCCGTCGGGCGCGATGATCGTCAATTGTCCGAAGCGCAAATGGCCAAGGGCGCGAAGCGCCAGCGCCGCGCGCGCCGGAAGGCCGCGCGTAACATCCCTGGTCATGCTGGCCGAAAGCTGGATCGGTTCCGGCCGATAGTCGCTCGCCGCCATTGTTTTGCCCCGGCCGAGCACCTGCTTCAGCCGGTATTTTTCCCACAAGACAGGAAATCCGCAAGCAAATTGTCATGTTTCGCCGGCTTCGGGAGCGCAGGGCGTTGCGCGGTGGGCCGACGGTACGCTGCTGCCGGTCGCGTACCCGGTCATTCGACCAGCGTTTTTCGTTTGTTGCTAATTTTCTTCGTCAGGCGCAAGATTTCGTCCGCAAGGTCGCGCAGTCGGTGAAGCTCGCCTTCGGTTGGCCTCCGGAGCGTTCACGACGCGACATGAGGGAGATACCCATGTCATCCGCATCCCGAACGATTGCCTTAGTCGCCACATTGCTGATCGCTGCGCCGATGCTTTACGCCGCCAAGGCGGAAGCCAAGCCCAAAAAGATCGTGAGCCAAGGCTGTACGGTGGAGCAAATCCAGGCGCCTTCGTCCAGCGGCTGCCTCGACAAGCTCGAACAGGACATCAAGGACGGCGTCGCCTATCCGCATTCGCTGTTTTGCGACGAAACGGGTGTCTATTGCTGCCAAGGCGACGGAACACGAACCTTCGGTTGCAAGAAGGTTTCGGCGCTGAGCAAGGCGCCGGGCTCGACCGCGGCACCGAATACCGGCACCCTGAAATTGGCGCCGTAGTCGCTGCCCTGACACCGAGGGGCCTTGCGCCGACGAGCGTTCCGGCTAGTCGTCGCGCCCGCGCATCCGCGCGAATGCGCCGAGCGCCCGACCACGTGCAAACTGATGATCGACGATCGCTTGCGGGTAGCCGGGTGCCCGTCCGGCGACCGACGGTTCATGGATCGCGGAGCCGGACATGTCTTCCAGTTCGCGGATCCAGGTCCGCACATAGGCGCCCTGCGGATCGAATTTCCGGCCCTGCAGCACGGGATTGAAGATACGGAAATAGGGCGCCGCGTCGGCACCGCAGCCGGCGACCCACTGCCAGCTCGCGGCATTCGACGCGGGGTCGGCGTCAACGAGGGTGTCCCAGAACCAGCGCTCGCCTTCGCGCCAGTCGATCAGCAGATGCTTGGTGAGGAACGAGGCAGCGACCATGCGCACCCGGTTATGCATCCAGCCAGTGGTCCACAACTGGCGCATGCCGGCGTCGACGATCGGGTAGCCGGTCTCGCCTCTCTGCCAGGCGGCGAGTGCCGCGCCGCCGTCCTGCCATGCAAGGGCATCAAACCGCTTGTCGAAATTGGCCTCGCCGAGATCAGGGCGGTGAAAAAGCAGATGCCAGGAGAATTCGCGCCAGCCGAGCTCCGACAGGAACTTCTGCCGGTCCGCCGCCGCCATTTTTGATGCCTCGACGGCCGCCCAGACGCGGAACGGCGAAATCTCGCCGTTTGCCAGATGCGGCGACAGGCGGGAGGTCGATTCGAGACCAGGACGATCGCGACTGGCGCCATAACCGTCGAGCGCCGTGGAAATGAAGGCAGCCAGACGCGACCGCGCTCCGGATTCGCCTGGTGTCCATTGTGCCGCAAGCCCGAGGGTCCAATCCGGTCCGCGCGGCAGCAGGTCCAGGTCGGCGATGGACATGCTCTCAGGCCACATTGTCGGGCCCGCCAACGCTTCCGGCGGGGCGGCCGGATCGCGCGGCTGACCGGATGCCTGCAGCGCCCGCCAGAACGGCGTGAACACCTTGTATGGCGTTCCGCCGCCGGTGGTCATCCGCCACGGCTCATGCAGCAGAAAACCGTCGAAGCTCGATGCTTCGACCGCTGACGATTTCAGCGTCGATTTCATCCTCGCGTCGGCGTTGCGGCCCGCCAGATCGTAGCGCCGGTTCCACACGACCGTATCGGCACCGGTTTCCGAGACCATGGCATTGGCGACAGCCGAGGTCTCGCCGCGACGGACGACAAGCCGAGATCCGAGCGCGGCAAGCGATCGCGCGAGCGCCAGAAGCGAATGGTGCAGCCACCATCGCCTCGCTGCGCCAAGAGGGCGTGTCCCTTTCGAAGCCTCGTCGAAGATGAACAGCGGGATGACCGGTCGGCCGGTCGCAGCCGCTGCCACGAGCGCCCGATTATCGTCGAGGCGCAGGTCGTTGCGGAACAGGACGAGGATTGGGCGCGCGTTGCTCATGACTTTCCATGAACAAGTACCCCACAGGCGCGGACTTGAATACCGCGCTCGTATTCTCGGAAATGATTTGGCTCCCCGGGACGGATTCGAACCATCGACCAACCGGTTAACAGCCGGTTGCTCTACCGCTGAGCTACCGGGGATAGCCTGCTTCGTTGCAAAGCGGGCTGGCTATAACGGAGGTGCCCCGGTTTGCCAAGTCGCTTTTTCCTCGTTCGTCGCGGCGGGTCTTTCATTGGGGGGCGGCAGTTCCTATTTCGGCAGCACGGAAGCGAATCTCGAAGATGACACCCGCCGACGAAAGCAACGAAGCAGAAAACGGGCCGCCGCCACGCACGATCCGCGTGTTCGGGCGCGAATTCGTCATGCCGCGCTCGCGCGCCTTGCGAATAGGGATCGGTGTCCTCCTCGTCTTGGGCGGGATTGTCGGTTTCCTGCCGGTTCTCGGATTCTGGATGATTCCGCTCGGCATTATCGTGCTTTCCTACGAAATCGCGCATATACGGCGCCTGCGTCGACGAATGGTCGTGCGTTTTGCGCCGCGGCAAAAAAACAGGCGTCCCAAGACGTGATCCCTTGTTACGCCCGGATGCCTCTGTTAACAGACCGGCCTTGGAACGCGGTTGCGTCCGGCCTCGTGGCGGAGTGGTTACGCAGAGGACTGCAAATCCTTGCACCCCGGTTCGATTCCGGGCGAGGCCTCCAAAATCCGCCGTCGCGTTCCGTTGGCGAAGGACCCGCAAGCGGTTGGACAACATGACGCAATTCACCGAATCGCGCCGCAGGATGGTCGACAGCCAGCTGCGCACCACCGATGTTACCGATAGCCGGATCCTTGACGCGATGGGTGCCATCGCGCGCGAAAATTTCGTCGGGGAAAACCAGCGCGTGCTCGCATACCTGGATCGGGACATCGATCTCGGGGCAGGGCGCCGTCTCGCCTCGCCCTCGGCGTTGGCCCGATTCATCCAACTCGCCGACCCGCGTATCGAAGACCGCGTCCTGATCATCGGTTCGGGAACCGGTTATGGGGCGGCGATTGTCGCCTCGCTGGCGGGCAAGATTGTCGCGCTGGAGAGCAACGCGGCTTTCGCCGCGCAAGCCCGCGCGGCGCTGGCTCCGTTCGCGAATGTCGACGTGATGGAAGGCCCGCTGCCAGGCGGCGCTCCTGCCCATGCGCCATTTAACCTCATTCTCATCGAGGGCGCGGTCCCGGACTCTCCCGAAGAGCTGTTCGGTCAGTTGGAAGAACGGGGACGCCTGGTTTGCGCCGAAGGCGCCGGAACGTCGGCGATGGCGAAGGTCTATGTCAAGGAGGGTCCGGTGGTATCGTCCCGCCGCGCCTTCAATCTCGCGCTGCCTCCACTGCGCGAGTTTGAGCGGAAACCCGCCTTCGTCTTTTGAAAAAGACGGGGACGTGAACAAGAATTAACGTGCCGGGCCGTGCCGGCTGTGCCACGGTAGTGTCGAGGCGGTGAGTACGTTCCGCCAGTCAGAACGAAGATGCGCTTGCCGGGGACCGTGACGGGCGCACGAAATGGACAGGTGGCCTGTGGCGTTCTTTCACAAAGTCGCACTCCCCGTCGCGACGGCTGCGGCAATCGCCGCGTCGGCGTCGGCGGCCTCGTGCGAAACCCTGATTGGCGCGATGACCAAGGCCTATCAGTACAATTCCTCGCTGAACCAGGCCCGCGCCGGCGTGCGGGCGACAGACGAGAGCGTCCCGTTGGCGAAGTCCGGCTGGCGGCCGCAGATCACCGGTACGGGTTCGGTGAACTACACGTCGCGAACCGCGGTCGATATCACGACCGGCTCGTTCGGCGTTTCCATCTCGCAAACCCTGTTCGATGGCTTCCAGACCCTGAACAATGTGCGGGCCGCCGAGGCGAATGTGCGCGCTTCGCGCGAATCACTGCGCAATACCGAACAGAACATCCTTTTCGATGCGGCCAGCGCCTTCATGGACGTGATCCGGGATCGCCAGATCGCGGTACTTCGCGCAAAGAACCTGCAATTCCTCAACGAACAGGTGCGCGCCGCGCGGTCGCGCCTTGAGGTCGGCGAGGGTACCCGTACCGACGTCGCCCAGGCGCAGGCCGGGCAGGCGGCGGCCGTTGCGCAATTGTCGGCGGCGCGCGCGCAGTCGGAATCGAGCGCCGCCGTCTATCGCCAGGTTATCGGCGATCCGCCGGACAAGAAGCTGACGGGGGCAAGCGGGGCCAGGAATCTGCCGAAGAACCTGGATGGCGCCCTTGCCGAAGGTGCAAACAACCATCCCGCGATCCTTGCCGCCAAGAATTCGGTCGACGCCGCGTCCTTTTCCGTCAAGTCCAAGGAAGGACAGCTTCTACCGAATCTGTCGGCGTCCGCGGGCGTTTCGCACGGCTACCAGAAGACGGTGCCGTTTCCGAGTTCCTCGGACGGCAACTACGATACGGCCTCCATTGGTGCGACTCTGACCGTCCCGATCTACCGGGGCGGCGCAGTTTCGGCGCAGGTCCGTCAGGCCAAGGAGCAGCTCGGCCAGGCGCGGATTGGTGTTGATGTCGCCTATGACCAGGTGCGCGCGGCGATCACCTCGGCCTGGACGCAGTACATCGCTGCCAAGGAATCAGCTGTCGCCAACAAGGCGGCCGTTGCCGCTGCGCAACTCGCCCTCAATGGCGTGATCGAGGAGCGCAATGTCGGCCAGCGCACGACGCTGGACGTGCTGAACGCCCAGGCCGATGTCATTTCGGCCCAGATCAGCCAGGCGAGCGCCGAGCGCGATGTCGTGGTGGCAAGCTACGCCATCCTGTCGGCGACGGGTCAATTGTCGGTCCGCCACCTCGGACTCACGGTCAGCGAATACAAGCCCGAAGAGCACTACGAAGCCGTCAAGGACAAGTGGTTCGGCTTGCGTACCCCTGACGGGCGCTGACCTGCCGCCGCCGCGGGCGGCGTCGCGATAGCATCATGAGAAACCGCGCCGGCGATCCGCACCGGCTATCAATTCCGGGGCAAGGCGCGTGGGACGATTGCGCAGCTACTTCCTGACAGGCTTCATCGTTTCGGCGCCAGTGGCGATCACGGCCTATATCGCCTGGTCGTTGGTCGGCTGGGTCGATTCATGGGTAAAACCCTACATCCCGACCCAGTACAATCCCGATACCTATCTCGGCTTTCCGGTGCCGGGCTTCGGTCTCGTTGTCGCGCTGATCCTGATTACCCTGACCGGATTTCTCACCGCGAATATCGTCGGACGATCGGTCGTCCGCTTCGGCGAGCACCTGCTCGACCGGACCCCGCTCGTCCGTTCGATCTATCGCGGGCTGAAACAGATCTTCGAGACGGTTCTCGCCAACAAGGCGGAAACCTTCAACAAGGTTGGCATCATCGAATGGCCGCGTCGCGGCACGTGGGCGGTCATCTTCATCGCGACCGACCGCCAAACCGAGATTTCGCGAAAGCTCGAAGGGACCCATGAGGACATGGTCGCCGTGTTCATGCCCTCGACCCCGAACCCGACGACCGGCTATCTCATGTATGTGCCGAAGAGCGACCTGATCGAGCTGGACATGAGCGTCGAGGAAGCTGCGAAGCTTGTCATTTCAGCTGGCCTCGTTACCCCCGAGCACCCGAAGGCTCAGCCGGCGGCAAGCAAGCGGACGGCCTCGTCGCGGCCGAATACGTAGAGCAGCAGGCGCACAGCCTCGCCGGCATGTCCCGACAGACCCGGGTTCTCGTCGAGGATCGCGCGTGCATCGGCGCGGGCAAGCGCAAGCAGGTCAGGGTGCGCATCCAGACGGGCGATCATGAATCCCGGGACGCCGCTCTGCCGGGTTCCGAGCAATTCGCCTTCGCCCCGCAGCTTCAGGTCCTCTTCGGCGATGGCAAATCCGTCGTCGGTTTCGCGCAGCACCTCAAGGCGCCGGTGCGCCGTCTCGCCCAACGGCGCGCGGTAGAGGAGGACGCAGGTTCCCGGCTGCTCGCCGCGCCCGATGCGCCCGCGCAACTGGTGAAGCTGTGCCAGCCCGAAGCGCTCGGCATTCTCCACCACCATGATCGTCGCGTCGGGCACGTCGACGCCCACCTCGACCACGGTTGTCGCGACCAGAACACGGGTTTCGCCCGTCCGGAACGCCTCCATGGCGGTGTCCTTTTCCGCGCCCTTCATCCGCCCGTGCACCAGCCCAACGGCGCGGGGCAACAGTTTGGCGAGGGCGGCGAACCTTTCCTCGGCTGCAACCAGTTCGTCGCCAGCCTCCACGCTCTCCTCGACCAGCGGGCAGATCCAGAAGGCCTTTTCTCCGCGCGCAACCGCTTGGGTGAGGTGCCTGGTCAACTCGCCGATACGTTCGAAAGGCAACGTGACGGTGCGCACCCCCTTGCGTCCGGCAGGCTTCTCGGTCAGCCGCGACACATCCATGTCGCCAAAGGCCGTCAGGACGAGCGTGCGCGGGATCGGCGTCGCGGTCATCACCAGCAGGTCCGGCGCCACGCCCTTCGCGGCAAAGGCAAGCCGCTGATGTACACCGAACCGATGCTGTTCGTCGATCACCGCAAGGCCGAGGTTCGCGAACGCCACCCCCTCCTGAACCAGCGCATGCGTTCCGACCACGAGCACGATCGAACCGTCGGCGAGACCTGCAAGGATCCGCTCGCGCTCCTTGCCCTTTTCCCGTCCGGTCAGGATGGCAATCGTAATCCCGGCGCGCGCCGCAAGCGGTTGCAACGTCGCGAAGTGTTGGCGCGCGAGAATCTCGGTCGGGGCGAGAAACGCGGATTGGGCGCCGCTCTCGGCCACTTGCGCGGCGGCGAACAGCGCGACGACTGTTTTGCCCGAGCCGACATCGCCCTGGAGCAGGCGCAGCATGCGTTCGGGTTTCTGGAGATCGGCAGCGATTTCGGCGATCGAGCGCTCCTGCGATCCGGTCAGCGAATAGGGCAGGGTTGAACGAAGGATGTCGCGCAACCGGCCGTCGCCCTGCCGGGAAATGCCCGTGCCGCGGCGAAAACGCATGCGCACCAGGGCGAGGGCGATCTGGCCAGCGAGGAATTCGTCATAGGCGAGGCGGCGCCAGGCGGGCGAGGCGGGCTGCGCATCGAACGAATCGCGTGGGTGATGGAGGCGGGTGAGCGAATCGGCGAAAGGCGGGAAATTCTGCGTCTCGATCCGACCCGCCGGGACCCATTCGGGAACCTCCGGCAGCCGCGACAGCGCTGCGGCCAGCGCGCGTCGAAGCAGTTTCGGCGACAGGCCTGCCGTGCCCGGATAGACGGGCTCGACATCCGGCAGGCTGGAAGCCTCCGCGACCGGGACGATGTAGTCCGGATGGACCATGGTCGGCCGGCCGTTGAACCATTCCATGCGCCCGGAGACGAGGACATTGGCGCCCGGCGGAAGGCGTTTCTCCATGGCCGCGCGCTTGGCATTGAAAAACGTCAGCGCGATTTCGCCGGTGTCGTCATCCGCGTAGACGCGATACGGCACATTCGATTTTCCCGGCGGTGGCGGCTGGTGGCGATCCACACGCAATTCCAGCGTCACGATCGCGCCTTCTGGGGCCGCCGCGACGCCGGGCCGATTGCGCCGGTCGATCACGCCGGTCGGAGCAACGAACAGCAGGTCGAGGACCCGGACCTCGCGCCCCTCCGTATCGGCCGGCACGATGCGGGCGAGCAGTTCGGCGGACTTCCTGCCGATACCCGGCAATGAAGCCGCCGACGCGAACAGGGGATCAAGGAGCGACGGCCGCATGGCTGACAGCTTACGACAGCAGGAGCGCTCTGCAAGGCTGACAGGAGCAGGCCGGCGCGCTATAGCGCAGCGGCCCGGGGAGATTGGAATGAGCGGTACAAGCCGATCGAGCGACGGACTCGACGCGCGGCGCAAGAAAGCGCTGTTTCGCGCCTGGCATCGTGGCACGCGCGAGATGGATCTCGTTTTCGGCCGCTTCGCCGACGCCGAGATTGGGGCGCTGTCGGAAAGCGGGTTGAGCGCTTTCGAAACGCTGCTTGAGGCGTCCGATACCGACCTCTTCAAATGGGTGACGGGCGCGGCTCAACTTCCGGCGGAATATGATTCAATCCTGTTTTCCCGTATCTGCAGCTACGGCGCCATTGACTGACCCATGAGCCTGCTACCGCCCATCGTCCTTCAGAAACGAGCGACCGGCCGCGCCGTCGTCGATCAGGTTGCCGATGGCTACGAAGGCTTCGCGCTTGTCGAGCTTTCGCGTTCGCTGGCCCCCGAGCGGCCGATCCTGTTCATCGCCCGCGACGGGCAGCGACTGACAGCGATCGAGCAGGCGCTGGCGTTTTGCAATCCGCAGTTGCCCGTTCTCACCCTGCCGGCCTGGGACTGCCTGCCCTACGACCGTGTTTCGCCGGGCGCGGACGCGGCGGCGCGGCGTCTCGACGCCATAAGCCACCTCGTCGCCCTTCGCGAAAAGCCCCACCGGTCGGTGATCCTGACCTCGGTCAACGCGCTCATGCAGAAGATGCCGCCGCCCGATGCGATAAGGGCACAGGCACTGGCCGCCAAGCCGGGCAGCCGGATCGATCTCAATGCCCTTGTCGGCCGAATGGAGGCTTTGGGTTTCGAGCGGGTCGGTACGGTCCGCGACGTCGGCGAATTTGCCGTGCGTGGCGGCATTGTCGATCTTTATACGCCGGGGGCGCCCGAGCCCGTGCGGCTGGATTTCTTCGGCGACACGTTGGAAACCATTCGCTCGTTCGATCCGGCGAGCCAGCGCACGACCGGCACCCAGGACGAATTCCGACTTGGCGCGATGAGCGAAGTGACGCTGACGCCGGAGACGATCAGCCGTTTCCGCAGTTCGTATCTGGAAACCTTCGGCGCACCCACGCGCGACGACGCGCTGTATGCATCGATCTCGGAGGGCCGCCGCTTCGCCGGCATGGAGCACTGGCTCGCCTTTTTCCACGATCGGCTCGATACGCTGTTCGACTATCTGCCGGATGCACCGGTGGTGCTCGACCATCTCGTCGACGAAGCAACCGCGGCACGCCATGCGCAGATTTTGGACCATTACGAGGGGCGCCGCCGGCAGGCCGACGGTCCGGGTCTGGCCGACGCGGTACCCTACAAACCCGCGCCACCGTCGTCGCTCTACCTTTCGCCTGAGGCGATCACGGAAGCGCTGGGAACGCGGCGCTCGATCGAGCTGAACGCGTTCGATATCCCGCCGACGCCGGGCCTCGAGATCGGCCATGCCGGGTCGAGGGCAGGGCGCTCCTTTGTCGAGGAACGCGCCGATCCGAACGCCAATGTCTTCGATCATGCGGTGCGCCACGTTCGCTCCGAACTTGATCGCGGCCGCAAGGTCGTCGTGGCGGGATGGTCGGAAGGCTCCATCGACCGGCTGACCCAGATTCTACACGAGCATGGCCTCGAGATCACCGAAGCCGTCTCCTCGATATCGGCGCTGGAGAAGATCAGGGCCGGGATACCAGCCTCGGCGGTTTTGCCACTGGAGCGCGGGTTCTCCGCCGGTGATCTTGTCATCCTCGCCGAACAGGACATTCTCGGCGATCGTCTGGTACGCAAGGCCAAGCGTCGGAAAGCGTCCGACTTCATCGCCGAAGTCTCGGCCATGTCGACGGGCGATATCGTTGTCCATGCCGAGCACGGGATCGGCCGCTTCGTCGGACTGCAGACCATCGAGGCGGCGGGTGCGCCGCATGATTGCCTCGAAATCCGCTACGCCGACGACGCCAAGCTGTTCCTTCCGGTGGAAAACATCGAACTGCTGTCGCGCTATGGCGCCGACGGCGCCGAAGTCCAGCTTGACCGCCTTGGCGGCGGCGCCTGGCAGGCGCGCAAGGCGCGGCTCAAGAAACGGTTGCTCGACATGGCCGGGCAGCTGATCCGCGTCGCGGCTGAGCGCCATACCCGCTCGGCGCCGGCGATCGTCGCGCCGGAAGGCCTCTATGACGAATTCGCCGCGCGCTTTCCCTACGAGGAAACCGACGATCAGCAGGCGGCAATCGATTCCGTTGGCGACGACCTCGCCGCCGGCAGGCCGATGGATCGGCTTATCTGCGGCGACGTTGGCTTCGGCAAGACCGAAGTCGCGCTGCGCGCCGCTTTCCTTGCGGCGATGGAAGGGCTCCAGGTCGCGGTCGTCGTGCCGACGACTCTGCTCTCGCGCCAGCATTTCAAGACATTTTCGGCCCGCTTCTCCGGATTGCCGGTGACCGTGCGCCAGTCCTCCCGCATGGTCCCGGCGAAGGAACTCGCCGAGACGAAGGCGGGAATTGCCGACGGCAAGGTCGACATCGTCGTCGGAACCCATGCGCTGCTTAGCTCGGGGATCAAGTTCAAGAACCTCGGCCTGCTCATCATCGACGAGGAGCAGCATTTCGGCGTCAAGCACAAGGAACGGCTGAAGGAACTGAAATCGAACGTGCACGTGCTCACGCTCTCCGCGACGCCGATCCCGCGGACGCTGCAACTGGCGTTGACCGGCGTGCGCGAGCTTTCGCTGATCGCCACGCCGCCTGTCGACCGGATGGCGGTGCGAACCTTCATCGCGCCCTTCGATCCGCTGGTCATTCGCGAAACGCTGCTGCGCGAACGCTATCGCGGCGGGCAGAGCTTCTACGTCGTTCCGCGCATAGCCGACCTTGCCGAGATCAAGGAATTCCTTGCCCATGACGTCCCGGAACTGAAGGTGGCGGTTGCGCATGGGCAGATGGCGGCGGGCCAACTCGACGACGTGATGAATGCCTTCTACGACGGGCAGTACGATGTGCTGCTGTCGACCACGATTGTCGAATCCGGCCTCGACATCCCGACCGCCAATACGCTGATCGTGCATCGCGCCGACATGTTCGGTCTGGCCCAGCTCTACCAGCTTCGCGGCCGCGTCGGCCGGTCGAAGCTGCGCGCCTACGCGCTGTTCACGCTGCCGGCGAGACGCCAGCTGACGCCGACCGCCGAACGGCGGCTGAAAGTGCTGCAATCCCTCGACACGCTTGGCGCTGGCTTCCAGCTGGCAAGCCACGATCTCGACATCCGCGGCGCCGGCAATCTGCTCGGCGAGGAACAGTCGGGGCATATCCGCGAAGTCGGCTTCGAGCTTTACCAACAGATGCTGGAGGAGGCGGTTGCCGAACTGCGGGGCACGCCGGACGCGCACGAAGGCGGCTGGTCGCCGCAGATTACCATCGGCACCTCGGTGATGATCCCTGAAACCTATGTACCGGACCTGCAATTGCGGCTTGGCCTCTATCGCCGCCTCGGCGATCTGACGACGACAGAGGAAATCGACTCCTTCGGTGCCGAACTCGTCGACCGCTTCGGCCCGCTGCCGGACGAAGTGCAGCACCTTCTGAAGGTCGTCTACATCAAGGCGTTGTGCCGCACAGCCAATGTGGAGAAGCTGGATGCCGGCCCGAAGGGCGTGGTCGTCGCCTTCCGCAACAAGACCTTCGTCAACCCGGCCGGCTTGGTGAAGATGATCGCCGAACAATCGTCGCTGGCCAGGATCAGGCCTGACCAGAGCGTCGTGTTCATGCGTGAATGGCCGACGCCGGAAAAGCGCCTGAACGGTTCGGCGGTCATCATGACCCAACTTGCACGGCTGGCCGGAGCGGCCTGACCGTCAGCGCTCGTTGGCCGCGTTCGCGGTCGCCGCTTCCGCCTTCATGCGCGCGACCTTGCTCAGCGCATTGACCATCGCCTCGACCGGTTGCGCGCCCATGATGGCGTAGCGCCCATCGATGACGAAGCAGGGCACGCCGGAAATCCCCATGCCCTGCGCCGTGGCGATCTCGGCCTGAACCGCTTCCAGATCTGCGTCCGTCGGCAACAGCGCGGCGACGAGGCTATCGTCCATGCCGGCCTCGCCGGCGACACGGATCAGCACCTCCGGATCGCCGACATTGCCGCCATCCTCGAAATAGGCCTTGAACAGGGCGCGGCTGACGCGGTCCTGCACGCCCGGACCGGCGCTCGCTGCCCAGCGAATGACGCGATGGGCGTCGAGCGTGTTGGGCGACACGGCGATGTCGGAAAACGCGAAGTCGATGCCGGCATCGCGGCCGGCCTCCACCAACCGGTCATGCGCGGCGGCAAGGCGTTCGGGCGAAAACTTCTTCGCCATGTATTCGCGCCTGTCGAGGCCTTCTTTGGGAATGGTCGGGTCGAGCTGAAACGGCCGCCAGCGCAGTTCCGCGTTGATGCCGGGCAGTGTCGCCAGCGCCTGTTGAAGATGGGTTGCGCCGAGATAGCACCACGGACAAACCACGTCGGAGACGATGTCGATCGCGATTGCCTGATCCATGCAGCCTCTCCCGTGTCAGGGCTGGACTCGCCACCAGGTCGACATCTGGTATCCGTTGAGCGGCGTCCCGTCCGGCCGGTCGATGAGGGTCCAGCGCCCGACCCATTGTTCGCCCGGATGATACAGCGGCGCGACCCAGGCGCCACTCAACAAAACGCGATCATAGGCGCGGACTGCGGTGACGAAGTCTTCGTGCTTGCGCGCCGCCAGCAGCGCCTCGATCAGCTTGTCGACAGCAGGTTCGGCAACCCCGGCGTAGTTGAAGGTTCCAGGAATGTCACGGAAGGCCGAACCCCACCGGCCGACCTGCTCGGCGCCCGGTGACAGCGACGAGGGATAGTTGAAAACGATCACATCGTAGTCATAGGTTTGAAGTCGCTGGGTATATTGGGCGGCGTCGACCGAAACCAGATTGACCTCGATCCCGAGCAGGGCGAGCGTGCGTTTCCAGGCCGTCGCGGCCTGTTCGCCGTCGGTACCGCGCAGCAGGATATCGAAAGAGAGCGGCTTGCCGTCCGGGCCGACCATCCGCTCGCCGGACAGCGAATAACCCGCAGCCTTCAGATCATCGAAGCCTCGACGCAGGAACACACGGTCGCGCCCGGTGCCGTCGGATACCGCCGGCGCCCAAGTGCCATCCATGATGTCGGGACGTACGGCGTCCGCGAACGCCGCGAGAAGCGCTTTTTCGGCATGGTCCGCCGGGACGCCCGCGGACGAAAGCTCCGACCCGTCGAAATAGCTCCGGGTCCGCACATAGGCACCGGAGAAGAGATTGCGGTTCATCCATTCGAAATCGACGAGCCCGCCAAGCGCAGCGCGCACTGCACGGTCGGCGAACTGCGGCCGGCGCGTGTTGAACACGAAACCGAACATGCCGGAGGGCAGGCCGCTGCGAAACACGTCGCGCGCAACGTCGCCCTTCCGCGCCGCGGGAAATTCGTACCCCGATGCCCAGCGGCCCGGATCGTTTTCGACAAAGACGTCGACGAGCCCTTTCTTGAAGGCCTCGAACAGCGCGTTCTCGGTACGGAAATAGGTGATGCGGATTTCGTCGAAGTTGTCGTAACCCACCTTGGAAGGGATGCCCGCTGCCCAGTAGGCGGGATTGCGCTTCAGAACGATCTCTTCGCCCGGATCCACCTTGCCGATGACATAGGGTCCCGAACCGGGAATGGGGGTCAGTGTCGATTTCTCGAATGTTTCCGGATCGATCGCGTGTCTGGGCAACACGGGCATGAGGCCAAGGATCAGCGGCAGTTCGCGATCGGCATCGGGGCCGAAGGTAAAGCGAACGCCGTGATCGCCGATCTTCTCCATTCGCGCGATCTTTTTGACCGATCGTCCGTAACGCGGCAGACCGTGATCGCGCAGCAGTTCGAAGGTGAAGATCACGTCATCGGGCGTCACCGGTGTGCCGTCGGAGAATTTCGCCCGTTCGTCCAGCGTGAACTCAATGAAGCTGCGCGAATCGTCCGTTTCGATGGACCTGGCCAGCAGCGGATAGAGCGTGAAGGGCTCCGCTGCCGAGCGCTGCATGAGCGGCTCAAAGACATTGAAGCCGAAAGCGAGGTCGTTGAGACCGCGAACGGCGCTTCCCTGGACGATGTAGGGATTGACGCTGTCGAAGGTTCCAACGACCGCGTAATTGACGACGCCGCCTTTCGGCGCATCGGGGTTCACATAGGGAAAATGCGCGAAATCCGCCGGAAGCGCGGGTTCGCCATGCATGGCAATGGCGTGACTCGGCTCCGCTACTGCCGAAGGAGCAGTCAGGAACGCTGCAACGGCACCCAGTCCGGCCAGCAGCCAGGATTTTGCAACGATGGATGGGCGCATGGCCGTCGTTCCGAATTTGCGATTCGCCCGATCCTATCACGGGCGCGCGGCGCCATGCCGGCTGATGCGGAATCCGTTGCCAGCGCTCTCGAATACGCAAAATGGTCGCAGACGCTGGATTCGACGCGCGCTCCAGTGTAACAGGCCGGCGCTAGCCATGCTGTTGCCGTATTCGGGCGACACCAAGCTCAGGCCCGCCGCCGAAGCGGTCGTTCTCGAAGGAAGCCGAATTCATGATTGGAAAAACGTCTCTCTTTTCGCGCGCCGCTGTTGCCGCTGGCGTGTTCGCGGGCATCAGCTTCGCCGCCGGCGCACCCGCGTTCGCGCAATCGATTCCCCAGGGATGGTTCAAGATCTGCTCCAAGCAGGAAGACAACGACATCTGCAACGTCCAGAACATCACCACAGCCGAAACCGGCCAGTTGGTGATTGGCGTGTCGATGATCGAGGTCAAGGGCAAGGTAAACCGGAAGCTCTTCCAGGTTTCCGTTCCTAGCGGACGCCTCATCCCGCCGGGCATCGCCATCTCGGTCGACGGAGCCAAGCCGCAGAAACTCGACTACGTGACCTGCTTCCCCGATCGTTGCATCGCCGAGGCGGCACTGTCCGATCAGATTGTTGCCGCCTTCAAGAAGGGCGCCAAGGTGACGCTGACCTCCATCAACTTCCAGAGCCAGGCGAACCCGATCGACGTCGCGTTGAAGGGATTTGGCGAAGCATATGACGGCGAGGGTCTGAAGCAGTCGGACCTCGAGGAGCGCCGCAAGACCCTTGAGGACGAAATCCAGAAGCGCCGCGCCGAATTCGAGAAGAAGCTCAAGGAAGAGCAGGACAAGGCGAAGGCCGGCGCCGCGAACTGAGGCGACGCTCGTTCCGGACAGTCAAGGCGGGGCTTTCGGGCCCCGTTTTCTTTTTCTGGCCGGGAGGTCAGTGGCGGTTCGCGGACTTGAGCAGGTAACGGCCGTCCGGGCCGACATCGAAATAGTCGCCGATTTGCGGATGGCGCACCGGCTCGCCGCTGTCGTCGGGTAGCAGGTTCTGCTCGGAAACGTAGGCGACGTATTCGGTTTCCGCGTTCTGGGCCAGCAGGTGATAGAACGGCTGGTCCCGCCGTGGCCGCACTTCGGCCGGTATCGCGGCATACCATTCCTCGGTGTTGGCGAACTCCGGATCGACGTCGAAGATGACGCCCCGGAACGGGAACAGGCGATGCCTGACCACGTCGCCGATCGAGAATTTGGCCTGCCTGGTGAAGTCCATGATTTGCCTCCAGCCTGTATCTGGACCAACCAAGCCGGCATTTCAATGGCGACGCCGCTTGACCGTCGGAAGAGGGCGGGATACCCGCTCACCCACAGCATGTCGGCAGTATTCGCTCTCGTCCTTCCCTTCTTCGGGCTGATTTTCATCGGCTTCGGCGTCGCGCGGATTACGCGCCAGCCGATCGAGGCGCTCGGCTGGATGAACACCTTCATCGTCTATGTGGCGTTGCCGGCGCTGTTCATCCAGCTGGTTTCCAAGACTCCGGTGGAGAAGCTGACCGAAGTCACCTTCGTCTTCGGCTCGGTCTTCTCGACATACCTGATGTTTTCGCTGGTATTCGTGGTCTCGGCGATCTTGAGCGGCGGCGAGATTGCCGAGAGCACCATCCGCGGTCTCGCCGGCGCCTACGGCAACATCGGCTATATGGGGCCGGGTCTTGCGCTCCTGGCATTCGGCGAGGAAGCGGCGGTCCCCGTGGCGCTGATCTTTTCCTTCGAGAACATCATGCACTTCGCTATCGCGCCATTGATGATGGCGTTGTCGGGAGGCGAGCGGCGTCCGCCGCACCAACTCGCACTCGATGTCGTGAAGCGCATTGCGCTCCATCCCTTCATCATCGCCACGGCCATCGGTGTCGCCATGGCGTTCGCGAAGGTGACGCTTCCCGGGCCGGTCGATCGTCTGATGGAAACGCTGGCGCGCGCAGCGGCTCCATGCGCTCTTTTCGCGATGGGTGTGACTCTTGCTTTGCGGCCGTTGAAGCGCGTTCCGCGGGAAATGGCGCCGCTCGCGGCGGTCAAGCTGGTCATCCACCCGTTGACCGCGTGGATCGTCTTGTCGTGGATCGGCAATTTCGATCCGGCATGGGTCTGGTCGGCGGTCCTGCTGGCCTCGCTGCCGACCGCGACCAACGTCTTCGTCATCGCGCAGCAATATCAGGTCTGGGTCGAACGCGCGTCGGCGAGCATCCTCGTGACGACGGTATTTTCCGTCCTTTCCGTGACCGGATTGCTCTACCTGATCAAGGGCGGCTACCTACCCGCGGACCTTTTCCCGTAGCGCCCCGGGCAGCGCGCGAATTCCGTCGCCGGGCTTCATGCCCTCGCGCATGAATAATGCGCGCAGAGGCGGGACACGTGCCAGAAGGCCCAGGCCGGCCGCCCGAAGCGCCTGAACCGGCAGGAGGTCGGACAGGAGCGAACGATTGAGCATGGAGACGGCGGTCAAGCGGGCGTGGACATCGGGCCGGCGCAACTGCTCGTACCGTTCCAGAACATCCGGGGCTCCCGGATCCGCCTTGCCGTCGACCGCGGTCGCGAGATCCACGGCGTCGCGGATCGAGAGGTTCAGCCCCTGCGCGCCAATCGGCGGAAACACGTGCGCCGTTTCGCCGACGAGCGCGACGCGGCGCGCCGCGAATTGTTCCGGCACGGCGTTGGCCAAGGGCCAAACCTGCCTGCCGCCTTCCAGACGCACTTTTCCGAGGATCGACTCAAGCCGCTCCTCGACCTTGCGCGCCAGTTCCTCGTCGGAAAGCGCGTGAAGGGCCTGCGCCTGCGCCGGAGCGAGCACCCAGACGAGGCTGGAACGATTGCCGGGCAAGGGAACCTGGACGCAGGGCCCGTGCTCGGTGTGGAATTCGGTTGAGACGAAGCCGTGATGCCGTTCGTGCGAGAATGTCAGCACCAAGGCGGATTGCGGCCACTCGCGCCAGGTAACCTTGATTCCCGCGGCATCGCGGGCCGGCGACCGGCGCCCATCCGCCGCGACGGCCAGTTTCGCTGTCACCATATCGGTGCCCAGCGTCGCCTGTACGTGATCGGCCTGCAGGTCCCATGCGTCGACCAGGCTCACGATCCGACTGATCCGCGGTTCGCGCGCCACCGCCCCTTCCAGGGCGGCATTGAGCGCGAGATTCGGGAAGTTCCAGCCAAACGCGTCGCGTCCGACTTCCGCCGCGTGGAAGGAGACCGGGGCGGAACGGATCAGTCGGCGCGTCGCATCGACGATGCGCATGACCTTCAGCGGTGCGCCGGCCGCGCGCAGTTCTTCGCCAATTCCAAATGCGTCGAGGCGGTCGAGCGACGGAATCATCAGCGCCGTCGTGCGCTTGTCGTCGCGCGAAGACGGGGGCCCCGCGAGTACGACTGACCGTCCGGCGCGCGCGAGTTCGAGCGCCGCGATCATGCCGGCCGGGCCGGCTCCCGAAACGATGGTGTCGGCGGACAGGATTGACATGGATTGGCTCCGGCGAGGTCTGGGCTTCTTATGGCACCGCGAGCGCCGCCCATCAACGCGGCGATTGTGCATGGCGGGTGCCGAACACTTGTGCGGAGTGCGCGCGTCTGTAAACTCGGCTCCGCCGGAGGGTGACGATGATGCAATCGCGGGGTGGGATGGGAAGACCGGAGCCTGTCCGCGCAATCGGAGACGTGCGGTGAAACCTCCGCTGTTTTCCCGCCCGGTCGGGAAAAAGGTCACATGGCCCCAGGCCAAGGCATTTTCGGTCCACCTTCTGACCGCGTCGGGCTCTTTTCTGGCGTTCCTGTCATTGGTGGCGGCGAGCGAGCAACGCTGGGCGTCGATGTTTCTCTGGCTCGGCCTTGCCTTGATCGTCGACGGCATCGACGGCCCGATCGCGCGCAAACTCCATGTCAAGGTGCTGCTGCCGACATGGTCGGGCGATACGCTCGACAACATCATCGACTACGTGACCTACGTGCTGATTCCCGCCTTTGCGCTCTATCAGCGCGGGTTCATGGGAGAGGGGCTCTCGTTCCTCTCGGCCGCGATCATCGTGATATCGAGCGCCATCTACTATGCCGACACCGGCATGAAGACGAAGGAAAACTTCTTCAAGGGCTTCCCGGTCGTCTGGAACATGGTGGTGTTCACGCTATTCGTCATTCAGCCTGGCGAGTGGACATCCTTCGCCGTGGTGGCAGTCTCGGCCGTGCTCTCCTTCGTCCCGGTGCACTTCCTGCACCCGGTGCGCGTCAAACGGATGCGCGAGATCAACCTGCCGGTATTCCTGGCCTGGGCGGCCTTCGGCGCCGTCGCGATCCTCCAAGGCATGGATGCCGACAATTGGGTTCGCATCGGGACTGCGGCGACCGGCGCCTACCTTTTTTGCATCGGAGCGGTGATGCAGTTCTTTCCAGAACTTGGCGTACGAAAGGCCGGACCATGAGCAAGGTAGTCCGAATCCATCAGCACGGCGGGCCTGAAGTCCTGGCGTTCGAGGATGTTGATCCCGGTCGCCCGGGGCCCGGTCAGATACTGATCCGGCATACCGCAATCGGTCTGAATTTCATCGACATCTATTTTCGTACCGGCCTGTATCCGGCGCCTGCGGGCCTTCCGCTGACCTTGGGAGCGGAGGCGGCAGGGGTGGTCGAGGAAGCGGGCGAAGGGGTGACCGACATCGCTGTCGGCGATCGGGTCGCCTATATCAGCACGCCCGGCGCCTATTGCGAGAAGCGCGTTTTTCCGGCCGACAGGGTCGTGAAAATCCCCGGCGGCGTTGACGACGTCACGGCGGCCGCGATCATGTTGAAAGGCATGACCGCGGAATTTCTCTTGCGGCGAGCGTTCCCGGTCAAACCCGGGCAGACGGTCCTGTTCCATGCGGCTGCGGGCGGCGTCGGGCTCATTGCCAGTCAGTGGGCTCGCCATCTCGGAGCGACGGTGATCGGCACCGCGGGCGGGAAGGAAAAAGTGGCGCTGGCCCTGGCGAGCGGCTGCCATCATGTCATCGACTACCGGTCGCAGGATTTCGTGACCGAGGTGAAGGCGCTGACTGGCGGGCGGCTTTGCGATGTCGTCTACGATTCCGTCGGCAAGGACACTTTTCCAGGCTCGCTCGACTGCCTGCGCCCGCGCGGCATGTTCGTTTCGTTCGGCCAGTCCTCCGGCCCGATCCCGCCGTTCAATATCGGTATGCTGAGCCAGAAAGGCTCGCTTTATGCGACGCGGCCGAGCCTGTTTGCCTATGTCGCGACCCGCGACGAACTGCTGGAATCCGCTGATGCCCTGTTCGACGTCGTTTCGCGCGGCATCGTGCAGGTCAAGATCAACCGGACATACCCGCTCGCCGATGTCGCGGCGGCTCACGCCGATCTGGAAGGCCGGCGCACGGCCGGCGCCAGCGTTCTGATCCCATGAATTGCCCGCGACGCCGTGAAGCACTTTCAAGGCCGACGGCCGTATGGTCGCGGCGACGGCACTTGATAGCATCGGTGCAAACAAGAGGGGCAGGGACGTGACCGTTGAGGCGGAGCATGCAGACGGAAAGCTTCTCGACGCGAGGGGGTTGACGAAGATCTTCGGCTCGTTGCGCGCGTGCGACGGCATCGATCTCGTTATCGGCCGCGGCGAAATCCATGCTCTCCTGGGCGAGAACGGCGCCGGCAAGTCGACACTGGTCAAGATGCTGTTCGGTTCGCTGGAACCCTATGCGGGCGAGATCCGCTGGAAGGGCCAGCCAGTCAAGGTGACGAGCCCCGGCTTTGCTCGCAAGCTCGGCATCGGCATGGTGTTCCAGCATTTCTCGTTGTTCGAGGCTTTGTCGGCGGGTGAGAACATCGCGTTATCGCTCGACACCACGATCCCGCTTTCGGCGATTTCGGCAAAGGCGAAGGCTTTGTCGGCAGAGTACGGCTTGCCGCTCGATCCCGATTCGCTGGTCGGCGATCTGTCGGTCGGCGAGCGCCAGCGTATCGAGATCGTACGCTGCCTGCTGCAGGAGCCGGACCTCATCATTCTCGACGAACCGACCTCGGTACTGACCCCGCAGGAGGCCGACAAGCTTTTCGTGACCCTGGAACGCCTGCGGAGCGAAGGAAAGTCGATCCTGTACATCTCGCACCGCCTCGAGGAGGTGAAGCGCCTCTGCGATCGCGCGACAGTGCTGCGCCACGGCAAGGTGGTCGGCGATTGCGATCCGCGCCGCGAAACGGCGGCCTCCCTGGCCCGCATGATGGTCGGCACCGACGTACACGCTGTCGCCCGGCCAGAGGTGGCGGACAAGGGCGGCGAAGCGCTGCTCGAACTGCGCAATCTTGAAAGGGCGCCGACGGGGCCGTTCTCCATCCCGCTAAAGGAGATATCGCTTGCGGTTCGTGCCGGCGAGGTCGTCGGCATCGCCGGGGTCGCCGGCAACGGCCAGGGCGAATTGTTCGAAGCGGTCTCGGGCGAGGCGCGGCAGACGGACCCGGGCATGGTTCGCATTCGTGGCAAGGATGTCGGGCGCCTTGGCATCACCCAGCGCCGGATGGCCGGGGCGGCATTCGTCCCGGAGGAACGGCTGGGCCACGGTGCCGTACCGGTCATGCGGCTGACGGAGAACCTGGTGTTGTCGCGGCATACCACCGACCGCAAGACGCTGCTGAGGACTGCTGGCATCATCGCGCGCGGCGCCGTAGTCGCTGCAACGCAGCGTATCAACAAGGTCATGGACGTACGCAAGAGTGCCGAAGACCCTGAGGCGTCCGCGCTTTCGGGCGGCAACCTGCAGAAATTCATCATCGGCCGCGAACTGGATCGTTCGCCCGCCGTCATGGTGGTCAACCAGCCGACGTGGGGCGTCGACGCCGGCGCATCGGCGCATATCCGCCAGTCGCTGATCAACCTCGCGCGCGCCGGATCGGCCGTGCTCGTCATCAGCCAGGATCTGGACGAATTGTTCGAGATTTCGGACTCCATCACCGTCATGCACAATGGCGGCCTCTCCAAGCCGATCCCGATTGGCGAGGCGACATTCGAGAAGATCGGCCTGTTGATGGGCGGTGCCGAGCCCGGTCACGTGGCGCATGACGAGATGGGGATGACCTGATGCGCATCGAACTTGTCCGCCGTCCGCAGCATTCCTCGCTCATGGCGGCGGTCTCGCCACTGATCGCGCTGTCGCTGACGGTGATTATCGGCGCCATCCTGTTCTGGGCCATCGGCAAGCCACCTGGCGCCGCGCTCTACGCCTATTTCATCGAGCCGATGACCGAGATGTGGTCGGTGCACGAGTTCGCGATCAAGGCCACGCCACTCATCATCATCGCGGTCGGCCTTTCGGTGGCCTATCTCTCCAACAACTGGAACATCGGCGCCGAAGGCCAGTTCATCATGGGCGGGATCGCCGGGTCGCTCGTCCCGATCCTCATGCCTGGATTTCAGAACGTGCTGACGCTGCCGCTGATGCTGCTGTTCGGCATTCTCGGCGGCATGGCCTGGGGTGCCATACCGGCGTTTCTCAAGACGCGGTTCAATGCCAACGAGATTCTCACATCGCTGATGCTGGTCTATGTGGCGCAGCTGTTCCTGGATTGGCTGGCGCGCGGCTGGCTGCGCGACCCCAATGGCTATGCATTCCCGGGATCGATCCGCTTTCCCTCTGCCGCCACGCTGCCGGAGATCGCGCCGGGTTCCGGCAGCGCGCATATCGGACTGTTCTTCGCCCTTATCGTCGCGGTGGGCCTTTGGTTCCTGATGACGCGAACGCTGAAGGGTTTTGAAGTCAAGGTCATGGGCGCCAGCCCGCGGGCAGGACGCTTCGCAGGCTTCTCCTCCGCCCGCATGACCTTCTTCGCATTCCTGTTATCCGGCGGCCTGGCGGGTCTCGCAGGGATCACGGAGGTCTCGGGCGCGATCGGACAGTTGCGCGAGACGATATCACCGGGCTACGGGTTCACCGCGATCATCGTCGCCTTCCTTGGACGGCTGAACCCGCTTGGCGCAGTGGTCGCCGGCTTCGTTCTGGCGTTGACCTATCTCGGCGGCGAGGCGGCGCAGGTCTCGATCGGCGTTTCGGAAAAAGTCGCACGTGTCTTCCAGGGACTATTGTTGTTCCTCGTGCTCGCCTCCGACACGTTGATCTACTATCGCATCCGCATCTCAGGCGCCGGCACGCGCGCGAAATCGGCCGGAGGGGCATGATGGACATTTTCCAGAATGTTCTGCTGACGGTGATGACGGCGGCAACGCCGCTGCTGATCGCTGCCATCGGCGAACTCGTCGTGGAACGCTCCGGCGTGCTCAATCTCGGTGTCGAGGGCATGATGGTCGTCGGCGCCGTCTGCGGCTTCGGCGCGGCGGCACTGACGGGATCGCCCTGGATCGGTGTCCTGGTGGCGATCATCGCGGGTGCACTGTTTTCCATGCCCTTCGCCTTTCTCACGCTGTCGCTGGCGACCAATCAGGTGGCGACGGGGCTGTCGCTGACGCTCTTCGGTGTCGGCCTGTCCGGCCTGATCGGCGAATCCTTCGTCGGCTCGCCGGGCGTCAGGCTGCCTTCGCTTTCCATTCCGGGATTGACCGAAATCCCGATGGTCGGCCGGCTGCTCTTCGGGCAGGATCCAATCTTCTACGCCTCGATCGCGCTGACGGCGGCGGTCGCCTGGTTCCTGTTCCGTACGCGCACGGGGCTGACGCTGCGCTCGATCGGCGACAGCCACAAATCCGCCCATGCGCTCGGCATTCCGGTCCTGCGCTACCGCTATCTGGCGGTGATGTTCGGCGGTGCCTGCGCCGGCCTTGCGGGCGGGCATCTGTCCCTCGTCTATACGCCGCAATGGGTGGAGAACATGACCGCCGGCCGCGGCTGGATCGCGCTGGCACTGGTGGTCTTCGCCAGTTGGCGTCCGTGGCGGGTGCTTGCCGGAGCCTATCTCTTCGGCGGCGTCACCATCGGTCAGCTTCATGCTCAGGCGCTGGGGCTCGGCATTCCTTCGCAGTTCCTTTCATCGTTGCCCTATCTGGCAACGGTGGTGGTACTTGTTCTAATCTCGCGAAACAGGCGGCTAACGATCATGAATACGCCGGCATCGCTCGGGCAGTCGTTCGTGCCCGATCGATGAGAGTGGACGGATGCATAACAACAACACGGGCGGGGGTGTTCCCGTCCGACAACAGAGAGGTAGTGGAATGAGAACTTTGACGATCGGGTTTGCGACCGCGCTCGCACTCACCGTGGCCGGCAGCGCCCAGGCTGCCGACAAGTACAAGGCCTGCTTTGTCTATGTCGGTTCCAAGACCGACGGCGGCTGGACGCAGGCCCACGAAGCCGGCCGGCAGATGGTCGACGCCGAACTCGGCGACAAGGTCGAGACGCAATTTGTCGAAAACGTACCGGAAGGCCCCGATGCCGAGCGCGCCATCGAGCGTTTTGCCCGTTCCGGCTGCGGCATCATCTTCACCACCTCGTTCGGTTTCATGGATTCCACGCTCGCCGTGGCGGCGAAATTCCCGGACGTGAAGTTCGAGCACGCGACCGGTTTCAAGACGGCGCCGAACCTGACCACCTACAATTCGCGCTTCTATGAAGGCCGCTACATCATCGGCCAGATCGCCGGCAAGATGTCGAAGACCGGCGTTGCCGGCTACATCGCGTCTTTCCCGATTCCCGAAGTGGTGATGGGCATCAACTCCTTCCTGCTCGGCGCGCGCTCCGTCAATCCGGACTTCAAGCTGAAGGTCGTATGGGTCAACACCTGGTTCGACGCCGGCAAGGAAGCCGACGCCGCCAAGGCGCTGATCGACCAGGGTGTCGACATCATCACCCAGCATACCGACTCCACCGGCCCGATGCAGGTTGCCGAGGAGCGCGGCATCCAGGCGTTCGGCCAGGCCTTCGATCAGATCAAGGCCGGTCCGAAGGCGCAGCTTTCGGCCATCACCGACACCTGGGGTCCGTATTACGTCAAGCGCATCAAGATGGCGATGGACGGTACCTGGAAGGGCGGCGAGTCCTCGTGGGACGGTCTCAAGGACGGCATCCTGACCATGGCGCCCTACACCAACATGCCGGACGACGTGAAGGCGATGGCCGAGAAGACCGAGGCCGGCATCAAGGACGGCTCGATCCATCCGTTCACCGGCCCGGTCAAGAAGCAGGACGGTTCGGACTGGCTGGCCGCCGGCCAGGTGTCCGATGACGGCACGCTGCTCGGCATGAACTTCTACGTTGAAGGCGTGGACGACAAGCTGCCGCAGTAAGCGGCGGGACACCGCGACAGAAGGGGCGCCGAGAGGCGCCCTTTTTTATGCGTGCCCCAGATCGGGTCGGCGCAAGCGCACAAGGCCGAGCAGGAAACCGGCCGCGTTCATCAGGCGCGGCTTCAGCCATGCCTGGGCCGGGCGTTCCAGCGCGACGACAACGACGATTGCGCCGGCCAGAACGATTCCGAGAGCGAAGGCCGCCGCTACCCATCGTCCCGCAAGCGGTTCCAGCCCGCCGATCAGGATATAGCCGATGTGCTGGTGCAGGAGATACAGCGGATAGGTCAGCGTACCGATCAGCATGATCAGACGTGTCGAGGGCAATCTGAGCCGGAGGGTCGCCAGAAACGCTGCGTAGATTGCGACAGAACAGGCGACCAGCACGGGTGCTGTCAGCGCGGTTCCATAGTGTGCCAGCATCCAGGCGCGGCCGGAAAACAGGCTTGCTGTGGACAGCAGAAAGGCGGCGAGGAACAGTAAAAGCGCCTCCGGGCGCGGCCCACGCTTCATCAGATCGTAGGCAAGGACACCTCCGGCAAAGAACCCGGCATATTCCGTGATGAACAGCAGCCGCAGCGCTCCGCTACGGATGAGGAATTCGTTGGTCGCTGCGATCAAAAGCCAGCCGGCGACGAGTTCAAGCCGGCGGGTATCGAACAGCCTCGCCGCCACCGCGGCTGCGACCCAGCCATAGAAGATGATCTCGAGCACAATCGACCAGTACGCGCCGTCCATGAATGGCTGACGAAGCGCCGGGGCGAACATGGTCAGGTTCGCCAGATATTGCTGGGCGCTGACGGGCAGCGCGGGATGGGCCGCGATGGCCATGACCGTGGCGGTGGCACTCATGCAGATGACGAAGCCCGGCCACAGGCGGACAAAACGCGCGATGGCAAACGAAATCGCGTCGCGCCCCTCGGCCGACCAGGCGATGACGAAGCCGGAAATGAGAAAGAACAGATTGACGCCCAGATAGCCGCCAAGGGCATAGGGTGCGGCTTCCGGATAAGGGACAGCGAGATATCCATCAGCGGCCGCGCCGCGGAACAGGTAGTGGAACGCCACGACAAGTAGCGCCGCCACCAGGCGCAACAAATCCAGCGAAGCCATGCGTCCGTGCGCCGAAGCGGCGTTCATAGCCGATCTCCCCATCATCGGGGAGAATGCGTAACGCGAGCGGGAGGGATTAACCAAAGCCTATGTTAACTGACGGTTAACCATCGAGGTTAAGCCGGTCAGGCGGCTGTGCCTTTCAGGTCATAGGCGTCGGAGGACTCGATCTTCACGGTGACGATATCGCCGACCCTGATCGGGCGTCTGGAGGTGACGTGCACCGTTCCGTCGATCTCCGGGGCATCGTACCGCGTGCGGCCCCGGGCGGCGAGCCCGTCGCTGGCGTCGATGATGACGGGCAGTCGCTTGCCGACATGCCCCTTGAGGCGGGCCGCCGACACCTTCTGCTGCCGCGCCATGAAACGGTTCCAGCGCGCGTCCTTGATCTCGTCGGGCACCGACGGCAGACCAAGGTCCTCCGAACGCGCACCCTTGACCGGCTCGTATTTGAAACAGCCGGCCCGATCGATCTTCGCCTCGTCGAGCCAGTCGAGCAACATCTCGAAATCGGCCTCCGTCTCGCCGGGATAACCGACAATGAAGGTCGAACGCAGCGCGAGGTCGGGGCAGGTATTGCGCCAGCGGCGGATGCGGTCGAGCGTCTTTTCCTGGTGCGCCGGACGGCGCATGGATTTCAGGACTGCCGGGCTGGCATGCTGAAACGGGATGTCCAGGTAGGGCAGGATCTTGCCCTCTGCCATCAGCGGAATGACCTCGTCAACATGCGGATAGGGATAGACATAGTGCAGGCGGACCCATGCGCCCATATCGCCAAGTTCGCGCGCCAGGTCGAGAAAGCGGGTGCGAACAGTGCGATCCTGCCACGCGCCCTCCTGATACTTGAGGTCAAGGCCATAAGCACTTGTATCTTGTGAGATAACAAGGATTTCCTTGACGCCAGCCTTCACCAGTTTTTCGGCTTCGCGCAATACCTCGACGATCGGCCTTGAAACGAGGTCGCCGCGTAGCGCCGGAATGATGCAGAACGAGCAGCGGTTCGAGCAGCCTTCCGAAATCTTGAGATAGGCATAGTGGCGCGGCGTCAGCTTGACGCCCTGTTCCGGAACAAGATCGAGAAACGGATCATGGGCGGGCGGGGCGGCCTCGTGGACGGCCTCCATGACGCTCTCATAAGCCTGTGGACCGGTGATCGCCAGAACGTCGGGATGCTTCTCCCGGATCACCGCGGGTTCCGCGCCAAGGCAGCCAGTCACGATCACCTTGCCGTTTTCCGCCAGCGCCGCGCCGATGGCCTGCAGGCTCTCGTCGCGCGCGGAATCGAGAAAGCCGCAGGTGTTGACGACGACGAGATCGGCGCCGTCGTGCTTGCGGGCGATTTCGTAGCCTTCGGCACGCAGGCGCGTGATGATGCGTTCGGAATCGACCAGCGCCTTCGGGCAACCGAGCGAGACAAAACTGACGCGAGGGGCAGCGGACATGGGCAAATTCCGGTTTCGCCGCGCGCTAGCACGGATGGCCGACGCCGAAAACCGGATTCGTCGACAGGCCGCCTACTTCTGCGCCGTCCAGGATGTCGGGAACCAGCCGTGCTGACCCCAGGCATAGGGTGAATCAACCCAGACAAACGGCCCCATGGGCGTGTCGGTCTTGCCTGGACCTTGGTCGACCAAGATCCCGGCATGGACGATCTGTCCGGTCCATGCCTCGCTCTTGGAGCCCTCCGCGCCGACATGGAGCCGATACGACCAATCCTCTCCGTCGAGGATAGCGTTGCCGGTATTGGTCTTCATCCACTCGGCCATCCTTTGTTCGATCATGCCGCACGGCACCCAGAGCTCGCGGCAGGCGACGGAAACGAAGGTGCCAACGGGTGTTTCGACCGTCTTTCCCGGATCGACCACCATGGCCGCGCCGTCCATGTCGTGGAGGGTTCCGATCCAACCCTGGCTACGCGTGCCGGGATTGGTCACGACGATCTCATAGGCCAGGCGGCCCGGCACTTCAGCGGCAGCCGCCGGCGTAATCTGCGCGAGGGCGGCGAAGGCGAGAGAAACAAGCGACTTCATGGCGGCAAGCCTCTGCTGTTTCATGTCTGATCTCCAAAATCCTATGCGCATTTTGCGGTGGATCCGGGGAAAAGACCAACCCGTGCCTGCGAAATGACGTCGCGGCGAGCGGACGAAAAAAGCGACAATGGCCCGATTTCAAAGCGGTGGAACGCTCCGGACAACAATAGCTTTTTTTTGGGATCGGCTTAAAAGCGGCTTCCCTATCGACGAGAATATGTCAGTTTGCCTCCACCAATCTGCTGAATGGAGGAGGTTTTCCCATGTTCCAACTGTCCGCCCGGCTCGCCGGAGCGTTGAAGGGAGCGGCCCTCGCGGCTGCCGTCGGCCTTGCCACGACCGCTTCGGCGCTGGCGCAGGAAGTGACACTGAAGCTGCATCAGTTCCTGCCCGCGCAGGCCAACGTGCCGAAACTCGTCCTCGACGTGTGGGCCGACAAGATCGAGAAGGATTCGGGTGGCCGCATCAAGATCGAGCGCTATCCGGCCATGCAGCTCGGCGGCAAGCCGCCGGAGCTCTATGACCAGGCCAAGGACGGCGTCGCCGACATTGTCTGGACGGTCGCAGGCTATACGCCCGGCCGCTTTCCGCGTGCCGAGGTCTTCGAACTGCCGTTCATGATGACGAACGCCGAAGCTGTGTCGCGCGCCTACTGGGACATGATGGCCTCGACCATGCAGGACCAGGACTTCAAGGAAACCAAGATCCTTGGCGCCTGGGTCCACGGCCCGGGCCTGATCCACTCCAAGACACCGGTGAAGACGCCGGAAGACCTGAAGGGCATGAAGGTCCGGGGCGGCAGCCGCGTCGTCAACATCCTGCTGGACAAGCTCGGCGCCACCCCGGTCGGCCTTCCGGTTACCGCTGTGCCGGAAGCACTGTCGAAGGGCGTTATCGATGGCACCACCATTCCGTGGGAAGTGACCGGGTCGCTGAAGATTCCGGAACTGGTGCATAACCACACCGAGTTCACCGGCCGCGCGCTCTATACGATCTCCTTCGTCCTGGCGATGAACAAGGCCAAGTACGATAGCCTGCCCGACGATCTCAAGAAGGTCATCGACGACAATTCCGGCGCGGAGCTGTCGGCGAATGCCGGGCGCATCATGCAGGAATCCGATGCGCCCGCCCGCGACGGCGCGATCAAGGCCGGCAACAACGTCATCACCCTTTCCGAGGAGGAAACCGCAAAGTGGCGCGAGATCGCCCAGCCGGTCTACGACGAGTGGGTGGCCGACGTGACCTCGAAGGGCATTGATGGCGCAGCCCTCCTGAAGGAGGCACAGGACCTCATCGCCAAGTACAGCAAGTGATCGCTCAAGATCTGACGTTCAGCGGCGGCCCCGGTTTACGGGGCCGCTGTTCTTCCGGCGTCGCGCTGGCGAACGTGGCAAAGCCGGCTGTCCGACTTAGCGGTAGCGAACGCGTTGCTGGTCGCACCTGATCGAAAGCAGATGCGCGGCCGGGAGACCGAAAATGGCCTTTGCGTTGGACAGATATCTGAACCGCATCGGCATCGACTGCCCGACTGCCACGCCTGAAGGTTTGCAAATCCTCCAATCCGCGCAGATGCGCGCGACGACGTTCGAGAACATCGAGCCGTTGCTCGGGCGGGTTCCCTCCCTGTCGCCCGCGGCGATCTGGCAGAAGATCGTCGAGACGGGCAGGGGAGGCTATTGCTTCGAACTCAACTGGCTCTTCGGTCAGGCACTGGCGGCAACCGGGTTCGATGCTCGGCGGGTCCTCGCCCGGGTCCGCAACGGCGCGGCCGAGGGAGGCGCACGGACGCATCTGGCCTGGATGGTGGAATCAGGTGGGAGCACCTGGCTCGCGGACGCCGGCTTCGGCGGTCCTGGAGCGGTATGGCCGCTCGATGTCGGCCTCGACGAACCCCAGAGCACGCCGAGCGGGCAGTACAGGATTCGCATCGACCAGCGCGTCGGCGAACGCGTTCTGGAAAAGCGGGTCGATGAAATGTGGTTCCCACTGTTCGGGTTCGATGACTTTCCGGTCCGCGACATCGATGTCGAGGTTGCCAATGTCTTCTGTGCGCGTTGGGAGGATTCGCCTTTCCCGTCGCACCTCATGATGAGCCGGCATCGTGACAACGGCCGGGTGAGCCTCTTCGATCGGAAATTCACGACAGAGGAAGGTAGCGGCATCGTCCGCCGCGACCTTGAGGATGCCGCTGACCTTCGCGCCCGTCTCGAAGATGACTTTGCGATCGCCTGCGATCGTCCGCGAGCGGAAGCGATCTGGCAGAAAATCGCCGAAGGAACTTCGTAAAGAGATTGAAGCTGATAGCCCGACGACGCGGCGCGCCTAGGCGATCAGGCCGCGCTCGTCGAAATGTCGGGGAAAGAACGCGGCCGCAGCTGTATAGACGGTGCGCCGGGCCTCTTCGCGAGAGTAAGGCTCGGTCATGGTCATGAGATCCAGCCAGACGCCTTCCATGATGACGCGCATGGCCCGCGCGACGCGGACCGCGTCGCGTGTGTAGCCGCCTTCGGTGACCAGTCGCGCGCAGACATCCTCGAGCGTGCGGGCATATTCGAGATCGTTGGAACCGCATTCCTGCTGGTAGATCGGACGGCACTGCGCTTCTCCCCAGAAAGCGCACCACGCCGACAACCGCGTCGGAGAGCAGACCAGTTCGTTGAAGTCGGCGCGGATCAGGGCGTCGAGCTGAGTCGCGGCAGAATCTGATGCGCCGTCGAGTGCCTTGGTCCAGTTGTCCCGGTATTCTCCGGCCAGGTACAGCAAGGTCTCTGTCAGCAGCTTTTCCTTGCTCTGGAAATGGAAGTTGACGAGACCGTGCGAAAGGCCGGCGGCGTTGGCGACATCCGTCAGCGTCGTGCGGGCGTAGCCCCGCCGCGCAATGGTTTCGATTGTCGCTTCGATCAACTGGTGCCGACGTTCGTCCCGGCTCGCCTTTCGCGGCGGGGTAGCGGCGGTTTCGGATTTCTCTCTTGCCACCATGACGTGATTCCATCGCCGGACTGCCTTCAAGTCCTCTCAAATGCCGAACCCCGTTGAAAGGAAATTCGTTCGAACGGGCCATTATTCATACTGATTGACTTTCCAGTCAAAATAATGGCACGGTGATTTCGTGACCTGCTCAAGGCCAGTTTCCGGACTTTGGGACAACCGGCGCCAGGGGTTTAGGAGGACTGCATGGCCATGCTTGCGAACGTCCGCAGCCTGAGGAATTCGAACGCCCATTTCACCAAGGCTGTTCGGCGGCTTCCGCTCGGCGTGTCATCGACGTTCCGCTACTGGGGGGACGAGCGGACCATCTATGTCGAGAGCGGGAAGGGCGGCCGCATTAGCGATATCGATGGCAATTCCTATGTCGACTACCGCCTTGGCTACGGTCCCGCGATTCTTGGCTATGCCGATGAGCGCGTCGATGAAGCGGCGCGACGCGGCCAGGAAGTCGGCGGCGTCTTTGCCCTGTCGACGACCATGGAACTGGAAGTCGCCGAGCGCATGGCGAAAATGGTTCCCTCCATCGATCTCGTGCGCTTCTCCAACTCCGGCACCGAAGCGGTCATGGCGGCCCTGAGGCTGGCGCGAGCCTTCACCGGCCGCGACGGATACATCCTCATCGAAGGCAGCTACCACGGCCTGTTCGATGCGGCCATGTGGATGGCGGACCTTGCCGCGTGGGACCCGACGAGTGGCCGCGACCCGGCAACCGCGCCCTATTCGCGCGGTATCCCGGCCGGGCTGAAATCCTTCGTCCATCTGACGCCGATGAATGATCCCAACCGACTGGAAGACGTGTTCAGGAAGCATGGGGATACCATTGCGGCGATGCTGATCGAACCGATCCAGGGCAATTGTTGCGGCATCTCGGCGACCAGGGAATTCGTTCATCTGGCGCGGGCGCTTTGCGACAAATATGGCGTCCTGCTCATCGTCGATGAAGTCAAGACCGGCTTCCGCGTCGCCAAGGGCGGGATCCAGTCGCTGCTCGATGTGCGCCCCGATCTCTCGACCTTCGCCAAGGCGATGGCGAATGGCTATCCGATCGCGGCCGTCGCCGGGCGCGAGGAGGTGATGCGCCATTTCCGCCCCGGCGGCGCGGCGCATGGCGGTACCTACACCGCCCATTCGGTTCCTCTTGCCGCCGCGGCAAAGACGCTTGAAATCCTCGATGAGACGCCGGCACTCGAAACGCTGGCCGCCTATGGCGAGCGACTGAAAGCTGGAATCAAGGCGATCCTTGATGAACGCGGTATCGCCCATTCCTTCGCCGGGCATTCATCCATGTTCGGACTGTTTTTCGCGCCGCAGCCGCCGGACAATTATCGCGACTGGAAGCTCTCGGATTATTCCTTCTACGACCGCATGGCGTATCACCTGCATGATCTCGGCATCATCTGCGAACCGGATTCCCGCGAGCCGTGGTTCATGTGCGAGGCGCACGACCAATCCTGCCTCGACGATACGCTGGAGGCCGTGCGCACGGCGGTCGATCGCACGCTGGAAGACCAGTCGCGATCCTCGCCGCGCAAGCGCTGATCGCGAAATGTGACGTTCCGCATCGGTCCAGCAGGCCCGCGCCTCGTGCCGTGGGGATCGAAAACGGAAATCGCAACCGCCCGGCATTGCGGACATGGTCTGCGAGCACGCATGTGCTTGCCGCGAAACGCGGAAGACTGATACCGGTTTCCCCGAATGCATGGAAAAAAGTTTGCGGCGCAGGGAAGATCGCATGGCACTTACCCGGGCTTTCGTCATCGGACATCCCGTCGCCCAGTCGCGCTCGCCGATGCTGCACGGTTACTGGTTGAAGACCTACGGCCTCGCCGGCAGCTACGAGAAGGTCGATGTCGCGCCCGAGGCGCTTGACGATTTCTTTGCAGGATTTCGCGACGCACGCTGGGTCGGAGGAAATGTCACCGTCCCTCACAAGGTCGCGGTGATGAAGCATCTCGACCGCATCGACGATGCGGCCAGGACCTTGGGCGCGGTCAACACGATTTGGTGGGAAAGCAATGCGCTCGTCGGCGGAAACACCGACTGGAGCGGCTTTCTCGGCAATCTGGACGAGCGCGCGCCCGGCTGGGATCGAAACGGCGGCAAGGCCGTCATCATCGGCGCCGGTGGCGCGGCGCGCGCTGCGGCCTACGGGCTCAAGGCGCGCGGCATGACGGTAGCGCTCTGCAATCGCACGCGCGACAAGGCCGCAGAGATCGCCGAGTCGCTCGGCGGCATGAGCGGCCACGGGCTCGAGGCGTTGCCCGCGTTGATGAACGAGGCCGACCTGCTGGTCAACACGACCTCGCTCGGCATGTCAGGAAAGCCGCCGCTCGACATCGATCTTTCGCCACTGAAAGTTGGCGCGGTCGTCCACGACATTGTCTATGTTCCGCTGGAAACCGACCTGCTGAAACAGGCAAAGGCGAGGGGCCATCGCACCGTCGACGGTCTCGGCATGCTGCTGCACCAGGCCGTCGAGGGATTCCACCATTGGTTCGGCGTGAAGCCGGAAGTCACAAACGAACTACGCGAATTGCTGGAAGGCGACATTCGCACGAAAGCGCCTGGCGCATGACCCGGAAACTGCCCTTGGCCGGGATTCCTGTCTTTTCGGTCTAGTCAATCGGCAGCGGCAAGCCGTGCCCACTCGGGTCCCCGTCCGTCAATCCTGCAAAGACGAGATCATGCAGTCGCAGCGCCAGAGGGCTGAGAACCTGGTTGCGGCGTATGATCAGGTGATAGGGGTTGACGATGATGGGCTCCTCAAGCTCAACGACGATCATGCCGCCGTTGCTTCCCTGGGGAGCCAGCAGGTCGGCGACCTCGCGTGAAACCGGGGCGATCGCATCGGTGGAAGCCAGATAGGCAATCATCACCAGAAGCGAGGTCGTGTTGACGATCTCGCCCGGCAACGCGATGCCGTTTGCCACAAACGCTTCCTCGACCGCCTGGCGCATGGGTGTATGCGGCGCCTGGATGACCCACTCGAGGCCGGCAAGGTCGCCGAGCTTGCGCCTGCCGCCGTTAGCCAGAGGGTGGCCGGCGCGCACCAGGAAGCGGATCAATTCCACGCGGCCGCGGCGAATGGCAAACTGGCGCGCGTCGGTTCCGGGCGGCACGCGCGACAGCACGAAGTCGAAGTCGTTGCGCAGCAGACCCTCGATCAGCTCGTCGCTCGGAGCGACGTCAACATGGATGTCCGCGCCGGCCGCGTCGCGTTTGAGTTGGTGGATGGCTGGCACGACGAACGCAACCGCGGCGCCGGTTACCGCACCGACGCGGACGGACCCCGCCCGGCCGGCACTGACGGCACGCATTTCGCGGACCGCTTGGTCCAACTCATTGAGAAGGGCCAGCGCATTGCGCGCCATGACATCGCCGACCGCGGTCGTCGACATGCCTTTGGGATGGCGGTCGAACAGGCGCGAGCCGAGGTTGCGCTCTATCGAGGCCAGCAGGCGCGAGGCCGCTGGCTGTGTAATCGCCAGGCGCTCGGCAGCAAGCGCCAGTTGGCCCGTTTCGGTAATGGCGCGGATGAGGCGGAAATCCCTGATCTGCAGTCGGTGGCCCAGATTTGGCATCGGTCACTTACCTCGAATGGTATGCCAATTATCAAAATATGCATTTGCTTGATAAGCACGACACTTTGCAACATGTCATGGGATCAATGGGATCCCGCGGATACCGGCCAAGCGGCAACAAAGCGGGCCGGTGTTGTCTTTCCTGGGAGGAATAGATGAGGAAACTGATTTCGCTTTTGGCCGCGTTCGCTTTCGGCGCGGGGCTTGGCGCCGCGCCGGCCTTCGCGCAGGACAAGGGCACCGTCGGCATCGCCATGCCGACCAAGTCGTCGACTCGCTGGATTTCGGACGGCGAGAGCATGGTCAAGGAATTCACCGCGCTTGGCTACGGCACCGATTTGCAGTTCGCCGAGGACGATATCCCCAACCAGCTTGCGCAGATCGAGAACATGGTGACGAAGGGCGCCAAGGTGCTGGTCATCGCGGCCATCGACGGCACGACGCTGTCCGACATCCTCGCCAAGGCGCATGAATCCGGCGCCAAGGTCTTTGCCTATGACCGCCTGATCCGAGGGTCCGAAAATGTCGACTATTACGCCACCTTCGACAACTTCAAGGTCGGCGTCTTGCAGGCGGAATCGCTGGTCAAGGGTCTGAAGGAACGCTTCTCCGGTGTGAAGCCCTGGAACGTTGAGCTCTTCGGCGGCTCGCCCGACGACAACAACGCGTTCTTCTTCTACGACGGGGCCATGAGCGTCCTGCAGCCGATGATCGATGCCGGCGAAATCGCCATCCCGTCGGGCCAGATGGGCATGGACAAGGTCGGCACGCTGCGCTGGGACGGCGCGGTCGCCCAGGCGCGCATGGATAACTTGCTGTCGGCCAACTACACGGACAAGAAGATCAACGGCGTCCTGTCCCCGTATGACGGCCTTTCGCGCGGCATCATCTCGTCTCTGAAGGGCGTCGGCTATGCACCGGGCGCGGAAATGCCGATCGTTACCGGCCAGGATGCGGAAGTTCCGTCCGTCAAGGCAATGATGGCCGGCGAGCAGTATTCGACGATCTTCAAGGACACCCGCGATCTCGCCAAGGTCACCTCGCAGATGGTCGACGCGGTTATGCAGGGCAAGGAGCCGGAGGTCAACGACACCAAGACCTATGACAACGGCGTCAAGGTCGTGCCGTCCAATCTGCTGGTGCCCTACACGGTCGGCAAGGACGACATCCAGAAACTGCTGGTCGACTCCGGCTACATCAAAGCCGAAGATCTCAATTGATCGGTCGGGAACGGACCCGTCGCCTGTCGGCGGGTCCGTTCCGGTGCCGCGTGCCTAGCTGGGGGCTGTTGGGGTAGTGTTGGCTGGCAACGGCTGCGCGCTGCAACGGCCCTGAAAGCCGGCGCGCCACAAATGACTTGGGAAGCGGGAGGTCGGCCATGCAGCCCATGCTCGAGATGCGAGACATCACCAAGACGTTTCCCGGCGTCAAGGCTCTGACGAACGTCAACCTGTCGGTCATGCCCGGTGAAATCCATGGTGTCGTCGGCGAAAACGGCGCCGGCAAATCGACGCTGATGAAGGTCCTGTCCGGCGTCTATCCGCATGGCACCTATGGCGGCGAAATCGTGTTCAACGGCGAGAACCGCGCCTTCACCACGATCACCGACAGCGAAGATTGCGGCATCATCATCATCCATCAGGAACTGGCGCTTGTCCCGCTGCTGTCGATAGCCGAAAACATTTTCCTTGGTCACGAAACGGCAAGATACGGCGTCATCGACTGGTTCGAGGCCTTCGCCCGAACCAAGGCCCTGCTGGCGAAGGTAGGCCTGAACGAGCATCCCAGCACGACGGTCGAAACGCTCGGCACCGGCAAGCAGCAGCTGGTCGAGATTGCCAAGGCGCTCAACAAGGAAGTCCGGTTGCTGATTCTGGACGAGCCGACGTCGAGCCTCAACGAGCACGATTCCAACGCTTTGCTGGCCTTGCTGAAGGAATTCAAGGCGCACGGCATCGCCTCGATCCTCATCACCCACAAACTCGGCGAGGTGCTGAGGGTCGCCGACCGTATTACAGTCCTGCGCGATGGCGCCACCGTCGATACCATGGACTGCGCTGGCGCCGCCGTCGACGAGGACCGGATTATCCGGGCGATGGTCGGGCGGGAACTGACGGACCGTTATCCGCCGCGCCGGGAGAACATCGGCGAACCCGTCTTCGAGGTCGAGGATTGGCACGTTCATCACCCGCTCCATCACGACCGCGAGGTGATCAAGGGCGTAAGCTTCAACGTGCGGGCCGGCGAAGTCGTGGGCATCGCCGGATTGATGGGGGCAGGGCGCACGGAACTCGCGATGTCGCTGTTCGGCCGATCCTGGGGGCAGCGCATATCCGGAGAAGTTCGCATTCGCGGCAAGATGGCTGACGTGTCGTCCATTCCGCGGGCGATGGCTGCGGGGCTGGCCTACGTCACCGAAGACCGCAAGACCTACGGTCTCGTGCTCATCGACCATATCAAGCACAACGTCACGCTGGCCAATCTCGGTGCCGTGTCATCGCATGCCGTCATCGACGACATGAAGGAACTCGCTGTTGCAAACAAATACCGCCGCGACCTCAATATCCGGTCTTCAAGCGCCTATCAGGCGACCGTGAACCTGTCGGGTGGCAACCAGCAGAAGGTGGTTTTGTCGAAATGGCTGTTTTCGGGTCCGGATATCCTCATCCTGGACGAGCCGACGCGCGGCATCGACGTCGGCGCGAAGTACGAAATCTACGGCATCGTCAACCGCCTCGCGGAGGAAGGAAAGGCCGTCGTCGTGATCTCTTCGGAAATGCCCGAACTCCTCGGCATCTGCGACCGCATCTACGTGATGAATGAAGGCCGCATGGTTGCCGAAATGCCGGCCAGCGAGGCATCGCAGGAAAAGATCATGCGCGCCATCATGAAATCGTGGGAGAACTGAGATGACCGAATCCGGCGCCGCGACACCCCCCAAATCCGACCTGATGCGCTTCGTGATGGCGAATATCCGCGACTATGCGCTGCTGCTGTCGCTGCTTGCGGTCATGGTGTTCTTCCAGTTCACGACGCACGGCACGCTGTTCATGCCGGTGAACATGACCAACATCATCCTGCAGAACAGCTACATCGTCATCATGGCGCTCGGCATGCTGCTGGTCATCGTCGCCGGACACATCGACCTGTCGGTCGGCTCGGTGTCCGGGTTCATCGGTGCGGTGGCTGCCGTGTTGATGGTGCAGTGGAAGATCAATCCGCTCGTCGCGGTCGCGGCCTGCCTGATGCTCGGCGCGTTGATCGGCGGCGCCCAAGGCTATTTCACCGCCTATCACAAGATTCCCGCCTTTATCGTCACGCTCGCCGGCATGCTCATTTTCAAGGGCTTGGCGCTGACGGTCCTGGGCGGTGCCTCGGTCGGACCGTTTCCACGCGAATTTCAGTTGCTGTCTTCGGGGTATCTGCCCGATCCGACCGGCTTTCAACTATTCGGCGCGCCCTTCAACCTGCTGGCGCTTCTGATTGGTGCCGCGACCACTGCGCTGATCGTCTATTTCAACTTCCGCGAACGGCGCGTCCAGACCGAGCACGGGCTGGCCGAGGAGCCCGATGTCATTTTTTATGGCCGAAACATTCTCATTGCTGCGGGCTTTCTGACGTTTTCCTTCCTCATGGCGCGCTACAAGGGACTGCCGAACGTGCTCATCGTCATGTTCGCGCTGATTGCCCTCTTCACTTTCGTCACGACACGGACCACCTTCGGTCGCCGCATCTACGCCATGGGCGGCAACCAGAAGGCGGCGAAGCTTTCGGGCATCAATACCGAAAAGCTGACCTTCCTGATTTTCGCCGTCATGGGTGCGCTCGCGGCCCTGGCAGGCCTCGTCTTTGCCGCGCGCCTCAACGTGGCGACACCGAAGGCCGGACTCGGCTTCGAACTCGACGTCATCGCCGCGTGCTTCATCGGTGGCGCGGCGACCACCGGCGGCGTCGGCAAGGTTGTCGGTGCGGTGATCGGCGCCTTCCTGATGGGCGTCATGAACAACGGCATGTCGATCATGGGCATCGGCATCGACATGCAACAGGTGATCAAGGGCGCGGTGCTGCTGCTCGCCGTGTTCCTGGATGTCTACTACAAGGAAAAGCAGGGCTGACCGTCGCCGGAAACCCCATAACCCAAGGTGCACACATGCGTTTCAAACCGGCGAATTGGCCCCGCAGGCTACGTTCCCAGGAATGGTTCGGCGGCAGCGGCCGCGACCAGATCTACCATCGCGGCTGGATGAAGAATCAGGGTTTTCCCCATGACCTGTTCGACGGGCGGCCGGTGATCGGAATCCTCAACACCTGGTCGGAGCTGACGCCCTGCAACGCCCATCTCGACACTCTGGCCGAACGTGTGAAGCACGGCGTGTACGAAGCCGGCGGATTTCCGGTCGAAGTGCCGGTGTTCTCGGCATCCGAAAGCGCCTTCCGCCCCACCGCCATGATGTTCCGCAACCTCGCGGCACTCGCCGTGGAAGAAGCAATTCGCGGCCAGCCGATGGATGGCTGCGTGCTGCTGGTCGGTTGCGACAAGACCACCCCGTCGCTGTTGATGGCCGCGGCTTCGACCGACCTTCCGTCCATCGTGATCTCTGGCGGGCCGATGCTCAACGGCTATTTCCGTGGCGAGCGGGTTGGCTCGGGCACGCATCTGTGGAAGTTCTCCGAGGCCGTGAAGGCGGGGGAGATGACCCCGGCGGAATTCGTCGAGGCGGAAGCGTCGATGTCGCGTTCGCCCGGCTCCTGCAACACGATGGGTACCGCCTCGACCATGGCGTCGATGGCCGAGGCGCTCGGCATGGCGCTGTCCGGCAACGCGGCCATCCCCGCCGTCGACAGCCGCCGTCGTGTCATGGCGCAGATGTCGGGACGGCGCATCGTCCAGATGGTCAAGGACGATCTGAAACCGTCGGACGTGCTGACCAAACAGGCCTTCGAAAACGCCATTCGCACCAACGGCGCCATCGGCGGCTCGACCAATGCGGTGATCCACCTGCTGGCCCTCGCAGGGCGCGTCGGCGTCGATCTGACGCTGGACGATTGGGACCGCTGCGGGCGCGACGTCTCGACCATCGTCAATCTGATGCCGTCGGGCAAATACCTGATGGAGGAGTTCTTCTATGCCGGCGGCCTGCCGGTGGTGCTGAAGCGTCTCGGCGAGGCCGGCCTGCTGCACAAGGATGCGCTGACGGTTGCCGGCGAAACGATCTGGGACCAGGTCAAGGACATGGTCAACCATAACGAGGATGTCATCCTCCCGGTCGACCGGCCGTTGACCGCGCATGGCGGTATCGCCGTGCTGCGCGGGAACCTGGCGCCGAAGGGCGCGGTGCTGAAACCCTCCGCCGCATCGCCCCATCTGATGAAGCATCGCGGTCGCGCCGTCGTCTTCGAGGACATCGACGACTATAAGCGCAAGATCGCCGACGAGGCGCTCGACATAGACGAAACCTGCGTCATGGTTTTGAAGAATTGCGGTCCGAAGGGCTATCCGGGCATGGCCGAGGTCGGCAACATGGGACTGCCGGCAAAGGTCCTGAAGAAAGGTATCACCGACATGGTGCGCATTTCCGATGCACGCATGTCGGGTACGGCCTACGGCACCGTCGTGTTGCACACCGCGCCGGAAGCGGCCGCCGGCGGCCCGCTCGCCGTGGTCCGCGACGGCGACATGATCGAGCTCGACGTCGAGGCGCGCCGCATCCATCTCGACATTCCCGAGGCTGAACTCGCCGCCCGGCTGGCTGCATGGAAACCGACCGTTACCGCCCCCCGCGACGGCTACGCATGGCTGCACCATGCGCATGTGGGAGGTGCCGACACCGGCGCGGACCTCGATTTCCTGAAGGGCTGCCGCGGGGCTCCGGTCGGCCGGGATTCCCACTGATGGCCATGAAGATCGTCTTGGCCGGTATCGGCAAGATCGCGCATGATCAGCATGTACCGGCCATTGCCAGGTCGACTGACTGGGATCTTGTGGCGACGGTCTCTCGTAATGGCTCGGTGAACGGAGTCGAAAGTTACGACGATATCGGCGCGATGCTCGAGGCTCGCCCCGATGTTGAAGTTGTTTCGCTTTGCCTTCCGCCGGAGCCGCGTTTCGCCTATGCCGAGAAAGCGATCCGGGCCGGCCGCCATGTGATGCTGGAAAAGCCGCCCGGCGCGACGCTGGCGGAATGCCATGAACTCGAAGCGATGGCCCGCGCGGCCGGTGTCTCGATCTTCGCGACCTGGCATTCGCGCGAGGCGACCGCTGTTGCGACAGCCAAGGCCTGGCTGACGGACAAGCGGCTGAAGAGCCTGTCGATCACCTGGAAGGAAGACGTTCGCCGTTGGCATCCCGGCCAGGCATGGATATGGCGCCCGGGCGGATTGGGCGTCTTCGATCCGGGCATCAACGCCTTGTCTATCGTGACCGAGATTCTGCCGGACCCGGTGCATCTGACAGAGGCCGAACTTTCGTTCCCGACTAATTGCGCCACGCCGATCGCCGCCCGGCTTTCCTTTGCGCATCCGCACGGCGCCGAAGTCCACGCCGAGTTCGACTGGCGCCATGAGGGCGAACAAACCTGGACCATCGTGGCGGAAACAGACGGCGGACGCTTGGTTCTCGCTGAGGGCGGCGCCAAGCTTTCGGTCGATGGGCGTATCGTTGCCCCGGATGTGAATAACCGCACGCCCCTGGTCGGGGAATATCCGCGGCTCTATGCGCGCATGGCCGAATTGGTCCGCACTTCGTCCATCGATATGGATCTGTCGCCGATGGTCTATGTGGCCGATGCGTTCCTGATCGGCCGCCGGGTCGCCGTCGAACCGTTCGTCGAGTGAAATGGCGTGGCGACAATCTCCCCCATGAAAGGACTGGACTGGATTGCCGTCGATTGGGGCACAACGACGCTTCGCGTCTGGGCGGTCGCACCCGACGGCGCCATTCTGGCCAGTGCGTCGTCGGAAGAAGGGATGGGAACGCTCACGACGGACGGATACGAACCGGCGTTGATCCGGCTTGTCGGCGCGTGGCTTGCCGATGCAACGGCGAGACCGGTCCCTGTGATTGTCTGCGGCATGGCGGGCGCCCGACAGGGCTGGAAGGAGGCCGCCTACCGGACGGTGCCGTGTTCGCCGGTCGCGAACGGCCAGTTGACGCGGGTCGCAACGCACGACCGGCGCCTGGATGTGTCGATCGTTCCGGGACTGTGCCAGCGGGAGCCGGCTGATGTCATGCGCGGAGAGGAAACCCAGTTGGCCGGACTTGTCGCGCGGATCGGGCCCGAGGACGTGACCGTTTGCATGCCGGGAACGCATTCCAAATGGGTGCAACTGACCGCAAGCGGGATTTCGCGGTTCACGACGGCCATGACCGGCGAATTGTTTTCCATCATCGCTCGCCATTCGATTCTGCGCCACTCGGTCGAGACCGCGGACGCCAACCGGCAGGCGTTCCTCGGCGGTGTCCGAGAAATGCTGGCGCATCCCCGACTGCTGACCTCGTCGCTCTTTTCCATCCGCGCAACGAACTTGCTCGCCGGGACGGAGCCTGCGTCGGCGCGTTCACGGCTCTCGGGCCTGCTGGTTGGCGCCGAATTCGCAGCGACCCGCGAATCCTGGGACGGCAGGACCGTTCATCTCGTCGGCGTTGGCCCGTTGGCTGAGATGTATGCAGAGGCCTTGGCCGATGCCGGCGCGGTGCCGATCGTCGAGGACGCGCAGGCGTTGACCCTGGCCGGCCTTGCCATCGCGCGTGCGGCGCTTTTGGAGGCATCCCCATGAGCCGCAAACTGGTAGCCATCCTGCGTGGCGTGACGCCCGGCGAAGTCGAAGCCATCGGCGAAGTGCTTGTCGACTCCGGGATAACCATGATCGAGGTGCCGCTCAATTCGCCCGAGCCGTTGGCCAGTATCGAAATTCTCGCCGACCGGTTCGGCGTGAACGCCCTGATCGGTGCCGGCACCGTGCTGACGGCGGATGCCGTCGACGACGTCGTCCGGGCCGGCGGTAGGCTGGTGGTTTCGCCCAACTGCGATGCCGAAGTGATAGGGCGGACCCTTTCGCACGGCATGATCCCGATGCCGGGTGTCTTCACCCCGACCGAATGCTTTGCGGCAATCCGTGCGGGCGCACGGTCGATCAAGCTGTTTCCGGCCTCGCTTTCCGGCCCCGATGGGCTCAAGGCAATCAAGGCCGTCTTGCCCCACGACATCGAGGTGTTTGCGGTAGGCGGCGCGTCGCCGGAAAATTTCGATGCCTGGATCCGTGCCGGCGCGGCCGGTTTTGGCATCGGGACCGCTTTGTACAAGCCGCAGGACAGCGCGGACATCGTGGCGGCGAGGGCCCGGAAGGTCGCCGCCGCCTATGATGGTGCCATCCGTAGCGAGGAAATGGACGGGACATGAAGAAACCGCTCTCCGGCATTTTGCCCGTTGCGCCGACGCCGTTTCACGATGACGGCAGCATCGACACCGACGGCATGCGCCGTGTTGTCGATTGCATGATTGATCAGGGCGTCGACGCCATCTGCATCCTTGCCAATTATTCCGAGCAGTTCCTGCTCTCCGACGAGGAACGCTCGGTCCTGATGCGGCTGAGCCTCGAACACGTCGCCGGCCGCGTGCCGGTCATCGTCACGATCAGCCATTTTTCCACCGGCATTGTTACGCGGCGCGCCAGAGACGCCGAGGCCTTGGGCGCGTCGATGGTGATGATGATGCCGCCCTATCACGGCGTCGGCCTGGTGCCCGCGCAACAGGGCATATACGAGCATTTCCAGTCGGTCAGCGACGCCGTCACCATTCCCATCATGGTGCAGGACGCCCCGCTCTCCGGTGTCAGCCTGCCAGTCGATTTGTTGGTCCGCATGGCGCGGGAACTGGAAAACGTCTCCTGTTTCAAGATCGAAGTCCCGTTCGCGGCCGACAAGCTCGCGGCGCTGATCGAGGCGGGCGGCGACGCCATCATCGGCCCCTTCGACGGCGAGGAGGCCGTCACATTGCTTGCGGACCTTGATGCCGGGGCGACGGGAACGATGACGTCGGCGATGTTCCCTGACAGGATCAAGCCCATCGTGACCGAGTACCTCGCCGGGAACAGGGAGAGTGCCTTGGCCCACTGGACCGCTTGCCTGCCGCTGATCAACCATGAGAACCGCCAGTGCGGTCTACGGGCAACAAAGGCGGTCTTCAAGGAAGGCGGCGTGATTGGGAGTGACCATGTCCGCCATCCGTTGAACCCGATGTCGGAGCGAACAAGGTCGCGCTTGCTGCAATTGGCCCGCGATCTCGACATTCTCGCGCTGCGGTGGGGCAAGTGATCGTCCGGGATTTGGAGCGGCAGGAATGACCATCGCCAAGGCGGAAACGCGCCGACTTGCCACGGATTGCTGCGAACTCGGCGAGGGTCCTGGCTACGACCGGGCAACCGATACGGCTTGGTGGTTCGACATCGTCGGCAGGACCATGTTCGAACATCGCTTCGCCACCGGCGTCACCGTTGTCCACGCCCTGCCGCGCATGGCATCGGTGGCAACTCGGGTCGACGACCGATCGCAGGTACTGGCGATGGAGGATGGCCTCTATCTGCGGCTGATCGACGATGGAAGCCTCTCACTGCTGGCGCCGCTGGAAGCAGACATGCCGGCCAACCGTTCAAACGACGGCCGTGTGCATCCGTCCGGCCGGCTGTGGATCGGCACAATGGGCAAGAAGGCCGAACGGCAGGCCGGCGCGATCTACTGGTTCGATGGCCGCGAGGTGCGGCGTTTGTTCGGCAACATTTCCATCCCCAATTCGATCTGCTTCTCGCCCGACGGACGGACCGGTTATTTTGCCGATACCGGTGTCAATACGGTCTGGCGGGTAGCGCTCGACCCCGCCACAGGCTTGCCGCGCGGCGAACCCGAACCGTTCCTGAGCGCCAAGTCACTGCCGCTGGGCGGCTATTTCGATGGTTCCGTCACCGACGCCGATGGCGTGTTGTGGAATGCGGCATGGGGCGGCGGTTCGGTTTCGGGATTTGCGCCGGACGGCACTTTGGTGCGGACATTTGAACTGCCCGCCGCCCAGACCAGTTGCCCGTGCTTCGTCGGGCCGCAACTCGATCGCCTGCTGGTGACGTCGGCCTGGCAAGGCTATGGGGAAGCCGCCCGCACGGCGGATCCGGGCGCCGGATACACTTATGTGGTTGACGGCGGTTTCAATGGTACCGGCGACTGCGCGTTTCGGCTCTGAGGCGCCGTGACAGCATCGCTACAGGGGATGACGATGACACTGACAGGCAAGCACCTGATCGCGGGCGAATGGACCGCGGGGAAAACCACATTCCGTTCCGAACCTGCCAGCGGCAAGCCGCATGACTTTGCCGTCGGCACGCCCGGCCATGTCGAAGCGGCATGCACGGCGGCCGAGGAAGCATTCTGGGATTACGGATATTCAAGCCGCGAAACCCGCGCCGCATTTCTGGACACCATCGCCGACGAAATCGAGGCGAGGAGAGACGCGATCACCGAAATCGGCACCTCGGAGACGGGATTGCCCGAAGCCAGGCTCATCGGCGAGCGCGGCCGCACAACTGGCCAGCTGCGCTTGTTCGCTTCGCATATCCGCAAGGGCGACTATCTCGACCGCCGGCACGATCAAGCGCTGCCTGAGCGACAGCCCTTGCCGCGTCCCGACCTGAAAATGGTCCAGCGTCCGGTTGGCCCGGTTGCCGTCTTTGGCGCCTCGAATTTTCCGCTCGCCTTCTCCACCGCCGGGGGCGACACCGCCGCGGCGCTTGCTGCGGGCTGCCCGGTCGTGGTCAAGGGGCATTCCGCCCACCCCGGCACGAGCGAAATCGTCGCGCAAGCCGTTGACGCGGCGATCCGGAGACACGGCCTCAATCCCGGCGTCTTTTCGCTCATCCAGGGCGGCAGGCGCGATGTCGGCCAGGCGCTGGTGACTCATCCTCTGATCAGGGCGGTCGGTTTCACCGGCTCGCTGGCCGGCGGCCGCGCCTTGTTCGACCTCTGTGCGGCGCGGCCCGATCCGATTCCGTTTTTCGGCGAGCTCGGTTCGGTCAATCCGATGTTCCTGCTGCCTGCGGCATTGAAAGCGCGCGGAAAGGCGATCGGGGAGGGGTGGTGCGGCTCGCTTTCGATGGGAGCTGGTCAATTCTGCACCAATCCCGGCATCGCCGTGGTCATCGACGGGCCCGATGCCGATCATTTCACGTTTGCGGCCAAGGCGGCGCTTGAAAAAATAGGCCTGCAAACCATGCTGACCGACGGCATCGCCGCGGCTTATCGAAAGGGCCGCGACCGCATTGCCGGTAGCGCGGGGGTGCAGGCGGTTCTGACCTCGGTGTGCGACCTGCGCAATGCCACGCCCTATCTTTACGAGACGACCGGTACGCAATGGCTGGACAATCACGCTCTCGGCGAAGAGGTCTTCGGGCCGCTCGGCCTGATCGTGCGCGCCGACGGGTTTGGCCAGATGCGCGAGATCGCCCGGTCGCTGGCCGGCCAGTTGACATGCACGATCCACCTGGATGCCGCCGACACCGAACAAGCGCGGGCACTGATGCCGATCCTGGAGCGAAAGGCCGGTCGGGTTCTTGCCAATGGCTTTCCGACCGGCGTGGAGGTGTGCGACGCGATGGTGCATGGCGGACCGTACCCAGCCTCGACCAATTTCGGCGCAACCTCGGTCGGTACTCTGTCAATCCGTCGTTTCCTCCGACCGGTCTGTTACCAGAATATGCCCGACGCGCTGCTGCCGGACGACCTGCTCTGATCGTGGTCTGGTGACGGGATTCCTGCTGGCGTCGTCATCGCTCCTGTTGGATCAGGGCGATGCAGTACAAAGGCCGGCGAGCCGCGTGATTGGCCGTTCGCTTCGACCGGTTGGTGCCCCGTTCGCTTCAAACTTGCACTCAAGTAACTGTACGGTTACATAGCGCAGTGACGGAGGAGACCGCCATGTACGTGGTATCCAGAATGATCGCCTGCGAAGCCGCCCTTCGACTCGTTTCCGCGAGCGTCGATTACGCGCGTGAGCAGCAGTGGCGGATCGCCGTCGCGGTTGTCGACGGCAACGGCGTTGTCGTTTCGACGCTGCGGATGGACGGCGCAGCGCCGCCGATCCACGACTTCGCGCTCGACAAAGCCTACACGGCGGCAACGATGCGCCGTTCGACCGAGGCATTCTGTCAACGCATGGAGAGTTCGCCGTCGCTGCGGCTCGGCCTGGGCAACCGTCCACGGCTGATGGTCTGGGGCGGCGGATTGCCGATCGTCCATGAGGGGCAGGTGATCGGCGGAATCGGCGTGTCCGGCGCCAGCGACGCTGAGGACATCGCTTGCGCGACGCACGCGCTCCGCGTCGTCGGCCTGGGCTGGGAGCCCTGAACGGGTCAGGCGGCCACGCACCTCATGATCGTGTCGAGATTGAAGCGCAGCCTCTCGTCAAGCGCGTCCTTGGCCATCAGATCGCGTTCGAAAATGATCGAGCCGGTGAAACGGTTGGTCAGGTAGTAATAACCGATCGCGGCGATCGTGATGTTGAGCTGCGCCGGATCGATTCCGGGCCGGAACACGCCGGCCGCGACGCCGCGGTCGAGCAGGTCGCTGACCATGCTGACGAACTTCCGGCTGACGACCTTGATCACCTCGGATTTGCGCAAGTGTTTGGCGCGATGCAGGTTTTCGCTGTTGACCAAGGTGATGAACTCTGGGTTCTTGAGATAGTAGTCCCAGGTGAAGCGGACCAGCCGCTCCAGGGCACTTTTGGGGTCGAGGTGGTCGAGGTTGAGCTTCTGCTCGGCCGTGCGGATATCGACATACGCCGCCTCCAGCACGATCTGGAACAGCCCCTCCTTGCTGCCGAAATAGTGATAGATCATGCGTTTGTTGGCGCGCGCCTTGTCGGCGATGATGTCGACCCGCGCTCCGCCCAGCCCGTTCTTGGCGAACTCTTTTTTCGCCGCATCGAGGATGCGGGCCTTTGTTGCCTCGGCGTCACGAACGCGGCGTTTTACGACCGGTTCCTTCTGTCGCTTGACCGCCATATCCGGTTACTTCCTTCGATTCGCCTGCCTTGTTCTTCAATACTTAGGCACGCTTGAGCATGATGGTCAAAGCCTGCGGATGCAAGTGCTCCCTTAGCGTTGGTGGCGCTTGACACGATTTCGCTAAAGAAGTAACCAGATAGTGCGTTAGCGTTTCGTCTGGACCGTGCCCTTGGCGGATCGAGACCGCGCGCCCCGCAAAAATCGCCGCCGAAAAAACGGCACAACGTCCATCGGGAGGAACCTCCATGTCCACTTTCATCAAGGACTTCATCGAGCGTGAAACGATCAGCCGCCGCAACTTTCTGCTTGCGACCGCAGCCGGCATGACCGCCACCGCGGTCCCGGGAATTATCGGCGGCGGCGCGGCCCACGCTGCCCTGACCGATCCTGCCATTGCCTGGTCTTACCGCAACCGTACGAACCCCTACTGGAATTACATCGTCTCGGGCGGCGAAGCGTTCGTACAGTCCATCGGCAAGCCGATCGACTTCCTGACTCATCTCATTAACGAGGGGTCCTCGGAAAAATCGCTTGCCGACATCAAGGCGTTCCTCGCCAAGACCGGCGGTAACTGCGCGATCGCGGCCGACACCAACGACAGCCCGAATGCCCGGCCCGTGGTCGAAGCGGTGGCGGCCGGCGGCGGCTACATCTCGACCATCTGGAACAAGACGGACGATCTTCATCCCTGGGATTTCGGCGACAACTACGTCAGCCACATGACCTGGTCGGACGAGGGGCCGGCCGAGAAGACCGCCCGCATCCTGTTCGAAGCCATGGGCGGCAAGGGCGGCGTCGTGCATCTGGGCGGCATCGCGGCCAACAATCCGGCAGTCGAGCGCCTCAACGGTCTGAAGAACGCCCTGAAGGACTTCCCCGACATCACCCTTCTCGATGCCCAGCCGGCGGATTGGGACACGCAGAAGGCCAACGAGTTGATGAGCCAGTTCCTGACCCGCTACGGCGACAAGATCACGGGCGTTCACTGCGCCAATGACACGATCGCCTATGGCGTGCTGGCGGCCCTGGAGGCCGAGGGCATCCAGGGAATGCCGGTCGTCAGCTATGACGGCAACCAGCAGGCCGTCGAACTCGTCATGGCGGGCAAGATCCTCGCCACGGTTTTCACCAATCCGCACTGGGGCGGCGGCATCACCGCGGCGCTGGCCTATCATGCGGCCATCGGCGCCTTCAAACCGTCGGAGGAGCCGAAGGAGCATCGCGAGTTCTACGGCCCGACGATTCTCATCACCCAGAAGGACGCCGAGGAGTTCAAGAAGAACTACCTCGACAACACGCCGAACTATGACTGGAAGGACTTCTGGGGCCCGACCAACGGTCAGATCCAGTACAAGTAAACGCAGAACTCGCCGGCGGACGTCCACACGTTCGCCGGCACCTATCGGATGACCACTGGATCAGCGGGGCGCCAAGTGAGTGGCTTTCTGAAGCGTTCGGAAATCGTGCGATGGGCACCGTTGCTTGTGCTCCTGGCGTTGATCATCGCTTTCGCCGTGATCAATCCGAGCTTCTTATCCGTGCGCAACGCCGCGCGCATCGCCCTGGCGGCAGCGCCGCCGCTGATGGTGGCGCTCGGCGTCACCTTCATCATCATCATGGGATCCATCGACCTGTCGATGGA